>Ga0164242_10007112_pt1 | contig 12261 bp, 5 predicted proteins | sample OricomgcompostMG_FD_108783 | JGI IMG/M metagenome (GOLD analysis project Ga0164242, IMG submission 108783) | Miracle-Growth compost microbial communities from Emeryville, California, USA - Original compost - Miracle growth compost (MG) ... | reverse complement strand
GCTACTTTATCATCTACAATGGATTTCCATGCTAAGAAGGATTTTACCGCTTGCTTCAACTCTTCTAAACGGGTCTTATCCGGTGTAAGAAAAATGAGTGTATTGCGGTAAAGTCTCTGTGAAGCACCTTTGGTGCTGAGTATTTCCCTTGCCTTTTGAAATGCAGGGCTATTTCCGTCTCTTGTAACATAAGGATGCTTGATATCTAAAACAACCAATTTCATTTCCAAATCATCAGGCACATCAATGGAGCCCTGGGGCATGAAATGAATACGTTTTATCTGGCCTCCTGATGGTTGGAGTTGCTGGGTAAGTAATGTCAGTATTTCTTCTTCCACCTTATCCTCTTGAATGTGTGCAGCACGTTCTTCAGCAGTACGGTTAACGTTGTTTTGTGTACTATACCAAAAAGTTTTGTTCGCAGCATATACATAAGTGCCTTTATCCACTAAATGGCGAAGTGCATCGGAAAATGTAGGGATAGTCTCTCCCGGAAGAATGCTCCCTAATTTGATTCGTTGCTCGTCTATTCCTTTGTTAGCAGCATCAAATGTCGGAGCAGTAGCAAAGAACAACGTTCTTGCTACTCTTCTGCATCCACTATATCGTCCAATGTTTGGCAACTCACTATCAAGTTGCTTCGGTAAAGAATGAACACCGTCTACATCTTTTCCAATAACCGCACTCCATGGTGGCGTGAGATAACGCATCAATTCAGATTGTATATCTGAACTGTCCATGGGAATATTAGCAGGTAGAATCAAGGGCCCTTGGTCGTTGTTCTCCCACAAGAAGTGGATAATCTTAGCCATTAGACGAAGAATACCACGGGTTTTCTGAAACTGAGGTATACTCGACCATCTTTCGGCTAATGCATCAAATAGTTCCGGGTGAATGGGATAAAAATCCCGTATGCGCTTTTCGTAGCTGCTGTCCTGTGTTTCGCTTGGAAAGTCTGTATTGTTATTTCGGTAAAACTCACCAAATGCTCTTGCAGTTGCATCTCTATCGGCAAATTGCCCTTTGGTCGCAATAGGTGAGAATAATCTGCGAGTAACAATCTCAAATGATTCTTCAGTAGTAGCTGCTGACCATGGAGATTCGATACGTCCTATGATGTTGCCTAATTCGGCTGCCGACTGACGCCCTCTTTCTCCACCCATTTCAATATCGGATGCTGGTAAGCTGACAACTACCAATGCATTGTTTACCGTTTTTGCAGCTTCGCACAATGCCTGTGCAAACGACATTTGTGTGCCGTAAGTGCCACCACTGTCGTTACCCTCTTCTTTCAATTGGCGGGTATAGGCCACCCACTCATCAATGAGTACCACACATGGCGCAAACTTTTTGAGCAAGGGAACCAATTGGTCCCCCGGATTGGCTGCCTTTTCATCAGCTTCCTGAAGCATGGCGTAGCCTGCTTTACCACCCAACTGCCAGGCAAGTTCACCCCAAAGTGTGTGAACTTTAGTACCGTCTGGTTTGGTATGGGTTACTCCGGGAGAAATTCTATTGCCAACCAATACAGCTTTGTTCACTTTTGATGGTGGCTGCAAGTCGCCTTCTTCACGGAAGAAACTTTCTAAATCTCTTACTGAGCTGAAATTTGCACCCGAACACAAATGGTAAATGGCCAACAAGGAGTGGGTTTTACCGCCACCAAAATTGGTTTGTAGGTTTATCACGGGGTCGCCACCATCACCATTTAATCGTTTTAATGTGTTTGTCAAAAGTTTCCTGATACCGTGGGTGAGATAGGTTCTGTTAAAGAAGTCAACAGGCTTTCCATATTCTCCTGCACTTTCGCCATCCTGATACACTCGCCACAGGTCGGCAGCAAATTCAGCTTGCTGAAACTTGCCCGTAGCTACATCCGGGTGAGGGGTGATAACCTGTCGCCAAGGTTTTAAACCAATAGCAGAAGAATCTACTATCGATTTAGCTTCAATGGCTCTTGTTTTTTTCCGAGTGTTTTCTTCGTAACGTACCCGAAGCAACTCATTTTTTTGGTTATCGGCTTCTTCTGCTTCGGGTGCAGCAATAGCACTGAGTATTCTCTCTACATTGTCTAAGGCGCGGAAGGCATCATCTGTATCAAAAACGTTGTTCTTATGTTGATGGGCCGCACGTTTGCGGATTTCCATCAGTTCGCTCACCCATGACCTTTCGGAATGTCCAAGTACTTTGCCAAATACTTTGTTCCACTGTTTGAACATGATGGCAAGTAATGCTGCCACATCCCACTCTTCGGGGTTGAGATTGCGGGAATGATGACCCTCGGGGAAACACTCCTGTGCTTCCATTTCCCAATGGTTTTGATACTCGGCTTTCATTTCCTTTTCTACATAAGGCAGCAAGCCTTTGCGTAGCAGGTCAATCCCTTTGTTTACTCTATCTAAATTGCTTAATGCCATAATTAAAATTCAAGTTTTCCTTGTGTTACAATGGAATCTTTAATATTGTATGATTCTGCCACAATCTGATTCCACGACAGAACCAAACTGTTATATGCCTGGGCTTCTTGCGCCCATCCTTTTTTCTCGCAAACAGTGAAAAGGTAGTAAGCAAGTTCTCTGGAAATGTCAGCAGCCGGGCCGAGTTTCTTGTACAGTTTCGCTGCACCGATTTCTCCATGATCCTGAAGCTGCTTAATGAGGTGCTGAGTGATCTCCCATACTACCACTCGATTGTCTGTCATTGGGTTCCAGGTCGGAGACAATTCACCTCTTGGAATGAGTTGCACTTTACCTGCCCCTGATTTTACAATGCCAGAATGTACCAAGGCATTTACTGCTGTATTTTTAGCTAATGCCAATGCATTGGCATCACCAAATTCTCCAGGGGCAAATTCATTTTGCTCAAACCAGGCCAAAGCCCATCGGGTTTCAGTATCAAAATCACCTTCTTGCTCTGCTAAAATTTCGCCTAATGCTTTATTTATTAATGATAGTGCAGTACGTACACTCATGGCAGTGCCATCTTGTTCCATGATTTTATCAAAACGGGAATAAATACCCATGCCGGGACCGATGGTCGCTTGAGCCATATCCACAGGGGCCAGGTTACTTTTTTGCAAAACTTCAATGGCATTGGGAAGTTCTCTTTTTAGAATTTGAAGGTATTCTCGTCTGGTGATAGAAGGGGCATTTTCAGGCCTTGGGCGACAAGCCAATACGATATAGCTAGTGAGCGAGTTTGTACCCATAGCAACCATGCGCCATTTTTGCGAAGCTTTAATTGGCCATGTTGCAATAATTTGGAATCCCGCCGAATTTAATCCTTCTAACAGGGTCTCCCATCCCGTTGTTAGTCCTATTTCATTTGTATTTTCTTCTTCGTCTCCTACATCTTCACCTTCGTTCTGCTTAAAAGCATAATAAACAGTCAGTGGGAATCTATCGTCAATACCTGGCTTTAAATTCTTAAAAGTTTCTTTAAAACCATCTTCGAAATGGATTTTTGCACCTTCTGCACCCCCAAATCTGTATTCTGCTGCAATTAGTTCTTCCATTTTAGGAACCAACATTGTACCTAATAATCCAGGATAGTTGTTCTGTAAACCATGTCTAAGCCATACATAAAAAAAGTCTGATAAATCGGAATAGGCAATATTATTATAGTATGGTGGGTCCGTGCTAATTAAATAACTCTTGTCCGAAAATGAATATTTCGACGCATTGAATTGCTTAGCCGACTGTTTTGATGATTTCACTGTCAGAATTACTTCAACACAGTCTGCAACATATTCATAGCATGTTTTCCAAGCTCCTACAGCATCGCCCAGTAAATTAGCTTCGCCAAAATCCCAAACCATTGGAACTGCCTGTCTTCCATACAAATTCATTACTTTTTCGTTACCGCTATTCCATCTGCAGAGGGCGTTATTAAAGTCAGCCATTCTATCAGCGGCCATTACAAGAAGAGTAGAGATTGCTTTAGCATAATCAACCGAGCCACCATCAGCATTTACTTTGCCTTCCACATTGTTAATTAATTCATGTAAAGTTGAAAGGCCTAAAAGTTGTCGTCTAGTAAAAATTTTATCGAATGTATCTATCCCGTAGAGTGGTGACTGAAAGTTTCGCTTATTTTCAATAGCCATTAAAAATTCGGGCTTCCAATTAGGCATGGCAGATTTCGCCAGTTCAATGTGTCCTTCTTGCGGAGAAATGTAAGTTTTTCCTCTTCCAAAATTTATTACAGTTGCTATAAGCACTTCCTTTATTCTGCCTGCTTTCCCTTCTTCCCTGATATACGGAAACCTCACAGGTTCGTCACAGCAAACGCAAGTAACTCCACTTCTATTAGTAGTACCCTTTATTTCTGGAATGCCCTGTAAAACTTTATAACCGACAATCTTATTTCCATTTGATGTTCTTTCGATGATTGGACAACTATAAAAATTTGGCTTCTTTTTTCTTAAAATGAATGAGCGGATTAATGGCATATCACAGCCACAGGCAGGATTAGGGCACTTTACTGTACGAGCCCAAAGCCATGCGACAACATTATTTTCTTTGCCACCATGTTTAGCCTTTGGATAAAATTCACCTATTCGTTTCTTAGCTTCTTCATTAATCCAATTGCCATAATAGCGTAAATCTTCCGCCAGTCCTTTACCGAGTTTCCATTCTGTGAATGCTTCTTTACCTTTCATTCCTGGATTAATAGGTTTTTGATTGGCAAATTCAGGTAGTATCTCCAGTTGAGCCTTGTTTATAAGCACTGCAACCGGGTTCAAATCAGAAGCCTGAACAGGCAACCCTAAACGCATGCCTTCCAAAGGGATAGATCCTCCCCCGGCAAACGGGTCAAGAACAGTTGGCAGTTTCCCGTTGCAATGTTTCAGAATTTCCTGATGGGCCTCTTCAAATACTTCCTGCCTGGTATGAATCTTTTTCTGACAGAGTTTTCGGATGATTTCAAATAATCTTTCCCGTTCTGCAACCTGAGCATCTTCTGTTGTAAATTTCTCTGGGTGAGCTGACGGATCATCTACCAAGGAAGCAAATAAGATGGCCCTTGCCGAAGGCAAGGGAAGCCTTGCCCACCAATGGTGAATACCCTTAGGATGTGCACCAATACCCGGCATTTTATCGTATGCCGAGGCATCATTAATAATGTCGAGTGGTAGAGCAACTTCTATTAATTTCTTTCCCATACTACTATTCAAGTGTAATGGTTCTGCGGTGAACCGTTTTGGTCAATAAATCTTTCACATTAAAATTGATGGAGGTTACTCCAAAATCAGGTTCAAAGTGGAAGGCCTTTTGTATATAATGCACATCCACCCGCTTGCCATCTACAAAAGCTAAGGCCAGTATAAATTGCTCTGGCAAATTGAGGCCATAAATGATTTCATTTTTTGTGATGGTTACGGTAGTGGCATCTTTTTTTCTTCCCTTCACTTCTATGAAGCGGAGGTATCCAGTTTTGCTGCAAAGGCTTTCAATATCATAACCAATCTTTTCCTTGCTGCGGTCTTTGGCTGTATTGTTCAGTTCCTTTTCCACGGCGAATACGGCATCCATCCCGGCCTTTTCTACCGCTGCCTTTTCTTCTGGTGAAGCAAAGCCCTGGCTTTTGTAATCTTCTCTTTCCTGAGCGCTAAGCATATTAGCTGGTATTACCAATACTCCACCAATCACCACGGGTGGCTTGGAGGAAATTTTACTTTCTTCATCCAGTTCCTGCATACGTTTCTGCATTCGGGTTTGCAATTCATCCGCCCGCTTTCGAGCTTCATTGGAATTGAGTTTGGCATTTGGCCTACCTGACTCTTCCTGCATACGCAGGTCACGAGCTCGGTGGTCCCAATACCGGATTTCGTTGGTCAATCTTTCCTGTACTGCTGTTTTGGTTTTCTCCACCAAATACAGACGGTTCTTTTTCACTCTTTCCAAATGGTCTTTGGCGACGGTGGTAATGGCGAAAGATTTGATTTTATCTTCCATGTTTTCCTTTAACCAAGGCATTGCATATGCTTTGATAAGCACTTCATTGATTTCTTCTTCGGTGGCTGGACGATAATTTAAATAAGGGGCATAACCCGCCTGAATAATTTCTCCTTGTTCATTCAGTTCCACGAAATGCACCTCCCTGCTAATAGTTCTCCGTCCGCCTGTATCCAACTGACGGGCATCCTGGACACTGTTTTCCAAATAAAAAAGGACTCTTGGTTCACTATCGGGATTTAGTTCGTCTATCAATACGGAACCTTGTTTCAGCAAACTTAATTTCGATTCGAGCAATAAATCAATGGTGGCATCCAATAGGGGATGTCCTGGACAAATAAAGGCAGCCACGGGCTTACCCTGCACGGATACCAATTCTTTATGGAAGGTAATACGCTCATAGCTTTTCAGGATGGGTTCCCTTGTACCAATAATGCGATCTCGGTTGCGAATCGCCGCAGGCACATGAAGGACCTGATACCTTCCTTTTTCTTTTTCAGTAACAGAACCTCCAAGGGTTTTGAAAGCGGTCAAGAAGAAATCTGCAATGAAGTGGGGTTGGAGTTTTCTGGCCGCAGCCCTGTCCATTTCTTCCCTGATTTCCTGAACTCCTGACTTAGTCATAGTCATAGCATGAAGTGACCTTTCCTGCAACAGCTTTTCAAGCTTTGTATGGTCTAATCCTTCATCCAATTGTCTATCCAAAAATGCTTTTCGCTCTGGGTCACTGCTATAGCGAATGGCTTCAATCAATAAATCTCGCAGACTTTTGTTTTCAAAAGTCATTTCACCCAGCACGTCAAAGACTTGACCACCCAACGCTTCTCGCTCTATTTCCAGTTTGTCAAACAATCGATGCCACACTTCACCTTCACGGGTTTGATGTGCAATAATATTCCAGAGCCGGCAGACTTCTGTTTGCCCGATACGGTGAATACGACCAAACCTTTGTTCCAATCGGTTAGGATTCCAAGGCAAATCATAGTTGACCATCAGGTGTGCCCGTTGCAGATTGATACCTTCACCCGCTGCATCCGTTGCTATCAATACAGAAACAACTACATCTTGCGTGAATTGTTCCTGAGCTTTTCTTCGGTCTTCCCGGTTCATTCCACCTTGAATAGTAACAACCGCATCCTGACTACCTAATAGTGTTCTTATTTTCAGTGCGAGATAATTCAAAGTATCCCGATGCTCCGTGAAAATTACCAGCTTTCTTCTGTTTCGGGCATCATCAAACATCCACTCGTTTTCGGTAAGGATATTGGAGAGTTCTTCCCATTTCTTATCGGTACCTGACCGCTTTACGGTTAGGGCCAGTTCTTCCAACTGTTTTAGTGTATTGATTTCCGCCTCAAGTTCCTGAATAGTTCGAGCCGTTGTTGCACGGTCCACAAATTCATTCTCAACTTGCTCCTGTTCTTCCGGCTCCTGGTCATCTATATAATCTTGAATATCTTCGTCATCATCAAGATCAGGAAGCTGCTCTGTGCGAAGCTCAACCCGGTGAAACAATTGCTCTTCCCGAAGCTTTGCTTCAAGACGTTCTTTTCTTCTGCGAAGAGATTGATAAATCGCTTCGGGAGAGGATGCCAACCTTCGTTGCAGGATCGTCAGGGCAAAACCAACTGAACCCCGTCTGCCCGATTCTAAATTATCTGCCCGGTTGAATTGTTCCCTTACATAGTTGGTTACCTCCACATACAGGCGTTCTTCATCGGGCGTAAGCTGATATGGCACAGTGTTGGCAATCCGTTCAGGGAAAAGTGGTTTACCATCAAATTTCACCAACTGTTCTTTCAATAGCCTGCGCATGATGTCGGACACATCAACGGTATGCACACCATCGCGGAATCTACCTTCAAAACGGTCACCATCAATCAAAGCAAGGAACAATTGAAAATCTTCTTCTTTCCCATTGTGCGGTGTTGCCGTCATCAGCAGGAAGTGCCTTGTTTGCCTTGACAAAAGCTGCCCTAACCGGTAACGTTTGGTATACTTGACTTCACCGCCGAAAAATGAAGCAGACATTTTGTGTGCCTCATCCACAATGACCAGATCCCAATCGGTTACTTTGAGTTTTTCCTGTAAATCTTCATCTCGGCTAAGCTTGTCAAGACGCGCAATAACAAAGTTCTCTTCATTGAGCCAATTGCCTGTTTTGGACGAGTTGATTTTATCACTAGTAAGTATTTCAAACGGTAGTTGGAACTTTTGAAAGAGCTCGTCCTGCCACTGTTCCGCCAACACGCCTGGGCAAACGATGAGGCATCTCTTTACATCACCGCGAATGGCAAGTTCTTTAATAAGCAAACCTGCCATAATGGTTTTACCGGCACCAGGATCGTCTGCTAGCACATAGCGCAGCGGTTGACGGGGCAACATGCTATCGTAAACGGCAGTAATCTGGTGTGGCAATGGCTCAATCATGGACGTGTGAATGGCCATCATTGGGTCAAAAATGTAAGCCAATCGGATACGGTATGCTTCCGAAACCAGTTTAAACTTCTCAGAGGAAGCATTGAAGCTCCAAGGAGCTGATGCAGTTACAGTTTCAAGATTGGATTCATTATCCCGATAAAGAATTTGATTATTAGGATTGCCAAGGTTGTCCTTAAAGATTATCTCAATGACATCCGTACCATGCCAAACAACATCTATTACTTCAACCATTTGGTTCGGAATAACACCATTGATATAGGTACCTTTGGTAATATTTTCAAGTTTGGTCATTAATCCCTATTACGTTTTTTAAACCTGATCTTTTTTTCGGTTACCTGAATCGCTTCATTAGCCAGTTTCTCATCCTTCACCACCGCATATATCTGGTCGGCCAGCCAAAGGGTCAACAATTCCTCCTCATTGGCTTTGAGAATCCGCGCAATGGTGGGTATTTGTTCCCGCTTGAGTTGCCGAAATCCTTTCTCTATTTTACTCAACTGAGCAGTGTCCATCTCCAGCAATGGAGCTACCTGCCGCAAATACAAATATTGCTGTTCTCTAAGTGTTCGTATTTTCTCCCCTAATTGGCTTTCCATCGTCTTTTTAATGACTTGTCAAATATTGGCAAATATACATAAATAAAAGGACTGGTGTCTATGGGCCTAGTCCTGAAAAATTACCATTATTTCACGATGAAGCCCAAGAAGTTCAAATCTATTTAATCGTAATTACATAATGTTGGTTTAAATCACCTCCAACGGCTTAATGCAGTCGGACCAGAGGAAGGGATTGACCTGAAACCATTGATGTGCGAAGTTCCGGACGATTTCGTACATCAAGTCAAGCCGGCAATGTTGTACATAGCTAGAAAGGCAAATCCCTCATTAAGTCATCAAGGAACTGAATATACTTTCGGGTTTCCTTGTCCTGGATTTCAACCGTCTGATGTACTACCATATTTCTATACCTTCTCAGTCTTTCGAAAATATTCAATTGGTCTTGACTAATTCGATTATTGGAAAACAATAATCGTAAAGCATCTCTAACATTATTTGTTTTTAATTTATAATCGCTGGCCGCGTGTAAAATCTTATGCTCCAGTTCTATCCAAGACTTTAAGAACTCACCTAATGTACCAGTCCTTAACGCTCTTTGTGTTTTGCTCTTTATGCCCTGGCACAATTCATTTATTGGGTCATTTAAAGGAAATAGAGAGCTTTTAGGCATCAAACCAAAATCGTGCCCCCAAAACGCTTTTGTATTTGTAATTTTAAATTTTGCCACCAGTCGTCTATTAAAATCTAACTCTGTTTTAGTCTCATAGTTATTGGTTATGTCAGAAGTTCCGGCAAGGTATCCTTCTTGAAAATAAGGCCTAACGGCTGTCGGCGGACATATACTCAATAACCGAATATCTATTATATCCTGCTCCGAATTAACAGAAATTCGATTTGTTATATACGGCAATGCAAAAACACAAACATAACCTTCTTTTGCATCTATTTCAGAAAGAGCAAATGAACAAGCAACGCGAAGAGATTGCGTGAAATCCATAAGAGGCGTTTCACAAACTTCATAGTGTTGTAGTATACTCCACTGGATTAACTTCCTCTTTTTAACATCGGCCCATCCTTCAATATTCTTTGATTGAAATAATTCGACAAGGATTTCACACGCATTCTCAAGTATATCAAATTTAAAAATCATTTCTCGTTGCGTTAAATAATCTTGTCTGTAAATACTCGGATAAAAAGTAGAGTTACCAACTTTATTTTTATGGTCGAATGATTGTCCCCGATAAAAAAGCAAATAATTCTTATTTAAGTATGATAACCTTGCAGTCTGTCTTATCAGATCACCGAACGTACTAACAGGATATGCAGGGTACGACGCCACTTTAGTCTTGTCCTTAAAATGCTTGAGTAGCTCCGAAGTTAGCTCTGGCGTAATGATTGTCATTTAAAATGGTCTGAAATTGAATACAAAGGACTAGGAATTGCCGAGGCCAGTTATTTTTTAGACTAACGATCAATCTAAAGACAGAAGCCAACCTTGCATTGATGTTCAAATAAATTCGCTTAGCCCATCCTTTGGCACTATCTTGGATGATCGCTTTACCATCGAATACTATTTCTATCTATGTCAAATGAAGTAGCTTTACGTATTCCGATTTCTTTAAAATGTGTTTTACCGTCCTCCTTAATTACTATCATTTCACTTCTATATATCGCGTTGAGTTTAAAATTCGAAAAGTTAGCAATGTCAGCTTTAAAGGCGACGTTCATTCCATATATTATAGAAGGGACACTTGGGTATAAAATGCCATCAGCATTCGAAAGGCTTATAGCTAGATCACAATATGCTGAAGTAACAAGATAAGTATTCTTACGCCCAAGTGCTGAATCTTCGCTAAATTTCCCAAACAAATATTTATAAAAAGCGACGTATCCTTTTCTTTCATTGATAGGGAACTGATCGATATATTCATCTAGATAATTACCATAAAATTGATCAAAGGACGACATCCTTTGGCACATATCCGGACTTGTTACTATCACTAAATTGAGTTCTTTTTGGGTTATCCATTTGCCAATAGTTACGAATAACCTTTCATCATCTTTGAAACCAAAAAACCAGTCTTTTACCAATTCAATATAAGAAATAGGTCTATTTTCAGAGGTATAAAATATTGAATTCTTTGGAGCATTGCACCTTCCAAATTTTTGAACTTTATCCTTGGGAGTAATAAAAATATCACTTATCCTCTCATACAATTGAGTCTCATTTTTATGTGTCCTAGATCTGAAAACTGGAGTACCTGAACCCAATTTAGTTATTAATACAGGAATTTTTCCTATTGATTTAAGGACTTTGAAAGTTTTTTCATAAGAACTCTGATCATTTGGATTAATCCTTTCCAATTTATTTGTTGCAATTTTAATGATATTTTCATCCATGCATTGCGCTATTTGATTACTGATCCATTTGCTAATACTACTGCCGTTGGATAAAACCGAGTTTTTAGATGCTCTCTTCTCTCTATCATCTCACTAATCTGGCTAAATGCAGAAGAACCATAATTCAAATGATAACTGTTAAACTTTTCAGTTCTCCACTTCTGTTTAATCGGACTAACCAGAGGAGTATTAAATTTATAGACTAATTCATCCCTAAATAATGTATTATTAAAAGAATCCAGTATTGATATAATTCCTTTACATTCTGTAATATCCTCGTCTATAACATATGTATTATATGTTTCCAATGACGCGGTTAATACTATTATAGGAATCTTATTGTAATATTCATCGTAGTTGTAACCTATATATGGTGGCTTAAAAGAAATACCCAAAATTTCTTGAGGTTTTAGTAGCTTTCTCCTTCTTCTTTTTTCGTTCTCAAAATAGCTTTTATAAGACTTACTTTTTATAGTAATGTATGCCAATGAATAAAAAGGAACTTGAATTTTACCGCCCATAAAAACACTACTATGTCGTTCCCCATGCACGAGAAACAAATCTTCTTTTTTAAGATTATACTCACATATCGTGTCTATACCAAAAATTGATTTTTCCATTGACATAGTACTAGTTCCATACTTCTTATCCAACCCCAATTTGATATTATTAAAATCAGATGCTTTTATTACATTCCAATTTGATAAATTATACCCCGCTTCGTTGATCGTATCATTTCCCGTTTCAGCGAATGGCAGAGTTGCCAAGTCATAACTGTACGCTCTAAGTGGTCCAGTTTTTAAACGATCATCATTAAATTGAATTTCACACTTGTATTGTTCCCCATTAATAACTACATTTCGATAATAGCTCGTATCATCTCCTCTTATTTCCATTGTAATTTC
>Ga0164242_10007110_pt1 | contig 12263 bp, 9 predicted proteins | sample OricomgcompostMG_FD_108783 | JGI IMG/M metagenome (GOLD analysis project Ga0164242, IMG submission 108783) | Miracle-Growth compost microbial communities from Emeryville, California, USA - Original compost - Miracle growth compost (MG) ... | reverse complement strand
TTTGTTAAAAGGACTTTTTGAAACGCGGTGGCTTGCGCCGCATATTCCCCATTTGCAGGCGTCACAATAGCAATGGCCGCTTTGTCGTTTTTGACGATTGCGGTTTGCAGATGCATATCTTTTAATTGCGTATATTGCGGAAGCGTGGGATTGGGAATTTGCGGGATGGCGCCGGCATTTGCTGTAAAAAACAGCACCATTAAAAGTGGATAGATACGGCACCAATTCATGGCTTTTCCGATTTGGAATGAACGGAGTAAAAGTACTTTTATCATATCTATATTTTAGTTGCATTGTCACATAAATAGCATAGTCGTGTCATTTCGACCGGAAAAATTTGTTTGAACAAATTTTGGAGTGGAGAAATCTTGTAAAAGTAAGCTTACGGCAAGATTTCTCCACTTCGCTCGTTCCTCGCTTCGGTCGAAATGACACCCTGTCGGTATTTAGGCAACAATAGCTATTTTAGTTTTGAGTATTTATTGCTGATAAGCCGGGTTCCATTTTGCCCAGATGGGATCGTTCGCTGAAGCAGCATTAGTGGTAACCCATTGGCTAATTTTCCCGGATTTCGCATGGCCGTCTACAAAGCACATATTAAATGTATCGAGATGGCGCGCCAGCGGAGGATCGGTATTATCGGTCGCGCCGAATGACGTGCAGGTAGTATTTTCCAGACTGCTGGATGATACACATTTGCGGTCGGGGCCGATCAGATAATAAGTGGAATCTGCGATAAAAGGGGTGGTGGCAACTTGTGGAATTGCGGCCAATGACAATCCGCCTGACGAGGTTTTGAGAAAATTGTTATAGCCGTACGGAGCATACCAATTGCCGTAAGTTCCTTTGTAAGGATAATATCCACCCAGCCATGTCGCTCCCGAACTGGGGCAGACGAAGACCTGGGTGTTTTTGATATACGGATAAATAATTGTCCACCAAAGCCATGTGCTCCCTGAGCTGCTCGGCAAGGAAGGATAGGGTTGCGCGGTGGGGAAGGAGGCCACGGCGCTGGGTAAATGCTCATCGTAATCTTGCGTATATTGCATCATGGCAAGACCGATTTGCTTGAGGTTGCTCATGCAACTGGTGCGGCGCGCATTTTCACGTGCACGCGCGAAGACGGGAAAGAGGATTGCCGCCAACAGAGAAATTATAGAAATAACGACAAGTAATTCGATTAGAGTAAATCCCTGATTGTTCTGTTTTTGATGCATTATGTTTCATTCCTTTGCAAGATATATTATATTATACCCGTTAATTCCCCTTTTTAAACACTTATTCTTTGTTATAATAAGACGTATCTTTACCTCAATTTGATGTGCCATGAAGATTTACATTCATCAGCAGCATCCCAAGGCCTTTGGAATTCATTTTGATCAACATCAACCGGTCGTCACCAAAGTGCAAAGCCTGGATTATTCGGAGATTTCCGAAGGCTATCAATGGGAAAAACATCTCCATCCCTTCCATCAATTGGATGTAATTTTGGATGGGGAATTCACTCTCACGCTGGACAGCGGGGGCAAGGAAACGGGAAAACCGGGCGATGCCTGGATTGTTCCGCCGCTGGTTTCTCATCAGATTAATTTCCATCATTATTTCCGTTATGCCTCCTTCAAATTTTATTTGGCGCCACATCTGTGGACGATTTTCGGGACGCGATTTCAGCGGTTTCACATTACAGAAGATTTGCGCCGCGTCATCGACGCCGCCGGCAAACGAGTGAGCAGCCCTGCCGCCATGGCGGGCGAACAAATCGCCGCGCTCATTTCGCTCTGCCTGATTGAGTTTTCCGATCAATTACCCGTTCATGAGAGTGCGGCGGATGGGCTGGATGAATTTCGTCAAAATCTTTGGCCGTTATTGGCGAAAATTCAGCAGGAGCCGCATGTGCGGTGGAGTGTGAAACAGATGGCAAAAGAGATGAATATTTCGCACGAGCATTTCTCGCGTTGCTTCCGCCGCGTCATCGGCCAGCCGCCGCAACGCTATATTTTAGAAACCACCATGCGTTCCAGCGCCACGCATCTATTGGAGACTCCAGCGCGCCCCGTTAAAGAGATTGCCGAACGTGCCGGTTATGCGAATGTACACGCGTTTACCCGCGCCTTTACCCAGGTTTTTAAAATCAGCCCGGCCGCCTATAGACGGAAAGCGACGCGTGACATTTCATTGATTTAGCCGTAAAAGTACTTTTGAGAAAAGCGATAATTTTGATGGGCAACTAAGAAACACGTCTGGGAAAAAGTACTTTCAGCTCGCCTTCCTTCGGATTTCGTCCCCAATGGGTAATGCGAAAACATTCATGCGGCGTGTCGTTTTTAATGTTGTAACGTTGATTGACATTGGCGTGCCTGGACATGAAACGGTTTGCCCAAACTTCCTCCGTAATATTTTCTTCGCCATTCACAAAAGGCAGCCATTCCAAAACTTGCGAACGATGGCAAAGCGACATTTGTAATTTCAAGTCGTATACAGAACTGATGTCATGATACACGTCGGCTTGCGTAGATTGGTTATAGGGATCATCGACATTGATAATTAGCGGCGTGCGGTATGTCATATCGATTTCGCCGTCCAGCGTGGGATAGGCGCGTGGCACAGATAATTGATAAGCGACGTAACGCACTGCGATGGCGGTTTGTTCGTGATCGATATGTACGCCAGCCAATGGATCACTGACGATGGGCGGGCAGAAAATGACATCCGCTTTGAATTGACGGATTTCGTTCCACAACCCGCCCAGTAAATTGCGCGAAATCAACACTTGCCCGTCGCCCACTACGTTGCCATCCAGCATTTTCATACAACGATAATCCGCGCCAATGAGCGCGGCGGATTCACTGGCTTCACGACAACGTCGCTCAAACGTTTCTTGCGCCGTCATCAGGTGATGCCCCGAAGCGCCGTTGGAAGTGGTCAACACGCGCAGTTGCACATTGTCGCCCAATGTTTGGCGTAGTAAAGCGAACGTGCCGCCGAGATTAAATTCAAAATCGTCTTGATGCGCCATGATGGACATGACGCGTAACGGCTGCGGTTTATGGGTCATTTGTGTTCCTTGATTTTGTGAATTGCGCTAATGACGTCGTTCATTTCTTCCGGCTTCGCTAACAATAAAGATTGGGAAAACCACACAGCTTCGCTGGCGCAGGCTTTTTCCGTCACGGGTGATTGTATCCTTTTATAATTAAACGCTTCGCGATGCGGCGCGTAATGCGCTGCGAATAGTGGCGGAATGTTCTCGCCGCTAAATATCGGTTGTTGGTGCAGCGGCATTCCGTAACCCGGATTAGAGGGAATTCCTTCGGCGTTCAGCATCTCTACAAAAGTACTTTTAGGGAAGCCAAAAGTACTTTCATCGTAACGAAACATATATAAATGATGTGGATGCAGTTCCTGATTTGCATCGCGCTGCATGGGAGAAATGCCGTCGATTTTAGCGAGTTCCTCATCGAGAAAACGACCGTTAATATCGCGTCGCGCGGTTTGATCTTTGAGCCACGTCAATTGGCTACGCAGCAACGCGCCTTGCATTTCGGTCATCCGAAAAGTACTTCCGTTAATGAAATGTTCATACCAAATGCCGCGCGGCACGCGGCCGTTGCTGGCGATGGCGCGGCAGATTTGCGCGACGTCATCATTATCCGTAACAATGCAACCGCCTTCACCGCAATTGAGATTTTTGCTGGCCTGAAAACTGAAACATCCCGCATCGCCAATTGTGCCCAGCGCTTTGCCGCGCCAGGTTCCGCCGTGCGAATGCGCGGCATCTTCCACAATTACCAGATTATTTTCGCGCGCGATTTGCGTCAGTTCATCCATCGCGCAAACGCTGCCGCTGAAGTGAACGGGAATAATCGCTTTGGTGCGCGGCGTGATGGCACGGCGCACCGCTGCCGGATCGATGTTATATGTTTGCGGATCAATATCCGCCAAAACGGGAATCGCGCCATTCATCAAAACCGCCGTGGCCGTGGCTATATAGGTGTAATCGGGAACGATGACTTCATCGCCCGCACAAACGCCCAGTGCGCTTAGCGCGATTTGCAACGCAGCGTTGCCGCTGTTGACGCAGATGGCGTGTTTGACATTATTATACGCGGCAAATTCACTTTCAAACTGCCGCACTTCTTCGCCCAGATTACTACTCCATTTGCCGCTGCGCACTGCGTTTGCCACGGCGTTCACGTCGTCATCGGTTACCATCGGCCATTTCGGCCAGGGAGTTTTACGCACCGGCGTTCCGCCATTGATTGCTAATTGGTTCGTTGACATGATAATGCTCTTTTAATTGTTGCTCTATCTTTTTGAAGAACTGCGTGCGATTCTTCAAGTTATTGCATCGATGATCATCTCTCCCGCTTCCGGCGCGACGCACGCGGGTTGCGCGTAATAATGATGCGCGTTATCTACTTCGTAACCGCCGCGTTCATAAGCCGCTGCATCCGGCACATAGCCGAGATTACCATTTGCATAAGTTGCCAGCAACACCGAGTGTATTCCTTGCGCATTAAAAGTACTTTTAATGCGCAACCCCAAACTGGCAAAAAATTCGCAACCAATAGCCGCTAATGCGATGGAATTCAAATGCCAAATTTGCAACGCGCACGGAACTGTCAGCGGCGCATCTGCCTGTATCAATAAAGCCTGTTCCGCCCAGGCGCGCCGCGCCGGAAGTGGATCGGCAGCGGCGATAGATATTAATTCGTCGTGCGGCGGACGTTGCAATAACGGCAAATTCAAACGCGTGGAAGCGCCGCGTAAAAGTACTTTTGAGGAAGTTTCTATTTGCGGTAAAAGTACTTTTACCGCGTCAATTAACGGCGCGGCGGTTTTAATTAATGCGTCGCTATTACCGCGATGAATAGGATTGATATCGCCGGCCGCGCCTGTTAAAAAGAGAACGGGAACCTGAAATTCATGCTGTAATGCACGCCGCACTTCGCCCGGATAATCGGCAGAGATAGCACGGGTTTCAGGAGGAAGAACCACGGGATGACAGGCGAAATTCACGATCAACGCTAGCGGTTTTCCGTCCGCGTGATCCACGCGGCAGAGCGTTAATTGATCATCCACAAAAGTACTTTTGCGCCGGTTAAGCGCCACGCCGGGAACATCTATTTGGTCTGCGCCAAATTGTGCCGGCTGCAAATTCACGATACTTTTCAGTGCCGTTTGCACGATTATATTATTCGCATCTTCGAGCCATTGTGCGCTTACATTTCCGCACTCTCGCAAACTCATGGATGCAGGCGCGGAGTGTGAATGTGTCGCAGTGAGGCAGACTTGGATTTCTTGCCAATCACTTATTTCGCGCGCGGCGCGAGCGATCTCAATACGGATATTATCAGCAACATCAATCGCAAATCCCAATGCGTCAACGGATAATAATACAAACAAAGATTGCTCATTCTCCAGCGCCAACGCAGTGACACAAACGGTATCGCGAACATTTGTGCATGGCTGGATGCGCAACGCATAACCTGATAGATCGAGACCTGCGTAAGTGGGTAAATTGCGTTGCGCAACTGCGGCTTTTAATAACGCGGACATAAAAGTACTTTGGCTCCTGTTCAAAATTTGTGCAACGTCGTTATTGGCGGCTCCGGCGTCTCGTCGGAGGGCAAAAGGTACTTTTCACCGCCGGAGCCACCAGTGCGAGCCAAGTACTCTTCAATTTCTATTGCGCCGTTTTTGGAAGATCAAACCTATAGCGATGTGCCTTGCGGTTCACATGATACGTGCCGTCAAGCGCCATCACTAACGGCGCAAATGGCACGTATAATTTGGAACCGTTATCATCGCTGTGCCAACGAATGAGAACCGGCGGAACAGGTAATGGTTTTTCGGAAGTATCTATTTTGAATGATGCTTCGTTGGGTTGGAAAAAGTAAGTTTTATTGCGTATCTTCAATGCGGCGGTGCGCGTGTTGGGATTCCAAACTATTGACGGATGCGTTTCTGGAAAGAGATGTTGCAGGTCGTCATTAAATGATGTTAACGAAATATAGGCGATGCCCTGATCATAAAACGCCGGCGGAAACCAGTCGAAGCGGCGATCTTTGAGAGCTGGCGCGCCGGGAATTTGCACTGCTTTAAAATCATTAATCTGCGATGCCAATTCTGGAGAGCGGGTGTCCAACATCCATTGCGGCGCGGTTTGAAAAAAACGTAATAGGAAATTTCCCTGTGCCTGCCAATGTTGCCAGCTAAAACTAATTCCCTTTGGAATCGATTTGAAAGCAACTTTCTTTTCGCCCAGCACGGCGTTCATTAGATAATCGCCAGGTTGTTGAAAATGAATGTCGAGGATACTGCTCTCCACATCGCCTGCCCAGTTGCCGCCGGTGAAATCATATCCGGCGAGTTGTTCGAGACCAATGCCAGCCGCGCCGCCAATAGGTGAGGTGTAATCGACTTGCACTTGTCGCGTTTGGCCTGCGGAAAATTTAATTTTTTTAATCCAGACCGCGTCAAAATCTTCGTCACCACGATTCAGCAAAACGCGTTTTACCGGCACCTTTTTTCCATCCACGTTGCTGGAAAAAGCGAGGAAAGTACTTTTCTCTACATTGTTAGGTACATCACCGCCGCCGCCGCTTTCGGGAAATCCCATTGTGACGGTGGTTGCTTTGCCTTGATTGTGGAAAACAAAATTGGCGCGCACTGTATAATTGTATTGGCCGACGTCGATATTTATCTTTTCCCGCACCATTCGCACTTGCGGATGCTGGCCATGCAACGGACGCAAACTGCCGCCGACGCCGATAATGGACATGTCATTGGCCCATGCCGGCAAAGTTCCCAATAACAACGCGAAAAGCAAGGCAACAGATTTCATGACTTTACCTCTTTCTAAATTTATTGTGTCGGCAATTTGTAGCGATATATCGTTCCCAAACATCCAAAATAAAATTGATCACCGATCAACGCGCCGCCGCTGGTGATTGGTTCGGGCGATTTCGCAATTAATTTCACGGCGTATGTTGCAGGGTTGACAGAGAAAATTCCTGCGCTGCTCAATCCGTAGATTTGATGATTCGGACCGAATACCACGCTATTATAAATCAGATTTCCCACACTTACTTTTTCGCGATGAATCACTTGTTGCGTTTTGGGATCATAAACAAAAAGAGTGTCTCCGGCAAATCCAATCAATTTATTATCCGGCGTCATGATTAAATCGGTGATCGAACCCGCGCCTGCAACAGGAACCATTTGCGAAAGTACTTTTTGTGTCGTCGTATCAAAATGAAAAAGCACGGCTTCCTTTTGCGTGGGCGTGGCTCCGCCTCCGCCACCGATGCTGGTGCCGCCGTAAAGCGAGCCATCATCTGCCGCCGCAAGTGACGCGATACTTTGATCACGAATAGGATTTTTTACAGCGGAAACTGTATTGGCTTGCGTGTCCCAAATCGCAATGTCGCCGCCCAACGAGCCGTAACCGGCCACCGCGCCGACATAAACTTTGCCCTCTTTTCCTTCGATCAAAGCATGCGGACGCCAGGCGTGATCGGCGCCTTCATACGAGAAATAGCGTGGATTGCTGTCTGGCTTGTCGCCCGGATTTATCTTTTGCGCCGGATCGTAAGACATTAAAATGGCCTTTGCCGAATAGCTCGCTAAAAGTACTTTTCCGTGTTGTGCCAGCAAGGAATAACTTTCGCCGCCGCCCCAGCGTCCGATGGTTTGGAACTTTTTATCTGCGGGACTGAGACTAAAAACGTATAACGGCAAAACGCTGCTGCCATAAATTGTGCCGTCTGGCGTGTTGGTGAATCGAAATATATTGAGCGCGCGGCCGTGATATAAATAAGGATGCGATTCCACGACTTTGCCATCAAGCACCGTTTCTATTTTTTGATCGCCGTCGGCTCCGGCCATTTTCACAGACGCGCCATCCGGTAAAAGTACTTTTGAGAGGACAGGTGCAGCTTTTTGTCCCTTTTCCAATTTTGTGGCTTGGCCGTTCTCCAAAAGGAAGGAATTACCCATTCCCGTTGCATACACTTTTCCGTCTGTGCCGCAATATGTTGTATAAAAAAGTTTGCCTCGATCCGCTTCGGGAAGCATTTGTTTAAAAGTTCCATCCGCGATATGATATGCCACGATTCCCGAATGAACGGTTCCGGTGCTGACATAAACATAGCCATCGTCGCCCGCCGCAATGTAACGCGCGTATTTTTCCTGTGGATCCATTCTTCCTAAATCCTGCATCTTTCCAGTCGCAGGATCATAAGAAAATATCTTACAATTGGGATAAGTGCAGCCGTATAATTTTTTATTCGGTGCAACGGTAATATCCCAAATATATTGTTCGCCAGGGCAGGGCATTCCCAAATCTTCCAGCTTCCCCGCTTTGGTGTCCAGCTTGTAGAGATGCGCGTTGGGAAGCGAGCCCATATACATATTTCCATCCGGCCCCTGAATCAATCCATACGATCCGGATTCGCTTGCCACGGGATTGGGGAATGTTTGGTAGTCGCCGGTTTTGGGATCGATGGAAACAATCTCGATGGTATCGCCGATGTACATATAATCGAGATAAAGCCGCTGGCTTCCTGGCGTCTGGCCCGGTCCAGCAGCCGCGCCTTTGACGCCGCCGACGGCATTGAACGTCCCGATTTTCTCCATACCTTTTGCCAGATCCGCGCGGCACGTGTTCATTGAAGTCATTGAAAGCATACCCAGAAAAAGTATTCCGGCAAGACATGGCTTGGTAAAGCTGGCCTGAAACAGAGAATGAATAGACATGATGAAATTCCTTTTCTATTGATTTGTTATTGTACAAAAGTACTTTTGATGTTCTGTTTATTATCACATATTTGAAGAACCGCGCACGTAAGCAAGTGGAGTATTTTAGGGATTACGGAACTTTCCGCTTGCTTACGCGCGCGGTTCTTCATTATTTAAAAACGGCATTGTTGCATGAATAGCTCTACGCGTCATTGCGAGGAGCTTGCGACGTGGCGATCTTGTCGAGCCAACCTTGTCAATATTTGAAATATTCTATTGAAGTGGATTTTGCCCTTTGCAAAAGTACTTTTACGATGGATAATAAAAGTACTTTTGGAGGAATGATTTCAATGATTGATCCGACAACGTTGGCGAACGATTGGGAACAAGATGGTTTTGTGGTGTGCCGCGGTTTATTTTCCGCAGATGAAATGACGCGGCTGCGCGCGCATTTTATGGCGATGCACGACGATGCTCTCGATCCGAAAAGTACTTTTCACGCGCATTACGCGCCGCGCAGTTTGGAAGAATGTGAGGGCGATGCGTTGAAACATTTTCCGCGCATCATGATGCCGCATCGGTTTGATGAAATCAGCTTTCGATACTTATTGGATCAGCGTGTTGGAGATGTGCTAAAAGTACTTTTCGAGGAAGAGCCGCTGGCGGCGCAATCGATGTTTTATTTTAAACCGCCCGGCGGACGCGGACAGGCGTTGCATCAGGATAATTTTTATTTGCGCGTAAAGCCCGGAACTTGCATTGCGGCGTGGACGGCAATTGACGATACCGATCTGGAAAATGGTTCGCTTTTTGTGGTACCTGGCTCGCAAAATTCCGAAGTATTATGTCCGCATCCCGCCGATCCCAGCAAGTCTTTTAGCGTGGAAGAAGTAGACATTCCCGCGGGAATGTCGCCGGTCGAAATGCGTATGAATGCCGGCGATGTTCTCTTTTTCAACGGCAGTCTGATTCACGGTTCTTATCCCAATGTCAGCGCCGATCGTTTCCGTCGCGCTTTCATTTGTCATTATGTGCCGCAAAATACAGTTGCCATGAGCGCCGGATATTATCCGTTGCATGATTTTGAAGGAAATAAGCTTACGCGCGAAAACGCCGACGGCGGCGGCGTCTGTGGCACGGAAGATATGGAGCTTCTGAACGCTGCGCGAGAAAAGATGATGGCGGGATAACTGTAGTTTCCTCTCCCCGTCGGGGAGAGGGAGTTTGATTGCAAAGTGACAAATACATCAAAATAGAGTTTACTTGTGATGTTGCCACATGGATCAAGAGAACTCAAACGCCGACGAAAATTTGGAAGCAGACCCCGAACCACCATATCAGCAAATCGAAGTTGAGCCGGATGTCAATGGCAGCCTGGCGCGTGTCGATTTGCCGGATGGATATTCGCGTCGCGGCTTGGAAGAAATGGCAAAGCGCGATCTAAACGACACGCCACGCGATAAAGAATCCGACTTGATGGAACATCTGGGAGAATTGCGCACGCGTATTCTATACAGCGTGGCGTGTGTGTGTGTTGCCATGGTTGCGACTTGGAACTTTGGCGACAGGATTTCTGACTGGTTCTCGCAACCTATTCGCGCTGCGCTCAAATCGCACAGCATCCAATATCAACTCATCACCATCGGTCCTTCCGAAGGTTTATTGATCTATTTCCAGATAATCACCGCAGCGGCGATTATCATTTCGATGCCGTTTATTTTTTGGCAATTCTGGCGTTTCGTGGAACCGGCTTTGTCTCATCGCGAACGCCGTTTCACGATTGTTCTGGTGCCATTTTCCGTGGTTTTGTTCTTTATCGGTTGCGCATTGGGATATTATATGTCGCCGATTTTCTTCAATTTCTTCCTGGCTTTCCAGCCGCCGGGTTCGGTTGCAAATTATTCGTACGGGCAAAGTGTGGCGTTGCTGGCCAAAATGTTATTGGTCTTTGGCGTGTGTTTTCAAGTGCCGGTAATTGTGATTTTCCTGCATAAAATCGGCGTGGTTTCGCAGGATGTTTTGATCAAATATTGGCGCCATGTCATTGTGGCGATTTTTGTTGTTGTCGCTATTCTCACGCCTACTTGGGATCCACTCACGCTCACCGTTTGCGCCGTGCCGCCATGTTTGTTGTATTTTGTGGCGATATGGATGATTAAATGGTTGTAGTTTCGGTTCTTGGTTCAGAGTTCTGGTTTAGGAACACAAAGAGGTTGTTAAGCGTCGGGATGAAATGAGGTTTTTGTTATTACGAACCTTGAACTCAGAACGGCATTGTTGCATAAATATGCATTAGTGTCATTTCGACCGGAAAAATTTGTCTTAGCAAATTTTGGAGTGGAGAAATCTTGCCCTTAATCTACTTTCACAAGATTTCTCCACTTCGCTCGTTCCTCGCTCCGGTCGAAATGACACGGTTTCGATTTATGCAACTCAAAACCAAGAACCAAAGATACATGCGAAAATTTTCCTTTACCTTAATCCTCCTTCTTGTATTAGTGTTAATTGGCCTTAAAAGTACTTTTACGCCGTTGCGCGCCGACACTTTGCGCAGCGCTGTCAGCAGCACCGATGGCGGCAAGAAAGTCGTCATGATAAATGGCAAAGCGCAGCCGCTGTTTTGGTGTGATGGAATTACCAAAATTAGCGATTTGGATGCCTATGCCAAAAGTGGTTTCAATACAGTTGTGGTCCGCTTGTTTTGGACGCCGACCAAAGATGGTTCGCTGGTTCCGAACGATTTACAGCCGCAGCAAACATTCGCCGCCGCCGCTGCCGCGCGCGGATTGTATGTGGTTTACGCCTTGCCCGAAGCGCCTTTTGGTCAAACCGATCAATTCACCTTCAGCGCCGCCAATGGCGCCTACTTTTTTATGTGGGAAAGTTGGATCAAAAGCGCCATGCAAAAGCTGGTGGCGACTCCAAATCTGATCGGCTGGATGTTGCCCGATGATCCGCGCGGATTGCCGACAGTTGATGATGCCGATTTCCGTGGCTGGCTGACGCAACATTATTCCAGCTTGCCGGTGCTTAATAAAGAATGGATGACGGGTTTTGGCTCGTTTGACGATATTACGTTGGAATATGTCGAATCAATTGTGCAACAATGGCGTGGCGTTAAACCGCCCGGCGGCGCCATGACTGATACCGATCTGCGTAATTATGCGCAACAGGCCGCCAACCGGCGTGGCGGCAGTCCCAATTGGGCATTTCATCCGGCGGCGTTAGCGCTGGGTTTATATCGTTGGGACAATTTTGGCGCGTTGGTAAATCGTTGGGCGCAAATCGTGCATCAGGGCGATCTGCAACATATTGTCTTTTCCGGTCAACTTCCCGATTATGCGGAGTTGCTGGCGTTGCCGGCAAGTGTCGATGTTTCCGTTCCGGCGTTGTGGCCGGGCAGCGCTGAAAATGACATTGTCACAGGAAATCCGCAAGCGGTGGATATCGCGCGCCGCGCCGGACGCTTTTGCGCCATGCCGATGTTGCCGACTGCGCTGCCGGATAATTTTCCGCCGAAT
>Ga0164242_10007109_pt1 | contig 12263 bp, 10 predicted proteins | sample OricomgcompostMG_FD_108783 | JGI IMG/M metagenome (GOLD analysis project Ga0164242, IMG submission 108783) | Miracle-Growth compost microbial communities from Emeryville, California, USA - Original compost - Miracle growth compost (MG) ... | reverse complement strand
GAAGCATTGTTACTACACAGGCAGAAGGAGGGTATGAGCTATAGCAATAATATAAATAAGCTTGCGCATAATAATTCCTGTGCCCGTGTTGAGGTTTTCGTCGTTCGCACCCAGCTTGGCTCTAAAGTCTGTCATCCATCAGGATGAAAGCTGACACAAGCCCGCAATGGTGCAACTCGAGCGGATCCACGCTAAAATAGCACCGGGCCTTGAATTCCGTAGGTACCCCAGTGGGGATAAACGGCCCCCCCCCACGCCTGGGATCTCCAGCCCGAGTAGATCTGATTCGCTCGTCTGATTCGGATGTGCAATGCCTTTGGTTGTGTATGCCCAGCCCACCCTTGTCAAGCTTTATATCAACTATAAGCTGGTCTATACACGGGCATTGAGACATCGAAATCCTGGATAAGAGCTGAGAACAATCATTAAAGCCAACTACCGATCGAGCCCACGTTGATTTTTTTGGGCGCATAGATTCTCGTATTTTTTTCAGCCCCGTACAACAGCAACATCAACAGCGTATTGTAGCAAAAGATGGCGTCAGAGAGCAATAACTACCAAGGAGAGGCGATCAACAGTGTAAGTTCAGAGAGTGATTTTGAACTGGTTTATCTTACGAAAAATGAACTCTCCGCCCTGCGCTAACGCTATGAACTCCCTTACTTCTGGCTAACCTGTTTGGAAATATACAGCTCAATGACGCTAGCCTGTTCATCCAAGACGCCTTCATCGACGGGAAATGGGTCTTCAAGAGCGATAAATTTGATGTGTACGGTGCGGTCCCCGTTCTATTTTTTTTTCTTTTCACGGAGCTAGGCGAGATGATATCCGATCCGGGGGCTGATATATACATCTTTAGAGCCCTCTACCTCCACAGTTTTAGGCCAGGTCGCCAACTGCTCTCTCGAGGACTTCCAGGCTGCCATCCAGAGTGCCTCCGAGGAGCAACCTAAATTTTTCGAGACTACAACAGGCTCCAGCCGTGGAGTGCTGTTGAGGAAATGGAACGATCTTATTATCGCAAATGCCGAAGATAGTACGTCGCCCAGAGTTCTTGATATATGCACCGGCCTACCACTTCCCATCCGGCGAAGCGGAGATTGAAGAACTAACATCGCATAAAGTTGCCGTCATACTCAGTCTCGAAAATGGGAAAACAATCAGTGAAGCGAGAGGCGAAGTCGGCTACGCCGCAAGTTTCATCGCATGGTTTGCCGAAGAAGCCACCCGGTCGTACGGAGTCACAATTCCCTCCTCGACCCCTCATACGAGCTTGATGACGGTCCGAGAGCCCGTTGGCGTCTGCGGTATTATTACCCCCTGGAACTTTCCCGCTGCTATGATCACAAGGAAGATCGCACCGGCTCTTGCTGCAGGATGCTCGGTTGTGATCAAACCCCCTAGCGAGACCCCCTACACCTGTCTGGCGTTGATTAAGCTCGCAATTGAGGCTGGTCTTCCACCGAAGACAATCCAGGTTTGCCCAACAAAGAACAGGGCAGCAGCCACCGAGCTAGCTACAAATCCTCTCGTTAATAAGATTTCTTTCACTGGGTCTACGGCCGTGGGTAAGATGCTTGCTAAGCTAGCCACCAACACCTTGAAGAAGGTGAGCCTGGAACTGGGCGGTAACGCTCCTTTTATCGTTTTCGACGATGCCGATGTCGACCTTGCCGTCGAGGGTGCCATGTTCTGCAAGTTCCGATGCTCGGGGCAGACCTGCGTTTGGTAAGTTATTAGTCCGTTACCATAAGTCGTGTTATTACCCATCCTAACTGACTTGGAAGCGCCAACCGCCTATATGTGCAGAAAGGCATCCTCGCCACCTTCACCACCAAGCTAGTCGAGAAGGTCAACGCACTCCGGATGGGAAGCGGTCTCGACCCGTCCACGACCCAGGGCCCTCTCGTGAACAAGTCAGCTGTAACAAAGGTCCAGGAGCACGTGGCGGACGCGCTGTTCAAGGGTGCCAAGATCGAGACGGGTGGCAAAACACCTGATTCTCCTGGTTTCTTCTTCAAGCCCACCGTCCTCTCTGGCGTGACGCAGGACATGGCCGTTAGCAAGGATGAAACTTTCGGCCCGCTCGCCCCCATCTTCGAGTTTGACACCGAAGAAGATGCCATCAGGTTGTCTAACGACACCGAGTTTGGCCTAGCAGGGTATTTCTTCTCAAAGGATATTAGTCGCGTCTTGCGCGTCGCAAATAAGTTGAATGTCGGCATGGTTGGCGTAAATACGGGCAAGATTAGCGCGGCAGAAGCGCCGTTCGGTGGCGTCAAAGAGAGTGGTTACGGAAAGGAGGGGAGTCTTTACGGATTGGCGGAGTACCAGAATATCAAGAGCATCACCATTGGCAACCTAAACTGGGGGGCGTAGATAGGGGCGTAGAGAGGGAAATAAAGAAATTGCTTTGCCAGCCGTAACAATAATGGATATGGATCGTCTAGATCTAGAAAGAGAAGGTATGATTTAAACTCTTAAAGTCAACTCAGCCTAACGAGTCATTCTGCGGCGAGTCTACCTTGCCGATCTTTAGCTTTGCTTACTTCTGACAACTGCCAAGAGTCTTTTGTCTAACTAAAGCAATTGTCGTGGCGCATGCAGTAGGGAATATGGAGGCAGACGATGGAGTGGATCCGGGTGATGTTGGTCTGGAGGCAGCATCAACGCTCTGGGAGCTTGCAAATGCCCCTAGGCATGAGCCCTTGACGTGCTTTTTAAATTGTAAAGGACAGAAAACAACAGGGAATGGCCTTTCGACTAATAATATCTGTACCTCCCTTTGAACAAACCCCTTGGCATTGTGTTGTGACGAGCAAATGTCTGCGGTATGTGTCCCGCCCGCGCTTACTCTCGTGAAGCGGCCCGAAGGGAGACAGGCGGGACGGGACTTAACCGGTCGCGGAGCGGCTTAACCAATTAACCGTTGCCCCACAGGTTCCCGGGAACACCTCCGTCTTGACACGTGCCACCACGCGGTCATTTCCAGGATTGCTAGGCTCACCGGTTGCTTATCGGGCTTCAATCTTAACAGTTAAGTGACCTACCTTCCTTCGAGGCAGGAGGGCCGACAAGCTTCAAAGGGCCCGTCCCGGATTTGGAGCGTAAGAGTAGGTAGTGTAAGAATATTGACGTTGGCGGATACCGGGCATTCTCCTGCACATCCCACTGGCACCGCACCCAACGAGCCTGTGCAATTCGCAGAAGCAATTGAAGCTTTTAGTTAATTCTCCTAAAATTAGGCACAGGAGTCGGGTCCAGGTGCTTGCCCCAGTCGAGTCGGGTTGCGGTGTTCGGAAAAACGTGGTGGTTGGGTTGCAAAGCAGGGGTGGAGCAGGAAAAAAAAGCGGCTGTGACCAGGGAAGGCAGCCAAACAGAGGCGGCGTGGGCCGCAAATCCAGGCGCCAACCGATGACCCCCATGAGGTAGAGAGTTCAACGACGTCGGGGGTCCAGGCTTCATTTCGTTTTCGATAGCAAAATCCAACATCCGCCCATTGTCAGCGCTCTTGCCGCGCAAAACGTCGCTCCATCCCGACGGAACCCTTCGATGGCCGCCAACAACCATTATTTTATTCATTCCCCTTTGCGACAACAATTGTAACCTGTACCATCACCTAGTTTCTCCACGTTCGAGCAAAACCGGAAGCCCTGAGGTTCGTTGTGCTTCCCCGTCCGTCCATCCATCCATCGGTGCATCCATCGCATCCATTTCACCAACGGCCAGGCCTGGCCTTCCCGTGGAAAGGAAGTGTCGACTCGGTGTCCGAGACTCGAGAGAGCATTGCCCATCTCCTGTCGCGTAACGGCGAGAGGCGCCTGGCCAAGCGCGCCTCCCACCCCTCATTCCCCTGCACCATCCCGCCCTCACATGCTTCACCCTGCAGAAGTGACTCTCGGGCGACACCTTCACTCTTACATCATTACTCTTTCTAGCTCCATCGCCCAGCCGGCTGACCCTAATTGCTCCTACTCTTAGACACTAGACATATCGAGATACCCCATCCCCGACGACCGATCCAGCATTTGCATAGGTATTTTTTTCTAGGAACACGGTATAGACGGCGACCAGCGCCGACAAAGACGGACAGCACGATATTTATATCCCGAATCATTTTCCTTTTGCAGTTCGAGTCGACCTATGCCCTGCCTCGACGTCAGTATCTATAGCCGACACCCCATACCCGAACCGATATACTCCTCCATCTGGCATCGTCGCCGCCACGTGTCCGACGCGGTGACGTAGTTGGTTCAACAAACCGTCAAGATGTTCTGGAGATTTGGCGCCTACGCCAACATCTCCACCATCGATACCATTCTTGAGAAGCCCGACTTCACGCTCGAAGATTTACTCGACGAAGGCGATCTCATCCAAGAGCTCAAACAACACAATGCAAAGCTCGTCGAGTACCTTCGCGAACCAGAGGTGCTGCAGAAGTTGCTACAATATGTCGTCACGCCAAAGCTGGAGCCCGTTGCTGCACCAGACGATGACGACCAAGAGGAGGATGAAGCCAAGGGCAAGGGCATATCGCTACCTTTCTCTAGACCCCGCGCATCGTCGCGGGCGACGGACAACGGCAAGGAAGAGGAAGGCGAGAGGAAGCGCAACCGATATGCCTTTGTCGCTGCCGAGGTCTTGTCGTCCGACAACTGGTCTATTTACGAGGCCCTTATGGAGAGCCGACCCTTCCTACGAACCTTCTGGCAGTTCCTGAAGCGACCCATACCGCTCGACCCCCTCCAAGCAAGCTACTTTACTAAAGTCAACGAGTCACTTTTTGACAAGAAGACGGAAGAAATGCTAGAGTTGCTCAAGTCCCTCGAGGATGCCGTCCCGGACATGCTCAAACATGTCGACTCTCCTATGATTATGGACCTACTGCTGAAGATCATCAGTCTGGAACGGACCGAGAGTGGCCAAGGCATTATCGAGGTAAGAATTGCCCCCCACCCCCCTTTTTTCGCCTCTCTTCCAAAAGCCCAACAACAGCTAACAACTGTCCCCGCACTAGTGGCTGTACACTCAAGACGTTATGCCGACCTTGCTTTCTTTCCTCGGCCCCGAGCATAGTTGGGCGACCCAAACCTCGGCAGGCGACTTCATGAAGGCCATAATCACCGTTTCGGCGAATGCTTCGCAGAACGAGCAAACATGCATCGGCCCGAATGAACTTACGCGACAGCTGGTATCCCAGCCCTGCGTCGAACAACTGATCAAGTACATGCTGGGCGGTGGGAATCCTCTTACTGTCGGCGTGGGCATTATAATCGAAGTGATCCGTAAGAACAACTCCGACTATGACCCGGATGTTGTGGCGGAACCGGATTCGACACCATCAAGCCGTGATCCCATCTACCTCGGAACGCTCCTCCGCCTGTTTGCCCAGCACGTTCCAGATTTCATGAATCTCATCATGAACGCCCCTGCGCAGAAGGAGCGGCTGGATTCGACATTCGGAGAGAAGATAGAGCCGCTTGGCTTCGATCGCTTCAAGACGTGCGAACTGATGGCCGAACTCTTGCATTGTAGTAATATGGCCTTGCTGAACGAAGTCGGGTCCGAAGAGCTCATTGCGGCCCGTGACGTAGAACGCCAGCGACTGAGGAAAGAGGGCAAACTTGCCGGCTTCCAGGGCGAGGAAATCCCACCACCGGGCGATGACCTCACGATGCGCATCTCACAGTCCTCCGCGCCGGATGAGGGTCGCAAGTTGGAGGTCACAAACAGCTCCGCCGACGATGACGGCTTCGAAGAAGTTACTCACGGCGGAGATGAGGATACCTCCCACGAGTTTGTCAGGGCTGAGGAGGATATACCCGATCTACCTGACGTACCCGCCACGTCGTTCCTGGATAGAGACGATGATGACTTCGTCGACGAGCCGCTTAGCTCTCCGCGACTGAACGTCCGGGATGTCGACGCGAAGGATGAGGAGCCCGGGTTCGAGGATCCGGAGCTGATGGTGGCCCCGCTATCCCCGACGAAACCCCTGTCTCCGAAGAAACCTAAATCTATCGAGACTGGGGAGAGCTCTGCTTCGGAAGCCGAAAATAAGACTGAAGGGTCTGTAATGAAAGCTACTGGAGCCACTGCGGGCGACGAACCAGCCTATCACCCCGATCATAAAGCGCCGGAAGGCCCCGTAGTTGGCGACCAATCCGATACGACTGCCATGGCCACCCCCGTCATATCAGAGCCGGAGAATTCTGGGCCTGAGGAGGCACGAACTGGAACCAGTGAGGGGCCGTCACCTCTACCCGAAGGCCTGTCCCCACATGCCGAGGATACACCAGCTCCCCTGTTCTCTGACCAGAGCAGCGCCATAGCACCGGGCTCTGAAGATGGAAAGGCCACTCAGCGGCCTGCGGAAGAAAAAGAACCCAAGGACAAGGAGACCGACGTTGCGGAGCAAGAACCCGGCGAGGCCTCTATCATCGTCGGCCGCCCGGCTGAGCCGAGCACCGCCGCCAAGGAAACCCCGCCCAACCCTGTGGTTGGTGACTACCTGAAGATGCAATTTGTCGAGTACCGAGTCGTGCCTACCATTCTTTCCTTCTTCTTCAAGTACCCCTGGAACAACTTCCTCCACAATGTTGTCTACGATGTGGTCCAGCAAGTCTTCAACGGCCCCATGGACCGTGGCTACAACCCAACCGTGGTCATCAGCCTCTTCGAGGCTGCCGATGTCACGTCCCAGATTATCAACGGGCAGACGGCGAGTGAGATGTCCCAGGCGAAGAACAAGACCCGCATGGGCTACATGGGCCACCTTACTCTGATTGCCGAGGAGCTCGTCAAGTTCACCGAGCGCCACCCGCCCGAACTCCTGAGCGAGACCATCCTCGACCGCGTGATGTCCCAGGACTGGATTAACTACGTCGAGGGAGCACTGGCCGAGACGCGGGAGCGAGACAACGCCATTCTTGGCGGCGTGCGGCCCGAAGTCGCTATGAGTAACCGCGCTGGAGCGTCCGGTCTATCCGGTACAGGCCTGTCTAGCATCGGATTATCCCTCGGCGGCGGAGGGGGCGGTGGCGTTGGCGGTAACTCACAGGCCGGATCAAGTGCACTCGCCGACGCGGGTCTGAACGGGTCTCTAGACCTAAGCGGCAACGGCGGCAACGGCATCGGACCTTTCGCGATCAGCGCGGGAACTTTGATGAGCGGATTCGGGTCCAGCAGCGACGAGGAGGAGGACGAGGAGCAGGAGAGCGAGGAGGACGTCAACAATGAGGTTAGTTACCCCTTGCGCAGGATGACACCCCGCTACGGCTGTTTTGGAAACCTCGCCGGCTCTTTCAGTGAGGAGTCGTTAGACTGCGATGAGGTGTGGGCTTTCGAGGATATCGGGGACTTCGAGCACATCAACTGGAGCGGTATCTGGATCGAGGATGGAGGACCGGACACATCCCCTAAGACGCAAAGATGACGGATGACATTGCGAATTCTTCGCCTGCAGTCGTTTCGGCGGCTGCCAGATCGGTCAACCTCCTTTGGGTACCAATGGTTGTTGTCACTCCTGGCCGATTGATGGCCACGGAGAGTCACTGACCTTGAATTCGTCCCGCCTAAGTTAGGCGGCCGTCTTACCGTGCTGCCCTCCCCCACCTGATGACCACACGACGTTAGCGTAGGCGAATGGCTCTACTAGCTGGGACTTCTCTTTATAAGTCTACCGCTTAGAAGAACACGTCTACTCCTGTGGCCGGTCCCAAGCGGCTTGTTTAGCCTGGCGTGATCTGCTGCTGTCCATGTTGTTCGGTCCCGTCTTTGGCCGCCTCAACAGAATGGAGCTTTCAGGAAACATCTAGTCCCCTATTGCCAGTTCTACGGGACCTACCCCTGGCTATACCCATTCCTTAAAATCCCTTCTCTTACATCCTCGTCGGTCTCTTCACCACTATAACTTATCTTTTCTGATACCCTTCGGTCCAAACAACCGAAGGGTGAATGAGGCCTTGCTAACTCGCGCCGCAGTTCCGAGCCTACACTGATCCTCTCAACGCAAACCAATCCTCGTCGCTCATCCCGCCCTCTATCCCGCCCCCTCCACCCCCACCCCCTCCACTCAACATCCCCCCCTCCCGCGCACGCCGTCAACTCGCCGCCCGCTTAGCTATGAATAAGCGCAACGCGGCGGCGGCCGCTGCAGCGGGCGAGGAGGAAGGGGAGCATGGCGGGAATGCCAACGGCGCCGGCTCCGACGGAGAGCAAGCTGACCACGACGACGACGAAGATGCGGGCTTCAGCGTCCTTAAGGGCTCACAGGCCGCTTCTGAGCTTACCTCTTCTACGGGCGCTACGCCTTGGGAACTGAGGGATCCTTTTGCGGATGACGATGACGACGACGCGGGTGGAGACGGGAGTGGGTCTGATGATGGTAGGGACGATGGTGATGTGGGCTCCAGATCCAGCGCGTGGAACAGAGGGGGGTGGTGGAGGGGCGTTGTGAGGACTGCGAAGCGAGGTGGCGCTAAGCGGGGGTCCGGAGACGTAAGCAGAGGCACGCTGGAGAGGTTTGGCGATGGGAGAGATGACTCAGATGAGTCGGACGAGGAGCGCGAGGTCGATGATGACGATGTGGACGACGAAGAGTTTGGTGACTTTGCCATGCCAGAGGCGGACGCCGGGAGGGGCGCGAGGCACGATGCCGGCACCATCACAGGCATCGATCCGGCGCGCGAGAAGGTCCTGCTCAAGCCACTACCGGTACACCCAGCTTCCAACAAGTCCGGCGGATCGCCCTTCGGCAGCCTATGGCCATTCTCGACGCAAGCGTTTGGCGCCGGCAGCAAGGACAAGGGGAAGGAGGTGGAGGAGGAGGAGGAGGAGGAAGAGGTGGCCGGCGCTAACGACGACGGGAAGCGGGCCGTTGGGGAGGAACCCGACGTAGTGCCGGAGATCTCGGCCGAGCCGCTTGAGCTAGGGCCCGACGAGACGGTCGTCGGGGAAGATGGCAAGAAGATCGACAGGGCTGTGGAGGCGAAGAGGAGGACGAGCATTGAGGATCCGGATGAGGATGATATTGGGCTGAAGGAGGTCGTTGTGGGGAGGGGAGGGTAATGTGTGACGCCTGGGCGTTGGATTGGGAGGTGGCGTGTGAACTCTTGGGCCGTGTAACTGTACTGTACCTATCTACCTAGTTATTCTTGTCTGTTATTTGTATCGGATGATTCGATTCCCAAGTTGATCCCATCTTCGCAAACCTGCACGTCTACGCAGTAAGTCCAGCACATAAAGTTGTCCGATATGGGTCTGTGCGGGTGTTTCACGTGATGGGACTGATGCCCCTCCTAGCGAGTCCCGGATTCGGCCAGCTGAGCTGTCCACACGATGGAGAGCTTGCATTGACCCGGACAGCTCTGAGACGTGACGTGGCCGGTTCCGATCCGCCTTGCCGCTTCATCCAGACCCCTAACCTGCCGGCTCTTGGCCACTTGGGCCTGCCTAGGTGCCGTTGCGTGGCACCGGGCTAGTTGTCCATCCTAGACCGCTGGTCGGGTCGTCATGAGGCGGCCCCGCACACCTGCCACCTAGAACTTCCTTTCGCATCCTCGTTTATATGAGCTAAGGCACGCTATTATAGGTATGTTTCCGCGTCCGAAGCTTCTTGTGCTAGGCTTCCTCCTGGATACTGATTGAGTCGTGCAGGTGTTTTCAATCTTCGCCTAGATTAATCGTCCGTCTACCCTCTCGCGACCCTATTCCGCGACCAAAGGAGCTCCATCCCCGCCGAGTACCGGCAAGCAGCAATCCTCGCGAGCCGAATTCCCCGCTTTGCCGGCGCAAGCTTGAGACATGGCTAGTGGCAGCGCAGATGCGCCCGCCCAACATGAGCCGGACTCTAATGGGCTTGAGGGTGGTAAACTGACAAAGGAGCCACCGCCCTTCTTTTCCAAGATACATTATGCGACACGCGTTTACGGCCTCCAAACCTTCGTTAACCAGGCGCTATGGTTCCGTGGATGGAAGGAATACTTCTACCCTCCAAACGATGCGCCGAACATTGTCAAGACCTACGAGTGCCGCCCGCATCTACCCGTACGGTAAGCCTATTTCTATACGACGGACACCTTGTCAGGGGACTATTTTGCTGACTTCTTCGCACCCTCTCTAGAATATTCTTCCCGCAAGCTTATGACCAAACCTCGCCGCAGACCCTCCCGACGCTACTCACTATCCATGGCGGCGGATTTTGTATCGGCCGCAACCGCGACGACGACGAATGGAACCGACACTTTGCCGACACGCATAATGTCCTGGTGGTCTCGCTCAACTACTCTAAGGCCCCCGCGGCGCCCTTCCCCACGGGGATACACGACCTCGAGGCTCTCATCCTCGCCGTCCTAGCAGACGAGTCGCTACCCATCGACCGCTCCTCGCGGCCTGCCGGCGGTGTCAACCGCACCGCGATCTTGGGCTTCTCCGCGGGAGGCAACCTTGCCCTCGCTGTCAGCCAGCTGCCGGACATACGGGCCCACCCGCTCGCGCCCGGCGCCGTGGTGAGCGTGTACGGCCCTCTCGACTTCACGGTGGGCGCGACAGAGAAGCTTGCCAACCGGCCGTTCAAGCCGCAGCTGGGGCCGCCTCGCGGGGACGCGTCGGACCTGCTGAGCTGGCTGGCGCCGACGTTCGACTGGAGCTACATCCCGTACGGGCACGACCTGCGCGACCCGCTGCTCAGCCCGGCGTTCGCGCGGCGCGAGAACCTGCCCCCCTACGTGGGGCTCGTGGCGGCGGAGCTGGACATGCTGGCGCACGAGAGCTGGACGCTGGCGTGCCGGCTCGTCGCGGAGGGCGGGGGCCGCGCGAGGAGGGTGCCGGATAGGCAGAGCGGGGACCCGGCTTGGAGGGTGTGCGGGAGGGAGAATCCCGCGGGGCAGGACGGGGTTCTGGAGATGAAGGATGAGAGGTTTGCGTGGGAGAGTGGGAAGATCAAGTGGTTGCTCGTGCCGGATGTGTTGCATGGGTTCGATAGTGCGCATATGAGGAACGTGATGGGTGGAGGTGAGGCGGTGATCAAGGATGCAGAGATGAAGACTAGGGCCTACGTCGCCGATCTTGGAAGGTGGTTGAAGGAGACTGTTTGGCGCCTGTGAGATACGTACGCGCTGGCTGGTTGGGGTGTTTGAGGCGTTTCGTGCTTGGATACTGGGCTGGAGTGTACAACGAATGTCGAGCTTGGAGCATTTTGTTTGGTAAAGTAGAAACTAGGTAATATCTCGCAACTACTTCTACATGACAGACCGTCACCTGTCGAAGAAAGCACGCACTACGGCACTACGGAGAGATCCTTTCTGTATCTATGCTTTTGCACACTTGAACCGGCGTGGCTCGGGTCGGTAACCGGGGTCTGGAACCTGTATTGTTGGATTGTTCGTCACAGCTCGCTCAGGGTTCTCGCAGCTCAACTACGCATAGCCTGTTGCTATATCCTCACAGAAAGACCCAGGTGGCCGAATGTGCGTCGGCTTTCACCTGCTCAGGCGCCTGATTTCACCTGTTTGTGTCAACGGGGGATTGGGCTACCCGAATTTTACCACAAAACATTGGGATCACATCGGTAAAGAGTAGGTGCATCCCGGTTTTCGCGGCTGGCTCGGCTTACTCTGGTCACTTTGATCTCCCCCGCAACAATGGCTCTAACAATTATGTTGTAATGGGCGTTCCGTTGCATGACCGTACTTGGTTTTGAGGACTCTGAGCACATGTAGGCACCTGGCGGTTGCCCGGGGTGGGTAGTGTACCAAGGTACCTCGTGCTTGTGTTTGGTTACTAATATTGCCTACCTACAATTCGTGCCTGCCTAGGTACCTTGGTAAGTAAAGTAGGTATCTACCTAGGTACCTATGTTTGTCCTACATATACGGCAATGAAGCGGTGAAGCAAACGCAGCTGTCTGGCAAGCCTCCTCGGGGGGTAAGGAGTGTTCGCGCTTCGCCACCTACCCGGTAGGTATATATTACAGCATCTCGGCCACCTCTTTCACGTAGCCATCTAGCGAAGCGACCGGCGAGTCGGAATAGAGAGCAATAATTGAAGAGATCGCAGCTGGGAAACATAGCTGCCATCCTTCTATCACGATGGCGAGCTTCAACGATCTCAACGACAAGGACGACTTCCCCGCGTGGAAAGATCTTCCCGAAGAGTGGGAGTTTAGCCTCTCCCATCACGCAGACACCGAAGGCAGCTCTCCGGGTAGCGGCGTCATCCCCAGCAGGCACTGGTGCTTCCTGGGCGAAATTCAGTCTTATGAT
>Ga0164242_10007108_pt1 | contig 12264 bp, 12 predicted proteins | sample OricomgcompostMG_FD_108783 | JGI IMG/M metagenome (GOLD analysis project Ga0164242, IMG submission 108783) | Miracle-Growth compost microbial communities from Emeryville, California, USA - Original compost - Miracle growth compost (MG) ... | reverse complement strand
GGGGTGGATGACGGGGCTCGAACCCGCGACAACCGGCACCACAAGCCGGGACTCTACCAACTGAGCTACATCCACCACGGCCGGCGATTCCGCCGGACCGAGGCACCAGTCTAGCCGACCCGGCGGGCCGCTTCGCCCATCAGCCCGCCACCGGTGGTGCAGACCCCTCAGGCTCGGCGACGAAGCCGGCGGAGATCGCCAGCGCCTCCTCGGCGGTCGGCCCGGGCGGCGGCACGAACACCGCCTGCCGGTAGTAGGCCAGTTCCCGGATCGACTCGCGGATGTCGGCCAGCGCCCGGTGCGCCATGCCCTTGGCCGGCTGCGCGGAGTACACCGTGGGATACCACCGTCGGCACAGTTCCTTGATGGACGACACGTCGATCATCCGGTAGTGCAGGAACGCGTCCAGCGCTGGCATGTCCCGCGCGATGAAGCCCCGATCGGTGGCGATGGAGTTGCCCGCCAGCGGCGCCTTGCCGGCCTCGGGCACATGGGCGCGCACGTACTGAAGGACGGCCTGCTCCGCCTGCACCATCGTCACCGTCGAGGCGCGCACCTCCTCGGTCAGCCCGGAGCGCGCGTGCATCTGCGTCACCACCTCTGGCATGGAGGCCAGCGCGTCGTCCGAGGCATGGATCACCAGGTCGACGCCTTCGCCGAGCACGTTGAGATCGCCGTCGGTCACCAGCGCGGCGATCTCGATCAGCGCATCGTGCCCCAGGTCCAACCCGGTCATCTCGCAGTCGACCCATACCAGTCTGTCCGTCGTCACGAGGGCAAGACTATGCCGAACCGGTGACGGCCCCGATACGCTCACCCCAGCCGGCGCGCTCGTGCCCGGTGGATCGAGGGGCGCCGGAAGGCGCGAAGGAGGTCGGCGATGGCGCAGCCCAGCACAGCCGAAACGGACACGACGGGCGGCCCCGCCCAGCGCATCGCGCACGGCTACGACACCGACGCTGCGTGCGTCACCCTCGGTTCGGTGGTGATCGACGGCACCGCCGATCCCTCGGCGCTGGTACGCATCCCGCTGGCCATGCTCAACCGGCACGGCCTGGTCGCCGGCGCCACCGGCACCGGGAAGACCAAGACCCTGCAGGGCATCGCCGAGCAACTCTCCGCGGCGGGCGTTCCGGTGCTGATGCCCGACATCAAGGGCGACCTGTCCGGCCTGCACGCCCCCGGCGAGGCGGGCGACGCCATCACCCAACGGGCCACCGACACCGGCGACGACTGGGCGCCTCAGGCCTTCCCGGTCGAGTTCCTCGCCCTGGCCGGTCAAGGCACCGGTGTGCCCATCCGCGCCACCGTCGACTCCTTCGGGCCGATCCTGCTGTCGAAGGTGCTGGGACTCAACGAGACCCAGGAGTCCACCCTCGGGCTGATCTTCCACTGGTGCGACCAGCAGCACCTGCCTTTGCTGGACCTGAAGGACCTGCGCGAGGTCGTCGGCTACCTGACCAGCGATCAGGGCAAGTCCGACCTGCACAAGCTGGGTGGGGTGTCCAGCTCGACGGCCGGGGTGATCCTGCGTGCGGTGACGAACCTGGCCGCCCAGGGCGGTGACGACTTCTTCGGCGAGCCCGAGTTCTCCATCGACGACCTGATGCGCATCGACGCCTCCGGGCACGGCATCGTCAGCCTGCTGGAGGTCGGCGACCTGCAGAGTCGCCCGGCGCTGTTCTCCACCTTCTTGATGTGGCTACTTGCCGAGCTGTTCGAGCACCTGCCCGAGGTCGGCGACGTGGACAAGCCCAAGCTGGTATTCCTGTTCGACGAGGCGCACCTGCTGTTCGACGACGCGTCCAAGGCCTTTCGCAACGCCATCGAGCAGACCGTCAAGCTGATCCGGTCCAAGGGCGTCGGGGTGTTCTTCTGCTCCCAGTTGCCCACGGACGTCCCCGACGAGGTGCTCTCCCAGTTGGGGGCCCGCATCCAGCACGCGCTGCGCGCCTTCACCCCGAAGGACCAGCAGGCGCTCGCGACGACCGTGAAGACCTACCCCGTCACCGACGACTACGACCTGGCCAAGGCGCTGACCAGCCTGGGCATCGGAGAGGCGATCGTCACGGTGCTGTCGGAGAAGGGCGCCCCGACGCCGGTGGCGTGGACCCGGATCCGCGCGCCACGGTCGCTGATGGACCCGATCCCGGCCGCGGACGTGGCGTCGGCGGTGGCTTCGTCACCGCTCTCGGCAAAGTACGGCACGGCGGTGGACCGGGACTCGGCCTACGAGATGCTCACCACCCGCCTCGCCCAGCAGCAGGCCCAGGCCCAGCAGGACGCGGCGGACGACGACAGCGACGAACCCCAGCCCCAGCCGTCCGGCGCCGGGCGATCAGGCGGTGACGGCGAGGGCGCAGGCGGCGCCGGCGAGGTGCTGTCGAACATCATGGGCAACACCGTCGTCAAGTCGTTCATGCGGTCCATGGCCTCGGCCATCGGCGGCGCGCTCGGCCGGTCGATCTTCGGCACTCGCAAGCGTTCCCGCAGCACGAGCAAGAAGAGCGGGGGTAGCAGCCGGCGTCGCTGAGCCGGGACCTACACGTCGTAGTCGACGGTCACCTCGTCGGAGGTGGGTACCGACTGACAGGTCAGCACGTAACCGGCGGCGAGCTCGTCCGGTTCCAGCGCGTAGTTGCTGACCATCTCCACGGTGCCGGACACCAGCTTCGCCCGACAGGTTCCGCACACCCCGCCGGCGCAGGCGAACGGCACGTCCGATCGGCTGCGCAGCGCCGCGTCCAGGATCCGCTCGTCGTCGCCGCACGGCACCGTGGACGTGCGTCCGGTCAGGGTCAACGTGATGCGGTGCGAGCCGGCGGTCAGGTCCGGCACCGAGGACGGTGACGGAGCCGGGGTGCGGCGCAACTCCCCGGTGGTGAACAGCTCGACGTGGATGTCCGCCGGATCGGTGCCTCGGGCGGTGAGATGCGCCCGGACGGTCTGCACCAGATCGACCGGGCCGCACAGGAACCACTCGTCGACGGCGGTCGGGCGCACCAGCCGATCGAACAGCACGTCCAGGCGTTCGGGATCCAGCCGGCCCGAGTGTACGGGGGAGAAACGCCGCTCCCGGGACAGCACGTGGTGCATCGAGAACCGCCTGGGGAAGCGGTCCTTGAGGTCGGCGAGCTGGTCGACGAACATCACCTGGTCGGCGGTGCGACTGGCGTAGATCAGCGTGAAGGTGGCCGCCGGCGAGCCGGTCAGCACCGCGGTGGCCAGCGCCATCACCGGGGTGATCCCGGACCCGGCGGCCACGGCGGCGATGTGCGCCCGGGATCGCGGGTCGGCGGCGATGGTGAAGCTACCCTGCGGGGTCATCACCTCGACGGTGTCGCCGACCGCCAGTTCGGAATTGGCAAAGGTGGAGTAGATGCCGCCCGGCTCGACCTTGACCGCGATGTGCAGTTCGCCGCCGCCGACCGGTGCGCACAGCGAGTACGACCGGCGGATCTCGCGCCCGTCGTGGTGAGCGCGCACCGCGATGTGCTGGCCGGGCAGATAGTCGAACTCGTCGGCGAGCACGTCGGGTACGGCGAAGACGATTTCCACCGCGTCGGCGGTGAGGCGATTGATCGCGGCGACCTGCAGCGGGTGGAAGGCCAGCCGGCGGCGGCGCAGCAGCGGGGGAGCGGTCACGAGGCGCCTACAGGACCTTGAAGTAGTCGAACGGCTCGGCGCAGTCCCGGCAGCGGTACAGCGCCTTGCAGGAGGTCGATCCGAACCGGGTGAGCTGCTCGGTGCGGCGAGATCCGCACTGCGGGCAGCGCACCGACAACTGCAGGGGGATCGGACCGGACGCGCGGTGCGCCGGCGGCGCGATGCCGGCCCCGGCCAGCGCGCGGCGTCCCTCCTCGGACATGTCGTCGGTCGACCACGCGGGGGAGAGCTGCGTCCGGACCGTGACGTCGGGGTAACCGGCGTATCGCAGGGCGGTGACGATGTCGTCGGAGATCGCCTGCACCGCAGGGCATCCCGAATAGGTCGGGGTGATGGTGACGGTGACGGTCCGGTCGGCGACGTCGACCCCGCGCAGCACACCGAGGTCGGCGATGGAGATCATGGGCAGTTCCGGGTCCACCACGGCGCCGGCGATGCGGGCCGCATGGTCGGCCTGGGGGCCGCTCACGGCGATCCTGGCCCGGCTGCTAGTTGGCGTGCCCATCGTCACCACGTGGCTCCCGGGAACTGGCGGGCCAGGGACTGCATCTCGGCCAGCAGATGGCCCAGGTGCTCGCCGGGGTTGCCGCGTCGCCCGCCACCGGACACCGACGGCACCTGCGGAACGTCGAGTGTCGCCTCGGCGAGGATGGGGTCGACGGCCTGGTCGAAACCGGCGCGCAGCGTCGAGGAGTCGACGGCGACGCCGGCCGCGACCAGGCGCTGCTCCACCTCGTCGGAGACGAACAGTTCCGCCACGTACGGCCACAGCCCGTCCAGCGCCCGCTGCATTCGGCGATGCGACTCGTCGGTGCCGTCGCCCAACCGCAGCGTCCAGTCGCGGGCGTGTTCGAAGTGGTACGTCACCTCCTTGATCGCCTTGCCGGCGACACCGGCCAGCGTCTCGTCCGCCGACCCGGCCAGCCGCGCGTACAGCTCCCGCTGGTAGGCGGCCACGATCAGCATCCGGGCGATGGTGACGGCGAAATCGCCGCGCGGCAGCGACATCAGATGCGCGGCCCGAAACTCCTCGGCGGAGCGGAAATAGGCCAGCTCGTCCTCGGTCCGGCCGGTCAGCGACCCCGCATAGCTCAGCAGGGCGCGGGCCTGACCGAGCAGGTCCAGCCCGATGTTGGCCAGCGCGACGTCCTCCTCCAGCTCTGGGGCCCGGGAGATCCACTCGCCCAGGCGTTGCGCGAGCACCAGGGCGTCGTCACCGAGCCGGAGCGCGTACTCGGCGACGTCGGTGGTGCCCACGCTGGTACCCGAGCCGGCTGACGGAGTGGTCGTCACAGTCCGGGCACCCCCTCGCTGGCGGTGAAGAACGTCGGGTGCCGGTAGACCTTGTCGCCCGCCGGGTCGAACAACTCGTCCTTCTCGTCCGGCGAGGACGCCACCAGATCGGCCGAGCGCACCACCCAGATCGACACGCCCTCGCCGCGCCGGGTGTACAGGTCACGGGCGTTGCCGATGGCCATCTGGGCGTCCGCGGCGTGCAGCGAGCCGGCGTGCACGTGCGAGAGCCCGCGGGCCGGACGGACGAACACCTCCCACAGCGGCCACTCTCGCTCGGGCACCTCCCCGGCGGTCTGATCCGGAGCGCTCATGCCGCCGACTCGCCCCGCCGCGCGGCGCGCTTCGCGGCGTGCGCGGTCGCCGCCTGGCGAACCCAGGCGCCCTCGTCGTGGGCCGCGCGGCGGTGCGCCATCCGCTGCACGTTGCACTGGCCCTCACCGCGCAGCACGGCCGCGAATTCGTCCCAGTCCAGTTCGCCGTAGTCGTAGTGGCCCCGCTCGGGGTTCCACGCCAGATCCGGGTCGGGCAGCGAGAGACCCAGCGCCTTGGCCTGCGGCACCAGCATGTCCACGAACCGCTGGCGCAGCTCGTCGTTGGAGAACCGCTTGATGTTCCACGCCATCGACTGCGCCGAGTTCGTCGACTCCGCGTCCGGCGGACCGAACATCATCAGCGACGGGGCGTACCACCGGTCCACGGCCCGCTGCGCCATCTCGTGCTGCTCGGGGGTGCCGTGGGACAGGGTCAGCAGGATCTCGAACCCCTGCCGCTGGTGGAACGACTCCTCCTTGCAGATGCGGACCATGGCGCGCGCGTAGGGCCCGTAGGAGCAGCGGCACAACGGCACCTGGTTGCAGATGGCCGCGCCGTCGACCAGCCAGCCGATCGCCCCGATGTCGGCCCAGGTCGGGGTGGGGTAGTTGAAGATCGACGAATACCGGGCCTTGCCGGCCAGCAGCGCCGCGGTCATCTCGTCCCGGGAGGTGCCCAGGGTCTCGGCGGCCGAGTACAGGTACAGTCCGTGACCGGCCTCGTCCTGCACCTTGGCCATCAGGATCGCCTTGCGGGCCAGCGATGGCGCCCGGGTGATCCAGTTGCCCTCCGGCTGCATGCCGATGATCTCGGAGTGCGCGTGCTGGGAGATCTGCCGGACGAGCGTTCGCCGGTAGGCCTCGGGCATGGCGTCGCGGGGCTCGATGCGGCCGTCGGCCGCGATCACCTCGTCGAAGCCGTCGGTGGTCCGGGTGGGGGCGGTGCGCGCCCGATCGGCCGAGGTCGCGCGATCCCGGCTGGGCTGCTGTGGAGTGGTCTGCGTCATGGGCGGAGTCCTTCCGATCGGAACTCGGCTGGCGAATAACCGACCTTCTGGTCGATAATCTACCGGCGGGCGCCGCTGGCGGTCAACGTTGCGGCGCGCCAAGATGGGTAACGATGCAGGTCAGATGGCCCCGGCGTGCGCCTCGTCGCGGTTGGCCGACGCCGCCCGGAGGTGACACGTGGGGCACTCGGAGCCGATCGGTGCCGCGGACGTGACCGGTGCGGAAGCCATGTTCGCCGCCGACATCGCCTCCCGGGCCGTGGGCATCGAACTGATCCACGCCGGCGCGGGTACCGCCCAGGTGCGCATGTCGGTGCGCCCCGACATGGCCAACGGCCACGGCATCGCGCACGGCGGCTACGTGTTCCTGCTGGCCGACACGGCGTTCGCCTGCGCCTGCAACGAGCCGGGATCCGTGACGGTGGCCGCCGGGGCGGACATCACCTTCCTGGCACCGGCCCGGGTCGGCGACGTGCTGACCGCCGTCGCCGCGTTGCGCACCAGGCGCGGCCGTTCGGGCGTCTACGACGTCACCGTCACCCGCGTGGCGACCTCCGCAACCGCACCCGACGCCGAGGTGATCGCCGAGTTCCGTGGCCGCTCCCGCACGCTGCCACCGCCCCGCCAGGAAGGAATCGCCACATGACTCAGCTGGGGACTGCCCCCGACCCGGAATTGCTCGACGCGGCGGAACGGATGAGCGTGGACGAGCTCACCGCGCTGCAGAACCGGCGCCTCGCCGAAACCGTCGCGCACGCCTATGCGAACGTCCCGCACTACCGCAAGGCACTCGATGCGGCGGGGGTGTCTCCGGGCGACGTCACCGGGGTCGACCAGGTCGCGGCGCTCCCGTTCACCGGCAAGGCGGAGATGCGGGAGAACTACCCGTTCGGCATGTTCGCCGTGCCCCGCGCCGAGGTGCGCCGCATCCACGCGTCCTCCGGGACCACCGGCCGTCCGGTCATCGCCGGCTACACCGATGGGGATCTGGACATGTGGGCGACCGTGGTGGCCCGCTCGCTGCGTGCCGCCGGGGTGCGGGCCGGCGACCTGGTGCACAACGCCTACGGATACGGGCTGTTCACCGGCGGGCTGGGCGCGCACGACGGGGCCGAGAAACTCGGGTGCACCGTGGTGCCGGTCTCGGGCGGCATGACCGCACGCCAGGTGACGCTGATCGCCGACCTGGCGCCGGACGTCATCTGCTGCACGCCCACCTACCTGCTGACCATCCTGGACGGGTTCGCCGACGCCGGCATCGACCCTCGCGGCACGTCGCTGCGCATCGCCGTGCTCGGCGCCGAGCCGTGGACCGACGCCATGCGCGACGACCTGGAGGAGCGGGCCGGGCTGCACGCGCTGAACATCTACGGCCTGACCGAGGTGATCGGGCCCGGCGTCGGCTGCGAGTGCATCGAGACCAAGGACGGCATCACCATCTGGGAGGACCACTTCTACCCGGAGATCGTCGACCCGATCTCGGGCGACCCGGTGCCGGACGGCGAGCTCGGCGAGCTGGTGTTCACTTCGCTGACCAAGAAGGCCATGCCGGTGCTGCGCTACCGGACCAGGGACCTGACCCGACTGCTGCCCGGCACCGCCCGGCCGATGCGGCGCATCGACCGGATCAGCGGGCGCACGGACGACATGCTGATCGTGCGCGGCGTGAACGTGTTCCCCACCCAGATCGAGGAACTCGTGGTGGCCGCCCCCGGCCTGTCCCCGCACTTCGTGCTGGAGCTGACCCGCCCGGCCCGGATGGACGAGCTCACCGTCCGGGTGGAGGCCGGTCAGGGCCTGGCCGATCCGTCCAGCCGGGAGTCGGTGGCGACCCGCCTGTCGCACGCGATCAAGGATCGGATCGGGGTGACCGCGACCGTGCAGGTGGTCGACCCGGCCACGCTGGAGCGGTCGGCGGGCAAGCTGCGACGCGTCTACGACCTGCGAGAGCGGTGACGGGCGCTCCGCGTCGGGGCAAGCGCACGTCCACCACGGGAAAGACGCAGCAGGCCAGGAAGGCCACCGGGCGCGCCGGTCCGGGACGGGCCCGGCGCGGCCGACCGGGTTACGACCTGGATGCGTTGCTGGGTGTGGCGATCGGTGTATTCACCGAACGCGGCTACGACGGCACCACCATGGAAGATCTCGCTGCCGCTCTGGGCATCACGAAATCGTCCATCTACCACCACGTCTCGGGCAAGCAGGAGATCCTGGCCCGGGCGCTGGACCGGGCGCTGGCCGGGTTGGAGACGGTGTTGACCGACGCCCGGGCGTCTGCCGACCCGGCGATGGCCAGGTTGGAGCGGGCGGTGCGGGACTCGGTGGCCACGCTGATCGCGGAGCTGCCCAGCGTTACGTTGCTGCTGCGGGTGCGGGGCAACACCGAGGTCGAGCGTGCCGCACTGGCCCGTCGCCGACGGATCGACGGCGAACTGGCGGGCCTGGTGACGGCCGCGCAGGGCGACGGGGACCTGCGCCCGGACCTCGACCCGGCGCTGGTGGCCCGGCTGATCTTCGGCACCGTCAACTCGCTCGTCGAGTGGTACCGGCCACGTGCTGGCGCCTCGCCGGACCTGGTCGCCGATGCGCTGTGCGCCATGGTCTTCGACGGACTGCGCCGGCGCTGAGGTGCCACTGATAGGTGCCGCGGTTCGCTGGGCACCTTGGTCGCTCTCATCCCTCCCGATCCGCGTGCCGTTCGGTGATGCGCGCGTGCTGCGGTGCACGCATATCGCGGGAGGGCACGCGGATCGCGCCGTGCCGCGCCTGCAGCGCCCCCCCCGGCCGGGGCAGCGCCCGGCTACTGCTTGCTGACCATCGTCAGAACCGTGTAGGTGGCTACGATCTCGTCCCGTTGGTTGGTGATCGTGGTGTGCCAGCGGACCTCGCCGTAGTCGTCCGTCTCGCGCGGGGTGATCTGGCCGGCCACCAGGGTCACGGTGATCTCGTCACCGGGCTTGACCGGGGTGCGGAAGCGCAGGTCCTCCAGGCCGGTGTTGGCCAGCACCGGACCGGGAGCCGGATCCACGAACAGCCCAGCCGCCCAACTCAACAGCAGGTAGCCGTGCGCCACCCGCCCGCCGAACAGCGGGTTGGCCGCGGCCGCCGCCTCGTCCATGTGCGCGTAGAACTCGTCGCCGGTGGAGTGCGCGAACGCCTCGATGTCGGCCAGCTCCACCCGGCGCGGCCCGGCGACCACCGAGTCGCCGAGCCGCAGCCGGGACAGCGGCTTGCGGAACGGGTGCTCCCAGCCGGGCTCGCCGGTGGTCGGCGCGTTGAGCGACGCGCCGGTGACGTACCGATCGGTGACAGCGGTCAGCAGGTCGGGCGAGCCCTGCAAAGCGGTGCGCTGCATGTGGTGCAGCACGCCGCGCACCCCGCCCATCTCCTCGCCGCCGCCGGCCCGGCCCGGCCCGCCGTGCACCAGGTGCGGCAGCGGCGAGCCGTGCCCGGTGGATTCGTCGGCGTCGTCGCGGTCCAGCAGCAGGATCCGGCCGTGCCAGGGCGCCAGCGCGCGCACCAGGTGCCGGGCCGTTGCGCCGTCGTGGGTGACGACGGAGGCCACCAGCGATCCCCGTCCGCGGGCGGCCATCTCGGCTGCGTGGTCCAGGTCGCGGTAGCCGATGATCGTGGACACCGGGCCGAACGCCTCCACCCGGTGCGGTGCCGACGCTTCGGCCGGCGAGCGAACCAGCAGCGGCGGCAGGAACGCGCCCGCATCGGCATCGGCGCCGGTGACGGGGAAGTCGCCCGTATCGCCCACCACCAGCTCGCCGCCGTCGGCCAGCAGGTCCGCCAGCCGGGCGCGTACCTCCTCGCGCTGGTCCAGCGACACCAGGGCGCCCATGGTGACTCCTTCCGCACGCGGATCGCCGAGCGTGATCGTGTCGGCGATGTGCGCGCGGACGGCGTCGATCACGGCCTCCTCCAGGGCCTCCGGCACCAGGGCGCGCCGGATGGCGGTGCACTTCTGGCCCGCCTTGGCCGTCATCTCCGTCACCAGAGCGGTGACGTACAGGTCGAACTCGGGCGTGCCCGGGGCGGCGTCCGGTGCCAGGATCGAGCAGTTGAGCGAGTCCTGTTCGGCGGTGAACCGGCAGCCCCGGTCGATGACGGCTGGGTCGGTGCGCAGCCGACGGGCCGTAGAGGCGGATCCGGTGAATCCCACCAGGTCTCGCTCGTCCAGATGGTCCATGATGCCGCGCGCTCCGCCGGACAGCAGCTGCAGCGTGCCGGGCGGCAGCAGGCCGGATTCGACGATGGCGCGCACCGTGGCCTCGGCCAGGAAGGCGCTGGCCGAGGCGGGCTTGGCGATGGTGGGCACGCCGGCCAGGAAGGCGGGCGCGAACTTCTCCAGCATCCCCCACACCGGGAAGTTGAACGCGTTGATCTGCACCGCGACGCCGGGAAGCGACGTGTAGACGTGCTGCCCGACGAACGTGCCGTTCCGGCTGAGCTGTTCGGTCGGGCCGTCCAGATAGACGGTGCCGTTGGGCATGTCGCGGCGACCCTTGGACGAGTAGGTGCGCAGCACCCCGATGCCGCCGTCGATGTCGATCCAGGAGTCCGCCCGGGTGGCGCCGGTGGCGTAGGACAGCTCGTAGAGCGGCCGTTTGACCGACGCCAGGTGCGCGGCCACCTCCTTGAGGATCAGCGCGCGCTGGTGGAAGGTCAGGGCGGCCAGGCTGCGATGGCCGACCGTGCGCGCGTGATCGACCATCGCCGCGACGTCCAGCTCGCCGTCGGTGAGCGTGGCGACCGGCCGTCCGGTGGCGGCGTCCAACAGCTCGGTGGACGACCCGCCGGGCGTCACCCACTCGCCGGCGACGTAGCTGGCCAGTACGGCGGTCATCGTGGTCCCTTCGACATCGCTACTGCTCCCTCGTCCAGTCGTAGAAGCCCCGGCCGGTCTTTCGTCCCAGCTCACCCCGGGCGACCATGTCCTGCATCAGCTGCGGCGGCGAGAATCGTTCGCCCAGAGTGGATGCGAGGTATTCGGCGACGCCCAGTCGCACGTCCAACCCGACCAGGTCGGTCAGCCGTAGCGGCCCGACCGGGTGCTTGTAGCCCAGGGTCATGGCGGCGTCGATGTCGGCGGGCGAGGCGACGCCCTGCTCCACCATGCGGATGGCCTCCAGGCCCAGCAGCACGCCCAGCCGGGAGGAGGCGAAGCCGGGGGAATCGGTGACGGTGACGGCGGTTTTGCCGATCAGCGCCACGATCTGCTGCGCGGCGCGCACGGTGCCTTCGCTGGTGCCAGTACCGACCACGACCTCGACGAGTGCGGAGGCCGGCACCGGGTTGAAGAAGTGCAGGCCGAGGAATCGTTCCGGCCCGGCGACGTGCTCGGCCAGACCGGAGATGGACAGCGACGACGTGTTGGACGCGATCACCGCGTCCGCGGGGACCGTCGCCGAGATCGCCGCCAGCACGGAGTGTTTGAGCTCCGGGATCTCCGGTACCGCCTCGATCGCCAGGGTGCACCCGTCGAGGTCGGCGACCTCGGTGGCCAGGCGCAGCCGCCCCAGCACCCGATCGGCCGGCTCACCCAAGGTGCCGCGCTTTTCGGACGCTTCCACCGCGCGGGCCACGGCGCCGCGTGCCTCGTCTCCGCGTGAGGCGTCGGCCTCCACCACCGTCACCGACGATCCGGCGGTCAGGAACGCGTGCGCGATCCCCGAGCCCATGCGTCCCCCGCCGACCACGCCCACGTGCTCCGGCAGCATCGCGTCCGATTGGTTTGCGGTGCCTCCCGGTTCGTTCACGGCTTCTCCACCAGCATGGCCACGCCCTGGCCAACGCCGACGCACAGCGTGGCCAGCCCCCGCCCGGCGTCCTCGCGCTTCATCCGGCCCAGCAGGGTGATCAGGATCCGGGTCCCCGAACAGCCCAGCGGATGTCCCAGCGCGATCGCCCCGCCGTCGGCGTTGACGATGCCGGGGTCCAGCCCGAGCCGCCGCATGCAGGCCAGCGATTGGCTCGCG
>Ga0164242_10007107_pt1 | contig 12267 bp, 8 predicted proteins | sample OricomgcompostMG_FD_108783 | JGI IMG/M metagenome (GOLD analysis project Ga0164242, IMG submission 108783) | Miracle-Growth compost microbial communities from Emeryville, California, USA - Original compost - Miracle growth compost (MG) ... | reverse complement strand
CACCTCAATGTCCTTGGACGACAGGCTCACGCGGTTGTTCGGGTCGAACGGCAGCACGTCGATCGCGACTTCCAGCACGTCGGTCAGAGTGATGCGGACGGCGCTGGAAGCGACGCCGCCCTGGCCGTCGGAGACATAAGCTGTCAGGTCGAACCGGGGCTGCCTCTCATAGTCGAGCAACGTCGGGTCGGCGACCGTGATGACGCCCGTGCCGGGATTGATCGCGAACGCCGCGGCCCCGTTCCCGTCGAGCGAGTACGTCAAGGGGTCGCCGTCCACGTCGGAAGCGACGATCTGACCGGCGACCGTTCCGGCCGCCGAGTTTTCCGGCAGCGAGAACGTGGCGGGAGCGACCACGGGAGCGTCGTTGACCGGACTCACGATGACGTTCACAGTCGCCGTGGCGAGGCCGCCCCTGCCGTCGCCGATGGTGTACGTGAAGCTGTCGAGGCCGTTGAAATCGGAGGAAGGGGTGTAGGTGATCGACTGATCGGCGTTCAAGACGACCGTGCCGTAAGTTGCCGCGCCGACCGCCGTCACGGCGAGCGGATCGCCGTCGGCGTCCGAGTCGTTGACGAGGGCGTTCAGGGTCAAGGCAACGTCCTCGTCCGTCGTCACGAAGTCGTCGTTTGCGACCGGCAGTGTGTTGACCGGGGCGTCGGAAACGGAGAACGCCCGAACGAACGAGTCATGGCTGAGCACCAGATGCCCGCTGGCGAAGGCCATGTCCATGAACGTGGTGCCGCTGGAGCTATCGCCCCGATCGGTGTTCTCGAAACTCCAGTCCACCTGCCCCGTCGCGAGGTTGACGGCGTAGACGTGGGACGCGGTGTAGTTCCCTATGGTTTCGACGAAGGCGTGGGTCCGGGTCAGCAGGACCTCGGAGGTCATGTTCAGGCCCAGGGGGGCCTGCCAGGAGCCGAGCGCCGTGCCCGTCGCGGCGTCGAACAGGGAAAGTTGAGTCCCGGCGGCAACGGCCAGCACGCCGTTGCCGACCGCCTTACCACGCACCGGGGCGCCGAGTTCGGCCGTCCAGAGCAAGGCGTGGGTCGAGCCGTCGTACGCCGCGACGGCGTTTTTCAGGGTGCCGTCAGTGGTGCCCGTCGCATCCACGTCGAAGTAGAGCGTGCCCGAATCCGAAACCATCGCGTTGGTCGGCAGCGAGTCCCCGGGATAGGTGATCGTCCCGGCAGCCTGCCCGGTCCAGCGCTGATAGACCTGGTTGCCGTAGGCGTACACGTACTGGCCGTCGAACGTCGCGCGGGGGGGATCGTAAATCGAGCCGGTCTGGTTCCACTGCCGCGCCAGGGTCGAGGTTGACCAGGCGCTGAAGCCGCCGTAATAGCCGTCCCAGGAGACCAGTTGGCCGCCGTCGATGGTCGGCCGGTCGTCGGAATCCCACTGGGCGGCATACGTCGTTTGCATCACGGTCGCGCCGGTCTGGGCGCTCAGGCCGTACAGCCTGGGCAGATCGGCGGCGGTCCCCCCCGAAACGCCGGAGTGGCCCGACCGGTTGACGTAAACGACCCCGTCCGCGACCGAGGGCGCGCTGACCGCCCCATTGTAGCCGACGATCGTCTGGTTCCAGTCCACGGCCCCGGTTTGCAGGTCATAGGCGATGATATGATAATCCCCGAACGCCCAGTAGCCGTCCAGGTCGGTGCGATAGACGTGGGTGTCGTCGATCGCCACCCCCCGGTTGCCTTCCTGCGCCCACGAGCCTGACGCCACGTAGGTCAACGGCTGGTCCCACGCCTCCTGGATCGAGCCGGGAGCGACACTGACGTCGGCATAGGCCGCGTGTCCCGCGTCGCCTCCCCGTTGCGTCCAGAGGTCCGCGGACAGCAATTGCCGGTCCTCCAGCGCCTGGAGCGACGGCGACAGCCGCCGCGTGCTCCGGCCGCGCCGGGCCGCCCTGGGCCGCCGGCCCAAAAACCACATGGTTCCTTCAACTCGCGGCAATGGCTGGATGCTCATGGAAACCTCGACAAGTGGGAGGGATGAAGCAGGAAAATCTGTCGAGAGTCTGAACGCGAACGTGGATCGAGGACGTAGGGCCTCCCCGACAAGGCAGCTCGGAAATTCCGGAGTGGATTGACCTGAATCCGTGAATCCCTTGATTTCGCTTTCCGTTATTCTGGCGGAGTGTAGCAGTGGGGTCGGGAAGTTTCAACACACCAGAAGTTCGCAGGTCGGCAACGCGTCGTGAAGCGTGTGGAAACCGCGTCTCAGGAGTTTCACCAGGCTTTCATCCCCGTTGCGTTTCAGAAACATCCGATGGCCGATGTTTTGTCCGGACGGCCGTCGCGCGCGGCGGCTGGATCATCCGCTTTTTTCGTTGGAAATGAAGGCATTCTCGACGGAACGGGAAAGAAGCGGTATTCTGGGAAAGAGATGATTCGCTGTTGTTGAGGAACTTGCACTCATGTCCGCCCCGACCGTCCAGAACGACTCCGCGCGGATCGTCGCCGAACTGACTGCGATCGTCGGCCCGGAAAACGTGCTGCATCATCACGACGAGCGGCTGGTGTATGAGTGCGACGGTTACGTCATTGAGAAGAAGGTGCCGGACGTCGTCGTGTTTCCGACCGCGACGGAGCATGTCGTCGCCATCGTCAAACTCTGCGCCCGCCACGCAATTCCGTTCGTCCCCCGAGGGGCAGGAACGAGTCTCGCCGGTGGAACGCTGGCCATCGGCGGCGGCGTGATGATCTGCATGACGCGGATGAACAAGATTCTCGAGATCAACACCCGCGACCGCTACGCCGTGGTGCAGCCCGGCGTCGTCAACGTCTGGCTCACCCGGGCGCTCGCCGGGACCGGGTTTCATTACGCCCCGGACCCGTCGAGCCAGGGGGCCTGCACCATCGGCGGCAACGTCGCGACGAATTCCGGAGGCCCGCACACGCTCAAATACGGCGTCACGGTCAACCATGTGCGAGGGGTCGAGCTGGTCTTGCCCGACGGTTCGGTACTGCGCGTCGGCGGCGAGACCGAGGACAATCCGGGGCTTGACCTGACCGGGTTGATCGTCGGGCATGAAGGGACGTTTGGAATCGTCACGTCGATCACCGTGAATCTGACCCGCGACCCGGAAGGCGGGCGTACCTTTCTCGGCGTTTTCCAGTCGGTCGATTCGGCCACCGAGGCCGTCAGTGGAATCATCGCGGCGGGCGTGGTCCCGGCGGCGCTGGAGATGCTCGACAATCTGATGATCCGCGCCGTGGAAGAGGCGTTCCACTTCGGCTTTCCGACCGATGCCGGCGCGGTCCTGATCATCGAGATCGACGGTCTCGACGCCGGACTGGAGCGCGAGGCGGAGGCGATCGCCCGGATCGTCCAGGCCAACGGCGGCGCATTGCAGCGGGCGATTCCGTGGCGGACGCGACGGGAGCCGGAATACGTGGCCATCTGGAAAAGCCGCAAATCGGCCTTCGGGGCGATCGGCCGGCTTTCCCCGGCCTTCTGCACCCAGGACGGCGTCGTCCCTCGCACCAAGCTGCCGGAGATTTTGCGCGCCATCACGCGCATCGGCGCGCACTATAATCTCCGCATCGCCAACGTGTTCCACGCCGGCGACGGCAACATCCATCCGATCCTCCTGTTCGACGAGCGCGATCCGGAGGAGGTCCAGCGGGTCTTGCATGCGTCTCACGAAATCCTCGACGAATGCATCCGGCTCGGCGGCAGCGTCACCGGCGAGCATGGAATCGGCGTGGAGAAAATGTCGTTCATGTCTCGGCTATTCAATACGGACGACCTGGCCGCGATGGGGGCGATTCGGCATGTGTTCAACCCCGAGGGCCGTTGCAGTCCCGGCAAGATGCTTCCCGGCGGCGGCGGTTGCATTGAGCGGCATTCGCCCGGGCGCAGGGCCTCGGCCTGAAATCCTTCCACGTTCTGGAACAAGAGTCGGCCGATGCCTCCGAAACGACCGAAATACTCGCGATACGGCCGCCTGCCGGGGGTCCACTGGATCACCGAGCGGCGCATTCCCGGTCCCGAAGCCGACCTGGAGCGCCTGACCCTGTATCTTCCCGGCGGCGTGATCGACCGGGCGATGGTCCTGGCCAAGCGTGCCCGGGCGCAATCGTTGCAAGCCTTCTGTGAAGAGTTGTTGCGCGCGGCCATCGAAGGCGACCTTCCCGAAGCCCCATGCGACGACGAGACGACGAGGCCCCCTTTGCCCGGCTTTGAAGCGATCACCAACGACCTGGACTACCTGGCCGAATGGACCGCCTCCGTTCAACCGCCCCCCTCGCCCCAGCCCCCTGCCCTCCCGTCGCCTCAAGCCGCCGCGGAAAACGGCCGGTCGGCGGCGGAGAATGCGGTGCTGCGGCACGCGGCGCTGGAAGGGGACGACCCGTCCGCCCTGGTCGCCACCCTGCGACGCGGCGAGGCGGTTCATCCGGACTCCGCACGCGACCTCCTGCAAGCGCTGGTCGATCTGGAGGCGCAATACCAAGACGCGGCGCGACTCGACCGAAAAATCGCGTATGCCTTGCATCGCCTGGCCTTCGAGGGGCAGGTGCTGCTGACCGACGCATTCCCCGGACTGGCCTCCGACACGATGACCCTGGAAACCCTCCGAATGGTTCAGGAAGGGGCCGACCGGGTGCTTTCCGGTGAAGATATTCGTTATTATTCCCCCGGTCCCACTCCCGGTCCCGACCTCCTGGCCGGGCATGGACCCGAGTAACCTCGTCCCACTCGCCAAGAAGCAAAAGAGACCGCGATGTCGCGCCTATCACTCGGACACAACGGCCTGGGGTTCTCCGCCGTGCCTGTGCCTGGCGATTTCACGTCCTTCGGCCGGCACCTGCTGGGCGCGATCGTGCATCCGGCGTCGGATTGGTATCTCGCGCTCTTCGGCCTCGCGGCGCTGGGGGTCATGGCGCTTGTGCTGGTCGTCGTGACGCTTCGCGTTTCGTTCCTCAACCGCCGCAACGAGCGGCTCCGCCAGGACCTCGAACGGGAGCTGGTCGAGCGCTCGAAAGTCGAGGAGGCGCTTCGGGCCTCCGAGGCGTTTTATCACCTGCTCGTCGAGACCTTGCCCCAGAACATCTTGCGCAAGGATCAACACGGCCAGTTCACCTTCGCCAACCGCAAGTTCTGCGACTCGCTGGGAAAATCCCCCGAGGAAATCGTCGGCAAGACCGATTTCGACTTCTATCCCGCCGAACTTGCCCAGACCTATCAGTGCGACGACCGCCGGGTCATGGACCTGAACTGCGCGATCGAGACGACCGAAGAGAACGTGGCGCGCGACGGCGGCAAAAGCTATGTCCATATCATAAAAACCCCGGTTTATGATCACTGCAACGGGGTCATCGGCACCCAGTGCATCTTCTGGGACGTGACCGCGGAGAAGCGCACCGAGCTGGCCTTGCGCAAGACGCGCGAACGCTACGAAGTCGCCGTGCAAGGCTCGAAGGACGGCCTGTGGGACTGGGATCTGGAAACCAACGAGGTCTATTTTTCGCCGCAATGGAAATCGATGATCGGCTTCGCGGACAACGAGCTGCCCAACGCCTTCGAATCCTGGCGCGGGCGGATCCATCCCGAGGATCGGGAGCGGACCGATTCCACGGTCAAGCAGTACCTCGACGGCGGCCTGGCCGATTACGAGCTGGAGCATCGCCTCCTGCACAAGGACGGCACCTATCGCTGGATTCTCGCCCGAGGCGCCGCGCTGCGGCACGACGACGGCACACCCTACCGGTTCGCCGGCTCGCACACCGACATCACCGCGCGGAAGCACGCCGAGAAACTCCTGCGCGAACAAAACGTCCGGCTCGAAGCCGCCGCCCTTGCCGAGCGTGAGGCGCTCGAGGCGCTGAAGCTGGCCCAAAGCCGCCTGGTCCAGTCCGAGAAGCTCGCCAGCCTCGGGCAGATGGTCGCGGGGGTCGCGCACGAGATCAACAATCCGTTGTCGTTCGTCGGCAACAACATCGCCGTGCTTCAGCGCGACCTGACCGACCTGCGCGACTTGCTCCTGCTCTATCAGGAGGCCGATTCGGTGATCGCGTCCCAACAGCCGGAGCTGCTCTCCAAGATCGAGCAATTCCGCGAGGTCGCCGATATCGAATATACCGTCAACAACCTCCAAGGCTTGCTCGCGCGATCGCGCGAGGGCTTGAGGCGGATTCAACAGATCGTCAAGGATCTGCGGCTCTTCGCCCGAATCGACGAAGGGGAGCGCAACGAGGCCGACCTGAACGCCGGGATCGAGTCGACGATCACGATCATCCACGGCCACGCCCACAAGCACGGCGTGACCATCAAGCCCGACCTGCACCCCCTGCCCCCGTGAACTGCTATCCCGCGAGGATCAATCAAGTCATCATGAATTTGCTCTCGAACGCGATTGACGCCACCCCGGCCGGGGGCATGGTGACGGTTCGCACCGGCGCGAAGGACGGCCGCGTGAAGATCGAGGTCATTGACACCGGCGTCGGCATCCCCGACGAGATGCGCGAGAAGCTTTTCGACCCCTTCTTCACCACCAAACCGATCGGTCAGGGCACGGGCCTCGGCCTGAGCATCAGCTACGGGATCGTCCACGACCACGGCGGAACCATCGAGGTGGATTCGACCCCCGGCGCGGGGACGGCCTTCACCATCACGCTTCCGTTGTGTGGACCGGTCCAACCCAAGGCCGACGCCAAGCGCGACCCAACGGCCACCGGGATCCTGGTGCCCTCGGCCGACAAATCCGTCGAGGAGGCCGCGTCGTGAATTCCGCCTCCTCCGTTCCCCTCGGCGGCGGCCAGACGTCGCGCGGCGTTGAGCGTCCCGAATCGGTCGATGCGCTCCGGGAATCGATCGCCCGCCATGTCGCCGAGCGCAACGCCATCTACCCGCTGGGCGGTCGCACCGCGCTGGAGCACGGCGGCGTGCCGGCCCGGCCCGGGGTCGCGATCGACACCACGGCCTTGACCCGCGTGATCGAATACCCGGCCGCCGACATGACGATCACCGTCGAGGCCGGCATCACGATCGCCGCGCTGGCCGAGATTCTGAAGACCCAGGGGCAACGGCTCACCATCGACGTCCCCTGCCCCGACCTCGCCACGCTCGGCGGCGTCTATGCCACAAATTGCAGCGGGCCGCGACGTTTCGGCGCGGGGAGGCCGCGCGATCAGATCATCGGCGTGAGCTTCGTCACCTCCGAGGCCGCGCTCGTCAAAGGCGGCGGCCGGGTCGTCAAGAACGTCGCCGGGTATGATTTCCCCAAGCTGTTGACCGGCTCAATGGGCTGCCTCGGCGTCCTCGCCCAATTGAGCGTCAAGGTCCGGCCGATCCCCGAATCCTCCGCCCTGGTCTGGCTCCCCTTCGCCGCGCTCGACGCCGCGGAGAACGCGCTGGCGACCTTGAACGTCTCCGCCACCCGCCCCATCGCCGTCGAGTTGCTGAACCGCCAGGCGGCCGAAAGTCTCGGGGGCGACCTGCCGGTGGGTGAATGGGTGCTGGTGATCGGGTTCGAGGACAATCCGAATTCCGTCTCCTGGCAACTGGAACAAATCCCCGGCGAACTTGGGATTTCTCCCGGTTCCGCCGCCGTTCTGCGAGACGCGGAGGCGTCGCCGTTGTGGGAGCGATTGACCGGTTTTCAAGTGGAGACGCCGGGGCCGCTTTCCATCGTCGCGAACCTCCGGCCGTCGGCGGTCGCGCCATTCTGTCAGATGCTTGCCGAAACACCCCACGCGATCCAGAGCCACGCCGGCAACGGCATCGTCCGGGCGCATCTGCTGGAGGATTGCACGCTGGATGAGGCTGGGGCACGTCTCGACCGGCTGCGGCGCGAAGCCGTCCGGCGCGGGGGAAACCTGGTGATCTCGCGTTGTCCGGCCGATTGGAAGTCAACCCTGCCGATTTGGGGGGAGCCTCGGAGCGATTGGCCGATGATGGAGCAGGTTCGCAAGGCCCTCGACCCGACCGGCTCCATGAATCCGGGCCGGTTTCTTGGTATGATGTAAGCGTTGTCGAAACGCCCGAACCGCGGCCCGCGACGCCGGAGCGATCCTCCTCATGGCCACCGCCACGACCGACGAAACGACCCATAGCCCCGGCGATGCCGCCGCCCCCACTCCCGCCCCCGCCGCGCCGGTTGAGCCGGGCATCGACCTGGCGTGGCTCGCGGAACGGATCGAATACCGGCGGTTTCAGGATTGCGTGCATTGCGGCCTTTGCACGGCGAGTTGCCCGACCTACATCGAAACGGGCAATGAGAACGATAGCCCCCGAGGCCGAATTTATTTGATGCGCGCCGTCACCGACGGCCGATTGCGCATGTCCGACGAGGTGCGCACGCACCTGAATCTCTGTCTCGACTGTCGCGCCTGCGAAACGGCGTGCCCGTCGGGCGTTCAGTACGGCAGGTTGATCGAACCGTTCAAGGTCGCGATGGAGCAATCGGCGTCGCCGGGGCAGAAGACCGGCCCGCTTCAACGATTGATCCTGCGCCACCTGTTCCCGTACCGTCGCCGGGTCAAGCTGGCACTCGCGCCCGCCCGGGTGTTGCAGCGCCTGGGAGTTCTCGACCTGGGTGAATCCCTCGGCCTGACGAAGCTCTTGCCGACGACGTTGAGACGGATGCAAGCGATGTTGCCGACGCTCGGCGAATCGCCCCGAAAACTGCCGAGCGTATTGCCGCCGATCGGGCCGAGGCGGGCGAAGGTCGCGCTGTTCTTGGGATGCGTCTCCGACGCGATGTATCCCGAAACCAACGCCGCCACCGCCCGCGTGCTCCAGCAAAACGGCTGCGAGGTCGTCATTCCCCCCGGCCAAGCCTGCTGCGGCGCGATCCATTACCATTCCGGCGTGGAAGGCCCCGCGCTTGCATTGGCACGTCAAAATATCGAGACGTTCCTCGGCGACGACTTCGACGCCGTGATCGTCAACGCCGCCGGTTGCGGCGCGATGCTGAAGGATTACACGCACCTGCTGCACAACACCGAGACCCGCGCATCCGCCGAGCGTTTCGTCGCGAAGGTCAAGGACGTCAGCGAATTCCTCGTCGCGCTCGGCCCCGTCCCGCCGACCCATCCGTTGCCGCTGAAGGTGACGTACCACGACGCTTGCCACCTCTGCCACGCCCAGGGGATTCGGTCACAGCCTCGACAACTGCTGGAGATGATCCCCGGCCTGGAACTTCTGCCGCTGGAGGAGTCGGAGATTTGCTGCGGCGCGGCGGGAACGTACAACCTGACCCAGCCGGAGATGTCCGAGCGTCTCGGCCGGCGCAAGATGGACCGGATCGAAGCCACCGGCGCGGACCTCGTCGCCACCGGCAACGTCGGCTGCTTGCTGCAAATCGCCCGGAAGATCAAGGAACGGGGCAGCAAAATCGAGATCGCCCACCCCATCGACCTGCTCGACCGAGCCTACGGCGGCACGGGGGCGAAAGGGGCGTGAAGCCCCCGCGTTCGAGTGGAAACGGGGACTGGCTCCGAGTCTTCGAGGTGCCTGTCCCCGTTTCCACTCGAACGCCCCGATCGCGCGGCATCCTACGACTCGGCCGGGGGTGTCGGCGCGACGAGGAGGGTGCCTCGGAGGACGGTGACGGCGGAACCGGCCAACGTGACACGATCGTCCGACAACTGGACCCCGACCCGGCCGCCGCGCGCCGACGCCTGATAACCAACGAGCCGGTCCTTCCCCAGCTTCGCTCCCCAGTACGGCCCCAAGGCGCAATGGGCGGAGCCGGTGACGGGGTCTTCATCGATCCCCAGATTCGGGCAGAAAAACCGCGAAACGAAGTCAATCACCGGGTCTGCGATGTCGCGGGCCGTGACGATGATTCCGCGCGCGGACAGCCCGCGCAGCTTCTGGAAATCGGGACGCAGCGAGCGAAGATGCACCGTGTCCTCCATCTCGACGAGCAGGTCCATCGCATTTTCGCCAACCGCGACGATCGGCGAGTCGATCGCTTCGGCCAGGGCGTCGGAGACGGGGACCGGCGTCACGGGAATCGCCGGGAAATCCAGCAGGATGCGCTCTCCCTCCCGCTTGGCGACCAGCACGCCGCCACGGGTCGAAAACCGGATCGGATCGCTCTCGGCCACAAGCCCGTCTTCCCACAAGACATGAGCGGCGGCGAGCGTCGCGTGACCGCAAAGATCAACCTCGACGGTGGGAGAAAACCAACGGAGCTGGAACTCCGCCCCCTGCCCTTGGCGTCTCAGAAACGCGGTCTCGGAGACGTTCATCTCCGCGGACACGTCGCGCATCCACGTATCCGCGACATCTTCCTCAAGCACGCAGACGGCGGCCGGATTGCCGCGAAACGGGCGGTCGGTAAAGGCGTCGACTTGCGTGATCGTCACGCTCATGGGAAGCTCCAGAGGTTGGCGCGACTGCGCGGGGAGGATTTGAGGAAAGGGCAATCGCGCCGAGGGTAATCTCCTGCGAACCTGCCGGCACCCTCACGACGCCACAAGCTCACCGATCGCCTTGAACGAGCCTTTCAGGTCGGCGTAGAGCTTCCGGTAGATCGGGTACGCGCGATCATAAAGCGCTTTCGTCTGCCGATCCGTGGATGTGGTCTCGACGACCTGGATCGTCGCGTCGCACGCTTCCATGACCGTCGAAAATCCTCCCACGCCGACCTGAGCCAGCAGCGCGACGCCGAACGCGGGGCCTTCGGAGGCGTTGATCGTGCAGACGTCCTGACCGTAGATGTCCGCCTGAATCTGCTTCCAGAGCGGGTTCCGCGCACCGCCGCCGGAGAGGCGGATTTGCGTGAGATCCTGGCCCATTTCGCGGATCAGCTCAAGGCTGTCGCGCATCGCGAACGTCGCCCCTTCCAGCACGGAGCGGATCATGTGCGACCGGCCATGCCGCACCGTCAGGCCGACCCACGCCCCTTTCGCGTCGGGGTCGAAGTGCGGCGTCCGTTCACCCGTCAGATACGGCAGGAAGAACAGCCCTTCGGACCCCGGCCCGACGGTGGCGGCCTCGTCGGTGAGGAGGAAATAGGGGTCAACGCCGCGCGTCTTCGCGGCCTCGACCTCGGCCCCGCCAAGTTGGTTGCGGAACCACTGAAACGCCCCTCCCGCCGCGAGGACGACCCCCATGACGTGCCAAGCCTCCGGCACCGCGTGGCAACCGCGCTGAAGGCGGCCGAGCGGATCGAATCCAGGTTCGTCGGTATGAGCAAACACCACACCCGACGTCCCCATCGTCGCCGAAACCGCTCCCGGTCGGACGATCCCGTTGCCGACCGCGCCGGCCGGTTGGTCGCCGCCGCCGCCGACGATCGCCGTCCCCCGCACCAGGCCGGTCGCCTCGGACCCTTCGGCGCTGACGTTCGAGGAGACCTCCCAGCTCTCGAAACAGTCGGGCAGGAGCGCCGGATCAAGATCGAGCTTCCCGAGCAGTTCCCTGCTCCAGCGCCGATTGGCCACGTCCAACAGCAAGGTTCCCGAGGCGTCGCTCACCTCGCTGGCGTACGTGCCGCTGAGACGGTAGCGGACGTAATCCTTGGGCAAGAGAATCTGGCGGACCCGATCAAAATGCGCCGGCTCATGATTACGCAGCCAGAGAACTTTCGGCGCGGTGAACCCCGTCAAGGCGGGGTTGGCGACCATGCGAATCAGCGCTTCGCGGCCACCGGCCCGTTGCTCGATCTCCGCGCATTCGGCGGCCGTGCGCTGGTCGTTCCACAGGAGCGCGGGGCGGATCACCTTGCCATTGGCATCAAGAAACACCGATCCATGCATCTGCCCGCTGAGGCCGACCCCCTTGACCTCGCGCGGCTTGAGCGAGGCTTTCGAGAGGACGTCGCGAATCGTGGCGACGGTCGCCTTCCACCACAGTTCGGGGTCCTGTTCCGACCAGCCGTGCCGGGGATGGTCGCATGGGTATTCGGCGGTGGCGCTGGCGAGAATCGCGCCGGTCTCGTCGATGGCGAGCGTCTTGGTTCCCGACGTTCCGATATCAATCCCGAGGGTGACGCTCACGATCCGACCTCCCAAAGTTCCGCGCACCGCAACGCCCTGGGTTCGACCCCCTGGGGCAGCCGTCGGGCCTCGTCGACGAAGTGCCCGACCGGCACGGTGTTGAATGTGAACATATCGTAGTGATGTGGCACAAGATAGCGTGGCCTGACGATCGCCGCCAGATCCACCGCGTCCGCCGCCGACATGTTTCCGGCCACCCGCCTGGCGGGGTCGCGGCCGTTGATCGGCAGGAAGAGGACGTCGAACGGTTCGGGTCCGAGGCGATCGACCAGGCCGTCGTACAACATCGAGTCGCCGCTATGAT
>Ga0164242_10007106_pt1 | contig 12268 bp, 13 predicted proteins | sample OricomgcompostMG_FD_108783 | JGI IMG/M metagenome (GOLD analysis project Ga0164242, IMG submission 108783) | Miracle-Growth compost microbial communities from Emeryville, California, USA - Original compost - Miracle growth compost (MG) ... | reverse complement strand
TCAAATCCATGCTAACTCGGGTTCGGCCCCGAGGTATTCGCAAGTTCCTGCCTGTTCAGGCATCGGTGCGGCATACCGTTCGAGGCGTGCCCGTCGAGGAAGTTGGTCCAACTGCGTTGCCATGAATCGGTTCGCGGGGCGAGCCTACCATGAGCTCAATGCCTCATATACTGGCAGGGATGGGATGCATTATATTTGATTCCGCCTGGTTCCTAATCAATGTATGAGTCCCTTCGATGGAGAGAGCCCCCCCTGATATCGTTGGGAGGGTCGCCACTCGGAAACAGCGCAAGGTTCACAAGAACGGCGGGGGTGGAATGGGCAAGCCCAGTCCCAAACAAGGGAGCTGTACTCGTCGTCTCTATCTCGACACTCTCGATTAATCGTGCTATATGGATGGGTATATAAGCCTCGTCAAGGAGAGATATGAACATAAGACTGTACAAACTAAGGGAGAAGAAAAAAAGTGTGGCAAGCTAGCCTCGTCGTTTCGATCCTGGTCATTCTTTTTAACTTCGTAATGTCCCAGAAAGTATTTCAACACCAAAGAAATAATATTTCATCACCTTGACCCCCAAATGTTGTACCGAACTCCGTCCAATGAGGGGCCGCTCAAGGGCCGAGTAAAAAAAGGTTATCCAGACTGTAATCCCATCCATTCTTTCCTTCAAACCGGGAACCGGGAACACCATGCTCGTAAGCCGTTGTTGTGGGGGCCGGAGCTTTCTATCAGTGGTAGATATCGTGACGAAGGGAAGGGTCTGTTGTTGACCGTGACATTATTTGCCGCCGACATGGGTAAAGATCCACGAGGTCGGTTCGGGTGCGCCAGAGAAGAGAAACCGCGTGCTGCTTCGTTCCCCCCCAAAAAAGATAGCGAGGTCGGTAGTGCGAATATTCGTGGTGGCGATGCTCCTTCTCATCCTCCGTCTGCGCCAAACTTATTGCGCCCCTGCGACGTTCTCCTTCACATTCAGGGCCCACCGCAGTTTATCCAGCACCTCCTTGGCCTCTCTCAGCATTCTCTCCTGCTCCTCCTCCCTCTGAGCCGCCTTCGTCTTGATCGCCCTCAACGCCTCCTCTTGCTCGGCCTTGTACCTCTCGAACTGCGCCGCAATGTCGTCCTTCTGCCGACGCAGGTCCCGGATGTTCCCGTCCTGCTGATCGCATAGCTCCCTGAGGGTCCCGATCCGGTCGTCGTCCTTTCTCCTCTCCTCGATGAGGTCCCCAATCTCCAACTTCATCTTGGCGACGGCCTTCTTTGCCTCGTCGCCCTGGTCTCGCCAGTGGCTGCTGATGGCGTTGTAGCGACCCTCCATCATGCCCGCGTGGGTAGTGGCCTCCTCAACCTGCTGCTTCGCCTCGGACCGCACCTTCTCCATCTCCTCCTTCCACACGCGCTCGCGGTCTCCGGCATCGGCAGCCCGCCGTCGCTCTTGCTCCACCGTCGACTGGAGGCTCTCCACCTGTCGCTCCTTGCGCGCGAGCAGCGTTTTGGTGACGTTGGCCTCTAGGAGTCGACTCTCAAAGTCGGAGGCGAGACGGTCCATCTTGTCCTCTAGCAGGCGTGCCGTCTGCTTCGACTCCTCCGCCCGCAGTCTTTCAATCTTGATGTCGCGCTTAAGGGCCTCGTTGTCCGACACCAGCCTGTTGATCACACGGCCTGTCTTCCCGAGCCCTGCTTTGCCGATCGTGGAGTCCCAGCCATTCGCGAGATGCGTTTCACTTGCGCCGAGAGGCATGTCGTTGGGGATGGCACCCGAAGGATGCGGTACTTCGGTCTCGGTATTCGAAGTTACTGCTGCCAGACTGCTATCTCTTTGCGGGATTTCGACGCTTGATCTACTTGTCTCGCCGCTTCGCCGCGGACTCAAGAGTCCCCCTGGAACTTCCAAAATCGGCGTCGGCGTCGGCCCGTCCAGTACGCCCACCGAGTGGCTCTGTTTTAATCTGACGCTGGGTATATTCTCGGCCTGATTCCGCGACAGTTGTTGTTGTGACATGGTTGAAATGCCGCTCATGTTACTATTGACCGAACTTGAGAAGGCGGAGTTACGTGATGCGTTGGGTGAAGGTGTGGAAGAGGAGGCTGAATCTTCTGAGGAGCGATCTCGTTCATCGAAACTTTGGACCGGTCTGATGGTGGAGGCCATTCGGCTGGGGACTGCAGGTGAGGATGGTGTGGAAGGCAAGGGTTTGCCATTGACTCCGTTGGCCATACTCCTCGACATGGAGTTCACGGTAGCTTGTGGGCCGGGCGAGAGAGTTGATTTGGAAGGCCTGCGACCATGCAGCAGGCCTGAAAGCTTGGAGGAATTCAGTTTCGGTGTCGAGTGGGCTTGCGCCGGGTCCTGGGAGAGGACAGATACTATCACGCCTTTGATAAACATGATCAGCACTGGTGTCCTTCAACCGCAGAGGGAAGAAGGTAGAAAGGGCAAGGATTGACAATCAATAACGACAGAGAATAGAATAGAACGGGTCTGTTCCACGATCCGGGTATCGATGGCATCCATTCCCCAACTGTGGAATGCTGCCTACGCAATGGGCCTCGTGCAGGTCCAACGCAGGAACATGTTTCAGACCCAGCACACACGCACACACGAAGAAGGATGCTTAGGCATGGAAAAAGATGGTACATACCGGAGTGGTTGTCCTGCTGGGAGGGGAAAAGACCGGGTTTGTTATTGTCCTTGGGCTTGGAAGGAGGTCGTGGTTTAACGAGGCGACTGGGCATTTCTCACACCGAGAGAAAGGGTAATGACTCGTGCGTGGTGTTGTTAGGCCGGGACGAGCGGTACGGCTGTTTCCTCGCGTTTCTGGGGTGCGGATCCCAGGGCCCACGGTTCTGGCTTTGTTTGGACTTTCTGGAGATTCCTGCCTTCTTTCGGGCGGGCGCGTCTAATCGACCTTTTGGCGAGGAGCGTGTAGCACAACAGGCGGCGATCACAGGCTATTCGAAGGAGTTGTTGTTCTGCCAGCCGCTGATAGGTGGGGGACTGGAAGCGAGCAGTGTCTGAGGTTTCTGATACCTTAGGTACGTTTGTATGTACTTTTGTTGTTGCGTTTGCCCAACATTCGACCGGGTACACGGGGGATTCTTAGGGATATAGGGCAAGTTGAAGAAAAACAAATACGCGATGGCCGGCTACCTTCGCAGGCACTCACTCCATGTTATTAGCCAACTGGAGCCTGGTAATATCGATGGCCGCAGATTGCCGGGCCTTGCGTGTCGACGAAAGATACAAAAGAGTTGGCTAAGGGACGTCAACGCGACGCCTCCAGGTACTAGGGCCAGGAGGAACAGGGGGGTGGCGGGGAGGTACCTTGCTATCCGTGCCCTCGGCAACCGATGAGGGAGATCCCGGCCGTCCCGCTCTCGGCGGTACCTGTGAACCTCCTTTTCCCACACCAAAAAAAAAACACACACGAATGATGCGAGACCAGGGGCAACCGACACACCCACCTTCATGGGAAGGGGGAACACAGTCACTCACCGCTTGTGGAACTCCTGCATAAACCAAACGTGCTAAAATAGTCGACGTAAAATACCCTCCTACAGCTAATTGGACCAGGCTGACTGATCCTGAGACGCCGCCAAATCTCCTTCTACTTTTAATTGCCATCTTTTCTTTTCCTTCTTCGAGGATGATTACGTGAACCTAGCCTTGTCGATGACGGCCCACTCCGTCGGGTTGCCCGAAGAAAAGATGTTCAATTTTTGCTTGGGACCGCAGCGCCACTGCGCGCACAAGTTCGGTTCTCAGGGTTGAAGACTTCTGTTCCTTGCAGAAGCCGCCCTATATTCCGGCGTGTTAACCTCGCTGAACCATGGGATGAAGTCGTGGAAGAGTCACCACACGAGCCTAATCTCGGGAGCCCTTCCGGAACATTTCCATTAGCAAATCCGTCATGCGTGCTGACCAAGTTAAGAACTTCTGCCTCTCTTGTTCTAACTACGTAGCTCTTTTGTTCTGTATCGAGATCGACACCCTTCCGAGATGAACTTGGGTGACCTATCAGTTTTCCCTGGTTGCTACAGATATCTCCTGGGCCGCCAGTGTGCTACCCTAAGTATCCGTACCTTGAAAAATGCTTCCACGGCGGCAGTCATTGGCGAACCGAGAGTTGACACCTCCACCGCCGAGGCCGTGTAACCGTTCTACCACAGGAATACTGGCGTTTAAACAACCACAAGCCTGGCCTCGCACCTCTCGCCCGTCACGCGTTTTCTTGTCCTCCCTTGTTATATTTCACCAATGGTGATAGGACGTCGTCGGCGTTTGTTGTTGGCACAATGGTAGAGCGGGTTCAGTCCCGGGACCGATTTAATCTGGAGCGTTATGCCAGCAGATGAAGGGCTGATAACCGACGCCTCCCAAGTCTTAACATGCCCCCGCGATACGGCTCACATGACGTCGCTGCACCCACCATTCGTGAGCGCGTTGGCTATAAACATGGTGATAAACGCCATCTCTGGCATGTCTTTCATCAAGTGATGGATTGATATCGTCTCTAGATTGCGATCCCACCTACGTCTCTTCGCGCGCTGTGAGATATTGTCCATGAGGGCTGTGCTTGTCATTCTCTTTCGCAGACGAAGCCACCTCTATAAAGGTAGGTGGCCTTGGGTCATAGGCCCAAACACACCACGTATAGTCGTATAGTCTGGATTGGCTCCGCCAACTTACAAGCGGCAGTAGGAGGATCATTGTGAAGACCCTGGCCGGATGAGAGCGGTAGGGGCCAACGGAGGGCACTGTTGCGAGTCTATCAGACAAGGATAGCATTCAGAGTTGGGAATACAAGTGCTGGTCCAAACCGTCAATCGTTACTACTCGGGACCTCAATATCAATTGTTGATACTTGTAGCCAAGTCGGAGATGAGAAAAACTGTAGTGAGTATTACCTACTTGTATGATGGCGGAAAGGCGAGTAGGTTACCCCCAGAACTCAGTTGCAGTCGATGCGGTGTTAATCAGAGCTGTCCGAACTGACCCTTGTCGGTACATGTACCGTACCGACCAGACCTTCTACCCCTGAGGCACATATGAATGCACCTGCCTCACTCTCCGGTTTTGGTCATGCGCCTCGCTCGCAACGCTCTGCTACCGAAAATCGATATCCCAAATACACCGCATCTCATTGTACGTCTCTGCCTGACAACGGTCTAACAAGGCCGGGAGGCAGTCTTGACACCCGAGAGAAACTGCGACAAGGTCATCTCCTTGACAAACCGCCTTTCTATTTCTGTATTGTACACATATACAGCATAATCGGGACATAGGGAAAATTCTATGTTGCAGGGCCCTTGAGCGTCCTGCAATGATACATGCTGGCCAGCCATGTCCGCTAGGCCATCCTCGTTATTCTCTGCCCCGACGACGACGGCACCGAATTGGGTTGCGATGAAGCCGACCTCCGTTTTGTAGTAATCCTGCCGATCAGCCAACTTCGTCGTCTTGTCTCCAACGCACTCGAAGAGCCATCCTGGTCTGTTTATGCCTTTTCCTCCATCAGCGCGTTGAAATACGACTCCATATCGAACTTGGGGTCCATTGGGTCCTGGTTCACTGCGAGGGAGTCAGTCCTGTTCCAAGTCTAATACACATAGCAAGCTCTCGGCGACGAGTTCCTCCCCGGCTACCGCGAGCCAACCGTCCCATCCGACCGCGACAGTGCTAGGAGGGGTCTGTTGCTTACTTCCTCCGGAAGTGGAAGATGCGGGCTGCTTCGACTTCGCAAACGCCTCCTTGGCCTTGTTTATTAATTCCTTCTGGTGTTCATATTCCCGGTGCTCTGCCGCTACTTTCTGGGCGGAGCTGAGCGATCGCTGGTGGTAGAATCCGTAGAAGACGCCCAGGCCGAGGGCCGACCACCTAAGGACCTGAGTCAAAACATAGTTAGCAAGGAAGCTTCTCGGGTAGCAAAACTTCCGACGTATCCCCATCTCCACGTCCAAATCCGGTGGTGCGAGGTGCAATGATTCAAGATGCGAAATGGCATGTTGTTGCCGGTCGGCCCACTCACGTTGACTCCGGATGTGGCAGACATTGCAAATTGTCCTGTCCTCGCGATTGCTGTTGGGGGCGGGATAAACACTGATCGGTCGGGCAGCGCAAGGGAGATCAATCGAGGATCAATTGGTCCCTGAGTCGCAGGTCGAGGCAATTTGGCTATGCGCGTGAATGTGAGGTTGAAAGTTTTGGAGTTGCTCGGGAATTTTCGCGGGTTTTCCCTTGGTTCCACCGACGTCCCAGCCAGGCGAGGTCCGGCAGCAAACAGAGCTTTGTGGTGGGCCAAAGGAGAAGATCACGTGAATAGCAGCACTCCTGGTGTGTTCCTATCAATTCATCAAGAAATCCCCTGTCTCCACATTGCTCCAGCCAGTCGCGAGTAAACGCGACCTGTCGCATGAAAGAACGTCGTGATCCCATTGCTAAGAGCACCTACAACCATCACTGTCACACTGTTGCCTTTTAATACCGCCGAAGAGAGTCTCAGAGACCGGGATAGCCACACATCGCAGATCCCACGTTGCAAAGAGACCATCAGCTCGACGACAAGCAATCCAAGAACCATCCCATTACCATTTTGTTCCGAGCGGCGCCTGAGATGGGTTTGAGGAACAAGCAAAATGCAGCAACAACGTAGAGATGAGATTCTCGCAAAGAGGGCAAAGCTTGCGGAGCTTAAAAGGCAGAGAGAGCTTCGGGCCAACCAGGCAACCGCATCTCGCCAGAGTTTAGGAGGAAACACTACCGATGTGAGTAGCAGCATTCCTTGCCCCTTAATCCTCGGATCGTAGGCGCTGACAGCTTGAAGCTCATCTCCCCCACCCCTGGCCGAGCCGACAACCGCCGCGAGATCGAATCCCTTATCAATAGCCTAGTTGGCGATAGCAGACCGGTCTCCGTCTCTACAGGAGGCGCCGCCTCACCTCTTGCTCGTGGAAGCCGGCCGAACAGCGTGCTCAGCGCCGGGGAGCTCAGCAATGAGAACTCGGACATCGCCGCGCCGGCTAGTGGCCAAGCCGCCAGCTCACAACCGCAGATTCTCACGACAGTCGCCCTAACAACCGTCTACGAATGTCCTCCCTCGCCGGTGAAGGAGGTCTTCTCCTATAGCAAAGCCGTTCAAACTACGGAGGGATGGACCAGTCCGGCCAGGCCACGGGCGTTTTCGGAGTCAGACCATGAAGAACCCACTTCGACTCCTAGCAAGAGGCTCAGCCGGAGAGAGCGGGATAAGGAAGAGGAACTACGGCAGAACTTGAGAAAGGAGATTGAGGAGGAGCTCAGGGCGGCCAAGGAACTGATGACGGATGGGGTCCTTAAACCTACGGCTAACGCCAACTTCCCCGTTCGGACCCTCACAGCAGAGGAGCTGAACGCAGTCACCCACTCAGACGAATTTATGGACTTCCTCGACAGGTCTACCAAGGTCCTTGAGAGGACGTTGGACCAGGAGTACGACATCCTAACCGACTACACCCTGCAGGTACACGATATTGATGACGACGATGAGCAAAGTGGTAATACGGGAGGCAAGGGCCGCCGGAAAGTTAAAGAGGTAGCGCAATTCTACGACGAGCGGTGGTCCAAGAAGCGCATGATCAGCTCCATCGACTTCTCCCAGAAATTCAAGGAATTGGTCCTTGCCTCGTATACCAAGAATCCCTCGGCGCCACACGACCCAGACGGGATAGTGCAGGTCTGGAATCTTCACTCACACGAGAGGCCCGAGTTTATCTTCCACGCCCAGTCGGATATCCTCACGGCCAAATTCTCCCCCTTCCACCCCAATCTGATCATCGGCGGTGCGTATAGCGGCCAAGTTCTACTCTGGGACACCCGGGCGCGGTCCGCTCCGGTGCAGAAGACGCCGCTGACGGGCTCGGGCCACACACACCCGGTGTACGCCATCGACATTGTCGGAACGCAAAACGCGAACAACATTATTTCGTGTTCCACCGACGGCGCCGTCTGCGGCTGGGGTGTCGACATGCTGGCGGTGCCACAGGAGACACTCACCCTTTTGGCTCCGCAGCCATCTAAGACGGAAGACCTCAGCCCGACTTGCATGGCCTTCCCGCAGGCCGACCCGACCTTCTTCCTCGTCGGCTCCGAGGAGGGCACCATCTTCCCGTGTCACAGGTACGACCGCGCCGGCGCCAAGTCGGGTGTCGACGCGCGTGTGAGTTACAAGGGCCACGCGGCACCCGTCATGTCAGTTGATTTCCACCCGGCCCGCGGGCCCGTCGACCTCGGCGACTTAGTCCTGTCGTCGAGCCTGGACTGGAGCGTCAAGCTGTGGAAGGTACGGGCGCCGGCCGCAACTTCCACCGTCGGGGGCGCCGGCGCGGCAGGCCAGGGCCAGGTGGCGCCGCTGATGGAATTCGTGCGCGAAGACGTGGTCTACGACGCCGCGTGGTCGCCTGTCAAGCCGGGGGTGTTTGCGCTCGTAGACGGCGCCGGGTGGCTCGAGCTCTGGGACATCACGGTGGAGACGGAGGAGCCCCTGGCGAGGATATCGCCCACCCCGCGCAAGGACGGCCGCGCGATGCTCAGCAAGAGCCTCAACAGGGTCGTGTGGGAGCCCACTGAGGGGAAGAGGCTCGCGACGGGCGGCATCGACGGCGCGCTGTCGGTGTTCGAGGTTGGACCTGACCTGGGCGGGAAGGAGAATCTTAAGAACGAGGAGTGGACGAATGTTAAGAAGCTGATCAACCGGATCGAGGCTGTGAGCGCCAATGGAACGACATCCGTGTAGAGCGGTCCTTCTTAATGCTACTGGCGGGGAGTTTGTTCAGGATGGAGAGATTTTTGTTTTGGGGGCCAGGGATCTTTACGAGGGGAGCTCTTTTTTGTTTCTAAAGACTGTGGCAAAGGCCTCGCTTCCGCTATACCCCCTGAAGAAAGCCAATGTTTACTATACTCCTTGACTGCATGTTTCTGAGCCTTACATCTTGTGTGGACAGGGGCTCCTTGAGAGTGGATCCTCCCTAAACAGTCAGCTTAGTCAGCTTTTGAGCAAACAATATTTGAACATCCGCCAGCAAAGTTTTTGCTCAGCTTCAACAGCAATTCACCAAACTAGATGGAGTTCATTGTCAGCCCAGATTCTGGTTATGGTATTTAAAAAACACCCCAGGCTGCCCTGGTGGTACTCCGATCCTTATTTCCTGAAGCGCTATGCTTCTCCAGGCAGTTGTGCTGGCTCTATTCTGTGCTACTTCACTGATGGTAAGTTCTTTTCTACAGTTTGCAATCCCCGATATATCTGTATATGATGAACAACCTGTGAATTCTGCAATTCTGAAGACTTCTTCGGAAGTCGTTTGTGGAGAACCATTCATTTCACTTTCTGAACACCGCTCAAGAGACGCGGGGAGATGGACTGTTTGCTTGATATTTTACACAGCCGCGTAAACAACAGACGACTAACAACGATCTTCCCAGAATACCTAGATGCTGACCGTTGCGAACACAAATGGGTAAACAACTAAGTCTCCATAGGGATACTTGCGGGATACCGCGCTCCCCTGATCTCAAACTTGGCCAGTGTAGCATCTATCTCGTCCAGCTCGGCGACGCTAAGCCGCACGTGCTTCGAGTTCTCGTTCACCCTCTCGACAGTCGTCGCTCCGGGGATAGGGATGATGACGGGCATGCCGGGCCGCTGAGACAGGGCAATGGTCCAAGATACGGCCAGCTGGGCCGGCGTGCAGTTCTTCTTCTTGGCCAACTCCTCGACTTGCTTTACTAACTGTAGGTTGATGTCGAAGTTCTCAGGCTGGAAACGGGGGAAGAATCTCAGGTAGCTGTCCTGGGGGATGTCGTCGATTGACTTGATCTGGCCGGTCAGAAACTATGGCACAGTTGTCAGTACGGTTGGAACACCACAAGTCCAATGCCAGATCTTGGTCACGGAAAAAGCAACCAGTTTCAAATAGTACGTACGCCTCGGCCAATGGGTGAGTAGGCAACTAGGGGGATGTTGTACTGCGCGCAAGCGGCAGCGACGCCATTGGTAAGGACATCGGGAGCGAACAGGCTCAACTCGACCTCGACGGCGACGATCTTGGCGACCTTGACGGCTTCGTGGATCGTCGCGGCCGAGACCTCGCTCAGGCTGATACCGCCGAGCAGGCCCTTGTCAACATACTCCTGCATGGCGGCGAAGGTATCCCGCATATCCACCTTGGGGTCGCGGCGCGCGCACTCGAAGATGTCGAGCTTCTTGCGCCCGCCCAGCTGCTTAAGGACATTGTCGATGCTCCTCCTGATCCCCTCAGGCGACCCGTCCGGCGCCAGAGCTGGAGCCGGGCCTGCAGCGCCCTTGACGCTGAGCACCACCTTGTCCGCGTCCTCGGGGTACTTGGCGAAGTAGCGCTCGAGCAACACGAGCGAGTTGTACGACGGCTGGCCGTAGAACTCTCCGCCGTTCCAGAAGTTGCATCCGGCGGCGAGGGAGGCGCGCATCGCTGCGAAGGCTTGCTCCTCTGGTGGCGGCTGGGCGCGCCAGGTGAGGCCTGGGTGGGTGTTAGTAGTGATGTTGGCTTATTCATGGGGCGGAGGGACTTACCCATGAGGCCGTAGCCTATTGGGCCGACTTCTTGGCCGTTGATTTGAGGCATGGTTACGTAGGTAGTTATATCAAACGTGGATAAGGGAGATTTATGATGTTTATGTCCAGCGTCTTGAAGGGTTCTTAATGCTGCTAATCGTTGTTATATGATTGAGTTGCGAGAAACAATATCCAGCTCGAGGTTACGTCCAAGAAGCATATATACACATTTTACCTTTTGCATGCGACGACGTCGCCACAGTCTATCTTGCTCCGAAGGCTAGGGAGAAATCGGCGTTTAGGCGACGCTGAAGTCGCGAGCCGATGGTGGGGTCCGAAGCCCTACCCCAGATCTTTCCAGACCAGCGTAGACGAATCAATTGTCTCGGATTTAATGATCAGCTAACATCCGCTGCGGGGAGCGAATCTCCCACTTCCTGCGGGTCATCGGCTTGTAGGGCTCGGGATTACGCAGTGCTTTAGTCGCATCCTCCGAACCTTGTATGGTAACCGTCGGACACTGGTGATAAGGCGCAAGGCGCACACAGCTTCCTTCGCAGTTTTCATGTTAGAATGCTTCCTCTATTACACTACCTTACTTAGCTAAGTCGACTACCTATCTTCGCCCTTCGGCCTTTTCCCTCCTATGGAAACCATAGTTGCTATGTCCGGTGCCCGAGCACCTCCAACGTCTGCCCCTGATGCAACTGTTCAAACGTCAACGAGCTTCTCGGGCCGTTGGACACCCGCCTGCTGAGTCTGCCGGACTACCTCTTCTCGTCCCTTCTCACTAGTACCGAGAACTGCCTGCGATTCGCTGCTGCGTTCTTTTCCTCCCAAAACCATTACCTTATCCTCCGAACTAGCAGCAAGTGCCGCCCCGACGCCCTTGAACTTCACCCTTCCCCTATCCAGAGGCGTCATCACCTCCTTCGCCGCTCTCACCTCCCTCTCCTTCCTCTGTCCCTGCCCCTGTCCGTAGCCGTGCCCATGCCCCATCCTCGCCATCTCCCTAAACTCTCTACCCTTCTTCCCGCCGCCAAACATTATCATCCGCTCCCCCGCCATCCGCACGTCGTACGGCCCCGCGCCGCCCGTGCCCGGCATCCCTAGTCCCAGCGACCCGCTACCGCCGCCGCCCATGTTCGACAGGGTCAGCCCCATGGCTGCCGTCCACCAAGTGGGTAAGTCTCGCAGCCCGACGTCGGCCAGGCCTTCGACCGTCGCGGGCATCGCGTGCCGGTATCGACATAGGAAGCCCCACTTGCAGGTGCCGTGGTGGCACCAGTGACGGCAGAACAGGCCTTGGCCGGGGGCCGGCGGGGTCGAGGTCAGGCCGGAGGTGGAGGATTGCTTGTTGGCTTTGAGGGGCTTGTATGGTGCTAGGGGAGGGAGGGTGAGGTACCGGCTCGGGCTGGGACTAGAGCTCCGGTTGGTGGGGACGGCGGTACGGTCCGCTGTGCGAGACAAGGTTTCCGAGGCGGGTAGTGTGCTATTATGGGCCGTCATTCTCTCCGCAGGATGCAGCGGCTGTGCCGCCTTGGTTACGGCATCATCGCTGCCGTCCCTACCTGCATTGGCGGTGCCATTGGTTCGAGCCCCTGCGTCCCGGTGTTCGGCACCGGCGCTCATAATCCCGTGGCTACCAGCTGCTGCTACGGTAGTGTTTACTGTATATGACGGGCTGTCGTTTCCGCGG
>Ga0164242_10007105_pt1 | contig 12270 bp, 12 predicted proteins | sample OricomgcompostMG_FD_108783 | JGI IMG/M metagenome (GOLD analysis project Ga0164242, IMG submission 108783) | Miracle-Growth compost microbial communities from Emeryville, California, USA - Original compost - Miracle growth compost (MG) ... | reverse complement strand
TGCTCGGCATGCGGTCAAGGATAGAAGGTGCGTCTGACGAAAGAGGCAGCCTTTGAGCGACGCAGTCGCGTTAGCGGCGATTGAGGTGAGTGCCGCGCAAGCTTGCTTGCATGGCCGAACCGAGTGAGCCTTTGAGCGACGCAGTCGCGATAGAGTTCGTTTCTGGGATCGGCCCGGCCTCGGTCCCGGGCCGTCGCGGCCCCCGAACACCCTGACTCGGCGCCGCCGACGCGCCGAAGTGGAGGATGCCCGTGTCCCCGAAGAGGCAGAACGACCGTGAAGCGCGCCAGGCGCGCGAACGCCTTCGCGCGTATCAGGCACGTCAGGCAGTGCACGAGCACACCAAGAAGCGGCGCGTGCGCGACAACATCATCGCGGGAAGCGTCGTGGTCGTCGTGCTCGCGTTAGCGGTCGTGCTGCAGCTCACCTACTTCGCGGCGGGACCGGGCAAGCACGTCGCATCGCCGAAGGCATCCGCGTCGTCTACGGCGACCCCGACGCCCGCCGCGACGGGGAAGAACGAGGGCGATGTGCCGTCGAAGGCGATCGCCGACGGCCGCACCTGGACTGGGACGCTCACCATCAACGGCATCCCGCTCGGCGTCTCGCTCGACGGGGCGAAGGCGCCGCAGGCCGTGTCTTCGATGATCTCGCTCACGAAGAAGAAGTTCTTCGACGGCACGGTGTGCCACCGTCTCACCACGGGTGCGACTTTCAAGGTGCTGCAGTGCGGCGACCCGAAGGGCGATGGTACGGGCGGCCCCGGCTACAGCTTCGGCCCGATCGAGAACGCGCCCTCCGACGCCAAATACCCCACGGGCACCATCGCGATGGCACGGCAGAGTGGCAACGCGTACAGCAACGGGAGCCAGTTCTTCATCGTCTACGGCGACACGACGATTCCGAACGACAGCGCCGGTGGGTACTCCGTGATCGGCAAGATCACGAGCGGGCTCGACCAACTCAAGGCTGACGTCACCGACAAGGGCGTGCAGGGAGGCGGCGACGACGGCAAGCCGGTCGTCAGCCCGAAGATCGATTCCTTCACGCTCGAATAACGGCCTGATTTCGACTCAGGAGTGCGCCTTCAGCGGTGCAATAGGCTTTGTAGGCAGCAACGACGGCCACCCCCGGCCGTCTTCGAACAGGTGAGGCTCGTGTCAACTACTGATCAGCACCCGTGGGGTCGTGTCGACGATGCCGGTGTGGTCTACGTGCGCACCGCGGACGGTGAACGTGTCGTCGGCGAGTATCCGGATGCGACGGCGGACGAAGCGCTCGCCTACTTCGAACGCAAGTACGCCGATCTCTCGGGGCAGGTCGGGCTGCTGGAGCAGCGGGTGCGCCGTGGCGCCCCCGCCGCCGACGTCGCGAAGGCCGTCGCGACGCTTCGCAGCGCAGTCGCCGCCGCCAACGCGGTGGGTGACCTCGCGGCCCTCGACGAACGGCTCGCCAGGCTCGGCGGCACCGTCGAGGAACTCACCGAGCAGCAGTCGGCCGAGGCGAAGGCCGCCGTCGAGCAGGCGATCGCGGAGCGAACGGCGATCGTCGAGCAGGTCGAAGCGCTGGCCGCGGAAGACCCGGCGAAGACGCAGTGGAAGCAGGCGAGCGCACGCCTCGACGAGCTGTTCTCGGCATGGCAGAAGCACCAGCACGAGGGCCCGCGGATTCCGAAGAACGACGCCAACGAGCTGTGGAAGCGGTTCAGGGCGGCGCGCACGACGCTCGAGCGCAACCGCAAGGCGTTCTTCGCCGAGCTGGACTCCCAGCATCGGGACGTTCGCGCGCGCAAGACGGAGCTGATCGAACGCGCCGAGGCGCTCGCGCCGCTGGGGGCGGATGGGGTGCCGCAGTACCGTTCGCTGCTCGACGACTGGAAACGTGCTGGTCGCGCCGGCAAACGGAACGACGACGCGCTCTGGGCCAGGTTCAAAGCGGCCGGTGACGTTCTCTACGCCGCGAAGGCGGAGTCCGACGCCGTCGAGAACGAGGAATACCAGCAGAACCTGGAGCAGAAACTGGCGCTTCTGGCCGAGGCCGAGCCGCTGCTGAAGGCGACCGATCGAACGGCGGCGCGCTCCGCGCTGCTGTCCATCCAGACGCGATGGGATGCGATCGGCAAGGTTCCGCGCGACCAGGTGAAGTCGGTCGAAGACCGCTTGCGCAAGGTCGAGACCGCCGTACGCAAGCTCGACGACGAGCACTGGGAGCGCAGCAACCCGGAGAAGAAGGCGCGCTCCGAGGGGCTCGCCGCACAGTTGATGGATGCCATCGCGAAGCTCGAGGAGGAACTCGAGGAGGCGAAAGCGTCCGGCGACTCCAGGGCGATCAAGCAGGCGCAGGAAGCGCTCGACGCGCGGAAGGCGTGGCTGTCCGCGCTGCGCTGAGTCGAGCGCTGGGCTGACTCCAGCGCTTCACCGAGTTCTCCACCGTTCGTCGGACGACTCCTCTTCTCCACCGATGCGCGCCTTCGGGAGGCGGCCGATGCCGGCGTAGCACGACGATGGGAACATGGCGCACTCGATGGCATCGGTACTCTCCCCCGGAGCACTGCCTCTGGCAGAACTGCATGCCGCCAGGCTCGACGGCGAACTGTTCACGATCGATGAGCGGTTCTCTCCCGTCGACGAGGTCGAGACCTCGTGGTTGCGAGCGAGAGCGTTACGGAGCGTCGCTGGAACACGCATGATCGCAGAGCTCGACAGTGCGCTGTGGGTGCACGGGCTGTTGCCCGTCGTGCCGTCGATCCACACGATGTGCGTGCCGCGATCCGATCGCCTCAAGTTCCCGCCGTCGCCGCGTTTCGTGCTCCGCGAGATGACGCACGAACCGGGAGACACGATGGAGATCGCGGGGCTTCGGGTCACTGTGCCTGCGCGCATCCTTCACGATCTGGCGCTCGTGGAGCGCGAGGATGTCGTGGGCGCGGCACGGAGCATTCTCGGCCGCCACCCAGAGCTCGCGCACGAATGTGCTCGACGGATCTCCGACACGCCGAATCTGCCCGGCAAGGGCCGTGCCCTGCGCCGACTCGAGGAGTGGGACGTCTCGGACTCTCAGCCCGCACTGACGCGATATACGTCGTAGACCGCGTCGATCCTGCGCACCGCGTTGAGCACACGGTCCAGGTGGGTGGTGTCGCCCATCTCGAAGACGAACCGGCTCAGCGCCAGACGATCGCTGGAGGTCGACACCGTTGCCGAGAGGATGTTCACGTGGTGCTCGGAGAGGACTCTCGTCACGTCCGAGAGCAGCCCGGCCCGGTCGAGCGCCTCCACCTGGATCTGCACGAGGAAGACGCTCTTCGACGAGGGCGCCCACTCGACATCGATCATGCGTTCCGGTTCGCGCATCAGCTCCTGCACGTTGTGGCAGTCCGCTTGGTGCACGCTCACCCCGGAGCCGCGGGTGATGAAGCCGACGATCGGGTCGCCAGGCACCGGCGTGCAGCACTTGGCCAGTTTGACCAGGATGTCCGGGGCGCCACGCACCAGCACGCCGGAATCGCTATTGCGCAGCCTGCGCCCACGGACCCGGGCTGGCGGCGGCAGCTCGGTGACGTCGCTCTCCGTCTCGGACTGCAGCGACGCGACCACCTTCTCCAGCACGGATTGCGTGCTGACATGTCCCTCACCGATGGCGGCGTACAGGGCGGAGACGTCGTCGTACTTCATCTGTGCGGCGACCTCGCCGAGCGAGTCCTGCGTCATCAGCCGCTGCAGCGGGAGATTCTGCTTGCGCATGGCACGAGCAATGGCATCCTTGCCCTGCTCGATCGCCTCGTCGCGGCGCTCCTTCGTGAACCACTGGCGGATCTTGTTGCGCGCCCGCGGGCTCTTCACGAAGTTGAGCCAGTCCTGGCTCGGGCCGGAGTCGGGGTTCTTCGAGGTGAACACCTCGACCACATCTCCGGTCGACAGCGGCGACTCCAACGGCACGAGGCGGCCGTTCACCTTGGCACCCATGGTGCGATGCCCCACCTCGGTGTGCACGGCGTAGGCGAAGTCCACCGGGGTTGCGCCGGAGGGGAGCCCGATCACCCTGCCCTTCGGGGTGAAGACGTAGACCTCCTTGGCACCGATCTCGAATCGGAGCGAGTCGAGGAACTCGCTCGGATCCGCGGTCTCGGCCTGCCAGTCGGAGATGTGCGCGAGCCACGCCATGTCGGTGTCGACCTTGCCGATGTCGTCGGACTTGCCCCCGGCGACCCGTTCCTTGTACTTCCAATGCGCCGCCACACCGAACTCTGCGCGCTGGTGCATCTCCTCGGTGCGGATCTGGATCTCGACCGCACGGCCCTCCGGACCGATGACGGTGGTGTGCAGCGACTGGTAGAGGTTGAACTTCGGCGTGGCGACGTAGTCCTTGAACCGACCGGGCATCGGCGTCCACCTCGCGTGGATCTGCCCGAGAACGGCATAGCAGTCGCGCACCGAGTTGACGATGACACGGATGCCGACGAGGTCGTAGATCTCGTCGAACTCGCGTCCGCGAACCACCATCTTCTGGTAGATCGAGTAGTACTGTTTCGGCCTCCCGACGACCTTGCCGCGGATCTTGGCGGACTTCAGATCGTCGTTGATGGAATCCGTCACCTGCTGCACGACGCGTTCCCGCTCGGGGGAACGCTGCTTGACGAGATTCTCGATCTCCACGTACAGCTTCGGGTACAGCACCGCGAACGAGAGGTCCTCGAGCTCCCACTTGATCGCCTGGATGCCGAGCCGGTGTGCGAGCGGAGCGTAGATCTCCAGGGTCTCGGTCGCTTTGCGGGTCGCCGTGGCCGGCGGCACAAAGCCCCAGGTGCGCGCATTGTGCAGGCGGTCGGCCAGCTTGATGATGAGCACGCGGATGTCTTTCGACATCGCCACGATCATCTTGCGCACCGTCTCGGCCTGGGCACTCTCGCCGTACTTGACCTTGTCCAGCTTGGTGACGCCGTCGACGAGCATCCCGATCTCGTCGCCGAAGTCGGCACGCAGCTCGTCGAGTGCGTAGTCGGTGTCTTCGACGGTGTCGTGCAGCAACGCTGCTGCGATCGCCTTCGACCCGATGCCGAGGTCGGCCAGAATCTGGGCTACCGCGACAGGATGTGTGATGTACGGCTCGCCGCTCTGTCGCGTCTGCCCGGAGTGCGCACGCTCCGCCACGGTGTATGCACGCTCTATCAGGGCCAGGTCGGCCTTCGGGTGGTGCAACCGTACGGTCTTCAACAGTGTGTCGACCGCACCGGCGGGCTGCTGCGCCCTGGAGAAGATCCGGGGCACGAGACGGCGCAGGGAAGCGGTCTGCTGGGTTGTCGTATCGACCATCAGCATCCCCTCCCGAGTCTCATTATCGCGACTCGGTGCCGACCTCGTCGGCGGGTCCGCCCATAGCGCACGGCGGCTACCGCTCCCGCTCGGCCTCGGCGCCCACGACATCGCCCCCGGATGCCTGCCACGCCACCATCCCGCCAGCGATGTCCACGGCGGCGTATTGTGCCTCGACCAGGGCGTCGGTGACCATGCGGGAGCGCTGTCCGACGTGGCAGATCACGGCGATCGTGGTGTCGTCTGGCAGCTCGCCCTGCCGCGGGCCCAGCTCGCCGAGCGGGATGTGATGCGCCATCGGGGCGTGGCCCGAGCTCCACTCGAAGTCCTCGCGCACGTCGAGGAGCCACAGCTCGCCGGATGCGACGAGCGCGATCGCCTCGCCCGCCGTGACCGACTCCCCTGGCTCATGCGTCACTTCGCGGGGACCACCTCGGTCACCGGCGATTTCGCCCTGGCCGCCAGGACCTTGCGGTCGTGCTTGACGATCTCCTTCTCGCCGCGACGGAAGTCCGCATAGAGCGGGGCGGCGATGAAGATCGTCGAGTAGGTGCCGATCAGGATGCCGATGAAGAGCGCGAGCGAGATGTCGCGCAACGTGTCGGCTCCGAGAACGAATGCGCCGATGAAGAGGATCGCGCCCACCGGGAGCGCTGCGACGACGGCGGTGTTGATGGAGCGCACGAGGGTCTGGTTCACGGCGAGGTTCACCGACTCGGCGAACGTGTGCTTCACCGCGTCCTTGTCCTGCCTGGTGTTCTCACGGATCTTGTCGAACACCACCACCGTGTCGTACAGGGAGTAGCCGAGGATCGTGAGGAAGCCGATCATCGTGGCGGGCGTGATCTCGAACCCGACCAGCGCATAGATTCCGGCGGTGATGATCAGGTCGTGGAATAACGAGAGGATGGCTGCCGCAGACATCTTCCACGTTCGGAAGTACAGGGCCATCGCGATGAACGCGAGCAACAGGAAGACGACCAATCCCTGGATCGCCTGCCTGGAGACATCCGCTCCCCAGCTCGGGCCGATGTAGGTGGACGCCACGTTGTTCTGCTGCACTCCGTACGCGGACCCGAGGTTGGCGGCGACCGCCTTCGTCTGGTCGGTCGTCAACTGGTCGGTCTGCACTCGGATGCCCTGACCGCCGGTGCCGTTGGTCACGCTGACCTGCACGACGGCGTTGGGTTTGACGTCATGCACGGACTTCTCGGCCAGGGACTGATCGGTCGTCTTGACGTCGGAGACGGTGAACTGCGAGCCGCCCCGGAAGTCGATGCCGAAGTTGAATCCGCCCTTGGCGATCGGGATGATCACCGACACGACGATGAGCACGGCGGCGATGATGTACCAGATCTTGCGTTTGCCGACGAAGTCGATCGAACGCGCACCGGTGTAGAGGTCGTTTCCGAACTTCTGGAAGCGTGTGGCGGCCATCAGGACTCCTTCTCGTCCTTCTCGGTCTTGCTGCCGCCCGCGGCGACGAGTTCGGCCTGCTTGCGCTCCGCGATCGTCTGGCGTCTCGCAGCCTCGCGGCTGCTGGCCGCGCGCTTCGTCTCGCTGACGGCCGTCGAGGTGCGGAACTGTGCTGCCCCTCGGTAGACGGCGCCGAGCGCATCCGGATCAAGGCCGGACCACTTGTTGCCGCTGGCGAAGAACCGCGTGCGTGCCAGGAGTTGAAGGGTCGGGTGCGTGAACATGATGACGATCAGCACGTCGAGCACCGTGGTCACACCGAGAGTGAACGCGAATCCCTGCACATTGCCCACCGCGAGAACGTACAGGACGATGGCCGCAAGCAGGTTCGTGGACTTCGATGCGTAGATCGTGCGGCGGGCTCTCTTCCAACCCGCTTCGACAGCGGATTCGAGACTTCGCCCATCGCGCAACTCGTCACGTATTCGCTCGAAGTACACGATGAACGAGTCGGCAGTGAAGCCGATCGCGACGATCAGACCCGCGACGCCAGCGAGCGAAAGACGATAGTCGATGCGCCACGACAGGATCGTGATCACGAGATAGGTGAGCAACGCGGCCACCACGAGCGAGGTGATCGTCACGAGTCCGAGCAACCGGTACTGGAAGAGCGTGTAGATCACCACGAGGATCAGGCCGATCGCTCCGGCGATCAGACCGCTGAGCAGCTGTGCGGACCCCAGCGTCGCCGAGATGGTGTCCGAGCTCTGCACCTTGAAGCTGACGGGCAGGGCGCCGAACTTCAGTTGGTCGGCCAGCGTCTGCGCCGAGGACTGGTTGAAGCTTCCGCTGATCTGTGCCTGACCGTTGGTGATCGCGCCCTGCATGGCGGGTGCCTCGAGAACCTTGCCGTCGAGCACGAACGCGAAGCGCGCGCGGGGGTCGCTGGAGTCCTTGCTGTAGTACCCGTACAGCCGGGTGCTCACGGTTCCGAAGTCCTTGGTGCCCTGGCCGTTGAACGTGAGGTTGACGACCCACTGCCCGGTCGAGTTGCCGCTGGAGTCGGTGGCAAGACCCGCCGTCGCGTTCGTGATCTCGGAGCCTTGCACCTCGACCGGTCCGAGCAGGTACTTCGCCGTGAGGTTGTCGTCGCACGTGATGAGCGGCTTGTCGGCGGGTGCCACGTTCGTGGTGCTGTTCTTCAGCGACGAACAGGAGAAGGCGTTGTACTGCGCCTGCAGCGCCGGCGTGATCCAGGCCGTGTCGCTGCCGTTCGTGGGCTTCGCGGTCGGTGTCGACTGCAGAGTGGGAGCCGGCGACGGGTACGGCGTGCTCTTGCCGTTCGACCCCACGAACGTGTTCGTGGGCGCTCCGGTGAGTAACACCGGGCGCAACTCCATCTTCGACGAGGACTTGATGCGGTTCAGAGTCGCCTGGTCCGGGGTGCCGGGAATGGACACCACGATGTTGTCGCTGCCCTGCGTGCTGACCTGCGCCTCGGAGACGCCCGCGGCGTCGACACGCTCGCGGATGATCGAGACGGCCTGGTTGAGTTCGTCGTTGCTGATCGTCTGACCGCCCTCGAGCTGTGGCGTCAGGATGATCTCGGTTCCGCCCTCGAGGTCGAGACCGAGCTTCGGCAGCCAGGTGGCGGTGGAGAACAGCACGCCGCCGCCGAGCACGAGTCCCAGCACGACGACGATGACGCCGAGCCAGATCAGCGACCGCGAGGCACTCTTGACCGGAGACGACTTTGCCACGGAGGAACTCTTTCTATGCTCGTGCGGCGGCCATCAGCGACCGCGCACGGAAGGAGGGACTATTCGTCGGTCTTCTTGGAGTCAGCCGTCTTCGACGCGGCGTCGACATCTTCGATCCGCTCCCCGAACTGCGGCTTCTCGTCACCGACGGTGGTCTCGGTCTCGACGGCGTCTGCCGGCGTCTCCTCCGCGGTCTCGGGCGTCGTCTCGACCCGGCCGATGGTCTGACGGTGCACGGTGAGGATGTGGCCCGGGCTCGTCTCGAGCTCGACCTTGTTGTGCTCCTCGTCGATGGACACGATCGTGCCGAAGACACCGAAGTTCGTCATGACCGTGGCTCCGGGAACGACCTGCTTCTGAAGCTCCGCCTGTGTCTTCTGGCGCTTGCGGCTGCTGCGGAACATGAAGAAAATGAGGGCCGCCAAGATGACGACCATGACTATGGTCAGGATGTTCTGATCCAACGTGGAACCTTCCGGAAATGAGGGGGCAATGGGAACAACCACCTCATTGGCATGGGGGCTGCAGGCTAACTAAGGATTATAGGTCATCGGTGAAGAGGGCTTGCTGCGCGCCGGCAGTGGACTTCCTCGGTATTCCCAGGTGGTCCCATGCCGCCGGCGTTGCTACCCGGCCACGCGGTGTGCGGGTGATCAGTCCGATGCGCACGAGGAACGGCTCCACCACAGATTCGATGGTGTCCGCTTCTTCCCCGACCGAGACGGCCAGCGTGTTCAGGCCGACCGGGCCTCCGTCGAAACGCATCAGGATGGCCTGCATGACGGCGCGGTCGATGCGGTCCAGGCCGAGTTCGTCGACATCGTAGAGCTCCAGTGCCGCACGCACCGCCTTGCGGTCCGCCCGCTCGCCGTGCACAAGCGCGTAGTCGCGCACGCGGCGCAGGAGGCGGTTGGCGATGCGGGGCGTGCCCCGGCAGCGGCCTGCGATCTCGGCGATGGCATCCCTGTCGATCTCGAAATCGAGGAGCACGGCGGCCCGATCGAGAACGCGTTCCAGTTCGGCGTCGTCATAGAACTCGAGATGAGCGGTGAATCCGAAGCGGTCGCGAAGCGGGTTCGGCAACAGCCCGGACCGGGTGGTCGCGCCGACGAGGGTGAACGGCGCGAGGTCGAGCGGGATCGAGGTCGCCCCGGCACCCTTTCCGACCATGATGTCGATGCGGAAGTCTTCCATGGCGAGGTACAGCATCTCCTCGGCCGAACGCGCCATGCGATGGATCTCGTCGATGAACAGCACCTCGCCGGGCACGAGCGACGACAGCAACGCGGCGAGATCCCCGGCATGCTGGATGGCCGGACCGCTCGACATGCGCAGTGTGCGGCCGCTCTCGTGCGCGACGATCATCGCGAGCGTCGTCTTCCCGAGGCCGGGCGGCCCGGCCAGCAGGATGTGGTCGGGCGTGCGCTCCTGCATACGGGCGGCGGTGAGCAGGAGCTGCAGCTGCCCGCGCACCTTGGACTGGCCGACGAACTCTGCCAGCGACTTGGGACGCAGCGCCCCTTCGAACGCGAGCTCCGCCTCTGACTGCGCCTCGGGAGCCGTGAGATCGTCGCTCATGCTTGCTGCCTCGCGGTGGGGCCGAGCCGCGACAGCGCGAGTCGCAGCAGCGACTGCACCGTGTCGCGCTCCGGCTCGGGATGCTCGTCGACCAGTTCACGGACCACCTCGGTGGCGGTCTTCTCGGCCCAGCCGAGTCCGACGAGCGCGATCACGACGCTGTCGGAGACATCCGAACGCGGTATCTGAGCGACGGTCTGCACGGGCTTCGCCGGAGCGAACAGCTTGCCGGTGAGCGAGACGACGATGAGCTTCGCGGTCTTCGGGCCGATGCCGCTCACCTTGCGGAACGCGGCGTCATCGTCAGATGCGACGGCCAGTGCGATCTCGTCGGGCGACAGCGCGGCGAGCACGCCGAGCGCGGACTTGGGGCCCACTCCGGAAACGCCGATCAGCGACTCGAACACGCCGAGGTGCTCCCTGGCGGGAAAGCCGAACAGGGCGACGGACTCCTGGCGCACGACCATCGAGGTGTACACCGTGGCCTCCTCGCCGATCCGCAAGCTTCTGGCGTGATCCGGCGTGACCTGAACGGCGTATCCCACTCCCCCGACGTCGATGACGACGACGCCGTCGGATGCCTGCAGCACGGTTCCGCGAAGGGAGGAGATCACCTCGCAAGCCTATGGGCGATTGAGGCTCGGACGTTGAGGGCTGGCCCTCAACGTCCGAGCCGATTGAGTCTGTGAGCGGCGTCAGCCGCGATATTGTGGGCCGCTGACCGTCCCGACGACTTCTCCGCGGCGCGCCACGCCTGCTGGGCGGGCGTCAGGGTGGAAGAGCCGGCATCCGGCGCGACGAAGGGTGCGCGCCAGGCATGGCAGATGGCGATGGCGAGGGCATCCGCCGCATCCGCCGGTTTCGGAATCTGCTCGAGTCCGAGAACCTTGGCGACCATGTTCTGCACCTGGCGCTTCTCCGCCGTGCCGTAACCGGTGATCGCCGCCTTGACTTCGGTCGGCGTGTGCAGACCGACTGGCAGCGCGCGTGAAGCCGCCGCGTGCAGCGCGACGCCACTGATCTGCGCCACGCCCATCACCGTGCGCAGGTTGTGCTGAGCGAAGACGCGCTCAATCGCGATCGCATCCGGCCGATGCTGGTCCATGAGGGCGGCGATGCCGTCGCCGATCGTCAGAAGCCGCCGCTCGAGCGGGGCATCCGGTGCTGTACGGATGACCGTGACTGCGACGAGCGTCGCCCGCCTGTCCGGTGTGACGTCCACGACGCCGACCCCGCAGCGAGTCAATCCTGGATCGATCCCGAGAACCCGCACCGCGTCTCCCCGCATCCGATCGCTTGCAGGCCTCGTCGCTCTACTCGTCGTCTTCGAGTTCTGCCTGAACCTCGGGGCTGAGGTCGAGGTTGGTGTAGACGTTCTGCACGTCGTCGGAGTCCTCGAGCGCGTCGATCAACCGGAACACCTTGCGCGCGGTCTCGACGTCGACCTCGACTTTCACCTGCGGCACGAACTCGACATCGGCGGAGTCGTAGTCGATTCCGGCATCTTGCAACGCAGTTCGCGTCGCGACGAGGTCGCTGGCCTCGGTCAGCACCTCGAAGCCGTCGCCCTGCGGGGTGACCTCTTCGGCGCCCGCATCGAGCACAGCGGTCAGCACGTCGTCTTCCGTCGTGCCCTCTGCGGGAACGACGATGACGCCCTTGCGGTGGAAGTTGTACGAGACCGATCCCGGATCGGCCATCGTTCCGCCGTTGCGGGTCATCGCAGTGCGCACGTCGGCCGCCGCCCGGTTCTTGTTGTCGGTGAGGCACTCGATGAGCAACGCGACGCCGTTCGGGCCGTACCCCTCATACATGATCGTCGCGTAGTCGATGCTCTCGCCGGTCAGGCCGGCGCCGCGCTTGATGGCCCGGTCGATGTTGTCGTTGGGCACCGAGGTCTTCTTCGCCTTCTGCACAGCGTCGACCAGCGTCGGGTTGCCGGAGAGGTCGGCGCCGCCGATCTTGGCGGCCACCTCGATGTTCTTGATGAGCTTGGCGAACGACTTGGCACGGCGTGCGTCGATGACAGCCTTCTTGTGCTTCGTCGTGGCCCACTTGGAATGCCCGGACACAATGCTCCTGACGTTTCGTGAAAGATCCGATCCATTCTAGAGGCGACTGAGGCGAGAGTTGAGCGAGCTCGCTCGTTCAACCGAGCCGATGGAGTCTTTGAGTGGCGCAGCTGCGAACGGGAACCGGCGCTG
>Ga0164242_10007104_pt1 | contig 12270 bp, 12 predicted proteins | sample OricomgcompostMG_FD_108783 | JGI IMG/M metagenome (GOLD analysis project Ga0164242, IMG submission 108783) | Miracle-Growth compost microbial communities from Emeryville, California, USA - Original compost - Miracle growth compost (MG) ... | reverse complement strand
GGGCGCGGAGCGCCTCGACGAACCGGTGGCCCACCATGCCATGTCCGACTACGATGATGTGACGCGGCGCACAGCTTGCGCGCGAAATCCCGTCTGCAGACATGGCTTTGAGGGTAACGGCCAGAAATTACGTCTTTTTCGCGCAATGTGACAGTCCTATGACGAGGATCTCACAACTCACAGGGACGGCTGTGATTGATCGTTCGCTGCCGGCGAACGGCCAGTTGGAACTTAAGCGTGGTCGACTCATGTTTGTACTAGTAGCCGGTCATCGGAGCGCCGGTCACAGGAATCTCACAACGAAGATCAAGGAATCGAAAGGGGAAGCACCATGAGCAACCTCGCACTGTGGTCGCGACCGGCCTGGGACACCGACCGGTGGCTGCGCGACTTCTTCGGCCCCGCCGCCGCGGCGGACTGGAACAACCCGCTGAGCAGCGGTTGGCGCCCCGCCGCCGAGATCGTCAAGGACGGTGACGACGCGGTCGTACGTGTCGAGCTCCCGGGCGTTGACGTCGACCGGGACGTGAACGTCGAGGTCGACCGCGGTCGCCTGGTCATCCATGGCGAACACCGCGACAGGCACGGGCAGGACGAAGGGGAAGGTGCCGGCCGGACGCTGCGCGAGATCCGCTACGGCTCGTTCCGCCGGTCATTCCAGCTGCCCGCCCACGTCACCGGCGACGCCATCACGGCGTCCTATGACGCCGGAGTGCTGACGGTGCGGGTCAGCGGCGCGTACGCCGGGAACCAGGCGCAACGCATCGCGATCACCAAGTAAGGCACCGACGAGACGCAAAAGCCCCCGCACGCACCGCGTGTCGGGGGCTTTTGCCCTCTGTTGCGCGTCAGCCCCAGCGGGCGAGCAGCTCGTTGGCCCGGCCCGTCAGCGCGGCCTGCAGGAAGGGCCCGAAGCTGATTCGCGCCACGCCCAGCGGACCGAAGGCCGCGGGGTCGTCCTGGTCGGGCAGCGCGATCGCGTTGACCGGCAACACCAATTCCGCGGTCAAGCGCCGCAACGTGTCGGGGTGGTGGCGGCCGACCGGGTACAGGACATCGGCGCCGGCGGCGGCCGCCTGATTCAGTCGCGCCACGGCGCGGTCGACGCGATCGGACTCCTCGCCGTCTTGGCGCAGGAACAGATCGGTCCGGGCGTTGATGACCACATGCACCCCCACCGCGTCGGCGGCCGACCGCAGCGCGCCGACCAGCTCGGCGTGTTCCTCGGCGGACCGCAGCCGTCCGCCCTCCGAGTGCACGGTGTCCTCGATGTTCAGCCCGACGGCCCCGACGCTCAGCAGGCCCTCGATCAGGCGGTCGGCCGGGAGTCCGTAGCCGGATTCGATGTCCACCGAGACCGGGACGCCTTCCGTTTCCGAGACCGCCGCGGTGATCTGCGCGACGCGGGTGAGCACGTCGTCGAACGACATGCCCTCGTTGTCGGGTTTGCCGATCGAGTCCGCCATCGGATGGCTCCCCACGGTCAGCGCGGCGAATCCCGCGCCGACGGCCAGTCGCGCCGACCAGGCGTCCCACACGGTCGGCAGGATGACCGGGTTGCCCGGCCGGTGCAGCTTCAACAGGGTGGCGGCGCGCTCGGCCGGCGTGGTGGGGCCCGTCATCAGTGTTTGCTCCCTTGGCGTCGGAGCTCAATGGTCTGACGTTCGCCTGTGCCGTGGATAGTATTGGGGACGTACTGTGATCCGAAACACTGCCGAGGAGATGCGTTGACGAGCACGACTGGCACGACAGAATTCGCCGAACTGCACGATCTGATCGGCGGCCTGCGGCGGTGCGTGAGCTCGCTGCGGTCGCGATACGGCGACAGCCCCGCGATGCGTCGCATCGTCATCGACGCCGACCGCATCCTGTCCGACGTCGATCTGCTCGACACCGACGTGTCCGAGTTGGACCTGGCGGGTGCCACCGTGCAGCAGTCGGGCGAGAAGATCGTCATCCCCGACACCCAGTACGACAGCGAATTCTGGCGTGATGTCGACGACGAGGGCGTCGGCGGTCACAACAGGGCCTGAACAACCCGAGCGCCCCGACTCCATGCCCCCCGCTGGAGGGGGCCTTCTCTCTGTGTACCCTTCGACAGACAGCCCGTTCGAAGAGGAACAACTAGATGAGCGCACCCACGGCGAACCGTCCTGCGTCCGGTGTCTTTTCACCCACGCGCGCCCGTATACAGCAGCGGACCCTCCGTACCGACCGGTGGTGGATGTCGCCGCTGAGGATCGACCTCGGCTTCGCCGCATTCGTCATCTACGCGACGGCACGAGCGTTCCAGCAGAACTACTTCTTCGTCCCCAAATACCACTACCTGACGCCGTTCTACTCGCCGTGCGTCAGCAAGGGTTGCGGTGAGGCCGGCGACATCTGGCCGCAGTTCCTGCCCGACGTGTGGTGGCTGCCGTATGCGGCGGTGTCGCTGCCGTTCCTGCTGCTGTTCCGGTTGACCTGCTACTACTACCGCGGCGCCTACTACCGCACGGTGTGGCAGTCGCCCACCGCGTGTGCGGTGGCCGAGCCCCGCGTGCACTACAGCGGCGAGACGAAGTTCCCGCTGATCATCCAGAACACCCACCGGTACTTCTTCTACATCGCCTGCCTCATCTCGATCGTCAACAGCTACGACGCGATCGTCGCGTTCCATTCCGACAGCGGGCCGGGCGGATTCGGCTTCGGGCTGGGCAACCTGATCCTGCTGGGCAACGTCATCATGCTGTGGGTCTACACGCTGTCCTGCCACTCCTGCCGGCACGTGACCGGTGGGCGACTCAAGCACTTCTCCAAAAACCCTGTGCGGTATTGGATCTGGACGCAGGTCAGCGCGATGAACACCCGGCACAAGCAGTTCGCCTGGATCACGCTGGGCACCCTGATGCTCACCGATTTCTACATCGCACTGGTGGCCAGCGGCGCCATCAGCGACCTGAGATTCGTTGGCTGAAAAGCCATTTGACTTACAAATCAGAACGTAGCTAGCGAGGGTTTTCATGGTTGATGTCGAGCGGCATGCCTACGACGTAGTCGTCATCGGCGCCGGCGGCGCGGGATTGCGCGCGGTCATCGAGGCGCGCGAACGCGGCCTGCGGGTCGCGGTGGTGTGCAAGTCCCTGTTCGGCAAGGCACACACCGTGATGGCCGAGGGTGGGTGCGCGGCCTCGATGGGCAACACCAACCCGAAGGACAACTGGAAGACCCACTTCGGCGACACGATGCGCGGTGGGAAGTTCCTCAACAACTGGCGGATGGCCGAACTGCACGCCAAGGAGGCCCCGGACCGCGTCTGGGAGCTGGAAACCTATGGCGCGCTGTTCGATCGCCTCAAGGACGGCAAGATCAGCCAGCGCAACTTCGGCGGGCACACCTACCCGCGGCTGGCGCACGTCGGTGACCGCACCGGCCTGGAGCTGATCCGCACCATGCAGCAGAAGATCGTCTCGCTGCAGCAGGAGGACTACGCCGAGCTCGGCGACTACGAGGCCCGCATCCGGGTGTTCGCCGAAACCACGATCACCGAACTGATCAAGGACGGCGACGCGATCGCCGGGGCGTTCGGCTACATCCGCGAAAGCGGCAACTTCATCCTGTTCGAGGCGCCCGCGGTGGTGCTGGCCACCGGCGGCATCGGCAAGTCATTCAAGGTCACCTCGAACTCCTGGGAGTACACCGGCGACGGGCACGCCCTGGCGCTCCGGGCGGGCGCGTCCCTGATCAACATGGAGTTCGTCCAGTTCCACCCGACGGGCATGGTGTGGCCGCCGAGCGTGAAGGGGATCCTGGTCACCGAGGGCGTTCGCGGCGACGGCGGGGTGCTGAAGAACTCCGACGACAAGCGGTTCATGTTCGACTACATCCCGCCGGTCTTCAAAGGCCAGTACGCCGAGACCGAGCAAGAGGCCGACCAGTGGCTCAAGGACAACGACTCGGCCCGCCGCACCCCTGACCTGCTGCCGCGCGACGAGGTCGCGCGCGCGATCAACTCCGAGGTCAAGGCCGGCCGGGGCAGCCCACACGGCGGCGTCTTCCTCGACATCGCGTCGCGGCTGACGCCCGCGGAGATCAACCGCCGCCTGCCGTCGATGTACCACCAGTTCAAGGAGCTGGCCGGGGTCGACATCACCAAGGAGCCGATGGAAGTCGGGCCGACCTGCCACTACGTGATGGGCGGCGTCGAGGTCGACGCCGACACCGGGGCGGCCACCGTGCCCGGGCTCTTCGCGGCCGGCGAATGCTCCGGCGGCATGCACGGCTCGAACCGGCTGGGCGGCAACTCGCTGTCGGACCTGCTGGTGTTCGGCCGGCGCGCCGGCCTGGGCGCCGCCGACTACGTGCGGGCGCTGAGCAGCCGTCCGACGGTCGGCGACGGCGCCGTCGAGGCGGCGGCGAAGCGGGCCCTGTCCCCCTTCGAGGCGCCGGCGGGCGGCGGCCCCGGCGAGAACCCCTACACCCTGCAGCTCGAGCTGCAGCAGTCGATGAACGACCTGGTCGGCATCATCCGCAATGCCGACGAGATCTCCGAGGCTTTGGCCCGGCTCGACAAGCTGCGGGAGCGGTTCAAGAACCTGCATGTGGAGGGGCAGCGCCGCTACAACCCGGGCTGGAACCTGGCCATCGACCTGCGCAACATGCTGCTGGTCAGCGAATGCGTCGCCAAGGCCGCGCTGCAGCGCACCGAGAGCCGGGGCGGGCACACCCGCGACGACCACCCGTCGATGGACTCGTCGTGGCGCAAGCTGTTGCTGGTCTGCGAGGCAGTCGCCGAGCCAGGCGACGTTGAAGCCGCGGTGATCCCCGACATCACCATCACGAAGAAAGAGCAGACGCCGATGCGGCCCGATCTGCTGGAACTGTTCGACATCGCCGAGCTGGAGAAGTACTACACCGACGAGGAGCTCGCCGGGCATCCAGGGCGGACACCCAGGACGGAGAAGTAAATGACCTACAACGCGACGATGCGGGTGTGGCGCGGCGACGACGCCAACGGTGCGTTGCAGGACTTCACCGTCGAGGTCAACGAGGGTGAGGTTGTCCTCGACATCATCCACCGCCTGCAGCAGACCCAGACGCCCGACCTGGCGGTCCGGTGGAACTGCAAGGCGGGCAAGTGCGGCTCGTGCTCCGCGGAGATCAACGGCTATCCGCGGTTGCTCTGCATGACCCGGATGTCCACGTTCGCCGAGGACGAGGTCGTCACGGTCACGCCGCTGCGGACGTTCCCGGTGATCCGGGACCTGGTCACCGACGTCTCGTTCAACTACGAGAAGGCCCGCGAGATACCGTCTTTCGCGCCGCCCAAGGACCTGCAACCCGGCGAGTACCGGATGGCGCAGGAGGACGTCCAGCGCTCCCAAGAGTTCCGCAAGTGCATCGAATGCTTCCTGTGCCAGAACGTGTGCCACGTGGTCCGCGACCACGAGGAGAACAAGAAGGCGTTCGCCGGCCCCCGCTTCCTGATGCGGATCGCCGAGCTGGAGATGCACCCGCTGGACACCCGGGACCGGCGCAAGGACGCCCAGGAAGAGCACGGCCTGGGGTACTGCAACATCACCAAGTGCTGCACCGAGGTCTGCCCGGAGAACATCAAGATCACCGACAACGCGCTGATCCCGATGAAGGAGCGCGTCGCCGACCGCAAGTACGACCCGGTGGTCTGGCTCGGTAACAAGCTGTTCCGTCGCTGAGCGCTCCCGCCGCGCCCTCACCGGCTGGCGGGGTTAGGGCGTCGCGGTACCCGGGTAACCAACCTGCATCCTGTCGGGCCGTCCGGATGGATGGCCGCTGTACCAACGACCGGAAAGGCAGCTCATGGAACCCAGGCGAGAAACCGCCAGCATCAACAACATTCGGACCGCAATCCGGCAATTGTCCGTGCGCGCCCAGCTCGCGCAGAAGGAGGGGCGGCACAACGACGCCGCCGAACTCGAGAGCCGCATCCAGGGCTTCCGGGAAGAACTCAGCCACCGCCCTTAGCGCGCGGGCGGCCCCGGTTCAGGCGCCCAAGCGGCGGAAATTGCTCCGGTGGAACACGATGGGCGCCACGTCGGCGTCCACGGTCACCTCGTTGACCCGCAACACGACGATCGTGTGGTCGCCGGCGGGAATGAGTTGCTCGATGGCGCTTTCCAGCCACAGGCCGGTGCCCTTGATGAACACCGCCCCGGTGGGCCGCGAGACGGTCTCCAGGCCGGCGAACCTGTCGCCGGTTTTGGCGGCCAGCGTGCGGGCGGCCTCGTCGTGCGCCTCGCCGAGCACGCTGATGCCCAGCATGGGCAGGTCCTTGAGTTTGGGCCACGTCGTCGAGGTGTTCTGCACGCAGAACGACACCAACGGCGGGTCCAGCGAGACCGGCACGAAGGTGCTGGCGGCCAGCCCTTCCCGGGTTCCGTTCACCTCGGCGGCGATGGCCACCACACCCGATGGGAAATGACCGAAGGCCTCACGAAGTGACGACGCTGTCAGCTTGTTGTTCGAGTTCACCGGACTTTTTCGCCCCTAGAGCGCCAGACGTATTTTCGGGTCCGACCCTACCCGGCGCGCATCGTCCCGGCGCGGACACCCTTACTCGTTTTCTAAGCGCTCTGCCGAATACCCGTGCGCGGAAGCGACATCCGGGTGCGAGCGCAGCCGGCTCTTCCAGGCGTTGCGGCCGTAGACCGAGAAGATGGGGTCGGCGGGATCCTGCGACGCCGCCCAGTCCGTCCCGGTGCCCGCCGCGAGTTCGCGGGGCAGCGCGAGTACGGGTATCCGCGCGTCGAGGCGCGGATTGAAGAAGTAGGGCACCGAGATCCGGTCGGTCGCCGGGCCCTGCAGGTTGACCCGGTGCTCGGTGGCCCGCAGGTAGCCGCGCGTCGCCGCCTCCAGCAGTTCACCGATGTTGACGATGAACGCCCCCTCGCGCTGGGGGACGTCGATCCAGGCGTCGTCGAACGCCCGCCGCACCTGCAGGCCCCGGCTGCCCGGCTCCGCCAGCAGCAGCGTGAGCACCCCGGCGTCCCGGTGCGCGCCCACGCCCTGGGAGCCGGCCGCGCGCCCCGGGTAGCGGATGATCTTGATCAGCGTGGCCGGGGTTTCGGCGAAGGCGCGGTCGAACACGTCGGCCGGGCTGCCCAGCGAGGCCGCCCAGTGCCGCAGCAGGGTGCGGGCCACCGCCGACAGCGCGGCGTCCCACTCCTCGACGAGTCCGGGCAGCTCGGGCAGCGCGGCCGGCCACTGGTTGGGACCCTGTAGCCACCGGTAGTCGGACTTGCCCAGCCCGCCGATCGGCGGACGTTGCGGCCCGATGTCGATCTGCTCGCGCCAATCCACCTCGCCGCGGGTCACCTCGCCACCCAGGCGGGTGTAGCCGCGGAAATGCGGGCTGCGCACCATGGCGACCGAGTCCTTGTCGTGCTGCGGCAGCGCGAAGAGCCGGCGCGCGGCCTCGAGCATCCGCGTCACCAATTCCGGGGCGACCCCATGGCCGGTCAGATAGAAGAATCCGACCCGGTGGGCGGCTTCGCGCAGACCGTCCCGCAACCGCGCCGGATCGGCGCGCAGGTCGACGACCGGCACCGCAGTGACGCCCGGCACATCGATCGTCCCGCGCCCGTCTCCGCAGGTAGCGCGGGTTTTCGACGGCATCGGCGCACCCTTCCCAACCGGTTGGTTAATTAGGCAATGAAATCTAGCTCACATCCGCTTGCATCCCACTGACGCTAACGATATTTTAGGTGTTGTTACTGGTGGGTAACTTAGACCTAGTACCCAACCACAAGTGGCATTCTCAACGAGGAGGACCGTAGTGAGCCACTACAAGAGCAACGTCCGCGACCAGGCGTTCAACCTGTTCGAGGTATTGGGCGTTGACAAGGCCTTGGGCCAGGGCGAATACAGCGACCTGGACGTAGACACCGCCAACGAAATGCTCAACGAGATGAGCCGGCTGGCCGAGGGGCCGATCGCCGACTCGTTCGTCGAGGGCGACCGCAACCCGCCGGTCTTCGACCCGAAGACGCACTCGGTGACGCTGCCGGAATCCTTCAAGAAGTCCGTACACGCCGTCATCGAGGCCGGGTGGGACAAGGTCGGCATCGACGAGGCCCTCGGCGGCGTGGCAATGCCCAAGTCGCTGCTGTGGGCGCTGCACGAGCACATCCTGGGCGCCAACCCGGCCGTGTGGATGTACGCCGGCGGCGCGGGTTTCGCGAACATCCTGTACCACCTCGGCACCGAGGAGCAGAAGAAGTGGGCCGTCCTGGCCGCCGAGCGCGGCTGGGGTTCGACCATGGTGCTCACCGAGCCGGACGCCGGCTCCGACGTCGGCGCCGGGCGGACCAAGGCCGTCAAGCAGGACGACGGGTCCTGGCACATCGACGGTGTGAAGCGATTCATCACCTCGGCCGACTCCGGCGACCTGTTCGAGAACATCTTCCACCTGGTGCTGGCGCGCCCCGAGGGCGCCGGACCCGGCACCAAGGGCCTGTCGCTGTTCTTCGTGCCCAAGTTCTTGTTCGACTTCGAGACCGGTGAGCTGGGCGAGCGTAACGGCGTGTTCGTCACCAACGTCGAGCACAAGATGGGCCTGAAGGTGTCGGCGACCTGTGAGCTGAGCTTCGGCCAGCACGACGTTCCCGCCAAGGGCTGGCTGGTCGGCGAGGTGCACAACGGCATCGCGCAGATGTTCGACGTGATCGAGCAGGCCCGCATGATGGTCGGCACCAAGGCCATCGCGACCCTGTCGACGGGTTACCTGAACGCGTTGGAGTACGCGAAGTCCCGGGTCCAGGGCGCGGACATGACCCAGATGACCGACAAGACGGCACCGCGGGTGACCATCACGCACCACCCCGACGTGCGCCGGTCGCTGATGACCCAGAAGGCCTACGCCGAGGGTCTGCGGGCGCTGTACCTGTTCACGTCGACCTACCAGGACGCCGCGGTGGCCGAGGCCTTGCACGGTGTGGACGCCGAGCTGGCCGTGAAGGTCAACGACCTGATGCTGCCGGTGGTCAAGGGTGTCGGCTCGGAGCAGGCCTACGCCAAGCTGACCGAGAGCCTGCAGACGTTCGGTGGGTCCGGCTTCCTGCAGGACTACCCGATCGAGCAGTACATCCGGGACGCCAAGATCGACTCGCTCTACGAGGGCACCACCGCCATCCAGGCGCAGGACTTCTTCTTCCGCAAGATCGTCCGCGACAAGGGTGTGGCGCTGGCCCACGTGTCCGAGCAGATCCAGAAGTTCGTCGACAGCGAGTCCGGCAACGGGCGGTTGAAGACGGAACGGGAGTACCTGGCCAAGGCCCTGACCGACGTTCAGGCCATGGCGACCTCGCTGACCGGTTACCTGATGGCGGCGCAGGAGGACGTGACCAGCCTCTACAAGGTGGGTCTGGGTTCGGTGCGCTTCCTGATGAGCGTCGGTGACCTGGTCATCGGCTGGCTGTTGCAGCGTCAGGCCGCGGTGGCCGTGGCGGCGCTCGACGCCGGCGCCAGCGGTGACGACAAGGCCTTCTACGAGGGCAAGGTCGCGGTGGCGTCGTTCTTCGCGAAGAACTTCCTGCCGATGCTGACCAGCACCCGCGAGGTCATCGAGACGCTGGACAACGACATCATGGAGCTCGACGAGGCCGCCTTCTAGGCCGCTTCGTAGGGACGCACAAAAATCCCCCGCCTCCGAAAGAAGGCGGGGGATTTTTGTGCGCCGGCGAGGTCGTCTGGACGGGTTTTTATCGTTCGGGTGTACTCCTACCCGGGCCATCGCGCAGGGACCGGGTCATGCTGTGCAGGATCCGGAACGCGTCTGACCGCTGGGCCTCGGTCAGGCCGGCCAGCATTCTGACCTCGACGGACCGGACCGCCTTGCTGGCTTTCTCCAGGCTCTGTCGGCCACGCGGCGTGAGGCGCGTGGGAAGAATCTTCCCGACGGGTGCCTCCGCGGGCCGGGCCACATAGCCGTCGCGCTCCAGGGCCTGAAGGAGCACGTTCATCGACTGCCGTGTCACGAACGCGCCCCGCGCGAGCTCGGAGTTCGACAAACCCGGCCGTTGCGCGAGCAGCTCGAGGCAGGAGTAGTGCGTCACGCTCATCCCGAGCGGGCGCAGCACCTCCTCCATGGCCGCGCGCAGCGCACTCGACGCCTCTTTCAGCGCGTAGCCCAGGGACGTATCCAGGTCTACGCCGACACCCTCTTGACTCATGTCAGTATTCTGACATACTTCGCTATGTCAGAAATCTGACACGAATCGAAGGAGCAGCGTCATGCCCGCCACCGGCCCCGACTTCATCTCCCTGCAAGCGCGCGACCTCGACGCATCGCAGGCGTTCTACGAGCAGTACCTCGGCCTCGTCCGCTCGCCGGCCGGACCTCCGCACGCCGTTGTGTTCGAAACGCAGCCAATCGCGTTCGCGCTCCGCGAGGTCGCTCCGGGCACCGACCTCGCATCCGTGGCTCAGCCCGGCATCGGTGCCGCGATCTGGGTGCACGCCACCGACGTCCAGAGCATCCACGATGCTCTCGTCGCCGACGGCCACACCATCGTCTCCGCACCGATCGACGGCCCCTTCGGCCGGACATTCACCTTCGCCGACCCCGACGGCTACCACGTCACCCTCCACGACCGCGCCTGATCGACGACCGGGCGATCACCGCAATGCCCAATACCGCGCGGTTACATCGGAGGAGTCGGTCCGTCGAAGGAACCAAAAAGGCCGCCGCTGGATCCCCTCACTCCAGCGGCGGCCCTTTTCGGACGCCCATCGGCCGAGACCGACAGGCGGTCGTTCCGGGGGATGCCCCGTATTGCCGTCGGGGTCGGGGGGTCAGACCACAACACGGGGCCATCCGGGGTCACGGATACCCGCCGCCTTCGATCGCTAACCCGATGTGACCCATCTCATGGGCCCGACGGTCAGGCCTCCAGGATCGCGGCCACTCCCTGGCCGCCCGCCGCGCAGATCGAGACCAGGGCGCGCACCGGCTTGCCCGCGCCCTTCTGCTCGGCCTTTCGCTGCGCGAGCTGCTTGGCGGCCTGAGCCAGGATCCGCCCGCCGGTGGCGGCAAACGGGTGGCCGGCGGCCAGCGAGGAGCCGTTGACGTTGAGCTTGGACCGGTCGATCGAGCCCAGCGCGGCGTCCAGCCCCAGCCGCCCCTTGCAGTACTCCTCGGATTCCCACGCCTGCAGATGACACAGCACAACCGACGCGAACGCCTCGTGGATCTCGTAGAAATCGAAGTCCTGCAGGCTCAGGCCATTGCGGGCGAGCAGCCGCGGCACCGCGTACGTGGGCGCCATGAGCAGGCCGTCCCGCCCGTTGACGTAGTCGACCGCCGCCGTTTCGGAGTCCACCAGGTACGCCAGCGGTGTGAGCGAGTGGGCCTCCGCCCACTCGTCGGTGCCCAGCAGGGCGACCGAGGCGCCGTCGGTCAGCGGGGTCGAGTTGCCGGCCGTCATCGTCGCGTCGCCGGCCTTGACGCCGAACACCGGCCGCAGCTTGGCCAGCTTCTCGGCCGACGAGTCCGCTCGCAGGTTGTCGTCGCGGTACAGCCCCAAAAACGGCGTGACGAGGTCGTCGAAGAAGCCGCGGTCGTAGGCGGCGGCCATGTTGCGGTGGCTGGCGGCGGCCAGCTCGTCCTGGGCGACGCGCGAGATGCCCATCTGCTTGGCGGTGATCGCCTGGTGCTCCCCCATGGACAGCCCGGTGCGCGGTTCGCTGTTGACCGGGATCTCCACGCCCAGGGTCGCGGGCAGAGTGCCCACCAGCTTCAGCCGCTGCACGTTGGACTTGGCGCGGCGCAACTTCAGCAGGGTGCGGCGCAGGTTGTCGCCGAGGCCGATCGGCGCGTCGGAGGTGGTGTCCACCCCGCCGGCGGCGGCCACCTCGTAGCGGCCGGCCGCGATGCCGTCGGCGGCGGCGATGGCCGCCTGCAGGCCGGTGCCGCACGCCTGCTGCAGGTCGAACGCCGGCGTGTACGACGCCAGCTGCGAACCGAGCACGCATTCGCGCGTGAGGTTGAAGTCCCGGCTGTGCTTGAGCACGGCGCCGCCGACCACCACGCCGAGCCGCTCGCCGGCCAGCCCGAAGCGATCCACCAGCCCGCCCAGCGCGGCGGTGAACATGTCCTGGTTGGAGGCCTCGGCGTAGGCGCCGTCGGACCGGGCGAACGGGATGCGGTTGCCGCCCAGGATGGCGACGCGCCGCCGCTCGGAGCTGCGCTGAGCAGCCGGTGTACTTGCCTCAGAACTTGCAGGGGCCACTGTTTTCTCCGTGCTCGTGCGGTCT
>Ga0164242_10007103_pt1 | contig 12273 bp, 7 predicted proteins | sample OricomgcompostMG_FD_108783 | JGI IMG/M metagenome (GOLD analysis project Ga0164242, IMG submission 108783) | Miracle-Growth compost microbial communities from Emeryville, California, USA - Original compost - Miracle growth compost (MG) ... | reverse complement strand
TCGGCGCGCTGGGTGATCGCAGCCGCTGCCGGTCCTGGTCCTGGTCCTGGTCCTGCGAGAGGGTCTCGAGACTGTCGGGGGTCGGTGGCACAGTGGTCCCCAAGCTGGAACCGGCACACGGGAACACACGGGAAGGAGAGTCCATGAGCGTTGACCACGTCCCCGCGCCGCACTGCGTCCTCCCCTCCCAGATCCACCCTCACTACCGGCCCCGGCTGGACACCGTGGCGCACCGGAGCGAGGCGAACCCGGACGTCTCCGCCCGCGTGAGCGTGCGAGCCGGTCGCCTGCAGTGGGGCCTGTGCCTGCTCCGGGAGGGCCGCACCCTCACGGGGTATCTGGACACCCCGCAGGACTGGGCCGATCTCGCGGCACGGTTCCGCGCCCACTCCCCCGCGGGCTCCTCCACCCCCGTCTCCTGCCCGCCGCAGGTCCTCCATGTCCTGGGCGAGTTGGTGCCGCTGGTCGTCGAGCATCGCACGGCGGTCATCGAACGGCTCAGGGACGAGGTGGACCGCGTGGACGTCACCTCCCCGCGCGTGCTGCGCCGTTCGGCGGACGTCTTCACCGATGCCTCGGTGGGCCGCCCGTCACTCGGGGCCGGCTTCGGCTGGGTCCTCACGCCCCTTGCCGCCAAGGACGAGCCGCTCGTGGGCTGCGCGTTCCACGACACCCGCATCCGCGTCGCCGAGGCGGAACTCCTGGCCGGGCTCACCGCGCTGTTGTGGACCGTCCGCCGTTCGCGCGAGCACCGATGGGGGTTGCAGAGCGTGCACCTCCACACGGACTCCCGCATCATGGCCAAGACGCTGCCGGCCGTGCTGGCCGGGGAGAGACCGCTCCCCCACGGCGTGGGCGCCCATGCCCTGGCCGACCGGCTCCTGCCCCGGATCGCCGACCTCCAGGTGCGGGTGTCCTGGGTCAAGGGCCACGCCGGGCACCGCTGGAACGAGGCGGCCGACCGCCTGGCGCTCGGCGTGCGACGCAACCACCAATGCGGGGCGGCCCACCTGGACGAGGAACTGCGACGCCGCGTGGCCAGGGAGGCCGGCCGGCAGGTCGCCTGAGACGCGGGGACTCGGCTGCCGGTGCCGTCAGCCCCTCAGGGCAGGACCCACTCAGTGGCCGGCTCGGCTCCGGCAGCCTCCGCCGTTCCGGCGGCAGGCAGCGTGTCGACTCCGGCGCGCCCCAGCACCCGGGCGGCCACGGCGTCGGCGTCGGCCAAGGTGCGGGCGCCGCCCTCAGGGGTCCCACCTGCCTCGGCGGCGATCGCCGTCCCCCACTGCACGGAGGAGAGCTGCAGTCCGATGACGTGCACGCCGGCCGCGACGGCGCCATCGGCCCCGACGAGGCGGTGGTCCGGCCCCAACACGTCCAGACCGGAGCCGGGCACGGGCTCGCCGTCCGCGTTCAGCCGCGGGTGGGGGCGGCCCAAGCCGCTCTGGAGGACGGAGCGCAGCAGCGGGGACGCGGTCACGGCCACGCGGTTGGCCGGCATCATCGCCTCCACCATCCAGCGGGCGCGTTCCGGTTCGGCCTCGACCCACGGTGAGCGGGCCAGGAACTCCCCGGTCTCGTCATCGAACGTGTAGGTGGGGTCTGGGCCGAGCACCCTGACCAGGCCGGCGCGCAGCAGAGCGGCCAGCTGCTCCGTGCGCTGCAGCGGCGGGCCGGACGCGAGCCCCTCGACGAGGGGTTCGAACCAGCCGCGCACCTGGGACGCCACGGCCGATTCGTCGATGAGGCCCTCCGCCACGAAGCGCTTCACCAGCAGCCGGCCCGCGTGCAGCGCGCCGATCGCCACGTGCTCCGGTGAGGCCTCGCCGCGGGCCGCCCCCGCGGCGTCGTCCTCCAACCATTCGAGGACGGCGGCCTGGTGACCCTCGGCGGAGGTGTGCGCCACCCCGGCGAAGGGGGTGCCGAGCGCGCGGATGTCGAAGAACTCGGCCTCCGGCGCGGCCAGGCGCAGCAGGTCCTTGGCGCGCGCCGTCCAGACCTCGTCCCCCACCTGCGCCGGGGCGTCCAGGATCGCCGTGAGGTCATCGAGGAACCCGCCGGAGCCGGCCGCGAAGAACTCCGGGGCCTGGTCCGCGAGCGTGCGGTAGTAATGCTCCACCACATCGCGCTGCAGCAGCGGCCACACGTGCCGCTCGAAGTCCACGGTGCCGGGCGTGCGACCCGGGGCGCCCGTGCGGGCCACCGCCACGATGCGCTCATAGGTGAGGTGCCGCAGGCGCACGCAGCGGGGGACGAAAGCGTCCACTGCTGCCTTGGCGCGATACGGGGTGCCTCGGCGCGAGCCGGTCACGAGCACGGGCTCGTCGCCGGAGGGCACGTAGCGCAGCGCGCGGCCCGGCCCGTCACCCGTGGGTTCGTAGCGTCCGCCGCGACCCTCGGTGACGGCGGCCATCAGGTCGAAGAAGTTCAGTCCCATGCCGCGCACCAGCACGGTGCGGCCGGCCGGGAAGGCGGTGGTGTCCAGGTCGACGGGGACGTGGGGCGCCACGTAGGCGCTGCTGCGCTCGGCTGCGGCCCGCCCGGCCGCCTCCTGCTCGGGGGTGAGGCGGGCGGGGACGTGGCCGATGGCGAGGACGACGTCGTCCGCCAGCAGGGTCCGGCCGTCGTCCAGGTCGAGGCGGTACCGCTCACCGCTGCGTTCGATCCCCACGGCGGTGCCGCGCACGTGGCGTGGCCCGTCCAGGCCGGGGACCGTGGCCGCGAGCGCGACGGTGCGCGCATGCACGTGGCGCAGATAGGCGCCGTAGAGGGCCCGCGGCGGGAAGTCCTCGCGGCCCAGGGAGGTCAGTTCGGCACGCTCCACGTCGCTGAGATCCGCGCCGTCGCCACCGGAGCGACGGAAGTCCTCGAAGCTGAAGGAAGGGGTCGCCGTGGGGTAGAAGCACGGCGTGTTCATGAGGAACAGGCGGGGCTGCGAGGTGTCCCAGACGTGTCCGGGGCCCGGCTCGAAGGGGTCCACCAGCAGGACCGTGAGGCCCGGATCCGGGACGCCGCCCGCGGCAGCGGCACGGGCCACGATGCGTTCGGCCACGCTGGTCCCGCGCGGACCCGCGCCGATCACCACCACGGTGTGTGCCTGCTGCTGCATGCCTCCCCTTCCGCTCGGTGCCGTGTGCGCTCGCGTCCATCCTCGCACTGCGGCCGCGTACCGGTAGCGGGGCCCGCCCCGGTGACGGTAGCGGCGCCGGGGCACGACGCCGGAGGGCGGCTCCCGCGCGAATGGCCAGTACCGCCGATGGTTGTTTTCGCCGGGGCGCAGGGCGGTATCGCCCGGACACTCATGACCGCCGATGGGTGCCTGACCGAGACTTCGCGGGGCGCGTCCTGCAGCAGGCGGGTTCCCGCTGTGCCCGGCACCCACGGGACGTGCGCGGGGAGGCGAGCACGCGGCGTCGGGCATCGCCTTGACCGTGCACCTGCCGGACGCACGTAGGGTCGGAGCATGACCGAGACGCTGCCGGACCCGTCCACCCGTTTCCCCTGGCTGCAGGACATCCGCGGCGACCGCGCGCTCGCGTGGGCCGCGGAGCGCTCGGCCGACACCGACGCGGTGCTGGACTCGCCGGAGCATCGGGAGGTGGTGGAGCGACTCACCGCCGCGCTGAGTGCCGAGGACCGGGTCGCGGCCGTGTCCAAGCACGGGGCCATGTACACGAATTTCTGGCAGGACGCCGAACATCCGCGCGGACTGTGGCGGAGCACCACGTGGGAGTCCTACGCGACGGGCGAGCCGGAGTGGGAGGTGCTGCTGGACCTGGACGCGCTGGCGCGGGACGAGGGCACGGAGTGGGTATGGGCGGGGGCACAGTGGCAGCCCGCCCCGGACGGATCGCAGCCCACGCGGGTGCTCGTGTCGCTCTCGCCGGACGGCGGGGACGCGGTGCGGGTGCGGGAGTTCGACGCGCAGTCACGCGGGTGGGTCCAGGGCGGATTCGACCTGCCCGTGGCCAAGACCAGTGTGGCGTGGGCCGGGCCGGACGAGCTGTTCGTGGCGACGGTGACGGGCCCCGACGACACGACGCGCTCCTCGTACGCGCGCACGGTGCGGCGGCTGCGCCGCGGGGTTCCGCTGGACGCGGCCCCCGTGGTGTTCGACGTGGACGCGAGCCACGTGGGCGCGTGGGCCGGGAGGGACTTCACGCCCGGTTTCGAACGCGATGTGGCCGAGGACCTCGTGGACTTCTACCACCACCGCCGCTACGTGGACCGGGGGCATGGCTGGGAGGAGGTGCACGTCCCGTACGACGCGAAGGTGGACTACTTCCGCGAGTGGATGCTGGTGCGGCCCATGAGCGAGTGGGAGGTGGACGGTGCAACGCACCCGGCCGGATCGCTCGTGGTGGCGCCGCTGGATGCGTGGCTGGACGGTGAACGGCACACGCGCGAGGTCTTCACGCCGGCCCCGGACGAGTCGCTGACGGCACTGACGGCGACGCGTTCCCGGCTGCTGCTGACCGTGCTGAGGAATGTGGTGTCCACGGTGCTGGTGGTGGAGCCGGAGGCGGACTTCGCCACGCATGACCTGCCCGGGGTGCCGGAGTTCTCCACGGCGTCCGTGTGGCCGGTGGACGACGAGGACGATGCGACAGCGGAGCAGTACTGGATGAGTTCCTCGTCCTTCCTGCAGCCGGCGCGGTTGTGGAGGGGGTCCCTGGGGGCGCCTGCTGGGGTGGCCGCCGGAACCGAGGCTCAGGCTCCGGCTGAGGCGGCGGAGCTGGTGGCGTCTGCGCCGGAGCGCTTCGACGCGAGCGGTTTCGAGGTGAGCCAGCGCTTCGCGACAAGTGCGGACGGGACGCAGGTGCCGTACTTCCTGGTGGCGCCGGTCGAGGAGCCAGCGGATGGTGGGACGCCGGTGCTGATCTCCGCATACGGAGGGTTCAGGACGTCGCTGACACCGGGGTATTCGGCAGCCGTGGGGCTGGGATGGCTGGGTCGGCGCGACGAGGCCGGGCGGGCGCCGGCGTACGTGGTGGCGAATCTTCGGGGCGGTGGCGAGTACGGGCCGCAGTGGCACGAGGCCGCGCTCGGGGCGAACCGTGTGAAGGCGTTCGAGGATCTGGCGGCGGTGGCGCAGGATCTGTCGTCGTCGGGGTTGTCCTCCCCGGCGTTGACGACGGTGATGGGCCGCTCCAACGGTGGGTTGCTGGTGGGCAATGCGCTGACGCGGTACCCGGAGCTCTTCGGTGGCATCAGTTGTGGGGTGCCATTGCTGGACATGCTGCACTACACGCAGTTGAGCGCCGGGGCCTCGTGGATCGCGGAGTACGGGGACCCGGAGAACCCGGACGAGTTGGAGCAGCTGCGGGACATGTCGCCGCTGCATCGTCTGGAGGACCATCCGCACGAGGACTACCCGCCGACGCTGATCTGGACCACCACGAGCGATGACCGAGTCGGGCCGGTGCAGGCGCGCGAGATGGCGGCCCTGATGCTGGCACTCGGCGTGGACGACGTCTGGTACCACGAGGACCAGGCGGGTGGGCACGCCGGGAGTGTGGACCAGGCCGATACCGCGCGGATGCTGGCCAGGTCGTACACGTTCCTGTGGCTGGCGGCGACAGACCCGCAGCGACTGACGCGCGAGTAGCGGCTGCGGCCGTCAAGGCCGGTGCCGGCTGGGCCTGACAGGTGTCGGCGAACCGTGCCGGTCGGGCGCGTTTGGGCGGTCGGGCGGTCTGCCCGGCAGGACGGTCTGCCGGGCAAGACGCTCCTGGCGGGCAAGACGCTCCTGGCGGGCAAGACGCTCCTGGCGGTCGGGCAGTGAGGCAGTCAGATCGCGAAGCAGATCCGCGGCGGCGGGGCACCCATGTCGATGTAGTCGACGGGGCCTTGAGTCCTGGGCGTCTCCGGCTCGGGTCCGCCTCTGAGCTCGTAGCGGCGGCCCGTGGCCATCGACTCCGACGCGGGACGAGGTGTCTGGACTTGCGACGGTGTGGTGGATTGACCCCACCGGGGAGTCAACTTCTCAGTTGGCTCGAGGTCCTCGGCGTTCTCGTCCTCGGTCTTCTCTTCCTCGGTCGACTGACTTTCGTCTGCGCCGACGCCCGGCAGTCCCCAGCCGTTGGCGTCGATCCCAGACTGTGTGCTGCTGCCCCAGCCTTTGGCGTCGATGCTGGATGACTCGTCACCGGACGCGGGGCCGTTCCGGGCGCTGCCCCGGGAGTCCGCCGCTTGCTCGGACTGGGCCCATGCTCGTTTGGATGCCGCCAGGGCCGGCGAGTCCTGGCCCCAGCCTGCGATGGTTCTGGCGTCCACGCCGGGGGTGGCCCAGGCACCGTCGCTGCCGCCGAAGCCGCCATCGATACCGTCACCGAAGCCACCACCGATGCCCTCGCCGCTTACGTTGCCGTCGCCTTCGCTGTCGCCGCTATTGCTTGCGGTGGTCCAGGCGATGCGATCGGTCAGGTTCACCGGCTCCGGGGTCTGGGTGGGTGCGTGGGGTCGGGCGGTGCGGTTGACCCCGTGTCCGCCGCTGGAGGTCGGGATGACCACCATCCCCGGTAGCGGCTCCTGTCCGCTCCCCCGGCGTGCCAGCTGCGGGTTGGGCACGATGCGGTAGTGCCCGGCGTGGAGTTGGTTGTGGTGGAAGGTGCACAGGATGATCCCGTTCTCCACGCTGGTCTCCCCGCCCTCGGATACCGGCACGATGTGGTGCGCGTGCCCGGCGATCGCAGGCACCGGGCAGCCGGGGACCGCGCAGTGCGGATAGATCGCCGCGAGCGCCTGCCGCTGCTTCGGCGTGAAGAAGCGGGCCTGAGCCGAACGAAGGGCCAGGGGTGCGCCGTCACGGGTGATGAGCACCTCCAGGACGCCATCGCAGAGCATCGCGCCCACAGACTCCATCGACAGCCACGACCCCGTCACCGGCAGGACGCCACCGGCCGGGCCTGGAGGTGCCCACGGATCGAAACGACCCACCCCACCGGCCCGGTTCCGCCGCTCCTCGGGCCCGGCACCGGACAGCAACCGAGCATCGTTCAACGCCCGCCACGCCTCTGAGTTCCCAGCGGACCCCGACGCGGGACCCGACTCAGCATCGACTCCCAGCCCGGCATCAGAGTCCGGGCCCACTCCCAGCCCGGCACCTGGCACTGAGCCCACTCCGAGCCCGGTTCCGGGCACCGGTCCTGTCTCCTGCGCGGTTCCTGGTGCTGGGTCTACGTCGAGCCCGGAGGACTGATCGTTGTCTGTGGCGGGGCGGATCAGTTTCGGGTCCACCGTGGCCATGCCGTTGTCGCCGAGTGTCGGCGCTGCCATGGTCGCCGTGGCCAACAAGCCCGCCAGGGTAGTGATCGCTGCCACGGCCTCGGCCGGCAGCGTCCCGGAGCGGGCGGCGTCGGCGAGCTCGGTGATCGCCGCCGCGACGGCCTCATCCACGACGCCATCCCGCCCGCCGAGGGCCTTGGCGATGGACTCCGCCCGGGTGATCACCACCAGATGCGGACGCGACGCGCCCTGCATCGGGGCAGCATTCACGGCCAGCCGGAAGATCTCCAACAGGGCATCGTGCTGCTTCTGCGCCAAGGACCGATGCTCCCGCCCCAAACCCTGAGCCTCCACCACAAACCCCGGCCCCGCATCACCCCCGACCACAGCTCCGCCGGCACCGGCCTCACCCGCCTGAGCACTGTCGGAACCGGTGCCGTCGTTCTGCGCTGAGTCCGGTGCAGGGCAGTCGTTGTAGGGGCTGAGGAACGTGGACTTGAGCAGTTCCCACTGTTCGGCCGCCTCGGGGGACAGATCCGCCGTCAGGCGCACCCCACCATCGGGCGTACGGCGTTCGATCAAGGAGCGCCGGCGCCGGCGTGCTGCCTCGCTGGGGGCCTTCCCGTCCGGATCGATCGCCGCCACCCACAACGCCGCCGGCCCCTCCAACGCCTTCGGCCGCACCCGCACATCCCTCAACACCGTCGGCGCACCCGGCTCCGCCAAGATGCCAGCCGCATCGGTGGCGGAGTCCTCGCCGATGTCGTCAGCGCCGTCCGGGTCCCCATCGAAGTCCTCGCCACCTTCGGTCTCGCCGGCGCCGCTCTCGACATCATCGGGTGCGGCGGTCATGTCGGGTGGGGTGCCCATGCGTCCACCGGACGCCAGTCCTACGAGGGAGGCTTCGGCGGCTTCGAGGTCCTCGGGTTCCACCCTCGTGTGCACGGGGGTGAGGTGCTTGGTGATGATCTGCGCCTGATCCACCGTGATCTCCCCCGCCGCGACCGCTTCACCCACCAACGGCAACACCGGCTCCACACCCAACGAGCCCGCCGGCTTGGCGGCGGCTGCGTGGGTGAGCCGCTTCAACGAGTTCGACAGCCCCGGGCTGATGCCAAGGACGTGCTCGGCCATCTCCGTATCCGAATGGAACCCGAGCCGGCGGAAGAGTCCCTCGCTCATGCCCGTGCTCGTGGAGCGCTCCTGGATCTGCTCGAACCCCGCCGCCATCAACGCCCCCGTGAGCCGGTGCAACTCACCGGTCAGTTCAAGGACCTGCACGAACTGGGCATCCGAGACCACCCCGGCATCACCCACACCAGACATCACCCGCAGGGCCACCGCCCGCAGCGAACCCAGAGCACCCGTGAGGTCCGTGATCGGTTCAGCATCCCCCGCCGCCACCGAATGCTCCATACGCGTACGGGCCGCATCCGCGAGGCGAGCCAAGCCAGCAGCCACGACCGTGTCATCCACGTCGAAACCCGTGGGACCGTGCCCGCGGCCATCGTCATCCTGACTGCTCACCCGACTCACCCCCTCCTGAAAGGTCCCCCGATCACCCCTCCCCCCGGTGGGTGATCCATACCACAGATTCTACTCCTGGTGGTGCGGTATTCCTAGGGAAAGTCTTCGATCTGTGGACAACTCCTCCGCCACTTCCAGAGGCTTGAAACCATGCCCACTCCCGCGGAATCTCAACTGAAATCAGGGTAAGAGCACCCCCTGACACTTCGCTCGCCCGCCCCAGGCCCCACCGAGACCGCGCCCACCGGAGCCCTGCCAGGACAGCACCAACGGGACGTCGCAAGCACCGGCGCCGACGCGAACCGGCCGGCACGAGCGCGAACCCGACCACGCGCCGTCGGGCGCCCAAACGGGACTGCGACTGGACACCTGCCTGCCCCATGGCTGTTCGTCTGAGAAATCGCGGTGCGGAGGCAGCTCGCGGCAAGGCCCGCCGTTGCCGGGCCCCACCCAGCACTGCGACTGGACACCTGCCTGCCCAAGTGGCTGCTCCGGGCCGTTGAGAAAATGCGGTATTCAAAGGAGGGCGCAACCGGGGGCGGAACACGTCAGCGCGAACACAAGCCACATGTCCACGATCCCGGGCCTCTCGGGCCCACGACAGCTAGGCTGGATCCCACTCAGGCACTTCCACAACGGCAGCATGATCCAACGGCAGCAGAGCGGAGACGGCGCATGCCACAGCACGGGCACCACGCGGAGTCCGACGCCCCCACCGCGTCGGGGGTCGACCACGCGACGACGCAGCCCGCGCCCCAGGTCGCCAACGCGCACGAGGCCCGCCCCACCGCGGTCCTGGTCATCCACGGCTTCACGTCCCGCCCGGCGTCGATCATGCCGTGGGCGGACGCCCTGCGTGCGGCCGGCCACCCGGTGAAGACGCCGCTCCTGCCCGGTCACGGCACGCATTGGCATGACCTGGAGTCCCTGCCGTACACCGCCTGGACCCGCGCCGTGGAGGTCGCCTACGACTCCCTGGCCGCACGCCACGGCAGTGTGGCCGTCGCCGGCCTGTCCATGGGTGGCACGCTCGCCCTGCACCTCGCCGCGGTCCGCCGCCCGGTGGCCGTCCTCGTGACGAATCCGGCGCTGTCCCCTTACCCCTGGTACTCGCGCTTCGCCCCGGCGCTGCGTCACGTCGTCCGTTCCACGTCGGGCATCGCGGACGACATCGCCCGCCCCGGCGTGAGCGAGGGCGCCTACGAGCGCACCCCCACCGCCGCCGTGGCCCAATTGCTCCGCCTCGAGGCCGCGGTCCGCCGCGAGCTCCCCGGCATCGCCGCCCCCATCACGCTCTTCCGTTCCGCCACGGACCATGTGGTCTCCGACGCCTCGGTGGACGCGCTGCGCGCCGGCCTCGCCCCGGCCACGCGAGAACGCCTCACCGAGGTCCCCCTCCCCCGCAGCCTGCACGTGGCCACCCTGGACTGGGACGCCGGCCTCATCGCCGACCGCAGCGTGGCCGCCCTCGCCGAGGCACGGACGGCGGGCCTGCCGTGAGCCGCGCCGAGGACGACGCCTGGGCGGACCTCGTCGCGCGCCTCGAGGCCACGGAGTCCCTGCCGGACGGCCCCGATGCCGCGTCGGACGGCCCGGATACCCTGCCCGACGACGCCGTTCCCGGCTCCAGCGCGGACGCCTTCCCACCGCGCCCCGCGTCCCCGCGCCCGCCCACGGACCCCGACCACACGGCGTCGGGCAGCGCGCGACCCACCAGCACGCCGCCCACCGGCAGACCGCCCGGCGCACCCGACGCCAACACCCCACCCACCGGCCCCCGCGACTGGGAGGCGGCGGAGGACGACTCGGACTTCGTCCCGCCGGATCCCGGCCCGGTCCTGGCCGGGGATCCACGCCTCGTGATCGGCTGGGTCCTCGGCGCGGGCCTGCCCCTGCTGCTCCTGGCGCTGGCGATCTTCCTCCCGGGCCGGGTGCCCGCGATCGTATGGGTGCTGCTCGTGGCCGGAAGCATCGGCTCCTGGCTCTATCTGGTGTGGCGGCTCCCCCGTGAGCGGCACGACGACGGCGACGACGGGGCCCGGGTATGAGTCGGTCCCCAGCACCCCCGCCCCGATGTTACTGTTGAGTTAAGTTGTGATGGCCGCCACGTCCGCGACGGACGCCGGCCACGCGGTCCAACCCGAACTATCGCGAGGAGAAGCAGTGCGCGAGGTCATCGTCCCTCCCAACGTCGTCGATCCAGAGGAGACGACCATCCCCACGCTGCTGACGAGGCAGCTGGACGCCGGCCGCAACCCGGCCCTCTTCTCCCGCCGCGACTCCACCGGCACCTGGCTGCCGATCTCCGCCGTGGCCTTCAACGAGGACGTCCGCGCCCTGGCCAAGGGCCTCATGGCCGCCGGCGTCGGTGTGGGTGACCGCGTCGCGATCATGTCCCGCACCCGCTACGAGTGGACGCTGATGGACTTCGCCATCGCCTTCGCCGGCGCGGTGTCCGTCCCCGTCTACGAGTCCTCCTCCGCCTCCCAGGTCGCCTGGATCCTGCAGGACTCCGGCACCCGCGTGGTGATCGCGGAGAACGAGGAGCACGAGGGCGTGGTGGCCCGGGCCGTGCGCAACGAGTCCCTCGAGCTGGACGCCGTCTACGGCATCGACGCCGGAGGCCTCGACACCCTGCGCGCCGCGGGCAAGGACGTGAGCGACGCCGATCTGGACGCCCGCACCGCCGCACGCGTGAAGTCGGACGTCGCCACGATCATCTACACGTCCGGGACCACCGGCCGCCCCAAGGGCTGCCAGCTCACGCACGCGAACTTCGTGGACCTCTCCGACAATGCCCTCTCGGACCTGGGCAGCATCGTGAACCCGGACTCCTCCACGCTCATGTTCCTGCCGCTGGCCCACGTGTTCGCGCGCTTCATCGCGATCCTCGCGGTCGCGGCCGGCTCCACCGTGGGCCACACCCCGGACCTGAAGCACCTCGTGGATGACCTGCAGTCCTTCCGCCCCACCTTCCTGCTCGCCGTCCCGCGCGTCTTCGAGAAGCTCTTCAACGGAGCCCTGCAGCAGGCCGAGGAGAAGGGGCAGGACAAGATCTTCCTGGCCGCGGCCAGCACGGCCGAGGCCTACTCCCGCGCCCAGCTCTCCGGCGATCGCATCCCGCTGGCCCTGCGCGCCAAGCACGCGGTCCTCGACCGCCTTGTCCTCTCCAAGGTCCGCGCAGCCACGGGAGGCCGGATCACCCACGCGGTCTCCGGCGGCGGCCCGCTCGGCGAACGGCTCGGCCACTTCTTCAACGGTGCGGGCATCACGGTCCTGGAGGGCTACGGCCTCACCGAGACCACCGCCCCCGTGTGCGTGAACACGCCCGACCGCATCAAGATCGGCACCGTGGGCCGCCCGCTGCCAGGCAACGGCTTCAAGCTGGCCGAGGACGGCGAGATCCTGGTCAACGGCGTCTGCGTCTTCGACTCCTACCTGGGCCGCCCCGACCTCACCGAGGAGGCCTTCGACGACGGCTGGTTCCGCACCGGCGACCTCGGCGAGATCGACGAGGACGGC
>Ga0164242_10007102_pt1 | contig 12274 bp, 12 predicted proteins | sample OricomgcompostMG_FD_108783 | JGI IMG/M metagenome (GOLD analysis project Ga0164242, IMG submission 108783) | Miracle-Growth compost microbial communities from Emeryville, California, USA - Original compost - Miracle growth compost (MG) ... | reverse complement strand
GTCGGCACCGACTCGCAACGCCCGTTCGCCCTGGTCATCGTGGCCGGCATGATCTCGCGCCTGGTGATCGGCATCTTCCTGATGCCCGCGCTGTACCGGCTGGTGGCCCGGCCGGACGACCATTTGCAGGTGTGATCCCCCGGCTGGCCATGCTTGTCGGCGCGGCCAGCCAGAGCCCGCGACACGAACCTGGCTGGCACGCGGCAAGCCCTCAAGATTCTCTTTTCAATTCATGGTGTTACTGGATAAACATGAGAAAGCCGGCGCAGGGCCGGCTTTCTCGGTGCACACAAGCGCCTGATCCTGCTACTCCCACTCGATCATCAACAGGTCTCGCAAACCCGCATGGTTAAAGGGTTTTGCTGTGATCGACATGGACCTTTACCGTCGCTTTTACCGTCAGAAGCGCCCGCCTTTTGCTGGTGCGGGAGATGGACCGATTTGAGGGGCGACGATGCTGGAAACTCCATCATCAATCACCTTCTAGGATAGCGCAGACAAGTCTAGCGGTCTTCCTCCAATCCTCACTTCGTTGCGACCTTGGGAATCGCCTGCCCTCCCCGCTTGAAGCCGCGATCTCCGGCCATGAAGGCATCCAGCATGTGCGGGATTAGCGTCACCGCATCGACCGTCTCGCCGTAGGTCTGCGCGTGCAGCGCCGCGTAACGCTCAAGGTCAGCCTTGAGCGTGGTTGGACATGCGAAGGTCAGCTTTACGCTCTCGGTTTTCGGCAGCGGCCCCAGCCGCAGCTTGCGCGTCATGCTCATGGCATCTGCCCTCGCTGGATAAAGAGCGGCTGGTACGGCCGCAATACCAGATCCTTGTTCACCATCACGTTCACCGGGAATCCCGGCCGCACCGTCAACGTCGGCTGGGTGCTCAGATTGCGCCGCGTGATGTCCTGGCCGACCTGGTTGGCGGTGTCCTGCGCGCTGTCGCGCAGCGCAAGCACCGTGTTGCCGTTGTCGAGGTTGCCCTGATTCGATATCGCCATCTCGGAACTGACGCCCAGCAGCGTGGACAGCGCCGCGCCGGCCAGGACGCGGCCCCAATGCCAGTCCACGCCATCCTCCAGCCCCGCATAGCCCGCCGGGTCGATGCCGGGCAGTTTGTCCAGCGCGATCGACGAGGTATCGGGCAGCACCAGGCGCAGCCAGACCAGCAGCACGCGCTGCTGTCCGAAGGCCACCTGGCTGTCGTACCGGCCGATCAGGCGCGAACCCTGCGGGATCAGCAGGTAGTGACCCGTCGCCGTGTCGTACACCGGCTGCGTGACCTCGGCAATGATCTGTCCCGGCAGGTCGGAATTGATGCCCGTCACCAGCGCGGCCGAAATGATGGTGCCCGCCATCACCGTGTACGGCGAGGCGGGTGCCTGCAAGGTGCCCGTGTTGCTCGTGGCGGCATCGCCGCCCCTGGCCATGAATGCCTCCTTCTGGTCCTGCCGGTTCTGGATGGCCGTCGGATCGTTCGGCTGCGCCGGTGTGGATGCCGGCCCGGCCCCCATCGGATTGAACGCGCCGGCGGCGGCGTTGGCCGCCGGCAAGGTGTTCGCCCCCATCGAAGCGGCGTCGGGTTTCCCGGTGCTGTTGCTGGTACGGAAGAACACTGCCGAGCGCGCGATTTCCTCGGCCTGGCGCTGCCGGTCGATGCTCTCGGCCGACGGTCCCGGATTCGCTGCACTGCTCGGCAGCGGCGTCATGGCCGATGCCGCGCCCATGTCGCCTGGCAGCGGCGGCCCGAGCTGCGGCACGCTGGCCGCCGGCGCAGGTGCCGGCTTCGGCGGCAGCTTGGAGTAGTCGGCCGGCAACTGGTCCAGGTCGTCGGCCTTGGCAATCCGATCGACGTTGTAGAGATTGGTCGGGTCGCCCGCGCCGCGCCGGCCCTTCGATTGCAGCGCCCACATCGAAGCCCCGGCGACCGCGACGGCCAGCACCGTGGCAGACACCGCCAACGTGCGGCGGTTGAGCCGCGTCACCGGACGCGGGGCGGCGCGCAGTGCGACCCCTTCGGGCGACACCTTCGGCGCGGGGGGCGCTTCGCGGTCAGTCGTGTCCATGACCGGCTCCCGCAGGGATGCCGTCGGTGCGCTCGATGCGCACCACGGCCGCCTTGTCCCCGCCCAGACGCAGTTCCGCCGCGCCAAACAGGCGGTCCACGATGTCGTAGGGCGCATGGAACCGATAGTTCACCAGCTCGCCCTTGCCGTCCGGTCCAACCACGAACAACGGCGGCAACTCGCCTTGCGCGATCCCGGCGGGGAACTGGATATAGACGTGCTGGCCGTCGTCGAAGGCCCGCACCGGCTTCCACGGCGGGCTGTCGCCCGTGATCGCATAGCGAAAATGCAACTGGTCGAGCGACAGCCCTTCGGCGGCCGGCGCCTGCGCATCGGCGGCTTGCGCCTGGGCCTGCAAGGCCAACATCTGGTCCTTGGGATACTCCCACGACACCGACGCCATCCAGGCTTTCGGCGTGGACGTGAGTTCCAGCAGATAGGTGCGCCGGTTCGTCGTGATGACCAGGTTGGTCTTGATCCCCGCACGCACCGGCTTGACCATCACGGCCACGCGGCGGCTCGCGCCGCTGCCGCTGGCCGTGTCGCCCACGATCCATTGCACGGTATCGCCGGCGGCAACCGTCACCAATTCCTCGCCCGCCTGCAAGCTGATGACCGTCACCCGGCCGGGACTCGTATAAACCTGGTACAGCGCGCCGTCGGAGAACGGCCAGACCTGGATCGCGTTGATGTAGCCCTCGCGCGTGGGCGCCACGCTGGCCTCGGCATTGGCCTGCTCAACGCGCGTTCTCGCGTCGGCCGCCTCCGGGGCCGGCTTCGCATCGGTGGCCGGCAGCGGCTTCATCTGGCCGGGCAGCGGCAAGGGCTTGGGCACTTCCACCACCGCGACCGGCTTGGGTGGTTCGGGCAACGGCTCGGCCTTCACCGGCTCGTCCAGCGAAATGGCAGGCGGCGGCTTGCCTTGCGTTGCGCAACCGGCAAGCGTGCCCAACGCGCCGAGGATGGCAAGGACAGTCATGGCATGTTTCATTTCTTGACTCCTTCCGGCGCGTCCAGGTCACGGCTCCAGGACAGCCCGTTGATGTAAATGCCGAGGGGATTGCGGCGCACCTGCTGTTCGGTGCGTGGCGTCTGCATGACCAGCGTGAGCATCGCGGTCCAGTGCTCGGTGTCCGTGGGCGTTCCCTCGTGGTAATGCTGCTCGATCCAGCGCACCTGGAACGAGGCGTCGCTGACGCGCACCACGCTTGTCACGTCCACAGATACGGAGTCCTGACCGACGTGGGCGAACGGATCGTGGGTGCGGGCGTAATCGTTCAAAGTCGCCGCGCCCTTGTCGGTCGTGTAGCCATAGGCTTCGAGCCAGTTCTGGCGCACCACCACCGGGTCGATCGACAGCGAGCGCACGTCGGTGATGAAACGCGCCAGGTGATAGGCGATCTGCGCATCGGTGGGCTTATACGGCGTGACGGCCGCGCCGACCGCGCGCACCTGCCCGGCGTGATCGACTTCGACCACGTAGGGCGTGACGCGCGACTGACCGGACTGCCACACCAGGCCGGCCGCCATCAGCAGTGCCAGCTCAAGGCAACCGAAGGCCATCAGCCGCCAGTTCTTCGCCTGCACGCGGGCGCTGCCGAGGCGTTCGTCCCAGACCTGGGCGGCGGCCTGATAAGGCGTCGCCGGTATGGGGGTGTCGCTGTAGCGCACACCGGGTCGTCTGAAGCGCATGGTTCGCCTCCGTTAGTCGTTCGAGGAATCGCGCAGCTCGGGTGCCGCCCCGCCGCCGCCGTGATCGGCCGAGCGCACAACGTGCGCGGCGGTCGAGGCGCCGTGTGCAACGCGCTGACGGCGTTGCAGGCGTTGCGCCCAATCGGGTGCCTTGTCGCTGGATGAAGGGGTATCGCCGGTCGTTGCCGACGATGCAGAGGTGTCGCCGGCGGTTTCGCGCGAGGCGGACGGTGCGCCGGCACCGACTGCCGACGCCACGCGGTCACGCATGGCCCGGGCGCCGGCCGCGACCCGCGCGCCGGCGGCCTGCGCGCCACTGCGGGCGACGTTGGCCATGCCCGCGCCAAAGGCCCGCGTGCCGGTCGCGCCCGAGGCCGCGGCGCCTGCACGATAGGCGGACGCGGCACCACGGGCGGCGCGTGCGGTGCCGACTGCGCCACGGGCGGCCAGGCGCGTTCCAGCCGCGACCGCCGCACCCCCCGTCGCCACGGCGGCACCGCCGGCGACGGCCAGGCCCGCCGCACCGAGGGCCGTACCGGCGGCAGCGCCCGCACCGAGCTGCGGCGCACCGGACACCAGGCCAGTCGCAATGCCCGGTCCGAAGATGCCCAGCCCCAGCATCGTGAGCGAGGCCAGCATGATGGCGAGCGCATGGTTCAACGACGGATCGGCGCCGGTCGGCGTCTGGAACTGGCCGAAGATCGTTGAGCCGATGCCAACGATCACGGCCAGCACCAGCACCTTGATGCCGGACGACACCACGTTGCCCAACACCTTCTCGGCGAGAAACGCGGTCTTGTTCCACAGCGCAAACGGCACCAGCACGAAGCCGGCCAGCGTGGTCAGCTTGAACTCCACCAGCGTCACGAAAAGCTGCACGGCCAGGATGAAGAAGCTGATGACCACCACCACCCAGGCGAGCAGCAGCACCACGATCATGTCGATGTTGCTGAAGACCGCCGTGATGCCGTGGGACATCGTGCCGACCTGTTGCAGGATCGGCTGGCCCGCCGTGACGCCGATCTGCGCGAGCCGTCCCGGTTGCAGGAAGTTGCTGATGCTCAGCGTCGAGCCAGCCGCGAGCAAGCCAAGACCCGCGAACGAGCGAAACACGATGCCGGCGAGCGAGTTGAAGTTGCCGATGATGTAGGCGAACGCGCCGACGTACAGCGTCTTGCGGATCAGCTTGGGCAGCACTTCCTCGCCGCCCATCGCCCAGAACAGGCCCGCGAGCGTCATGTCGATGACGATCAGCGTGGCCGACAGATACGTGACCTCGCCATGCAGCAGCCCAAACCCGGAGTCGATGTACTGCGAGAAGACGGCCAGGAACTGGTCGATAACGGAAAGGTCGTTCATGGCCGTGCTCCGTCATCGTCCGCGTCGAAGCTCGCCGGGATCGGCGGCAGCGAGGCCAGCGTCTGATATTCACCAGGACCGCCCAGCCCGAGGAAGAACCGCCGCGCGTAGGCCGCTTCCGCCCTCCGGCAGGTCGCACGATCCACGCGCACGCGCACGCGCGGAAGCGCGCAGCGGTGGCGCAGCGCGTAAAGCTGCTGCGGATCGTGCGCGAGTGCATCGACCGTCCGGGCAGGCGGGTGCCGGCCGCACGCGGCCAGCATCACGACAACCGACAAGACGAGTGCGCGGCGCATGGCATCAGTTCCCGTAGAAATTCACCGACTGCGGCGTGTACTGCGGGCCGTTGCCGATGAAGCGCGAACGCACCTGCTCGGCCTGCGCTTCGTCGGCCGCTGCACGTGCTTCGTCCAGCGCCGTCGCGCGGTTCTGCGACACGGTGAGCTGCTGGGCCTGAATCGCCTGACGCGCGATCAGCGCGAGTAGCTGGTTGGTCGCCTGGCTGGCCTGCAACGCGCCGACCGCACCTTGACTCTGCGTCACCAGGTTGCTCAACACGCCTTGGTCCGACAGCAGGTTCTGCGCGGCCTGTGACTGCATCTGCGTCGCGGTCTGCAATGCCTGGACGGACGTTTGCCAGCGCGTTTGCGCGTCCTGCACCATCTGCGCGTTGGAGGTGCCGGCGCCGTAGGAACCGGGATACAGCCGGTTGAACGTCGCCTGCGACTGCGCGACGTTGAAGGTCAGCCCTTGCGCCTGGGCGATCAACTGGTTTGTGCTCGCCAGGGTGGTCAGCAACTGCGAGAGCGAGTTGTAGTTGAGACTGGTCAGGTTGCGGCCCTGGTTGACCAGCATCGTCGCCTCGTTCTGCAATTGCTGGATCTGGTTGTCGATCTGTTGCAGCTCGCGCGCGGCGGTCAGCAGGTTCTGCGAGAAGTTCGCCGCGTCGAACACCGCCCATTGCGCATAGCTCGCGGACGAACACGTGAACAACACGGCCACCGCAGCGGCCAGCCAGGTCTTTTTCATGCGTGTATCTCCGAGAGCGAGGAGAACGAGGGGATGAGGTCGGCGGCCCAATCGAGGCCGCTATGGTGCAGCCATGCGCCGGCAAAGCCGGGCGTGCCGGCGTCGAGCAACACGCGGTCGATGTCGCGTTGATCCTGCGGTGTCGAGGCACCGGCGAACGCCAGCGCGACCGGCCCGAGGTCCAGATCGAACAGGCGATTGCCGAGGCGCGATTGGTAGTAGTAGTCGCGCTTGGGCTGCGCGGTGGCGACGATCTCGATCTGCCGGCTGTTCAGGCCGAAGCCTTCGTAGATCGTGCGAATCTGTGGCTCGGTGGCTTGTGGGTTCGGCAGGAAGATGCGGCTCGCGCAGCTTTCGATGATCGCGGGTGCGATGCTCGAATCCTTGATGTCGGCGAGCGACTGCGTGGCGAAGATGACGCTGACGTTCTTCTTGCGCAGCGTCTTGAGCCATTGGCGAATGCGTGCGGCGAACACTGGGTCGTCCAGGAACAGCCAGGACTCGTCGAGGATCAGCAGCGTCGGTGCGCCATCGAACCGTTCGTCGAAGCGCGCGAACAGATACCCCAGCACGGCCAGCACTGCGGCTTTGCTGTGCATGAGTTCTTCCATCTCGAAGCCCTGCACGTCGGCGTTGCCCAGCCGGTCATGGTCGGCATCGAGCAAGCGACCATGCGCCCCGCCGAGCACGTAGGGCGCGAGCGCCTGGCGCAGCGCATTGGATTGCAGCAGCACCGACAGGCCGGTGAGCGTGCGCTGTTCGAGCGGCGCGCCGGCGAGGCTGCCGAGCGCTGACCAGATCGCCGCCTTCTCGTCGGGGCCGACCGCGATGCCTTCGTGCATCAATCGGCCTTCGACCCATTCACTCGCCCAGGTGCGATAACCCTCCTGGTCGATGTGAGCGAGCGGCTGAAACGCGATGGCACCCTCGGTGCCCAGGTCGTAGTGTTCGCCGCCTAGCCCTAAGATCGTGGCGCGCATCGAACGACCCATATCGAAGGCGAAGATGCGTGAGCCGCGATAGCGGCGGAACTGCATCGCCAACACGGCGAGCAGGACCGATTTGCCCATGCCGGTCGGGCCGACCACGAGCGTATGGCCCACGTCGCCGATGTGCGTCACCAGCCGGAACGGCGTGGCGCCATCGGTGCGCGTGACGATCAGCGGCGGGCCGTCCAGATGGGCGTTCCGCTCCTGGCCGGCCCAGACGGCTGACACGGGCATGATGTGCGCGAGGTTGAGCGTGGAAATGCTCGGCTGGCGCACGTTCGCGTAGGCATGCCCCGGCACGGATGACAGCCATGCCTCTACTGCGTTGAGGGTTTCGGGAATCGTGACGAACCCGCGTCCCTGGATGGCGCGTTCGACCTGGCGCAGCTTTTCGTCGGCCGCCGTGGCATCAGCGTCCATCACCGTGACCGTGGCGGTCACGTAGCCGAAGGCCACCTGGTCGCTGCCCAGCTCCTGCAAAGCGGCATCGGCATCCATCGCCTTGTTGCTGGCGTCGGTATCGACCAGCGGCGATTCCTGCTGGAAGATAGTCTCGCGCAAGAGCGCCACGACGTTCTTGCGCTTGGCAAACCACTGCCGGCGCAGCCGCGTCAGTTCCTTTTCCGCTTCGACCTTGTCGAGGCACAAGAAGCGCGTGGACCAGCGATAGGCGAACCCTAAGCGGTTGAGGTCGTCGAGCAGGCCCGGCCAGGTCGAGGTCGGGAAGCCGCGCACCGTCACCACGCGCAAGTGCTGATCGCCCAGCATGGGCGCGAGGCCGCCGACCAGCGGCGCATCCGCCAGTAGCGCGTCCAGGTGGAACGGCACCTCGGGCACCGCGATGCGGTAGCGCCGCGTGGAAATGCAGCCGTGCAGGTAGGTCAGCGTCTCGCTGTCGTCCAGCCACGCGATCTCCGGCATCACGCCGTCGAGCAGGTCGAACACACGGTCCGTTTCAGCGATGAATGCCGCCAGCCGTTCGCGCCAGTCCACGCCGGCCGTGGGCGTGTTCTCGTACAGCAGTTTGGCGGCCCGTGCTCGCGATTCCTCCGGCGGCAGGTACACCAGCGTCAGGTGATAGCCGCTCTCGTAGTGGCTACCGGCCTCCTCGAAGGCGGCGCGCCGTTCCTCGTCCACCAGCCAGGAAAGGGGCTCGGGAAAATACGAGTGCGGATAGTCCGCTGCCGGCCGACGTTCGGCCTCGATGAACAAGGCCCAGCCTGAGCCGAGCCGACGCAGCGCGTTATTGAGGCGTGCGGTGATGGCGACCAGTTCGCCGGGCGTCGCGCTATCGAGGTCCGGCCCACGGAAGCGCGCCGTGCGCTGGAATGAACCGTCCTTGTTGAGCACCACGCCAGGCGCGACCAGTCCCGCCCACGGCAGCCGGTCGGCAAGCAGTTCGGGACGCTGGCGGTATTCGGCGAGGTTCAACATGGCGTTCGCCTCACACGTCCAGCAGCGGTTTGTGCTTGAGGTGCCGCGCGAAAACCTGCATGAATTGCGGATCGACCTTGGCACCCCATACGGCGAGCGAGTGGCCGATCAGCCAAAGCGCGATGCCGGGTATCCACAATTGCAGGCCCAGCCCCACGGCGGCGGCGAGCGTGCCATTGGCGATTGCCACGGTGCGCGGTGCGCCGCCCATCAGGATCGGCTCGGTGAGCGAGCGATGCAGCGGAATCTCATACCCGGCCGCAAGGCCGGCGGTGTGGGCGGAATCGTTCATGCCACCACCACGCCGCCGGAGAAGCTGAAGAACGACAGGAAGAAGCTCGACGCGGCAAACGCGATCGACAGCCCGAACACGATCTGGATCAGGCGGCGGAAGCCGCCGCTGGTGTCGCCGAAGGCAAGCGTGAGGCCCGTGACGATGATGATGATGACGGCGACGATCTTGGCGACCGGCCCCTGGATCGAGTCGAGAATGGATTGCAGGGGTGCTTCCCACGGCATGTTCGAGCCGGCGGCCTTCGCGGTGCCGGTTAGCGCGAGCATCGCGGCAGCCAGCATCAGCCCCTGCCGCGCGGGCTGGGACAGCCGGCGAAGGCGTGCAAGCGGATTTACAGAAAAGCGCAAGACATGGGCATGGCTCATGGCAGTTCTCCGGACAAGGACGATGGCGGGACGGGACGGGATGGCCGTGGCGACTCCACGGCGTCATTGAGCTGGTAGCCGCACTCGTCGAAGCCGACGACGCGGGCGATGTTCTGGATGCGCCGGGCACGGCCGCGGCCGGCGATGAAGACGACGACGTTCACGGCTTCGGCGATCAGCGCACGCGGCGGGGTCACGGCGACTTCGAGAATCAGTTGCTCCACGCGCAGCAGCGCGCCGTGTGCGGAGCCGGCATGAACGGTGGCAATGCCGCCGGGATGGCCGGTGCCCCAGACCTTGACCAGATCGAGGGCTTCGCCGCCGCGCACTTCGCCGACGATCACGCGGTCGGGGCGCAGTCGCATCGTGGCGCGCACCAGCTCCGTCATCGACACGGCGCCGGCCAGCGTGCGCAGTGGCACGTGGTCACGTGCCGCGCATTGCAGCTCCACGGTGTCTTCGAGCACCAGCACGCGGTCGCCGGTCGCGGCGATCTCCGCGAGCAAGGCATTGGCAAGTGTGGTCTTGCCGCTGCTGGTGCCGCCGGCGATCAGGATGTTCTGGCGTTCGCGCACGGCATGCACCAAGAAAGCCGCTTGCGCGGCCGTCATCATCCCGTCAGTGACGTAGCGTTCGAGCGGGATGACACCGACGGCACGTTTGCGCAGTGCGAAGGCCGGCCCCGGTGCCGCCGGCGGCAACACGCCCTCGAAGCGTTCGCCCGTCTCCGGCAGTTCCGCCGACAGCAGCGGCTTGCCAGCGTGGACTTCGGCGCGCACGTGCGAAGCGACCAGGCGGATGATGCGTTCACCATCGGCGGCGGTGAGCGATGCGCCCATCGGCGCGCGTCCCGACGACAGCCGATCGATCCACAACGCGCCGTCCGGGTTCAGCAGCACTTCCACCACGTCCGGGTCATCCAGCGCGGCGGCGATCAGCGGTCCCATCGCGGTGCGCAACATGCGCACGCGCCGGTCCAGCGAGCGCGCCGTCGGGCTCAGGTCGTGCGGCTGCGCGCTCACGACGCCTCTCCGTTGACCTGTACCACCGATGCGGCTTCATCAGCCTCGCGCCGCACGGTATCGGGCTGGATCTCCTCCACCAGGTCGCGCAGCAAGCTGTGACCGCGCAGCAGGTGGCGGCCGAGCTGTTCGATGAACTGTGCGAAGCGCGCCTTGCCTTGGGCGCGCGCGGCCTCCTGATGCGCTTCCGGTACGGGCGTGCTGACGGTGAGGTAGTAGCGGATGAACAAGGCCAGCGTTTCGATGGTGATGGCCTGGTCTCGCTCCAGCCGTTCGTACTGGCGCGTGAGCCGGTCCAGTCGCTTGGCAATCGCCGCTTCGCGCTGGTCGCCCGCATCGGGCGACAGCCAGGACGCGAGTGCCGCCGCCACGATGGACGACTTGGACACGCCTTTCTTGACGGCCAGCTCGTCGAGGCGTCGCGCGTGTTCGGGCGGAATGAACAGATTGAGGCGGTATTGGCTCATAGCGCGATCCCGTCGTCAGGGTCGAGGGCCGCGAACCGCGCGCTGCGTTGCAGGCGCGGATCGAGTTGCGCGGGCATGGGCAACGTCAGGTCGTCGTCATCGAGCAGCGCCAGGTCGCTGGCCTGCGGTTCGAGTTCGGCGGCGTGCTCGGAGACTTCGGCCAGTTCGGGTTGGCGGCGCGGGCCGCTGTCGTCGGCCGTGCCCTCGTCACTGCTGGATGACACCGGCATCGGCGCCGCTGGCACGGTGGGAATCGGCAGGCCGCTCCAGTCATCGGGCCGCGATGGCGGCACGTCGATATAACGTCCGATCGACAGCGTGGGCGGTGGCAGCACGCGCCGCTGGAAATTGGCATCGGTGTAGTAGCGCAGCTTCTTCGCCTTGATCGGCGCCACGCTGGACACCATCACCACCGCCTCGTCGGGCGAAAGCTGCATGACTTCGCCGGGGGTGAGCAGCGGGCGCGCCGTTTCCTGGCGCGACACCATCAGGTGCCCGAGCCACGGTGCAAGGCGATGACCGGCGTAGTTACGTTGCGCGCGCAGTTCGGTGGCCGTGCCGAGCGTTTCCGAAATGCGCTTGGCGGTGCGTTCGTCATTGGTGGCGAACGTCACGCGCACATGGCAGTTGTCGAGGATCGAATGGTTCTGCCCGTAGGCTTTGTCGATCTGATTGAGCGACTGTGCGATCAGGAAGCTGCGGATGCCGTAGCCCGCCATGAAGGCCAGCGCCGACTCGAAGAAGTCGAGGCGACCCAAAGCCGGAAACTCGTCGAGCATCAACAGCAGCTTGTGGCGGCGCGTAATGCCGTCGCTGCCGTCGAGCGATTCGGTGAGACGACGGCCGATCTGATTGAGGATCAGCCGGATCAGCGGCTTGGTGCGGCTGATGTCCGACGGCGGCACGACGAGGTACAGCGAGACGGGATGCTCGGACGCGATCAGGTCGGCGATGCGCCAGTCGCAGCGCGACGTGACCTCGGCCACCGTGGGATCGCGGTAGAGGCCAAGAAAACTCATCGCGGTGGACAGCACGCCCGACCGCTCGTTGTCACTCTTGTTGAGGACTTCGCGTGCGGCCGAAGCGACGACGGGATGCGGTGCATCGCCCAGGTGCTTCGTCGTCATCATCCGGTGCAACGTCAGCTCGAACGGGCACGCCGGATCGGAGAGGAAGTTGGCGACGCCGCGCAGGGTCTTGTCTTCGCCGGCATAGAGCACGTGCAGGATCGCGCCGACCAGCAGCGCATGACTGGTCTTTTCCCAGTGATTGCGCCGCTCCAGTGCGCCTTCGGGGTCCACCAGGATGTCCGCGATGTTCTGCACGTCGCGTACTTCGTGCGCACCGCGCCGGACTTCCAGCAGCGGGTTGTATGCGGCCGACCTCGGATCGGTGGGATTGAACAGCAGGCAGTGCGAGAAGCGCGCACGCCAACCGGCAGTGATCTGCCAGTTCTCGCCCTTGATGTCGTGAATGACGGCCGAGGCCGGCCAGGTGAGCAAGGTGGGAATCACCAGACCCACGCCCTTGCCCGAGCGCGTGGGCGCGAAGGTCAGGACGTGT
>Ga0164242_10007101_pt1 | contig 12274 bp, 6 predicted proteins | sample OricomgcompostMG_FD_108783 | JGI IMG/M metagenome (GOLD analysis project Ga0164242, IMG submission 108783) | Miracle-Growth compost microbial communities from Emeryville, California, USA - Original compost - Miracle growth compost (MG) ... | reverse complement strand
TAGAGAAGCCAACGTCAGCGAGGGGGGGGGTGAAACCGGTAGGAATTGGTATGCCTCACCCGCTGTCCAACTCCTGGAAAGGTTCGGGTTTCATAGAAACTATAAAGAAGAAGATCTGACCTATCACAGATATCAATATCTCTGAAGTTATCGGCTAGATCCAGCAGTTCATCCGAATGCAATGCAAGGAGGCTTTCAATCTTCGGCGGCACCTCCGTGAAGGCAATTTTTGCAATAGCCTTTAGCATTTCCACCCTCTTCCTCTTGTCCACATTAGACCCGGCATTTGGAGTGCCGAAAAACATGACAGCCTTAGTAGATCGATAGATTGTAGTATCGTCCTGGTGAGGGCTATGTGCCGCTTCCACTAGAGCCTTTAGGAGGTTAGTATAGTGAGTCTACGGAAGTTGCACGCTCAAGAAACAACAAGGCTTTCACCTTTTTAATAACAAGACCCCCGAGGCTGTGACCGATGAATACCAGCGGACGGAAAGTCTCCTACAACAAAGACATTAGTTGAGTCGACCCTCATACCGATAGCGGAAAAGAGAGGTACGGACGGCATCCTCCAGTCGATGAATAGCGAGGTCTTGGAGTAGCTTTCGAGCGATGTTGGGAAGCCGTATCTGATTAGATCCTAGTGAAGGTTCGAAGAGAGTGTCATATCCAAAAAGCATGACTCGTGCGGTTGGCATATCCTTCGTGAGCTCGAGAGGCCAGAAGAAGCCTGTCTTCGGACTTGTCCACGTCCTCTCCGCATTGCCGTTGAGACCATGCACGAAACATATGCTATTCCTCAGTCAGCAATGAGATTCCGGACATACTTGATACTCTTCATTGGAAGGGATGACTCCAACTTCGCCTACTCACTCTAAGTCGGTCAGAGCAGGATCCTCCGTCGGGAGCACAGTGAGGCCGTTCGCCAGTATGAGTAATTTTCTGGTTGCAGAGTCGTCACCAGCGGACGGAGGCGCCGGGGCACTGGAGCCGGCAGACCCATCCGCTAGAAGATTTGCTGAGGTTGGAAGTTCTGGAGACTGGGCCGCTGGAGCCTTTGCAACGGTCAGTCGGGAAAAGCCGCACAAGACTGAGATGGAAGGTTGGTGAGCACACAATCTCACCTGGGGGCTGCTCCGCGGCTTCAAACCCCAATGCGGCATTTTGGAAACTTTCGACCCCTAACCGCAGAGAAGAACTGTCTCGGTCAAGCCCTTTTATCAAGGAGTTCAAATCAGCCAGCAAGCGCAACGGATGACCAGAGCTGTGCCGTGCAAATTCGTCGGAAGCGATATCACGGACGAGATGTTGGAACAGCGATTCGCAGCTTATGAGTGCGCGTCCATCTGCCACGGGCTTCTTATCAGGGCGGCCAGGAAGCGATATAGTCGTGAGACGCAATAGTAGGACTTAGACGAGAGCTGATTCTGGGAGAAGCCCCAGATGGATGTGGGGATCGCCAAGACCCTCAAAAAGAGCGGGGTCGTTTCTTGACCTTTCAGCTTGGGGCTGAACTTTCAGCTTCGGGCCTAGAACTGTACACTGTACCTCGTCTTATACGCCCTTCGTCTAGGACAGTACCGGGTCTCCGGTTTAGCAAGCTAACACGACAAGGTTGCTCTCCTACGGTTCGTTGGTATGACCTTTTCAAGGGTAAAAGAATGGATTTCAAGTTTGCCCCGCCACAGTTCAGCAGCCACCCCTAAAGCAAGACGCGCACCTTCGAAGTTTCCTCCGCTTCGTGGACACTAGACAGTGGCTTGGCCGACCTGGTCGACCAAGTAAAGATTTCGATGCGCAAACAGGACACCGAATTGGGGTTAGCGGGCCAAGCAAGAGGTCTTGGGAGTTGTGGCTTGGCCACACAGGGCAGAAAGTACATCTCGTTTTCCGCTTTGGACCGAAATCTGGAGTAGAGTGGGATTCGCAATCATCAATACGACATACGACGATGTAAGAGAAAATGGTATATGTACGGGTGGTGGTTGAAAATGAAGTCGGGCAGAGTAGCGATCACCAACAATTGTGTGCTCGGCACTTTCTACCTCCACAATGCTTCCCCACGCTTTGCTCGCGTCTATTCTTCCTTTACTAGCACTTGCATCAGACCGGTACTGCCGCTGTCGCCCATCCGAAGTCTGCTGGCCCTCTGATTCGCAATGGGCCGCCCTCAATGCCTCCATTGACGGGAATCTCCACGCCGTCCGGCCCATCGGTGCCGCCTGCCACGCTGAGACCATCGACGCCTCGGCCTGTGATGCCGTGACCGCGAACTCCAACAGCTCCCTCTGGCGCTCCGGCCAGCCGGGCGCCGTGCAGTGGCAGAACTGGGAGGCCCGGCCCGCGAAAGAGGAGTCCTGCTACATCGGCTCGAGCGCGAAGATACCGTGCGGCCAGGGACGCGTCTCGCTATTCTCAGCCGCCGTGCAGAAGGGCGAGCACATCGAGGCGACGGTGCGATTCGCCAAGAAGCACGATGTAAGGCTAGCAATCAAGAATACCGGGCATTGCTACCTCGGCCGATCGTCGGCACCGGAGTCGCTGCAGATCGCGACGCATGCCCTGCAGAGTATCGAGTTTGTGGATGATTTCTTCCCGACTCGCTGTGGTAAGAAATCCGAGTCGTCTGGCTCGGCTGTCACGATCGGTGCCGGTGTTCAGCTCAAGCGGCTGTACACTGCCGTTGCGGAAAGGAATTTAACGGTTGTCGCGGGCCTGTCGCATACCGTTGGCGCCGCAGGCGGATATGTCCAAGGTGGAGGCCATTCCCCCCTCGGCACGTGGAAGGGGCTGGCGGCCGATAACGTGCTTCAGTTTGAAGTCGTTACAGCAGAGGTTCGTGGGCCCATGTCGGCACCGCTGCCGTTGCAGATATCTAATTGGTGACATGTTAGGGCACTCTTCTTGTTGCGAACAAATACCAGCACAGTGACCTCTTCTGGGCGCTTCGCGGCGGCGGCGGCGGCTCATTCGGTGTTGTGGTCAGCGTAACCCTGCGAACTTTCCCAGAGGTGCCCGCCTGTCTCGGCAGCGTAACCGTGAACACCGCCAATGTCACCGCCTTTTGGGACGTCATCCGGAGCCTCCACGTCCACCTACCGGAGCTCAACGACGACGGCGGGGCCGGATATTATTTCATAACGCCTTCCGCGAACGCCACGTCTACGTCGTCGCTCATCTTGACCCTGATCTTCGCGAACCAGAGTGACCAGGCGAAGATGGACGCTTTGCATGCTCCCATGGTCGCAGAGATGGTTAAGATTGTGGGCAACTCCTCGGTGGCCTATACTTCATTAGTCATGCCGCAGACAAAGTACTACTTCGAGGCGACGCTGCCGGACGAGGCCGATACCGGGGGAGTGTTTATTGCCATCGGATCCCGTCTTATCTCCCGCGACTTCCTCACCACGCCGGAGGGTCCCGCTCGCCTCACGGAGGTACTGAAAACGATTGCCGCGGACGGGCGCGGTGGCAGCATGACAGGGCACGTTGTCGCTGGGGGGCAGGTCGCGCGCAACGTGGACATCGACTCGGCAGTCAACCCAGCGTGGCGGCGGACTCTCACACACGTCGTCTTCGGACAAGGGTGGGACGCGAATACCACGTGGGCTGAGCAGAAGGCCATCAAGGAGCGCATCACTAACAAGCATATGCCGCTGCTGAGAGCGCTGGAGCCAGATATGGGCGCATATCTGAACGAGGCGGACGGCAACGAGGCGGACTTCCAGGCCTCATTCTGGGGTGACAAGTATGGAAAGTTATACAAGATCAAGAAGAAGTGGGATCCTCGAGGGCTCTTTATCACTCGCCGTGGAGTTGGGAGCGAGGAGTGGGATGCAGATGGGCTGTGCCGAGTTCGCTAGACTCTTCTTGTAATAATTAATACACGTCCCATCGATTTAGGCTTGTGTCGTATTTCTTTTTGCACGCGCGCGAAAGAAATAGAACCAGTGGATGAAGGACTGCCATCCTCTCGAGGATGGCGGATGGATCAGGCCTGTAGCGATATCAGATGGATAGGTAAGACGAGTAGGGATTAGGGATTATGTGTCGGAATATTCTCCACTGACGGGAATATTCTCCTCGGAGTCTGTAGTACAGACGAGACAGTCCTACAATCTTGTTCCGGGGCGCGGGCCGGAGGACAGGAGTACCAATGGTATCGCGGAATAACGCACATCCATGAGGTTTGTATCCCTTGATTGACCGCGGATTAACATTGGCCTATGAACGTCGGCCGTTGCGCCGGATGGTTCCTGAGCAGCCCGTGCTGGTGGTGGAACATGGTGGAAGGAAGAAGCTTCGGAGGAGCCTCGGACTTTCCGAGGACATCGTCTGATCGGTTCACGGTAGTTGAGCCATTTGCACCATCGGAAGCCACCATGGCGCTCAAAAATAATGGGGCATGACGCGGTCGAGACCCGTGTTTGGCCAACCCCGCTTTGCCCCTCCCGCCCTGACTGGGTTGAGAAAGCTTGGAGGCCCACATGCTACGGTTGCTACCCCTCCTTGGCACCTTCCCATTGACTCCCGGGGTTCTCCGCAATGCGAAGCAAAAGGATGACAACCCCTCACGCCTCATTTGCCGACACCCGTTTGGCCCTGGAGACGTGACCAACGGGAATAATTGCCTAACCGTGTGTTACATGGCGAGTCTCAGAATCTCTCCATCATCCATTTCACCTCTTTTGCGATTGTTGCCAAAGGTGGGCTATACCCAACACCGAGCGTTAGTACGAAATATCCACGAATCCCCCAATTCAAGAACCATGGCCGAGAAGAAGTGTCCAGCTACCTCGAATCTCGCTGGCGGCGGCACCAGGAACCCGGACTGGTGGCCGGAGCAGCTGAGGCTGAACATCCTGCGCCAGCACACCGCGTCGTCCAACCCGTTGGACAAGGACTTCAATTACGCCGAGGCGTTCAAGAGCCTTGACTACGATGCCATCAAGAAGGACCTCCACGCCCTGATGACCGACTCGCAGGAGTGGTGGCCCGCAGACTTCGGCCACTACGGCGGTCTGTTCATCCGCATGGCCTGGCACAGCGCCGGCACCTACCGCGTCTTTGACGGCCGTGGTGGTGGCGGCCAGGGCCAGCAGAGGTTCGCCCCGCTCAACAGCTGGCCCGACAATGTCAGCCTCGACAAGGCCCGCCGCCTTCTGTGGCCCATCAAGCAGAAGTACGGAAACAAGATCTCGTGGGGTGATCTGATGCAGCTGACCGGCAACGTCGCCCTCGAGTCCATGGGCTTCAAGCCCTTCGGCTTTGCCGGCGGTCGCGAAGACACCTGGGAGGCCGACGAGGCCGTATACTGGGGCGGCGAGACGACGTGGCTGGGCAACGACGTCCGCTACGCCGATGGCGAGAAGGGCAAAGAGGGCCACGGTGTGCTCTCCAGCGACGAGGGCGTCGACACCCAGACAAGCATCCACACCCGTCAGCTAGAGGAGCCGCTAGCAGCTGCCCACATGGGTCTGATCTACGTAAACCCCGAGGGCCCCAACGGCCACCCGGATCCCGTTGCCGCCGCCAGGGATATCCGCGTGACCTTCGCCCGCATGGCCATGAACGACGAGGAGACGGTCGCGCTCATTGCCGGCGGCCACAGCTTCGGCAAGACCCACGGCGCCGCCCCCGGTGACAATGTCGGCAACGAGCCCGAAGCTACCGGCCTCGAGGAGCAGGGCCTTGGCTGGAAAAACAAGCACGGCTCTGGCAAGGGCCCCGACGCCATCACTAGCGGTCTGGAGGTCATCTGGACCAAGACCCCGACCAAGTGGAGCAACAACTTCTTCGAGTACCTGTTCGGCTACGAATGGGAACTGACCAAGAGCCCCGGTGGTGCCAACCAGTGGGTCGCCAAGAACGCCCCAGAGATCATCCCCGACGCGTTTGACCCCTCCAAGAAGCACCCTCCCAGGATGTTGACCACCGATCTTTCCCTGCGGTTCGATCCGGTGTACGAGAAGATCTCTCGCAACTTCCTCGAGAACCCAGACCACTTCGCCGATGTCTTCGCGCGCGCATGGTTCAAGTTGACCCACCGTGACATGGGTCCGCGCGACCGCTACCTCGGCCCCGAGGTCCCCGCCGAGGTGCTGATCTGGCAAGACCCCATCCCCAAGGTGAACCACCCGCTGGTGGACGCCAACGACGTCGCGGCGCTCAAGCAGGAGATCCTCGCCACGGGCGTGGCCCCCTCCAAGTTTGTGGCCGTCGCTTGGGCGTCGGCCTCGACCTTCCGTGGCAGCGACAAGCGCGGTGGCGCCAACGGTGCGCGCATCCGCCTAGAGCCGCAGCGCAGCTGGGCCGCCAACAACCCAGTGCAGCTCGCAGAGGTGCTTAAGGCGCTGGAGGCCCTGCAACAGCGCGTCAAGGCCAGCGGAAAGCAGGTATCGCTGGCTGACTTGATCGTCCTGGCTGGTGTCGCCGCCGTGGAAAAGGGCGCCAAGGATGCCGGCCATGCTATCACCGTGCCGTTCACCCCGGGCCGCATGGACGCCTCGCAGGATCAGACCGACCTTGAATCCTTTGGCCACCTGCAACCGGTGGCCGATGGCTTCCGCAACTACCGCCTCCCGACCCCGCGGGGCCGGACGGAACAGTTCCTGGTTGACCGGGCGCAGCTGCTGACGCTCTCGGCCCCAGAGCTGACCGTGCTAGTGGGCGGCCTTCGCGCGCTGAACGCCAACTACGACGGTTCCGCTCACGGTGTGTTCACCAACCGCCCCGGCCAGCTCACCAATGACTTCTTCGTCAACCTGCTGGATATGAACACTGCCTGGGCCCCAGTCGGCGCCGACAACGAGATCTTCGAGGGCAGCGACCGCAAGACCGGCCAGAAGAAGTGGACCGGTACGCGGGCTGATCTCGTGTTCGGCTCTCACGCCGAGCTGCGTGCCATTGGCGAAGTGTACGCCAGCGCGGACGGCCAAGAGAAGTTTGTCAAGGACTTCGTGGCTGCCTGGGACAAGGTGATGAACCTGGACCGCTTCGATCTTAAGTAGGCTAGGCTTTTCCGTAGACACATCGATTTTGTCTTTCGAGCTACTGTGTTATGGGGTAACATCTTGATACTTTAGTATGGGACACTCTCCATTCACGACACTTCGTTGGACCGGTTATCGTGGCCGATATGACACTTTCCCCTTTAGACATGGACCAGAATGGAAAAAAATAGCTACATAAAATCGAGACCAATTCAAAGTTTGAGAGTGAACAGTAGATTCTCCAATGCGAACATCGTGATAGAAAGCCCTCCAGCCGCTCGCCGCTGATATGGACTTGCTCTGAACTCTGTTCCAATGTTGGCGAGCGGTTGTAATACTTGCCAACGTTGAGAGAACTCTGCCTCGAAAGCGTTCACTGAGAATACTCAGAGCCCAGTGTCACGATTGGACAATCTCTCCAGGGGGGAGACAGGGTCCGTGATGCAGCTCTGGCTTTAGATTGGCTGGGCGATGATCTTCCCTCCAGGCAACGAGTGATAAGAAATTCAGATCATCTATTTTCCTTCTCGCCATCCCCCCCCCTCACATCATAACCACGACCTATCCAATCACGACAATGGCCGTCGTTGGTCGCCCACTGCGCATCGTCACAATCGTGACATTTCTCCCGGCGTTTGCCCTCTGCATCGCGCACGGCGTGGTCACCGGTAACCCCGTACCCGCTGTCGGCCTCGTGCCGCTCGCGTTCTCGTCCGGCGTCGGCATATTCCTCCTCGCGCGCAATGCGAAGAAGAGGCGGCAGTTTGAGGAAGAAGGGGGAGATGGTTCTGGGGGGGAACAGCGTCACGGCGGGACGGAGGTGGAGCCGCAGTTGGAGGAGTACTCGCTGACACATTCCGTCCTGGTGTTTGCCATCGACGCTATCCTTGCAGCAGCGCTCATGGTTGTGCTGGTGTTCACGTGGATCCGCAACAGTACGAGTCGGCGCGGCGGCAATAAGATGGTCATGCTCGCTGCATACGCTACGATACCTCTACTGGTCAATTTGTGAGTTACCGCTCGCACTGACATATTATTATGAGGCCCCTAACTACCACCACCACCACGAGATCCGCAAGCTGACATGGGTCCTCGTCTTCCCGCCCCTTCACAGCTTGATCCATTTATATCTAGCTGTACGCGAACTCTCCCGCGGTTTTGCGCTCCACGGGCTGATGCAGTATACCGCCTGGCAGGCCGTCCCCCCCGACTGCCCCCACTGCAGCCAGCGGCTACGCCCGGCCGCCGCGCCGGCGATGCCGTGGTTCGAGAACTTGTCGTTCCCGTCGGGGATGATGAAGTTGCCCGTCGTGCGCGGCGTGCCCTGGATGAGGAGCGCGAGGGCGCCCGAGTGGCGCGAGGAAGAGGAGGAGGGCCGGTTTGACCGGTATAGGGATGAGCCAGAGGAGGAGGAGGAGGCCGGAGAGCCGTCCGCGCGGACGGCGGGGTAGCGGCTCGTTTTGCGTGGGTGGACAGGGCGCGAGAGGGATGATTGCGGTACTGATCGTGGCGTTTGAGGCGCTTCATGGGGAGCGCCGGAGTTTCTGATGATGTTATTTTTCTAACGGGCCGATATTGGTGAGCACATTAATCGGTCGTGTACGCACAACCCAATGAAATTCGCACCGACAACCACTTGACTCAAGCGGTTTAGGGGCTGCACGTCATCACGTTCAGGTAGGAAACTCCCTACCCTCCTATTTTGACTGTTGCCAACAGAGCTCTCCATGGTAGAGCCAAGCGGTTCCAATATAATAACTCCAGGCGTATCAACCGCTCCCAACTCTACTAAAGGACCGTCAAACGACGCTTGTTCCACCATTCTTCCAGGCACTGTCATGAGACTCAAGATCCTCGGCTCGCAACCCAAAAGGGAATACAGATAAAAAAGACGAAAAAGGCAAAAATGCCAATTAGAAAGTAGGCCAATCTCTCGTTCTCCTGCTTGTAGAGCAAGTAGCTAGCATATAGAGCGCAAACTAATATGTTTACCGGGCTAAAGGAATGGATTAGCGACTAACGGAAGATTCAACGTTATGCTTTTGGCGTGACTAGAATAATTGCAAGTCAAAGCTAATTGTCCTTTAGCTAAAGGGGAGGAGAAGACAAAGAAGAAAAGAAAACACGGAAAATAAGCGGCCGCACCTGGGAGGTAGCAGCTTCAATATCCCGCGCTAGTTACAGATTCATTCCCTTAGTTATCCGCTGCTGGTCACCCAGCAGCACCATAGCGTCGGAGGCAGAAGCAACACTCCACAAGTCGCGCCCTAGGCAGTAGATTCCCGACTCATCTAGTTGGCCGTCAAGCTCGCGCGTTGCAGCAAGATCGGCCATCCATCTGCGGCACGCTGACTTTGTCGCTTCTCGAGGAGGGAAATTGGTTATGAACGGAGCGAGCGGCGAGCGAGGTACTGTCCTCGGGGGTGTCGGTGGATTTGCCCAAGCTCTGCATCTCATTCTGGGGGCCCATCTCAATGGCGTGGATTATTGTACGACGTTGGGAGGAAGAAAATCGTGTCTCGTGTCAGATTGGGGAAATAGAGTCCTGTGCCACTCTACGAGTTGCCCGTCGTTGCGTCCAACAAACACCTCTACCTACCAGAGTGCAGGGACGGTAAGTACCAACAACCATCACACTTCTTGAAATCGACACCCCTAGTTCTCGCTGCAGCATATCTACACAGAATTGCAGTCCAGCATCGCCATCGACCGCTTTGGCACGATGACACGCGCCGGCGGGCCGCCGTCTTTAACATCTATCAGCGCAAGGAACAGCTTTTCCCTCACGTCCAGACCATCTCTCACCCCCTTCCAGAACTTCGTTTATCCCTCCCGCAGTTTGGTATCCTAAAAGTAGGAAGTATTCAACAACTTGGGCCCGATCCCAGGGGAATTTCTCTCGGCCTCTTCTAGCAGCTTCATGGTTTTATCACCCGTCGGGCTTCCTCGAGCGGGACTTCATGCGCACTCGGGCTGCGCAGCATGCCTGAGACGGTAATGGTCTGCACCATGTGCAGGGCCGCCGACAGCAAAGAGATACCACGTGTTCGCGCTGTAGACCGCTAATGGCAATGAGTAGTACAACCTGGAGGATGGGAAGGATAGATATTGCGATCATAGTCGTGAGCGACTCGGCCTTGCCTTGGCGGACGACGGGCTAAGTCTTCCAGTTGTAAACCCGCCGCTACCTTGTGAACCCTTTTTGGGGGGGCTCGATCTACCGCTACTTTCCCTTTTACCATCGGCTTCTAGGCTTGTTTTTACACCGTCCGGAAGGGCCAGAGACCGGCCGATGACTGTGCGGATAACGGTTCCCGCGCGTGAGAGTATAGCTCATGTTCGGCTAGTTTTCTGAGCATTATTTCTCCTTCTTACGCCAACTGGACCATCACCGTCAACGGCGACGAGTGCGTAGAAGGGGAAGCACAATATGCGTCGCCCTAAACAGGGACAACCGCCCCAGATCGTTGGAGACGATGGATCTGGACCTGCAGACACCATCTGTCCCCAAGGCACAGTATGTGGTCATCGGCCATGTGCGGGCCGGACGGATGGGAAACTCGCGGCCAAGTTCGCTTCCCGAGTGTTGACCCTCCGGGAGGGCGAGGTAGCAAAGTGCCTGCTTCCTCAGTTCATGACGACTTGAAGCTCCGTTTCGGATATCACATGACTATGCACGTGACCTGTGTCTTCCCAGTCACCGACCCCCAATCCGTTGTTGGAAAGAAGTGAGCTTTGCATCTTCGCGTTTGGCTACGGCTAAGAAAAGGTTCATGTGGGGCAGGCGACTTGGCCGTTTAAAACCCAATGGAATAAGAATAAGCTCGGCAGGCTACGGGATCGAATCGTGGGTACAGATTCCAGAGAAGGCGATCGACAGGCTCTCCTAGAGCCACGTCGAAGCTGCAGGTTTTCTGGCGGGCGCTTGTCTGCGGAGAAGCGGCCAGACGGGGGGTCGAGACAAGCGCTGTCGTGCACGCGAGAGGGGACACGGGGCTCGCAGCAAATCGCACGGGATGCAGGCTACTGCAGGGTGTTTGGTCGTGCAGATGCTGGTGGTTTCACACATAATACTACACGAGTGGGCGCCCCCTTTGCGATCTGATCGTGTGAGCGGAGAGCGACTGTTGGTTGATGGCGTCTTGGATAGGGATTGGATGAGTGGGCATCGGAGTCGAGCGTTTCTGGGCGATAAAACGTGGTTTGTCGAGTCGCTCACGCGACGCTCAGCCTCATCCTGCGCAGAGGACAGGATTATCACCAGGGACCCCAAGCATGGAATGTACCCCTGTACATATTTCCCGGATTGCGTGAAGGCATTGAGGGCTGAGCTTATCCAAGGTCCTGGAATGGGGAAGGAAGCTTAAGCCCGGCAGGAATGACTCGGAGCCAGGGACAGAACAATGAGACAAGACGCCGTTATCTGTCCAAAAGCTACGGATACGCAAATTGTTGTTCATCAAGACAATACGCATCCAACTCGTCGAGAAAATTCCAAGTGCGAGGGGGTGTCCGGCCCTACGTTACCCGAGGCCCAGGTAAATTGCCCTGCACCGTCATAACCTCGTGTAACTGCTAGTCTCAGGGGGGGATTATTTCTGTAAGCAGGAACCGTTGCGTGGGCCCAGGGAGAGTGGAGCGTAGGACCCTTTTTAAGACCCGGGGTCGTGTTTCAGAGGTCCGGTCCGTGGGTTCTGGGCCACCCGGGTCGAGTTGCTCAACATCAGCGATGCCATCCACGCCCGTAGCTGCTCCCTGCCTGGCTGTGGCGATGCGGTATGACCCAACTAGGGGGCGATTGTGGTGGAGGGCGAAACAACACGTAAACCATCAAAGCTTTTTTTTTTTTGGAATCGTGTTGCGAGGAGACATGGTGTTCGCACATAGTAGGTGCACCAAGGTGGGCCAGCAGAAAACGCTCCCAGGAGGCGAGGTACTGCACTAACAATTTCTTCGATCCCGAGCCATCCGTGCGCGTCGAGGGTAAGAAAGGAGGAGCGAGTGAATGTCACTGCGCCCGACTCTGGGTGGCAGTTCCGACTCCAGGTACAGGACACACTGGTTCTGGAGCTGAACCCCCTAGCATTGACGGCCATGTCCGCGGCCAGAAAGGATCAACGGAGCTTGGCTCCCATGGTTCATGCCGTCCGCCATGCCACGCTGCGCTGGGGTGTCTTCCGTCGGCTGGGGGGATATGTACCCCGGAAAGGCTTCTAAAGCCATGCGTGGATCGTGGAGGATCATCCGGAGCGCATTCCATCTTCCGGCGCAGAAAGGCCAATGTT
>Ga0164242_10007100_pt1 | contig 12274 bp, 11 predicted proteins | sample OricomgcompostMG_FD_108783 | JGI IMG/M metagenome (GOLD analysis project Ga0164242, IMG submission 108783) | Miracle-Growth compost microbial communities from Emeryville, California, USA - Original compost - Miracle growth compost (MG) ... | reverse complement strand
TTGAAACAATGCTCAATACTCCAGACCTACGCCCTCTCGCCGAGTGGCTCATTGCTCGTGCCCAGGCGGTACCACACGAGACCCTCGAAGTCTTTGTTGATGCGCTCATCGGCGTGCCTATCGAACAAACCGACGGCTACACTTCGCCGTATTACGAGTACTATTTCGGTAACGATGTATTGAGCGATTCGCCCGAAACATACCTTTCTACGCTCGAAGCCCTTCGCACCTTGCGTACAAAATTGCGTGAGTACCGACCAAACGATACGCTCCATATTGCCGACATGCTTGAATTTACCCGCATGCACCGCGAGCTCGGTGCACGCATCATGACAATTCGCAGTGGCGTCAGCAATAGCGAAGCCGTCCACCTCATGACATCCCATAAATCTAAGGGCCTTGAATTCGATACCGTATTCATCATCAACTCCACCGATAGTCGCTGGGGCGAGCGCGTGCGTAGCCGATCATCGCTCATTAATTACCCTGAGAATCTTCGCATTCGTCCAAACGCGAGTTCATACAACGAACGCCTCCGTCTTTACTTCGTCGCCATGACTCGCGCTAAGCGCCAACTTTTCATTAGCTATAGCCAGACAGACACGAGTGGCAAAGATGTATTACCAGCAGGGTTCTTAAGCGGCACCACAATCGCCGAGCAAGAAATTACGACCGGTCACAGCGACGACGTACTCACCACGCTCAACCAGCTTGACTGGCAAGAATACGTCACGCACGAGCCAACCACAACAATGAAAGCATTGCTTGAACCAACGCTCGAGTCATACAAGCTTTCAGCAACCCATCTCAACAATTTCATCGATCTCACACATGGCGGCCCAAGCATGTTCTTAATGAACAATCTGCTCAGATTCCCAGCCGCCAAAAGCGCCAGCGCAAGCTATGGTACAGCAATTCACGCCACACTCCAGCGCGCCCATAACCATTTAGTTGCAACGGGCGAAAAGCGCCCAATCGAAGACATTCTTGGCGACTTCATCCGCGAACTTGAACACCAGCATCTTAATGAATCAGACTTTGAATTTTACAGCAAAAAGGGAAGCGAAAGCCTTGCCGCATTCCTGGCAGCCAAATACGACACATTCGCCCGCAACCAACGTACCGAGCTAAGCTTTGCAAACCAGGGCGTGTATATCGGCGAAGCACATCTCACTGGCTCTCTCGACCTTGTTGACTTCGAAGAATCAACCATCACTGTCACCGACTACAAAACCGGCCGTCCAAGCAACACCTGGAAGGGGACAACCGATTACGATAAAATCCGTCTCCACAAATACCGCCAGCAGCTCATGTTCTACCAGCTACTTTGCGAAAATTCTCGCAATTATTCCTCATACACATTTGAGGGTGGCGTCTTACAGTTTGTCGAGCCAGACAACCGCGGCGAAATCCATTCACTGGAAGAATCATTCACGCATGAAGACCTCGAACGCTTCTCGTGCCTTATCAAAGCCGTCTGGCATTGCATCAAAAATCTCGATTTCCCAGATGTTAGTGAATACGACACGAGTTACAAAGGCATCCTTGCATTTGAAAATACTCTCATTGACAAATATAGCAAAATAGTTTAGTATTATATCGGTCAACCGACCACACAACACCACTACCTAACGAGGTGATTGGCGTGCCGTTCAAGGTCACCGCCAAGAAGGTCCCCGAGGGCAACTACCAGACGGAGTCGACATGCCGCGGCCGGCCGCCGCACACCGTCTTCAAGAAGGACGGCGACACGTCGCAGTACAAGTGCCCCTACGCGGGCTGCGGTCAGGACGTCATCTAGCAAGACATCGTCTTGCTGATGTCGCCACTATCTGGTAAAGTAGTAGGCGCGGTCCACGCGTCCGCCGGTGATTGATTCCCGGATGGCGCGGAGGACCGACCAGCGGCGATAGCTCAATGGTAGAGCACCGGCTACCCGAACGGGAGTCGCGGTCGGAGGTTCGATTCCTTCTCGCTGCGCTGGGCCCACACCAACGGGCCCGTTCCGGAGTTACGCCACACGCCTACCGGCAGTGGCTCCCCGTACTCCGGTCGCCCTCACCCCTTGGTGCCTATTCGGCATCTCGGGGTGGGGGTTTAACCATGTTATGAGATAATAGAGTAATGACATCATTCTGGAAGACTTTGCCACAACCGTATTTCATCCTGGCTCCTATGGAGGCAGTTACTGACGTAGTCTTCCGCCATGTAGTTGCCGAAGCAGGCAGGCCAGATGTATTTTTTACAGAATTCACTAACACCAACAGCTGGTGTAGTCCTCGCGGCAAGCACAGTACGCGTGGCCGCCTCACATTTACGCCAGACGAGCAGCCCATTGTTGCGCATATTTGGGGCAAAGTCCCAGAATACTTCGCCGAAATGAGCCGCGGCATGGCCGAGCTTGGTTTTTCCGGCATCGATATTAATATGGGCTGTCCAGCACCAAACGTCGCACCGAAAGGCGCCGGTAGTGGGCTTATTAACACACCCGAAAACGCTGCAGCAATCATTGCCGCAGCAAAAGAAGGCGGCTTGCCAGTGAGTGTTAAAACTCGCCTTGGCTACACGCGCGTAGATGAATGGGAAGGGTGGCTGACACACTTGTTGCAGCAAGATATTGCCAACCTCACCATCCACCTGCGCACACGTAAAGAAATGAGCAAAGTACCTGCACACTACGAACTTATCGATGATATCGTCGCACTTCGCGACCGCGTCGCACCACAAACACTGCTCACCATCAACGGTGACATTCGCGACCGCGAGCATGGGCTACAGCTCATCGCCGAGCACCCAGGTGTCAACGGCGTCATGATTGGCCGTGGCGTATTCCATAATCCATTTGCATTCGCGCTCGAAGCTCGCCCACACACCCGCGAAGAGCTCATCGCGCTCCTTCATCGCCAGCTCGATCTATTCGACCAATACGAATCCGACATGCGTAAGCCATTCGAAACCCTCAAACGATTCTTCAAAATCTACATCCGCGACTTCGACGGCGCCAGCGAGCTCCGCGACGCATTAATGCACACAAAGAACACCACAGAAGTCCGCGAATTACTAGATAAGTAACTTGTTTGCCATCTACAAAAATGTATAGACTTTTTACCACCACTTGGGATAGTTATTTGCGCAGTCTCTTGCCTTGAGTCATCATATCCGGAAGCTTCTCACGCTTCCATAAAATAATAATGACAAAGACGTTCATCAAACAGCCTAAAATGATTGGTATGACAATAGCCCAAACGTTATCATTGCGTGGGCTTATGGCACTCCACATACCGTAGACACAGCACGCCACCGCTATCGGCACGATAACAGTAATAATACGCAGCCCAATTCTTGATAATCTACGAGGCAGAATAACTACAAGCGGAGCAATCATGGTTAATAAAAACAAATTAGATGGACTCGGGAACACGTAAGGATCATAACCTATTAAGCTCCAGTACGAAGCCACCACAAAAGTAACAAGCGACCAAAACGCAAGCATCTGCATGTCAAATCGAGCGTCTTTGAGCACTCGCTTCTGCGCCCTATATCTAAGTGCATAATAAAGCGTAAGGCAAAATACCGTAAGAAACGCCCATGGGGCGATCTGCGCATACATGCCCAAAAGAGTTTCATCATAATAATTTGAGCCCTGATCAAAAAAATAGAAGTACGAAGGACTTAAAAGGGGAGCAGCGCATACGACCGCTACCATGTTCTTCATGAAGCGCTCCGCACGAGTTTCAAGCCGCTTTGATTGTGGCGACGCCTTTTCCTTATTAAATAGTGTCCGCGCAACGGCAAAAGTAAGAAAGACAATAGCCAAATTCCAAACTGCATACAGGGAAGAAAGTATACTTTTGGCTTCAATATTACCTACATCAACCATATCTTTCACGGTTATTCCAAAAGCGAAAGCAAAGAAACAAAAAGCCACAAAGGTACCGAACCACGATTTGCGTACGGCACCAAACACAGCAAAATACACCGCTACAATAGCAACAAGCGGGCCGGCGCTTGCACTAACATGACTGACAAAAGGAGCAAGCAGATTAAGCCCCGCCAGTCCCAACATTATCACATCAAAAACCTTTGCAGATAACCGCTGCTCGCCTGGTATCAACCAACCGAACTCACGCCTATAACAAAAATAAGCAAGCATCGTAATGAGTATCGGGATATTAAGAACAACCGCCGGCCACAGCAAATCTGACAATTCTACATCACCGTACAGATTCCAAAACGTGGTTGCAACCGCCAGCGTCATACTAGAGGCTAGGGTTAGAATACCATACATATACGCAAGCGACAGAAGTGCCGATTTATCCCCGCGTATCACTGCAATCGTGTAGTAGGCTAGAATCGCCCACAATAAAGCAGGCCACAGCAGCAAAATGCCAAGTTGCCAAACAGCCAAACCAGTCGCAATAAGTGGCAGAAGCCAAAGATAGCTTGCTTTCCATCGTACATTTTTAACTTGCTTCTTTTTGTTTGCCATGTGACTAAATTGTACGCATAAATTATACTTAAGGCAATCAGATATCAAGTACGTTTAATTAATTATCAGAATCTTCATCTTCCCAACATTGAAGACTATAAAACGCCATGCCTGCAAGCAACACCGGCCACTCAAAGATAAAGATATTCTTTGCGTAATCTAACAACGACTGGGGACCATGTACCGTATTCCATGGCGACAGCCAAAAAAGAGTGACATTCAGAAGGATAGCAAACACGGTGCAGCAGATAGCGAACGCCTTTGCATATGCGTGCGAACCTAGTAGCGTGCGAACGGCGAGGTAAATTAAAATGATAAAGGCGCCAATAATAATCCAATTAAAAGCAACCATACCTCCACCAAATATTGCTTCAAAGTATGTGCTTATTATGAAAACCGAATAAGTTATTGCTATAGTAGCCGCGGACCACAGTGGCCACAAAAATCGTGCGCGAGCAAAAACTAACTTCATGACTCAATTATAACGCACAGTGCTGCCATTACTTACGGCGTAAGCGACCAAACAAAACGGCTGCAGCAAACACATTTGCAGCTAACCCAAGCCAACTCGGCAAGCCAACCGTCCATATGCCATCACCGGCAATATTTTTCGATGCAATCATAGTTACCTCAAATGTCGTAATCAGCAGTGCAATTACACCAAATACAAGCGAACCAATTTTAGAAGTCCTCGGCAGCACAATCAGCGCAAGCGGGGCAGCCATAACAGCGAGAGCAAGTGTAACTATATTCGAGAATCCGGGTCCATACACAGCTGAGCTAAGGTAGCTAAAGAACAAAGCAATTAATAGCACCCATGAGGCAAGGAGTGTGGAATTAAACTTTACACCAGTTCGCTTTGATACGCGCCTCTGCGCCTCATACCTATAAAGAAAGAAGGCACTCACGCCAAGAGCCGCTAAAAACCCTAAGCCCATGACCAACCCGTATACCGCTGAAAGAGACTTATCGTGATACAGGCTCCAGCCAAGTAAGCAGAAATACAGGAGACAAACTAGGGGAATAACACAGACCGCGATCATGACGGTCTTTAATGACCGGTTAACGTTACCTAATACAGATAGGCCCGTTTGATTCTTCAAAGATTTGATCTGGCGCTTATTTCTCATACTCACATTCTTCTAGTGCATACAGTCCACGAAGTCGAATTTGCGCTATTGTTTTCGCGAATACGCCATCACACCAAACATAGTGACAAGCACACACTGAAATATCAACACGGTTTCCACGGCGACCATATCACCTACATTCCCAGACATCACATCAAACACAGTCAGCCCGGCACCGCCAAGCGTTATAAGACCTGCCATAACAAAAGCAAGCCTACGCCCGCTCACTACACCCCATACAGCCAGAGCACCAACTACTATGCTACCAAACATTTCCAAATAACCTACAGCAAAATGGCTCATTTGCTGTATACATATTACACACAGCAGCTCAAACAGCAAAGCCCACGTCAGGCCATAGTATGCGGTATACAATCGTCCGACAATCGGCACGTTCTTCAGTGCGTTCTGGATACACACAAAAAGTATCACAACTGCGGCAAATGGCGCAACCGCACCGACAGTATCCCACACTGAATAAGTACTGGGTGAAACGCTGAGAGGCGGATAAATAAGCATGCCAATGCACTCAATCATCACTACAACCGTGCAACACATAGCAAGTACAGGTATAAATCGCATAGAGCCCAACAGCACACGAATAGATACATATATAGGAGTTGCACAAAGAGCCAAAATCAACAAGTAGACTCCTACCATACCCGGCCCATCGTTCATCAAGCCATGAACATATAACCATGCGACATAAACAGCAGAAGCGCTAACAGCCAGAGCCACAAGCCGAATTAAATACATGTATCGACGAGGAAATTGAATCGTTTTTGTTTTGTTAGCCATACTTCTTATTATATTTATGCTTCAGGCTTAGGAAAATATTGGTAATGGCGCCCGAGAGGTAAAATTCTACTTCCGCGGGTTGCGAAGAATGAAAGTTCTACCGAGCATGTACGTCAGCAAGATAACCACAATCGTGCAAAGCGCACTAATTGCATTGACGCTCGATCCCGCCTGGGGATCATTCATTACATTGTCTATTAAAAAACCAAGAGAGGTGCCGAAGAGGATTAACGATACAACCACGGCGATCCACGATTCGCGCTTCACGCCAACCAGTGCTATGCCTGTTGCACAGAGAGCAAATAGCGACACCAGATTAAGGCCGAGGACCGCTACAGCTACGTAAAGATTCAGTACTACTACAGCTCCAGCAATCACACCGAAGCTTTTCATAAGCAGATGCTGGTTGGTAGTTACAATCGACCCAGCCTTTGAAGAGACTAAAGGTTGACTCTTATAGGTAAAATACGCCAAAAATGCAATTAGTAGTGGCAGATTGAGAGGTAAGGTAAACCATAATAGGGAAGCTACCGATCCCCCAGGATTGAGGTTCCATAATGCGATACCCAGAGCAGAACCTCCGCTGCAGAATGCCGCCATAATCACATATAGAACCGCAAGCGAAAGTAGTGAGAGGCTATTTCCACGTATAAAACTAATCGTGTAGTAGGCAATAAATATCCAAACCACAACTAGCGGCCATATTGCTATACCAAGCCACCAGGTTAATCCTGCCGTAATAGCAAGAGGCATTAGCCATAAATATCTACTTTTATTGCTCGCGTGAGCCACTTGTTTTTTTACCATACCGTCATTATACTTACGCTTTAACCTTAAAACAAGCTTGACAATGATAGTATAAGATATTAAAGTATATTTGGCGTCAGTCGTCGCCAATAAACGCACTCCTTCAGAGAGGCAGTGACTTCGATGAATCGAAGGCGCGCAAGCGTACTTTCGATGCTCGTAGCACCCCTCCTGCTCATGACGGGACTTGCGGTCTCGTCGGCGCAGGCATCTGCCACGAACATCGTCAACATCCCCAGCGAGCTCGACGCCTGCAAGGGTGTCGAGCAAAACGTAGGGCTGACCAAGCACGAAGGTGGCTTTGACGCGGGTGTGTACAACACCTTCGGCAAGAGCTACCCGGTCATCCTCATCCACGGCCTCGACGGCAAGGACAAGGGTCAGTGGGGAGACCTCGACCAGAGCACGGACCTCGCCGCCAGGATCGACAACATCCCGAATGCTGTCGTGGCAACCGAGTTCCAATACAACGTCACTAGCGTCAGAGTGCAAGGACGTCTGGTCGGAGACGTGTCTTTCACCACTCACGTCCTGCCGCTCGTCAACGCCATCGATTGCCTTGCCACAATCTCTCATGGCAATGGCGGTCCCGGCAAAGTCATCGTCGTCGGCTACTCAGAGGGATCCGCGCTCGCTCACGCGGCGGCAAACACCTTCCTGAGAAACGACTGGCATCTTGCAGGAAGTAAAATCGGGCAGGCTGTGACCGTTGCAGACGCTCGCACCGTCTACGGATGGCTCTCGCTATTTCCTGCGAGTGACTTCCCGAGTAATGTGACCGTCCACTCCATCGGAGGAGACGTCACTAATGTCGTTGAGAAAAGCGACGGCAGCTACACGAACAAGCAGGACACGCACAGTGACGGGCTCGTACGTGCATCAGACGCCACCGAGCAATCAACAGACGACGCTGGTGGCGGCACGCACATCACAAGCTGCTTCCGGGTCTACGCGAAGTACAGTGCGTGGCTGGGGTACACAGGGCAAAAGAATTCGCCGCCCTGCCAGCACGACAACCTCCTCCGCAACTCCGAGGAAACACAGTGGGACATCGTCGACGCCATCACGGCCTTCGTCAACGCGCACTGCAACAACTCGAACCCGGGCGACAACTCAGTCAACCAGGTCGCAGCTGCCGCAGTCGTGCCGCTGGCCGGCAAGACAAGTCCCGCACCCACCCCGTCGTCCACCGACACCCCCGGGGTACCGGGTGGTGACCCGACGGGAACACCAGGAGTGCCGGGCGGCGACCCGACCAGCACTCCGTCACCTCCGCCGATCTCAGGCTGCACAGCCTGACGGTCGCACCAACTAAGCGCTGAGCCAGCTTCACCAGAGCTCGCGCTGAACCCAGGCTCGGAAACCTGGGCTACAACCAGCCAGGACCAACGGGCAGCCGCCCACGGTACCGCACCGAGCCAGAGGCCCGAACCCTGCCTACGCTGCCAGCGTGGGTGGGGCCGGGCCTTCGAAGTATCTTGAAATATTTTACCCACAAAAAATACGGACAAAGTCCGTAATATCATTCTTGGTCTTCCGTACAAGCAGAAGGGAAGACGCTCGGAGCGCCAGGGTCAGCCGTCACGGGCATCGCCTGGCGCCCTTCGCTAACTGCGAGGGGGAGTTAGGCGACCGGGGTCGTACTCCTTCTCGCAAAGGCGGGCAATGCGCCGCATCATGCGCCTGCTGACTTCTTCTCTCAGCATACGCTGCGCCAGCCTCCCGCCGTTTTTGAAGCTCCTGAGCTCCATAGGGCTCAGGAACATCGGCTGGCCAATGCGGATCAGCACCTCGCCACGCACAGGCACGAACCCGCCCTTAGGTGCCGACACGGTACCCATGTACATGAGTCCCACGGGTACAATCGGAATCCGCGGCTTGGCGAGCTCCGCCTTGTACTCGGCGAATTTCGACTTGCGCTCGGCGTCCGACATCTCGGCCTCGGCGAGCTTCGCTTCGTACTTGGCGAGCTTCGCCTCATACTCGGCAAACATCACCTTGTGCGCCTTGAGCAGCGTGTCCGCGGTGCCCAGATGAGCTGCATGAACCTTGCCGTCCGACACGCGAGTGCCTTCGGGGTACACAGCGAGCACTTCGCCTCGCCGCAGCACCTCAACGCCGGCCTCGATCGCCTCCAGCACTGCACGCCCCTGGCCGCGCTTCATCGGGATGTTACCGACCGCGTCCATGAACCAGCGCTGTACTCGACCCCTCAAGCCCTTTCGGTTCCAGTAATCGGCCTTGGCGTAAAACCGCAGCTTGCGCTCCTGCAACGTTGCGGCAACCACCAACGACTCAACTTCAGTCGTGTGACTACCCATCGCGAGGATGCACGCGCCAGCTCGCGGCAAGTTCTCACGACCTTCCACGGTCACCCGAACCCTACGCCGAATGAACGGCCCGATAAGCCGTCCGTTGAATAGGCGATACCAGTCCAACGTCTTCACCTCCTGCTTGTAAAAGGGCCACGTCCTTGCGACACAGCCATTCGATCTATTATGACATAAAAGTACCGCTCATACAAACGAGCGGTATTTTTATGTCCATTAGTGGCTTAGTTTTGACGCTCAGCGTTTAATAGTACAGGCTGGTCACCGGCAGTCAAGTTTGCCGCAGTCGCAAACTGACCAACCAAAAAATCAGCCATCGCGATCTCGTACGCCTCGTCACGGTTTTTGCCGAGTTCTTCCGCTGCAATATCAGCAATTGCATTTGCGTACACCGCACCACGCCATGCGTCGATCACGAATACCTGGATACCCTCAGGCAGACCCTCTTCGCGTAAGATTTCAGCAATCTTCGCTTGGTCAACCGTCGTACCAGGCTCGTTGTTAATAATCGTAATAGCCTCAAGGTGAGGGCCGCCTAACTCTTTAACAACTGCGCCGCTTTCAAGGATAAGGCGCATAGTCTTAGGACCAGATGCGTCCGCCATGTATTCTTTGTTGCCAGCAAGATATTCACGAACGCTAAACGACTGCTCGACAGCAGGATTTTCACTGGCACCAGCAATGAACATATCGACAGTCCCGGTAATTTCATCGCGGGCGTTGATGCTCGTATGCATCGCGTCGCTATAACCATCGAGCATACCACACCCGCATGCGTTTGGCTTACCATGTGTATCAGCAGTGTGGGCGCCGTAGCGGATACCTTTTGCTTTCAGTTTCGCAGCAATAAATTTTCGGTCGCCAAGCAATGTTTCGCCAGCTTGTGGTCGCCCCTTAATCGCACGCCACATGCTCGCCGCAACCGGCAAGCCGCCCCCAAAAAACTTCGCGCGAAGCTTCGATAGTTCACCGTCTTCTTCATGGACTACATCGTCTTCAAGATGCACGATACGTACGGCATGTCGACCATCGCCGCAACCATCATCATCAGCCTCCACGGCTACAATAAACTCAGAGCGACGTCGCTCAAGTACTTCAACAGCTGTTTGCAGCTGCTCTTCGCTTACTGGATACTCACCGTGATCGGCACGCTTCGCACTGATTGCGCCTTCGCCATAGCCTGTACCATTAGGCAAAACGCACGTTAATTCATAATCAGATGGATGAGCTTCGCGCTCTACTTTTTGTTGGGTACGTTCAGACATTTGTTAACTTTCGTTTAATAATCACTCGTACCGTTATACACCTCTTAAGCCACCCTGTAAAGATGCGTGCTACAATAAGAGTATGAGCGAGCTGGGTAGAAATTCACACCTCCCGCACGTCGAAGAAGTCGACCTTAATACCGCTTTGTTTGAAGACATCACTGACGCCAATCATGTCGCCAGGTGGGAGAGGGTAAAAACCGAGCAACCAGAGCTTGCAAATGAAATTTTGAAACGAGCCTGGGACTTATCACGAACAGCAAAGAGCTCCCATGACATTTGTCGGGGAGCTCTTGATTTAGGCTCGTTCGTCATCGCTATCTTAGAGATAGCAGCCGAACGCACTGCTAGCGTCGGTGTCGGCGCTGTAGATCAGCTACCTTCAGACGTACCATATGACGGTCAACCAACTGGTGAGCCTTATCAAGCTCCACCTGATTTGTAGCACTATCACGTAGTGCTATAGCGCGCTCAAGCGCAGCCTTGCTTTCGGCTTCGATAATATCGTCACCGTGTTCAGCTTCATCTACCAGCACACGGACACGTTCGGTGTTAATTTCGATAACACCGCCCGTGATCGCAAAGTATTCAAGCTGCGCGTCACTGTCTTGCTTGTTGCGGCGGACCGCAATCACCCCAGACTTAGCAACGGCAACCAGCGGCTCGTGACCAGGAAATACAGAAATATCACCACTCGTTGTCGGGAGCATCACCTCGTATACGGGTTCGTCCAGCTTAACGCCAGCAAGAGTAATGAGCTGCAAATCCATACTAGTCCTTCTTCTCGCTTAGCGGGCCGCCAGCCATGTAGAACCAACTCTCAGGCTTGTCGTCGTACTTACCCGCAAGGATGTCTTTCACATCTTTCACGGTATCAGACACCTTAATATACGCACCCTCGTTACCAGTAAACTGCGTTGCTACGAAGAATGGCTGCGCCAAGAATCGCTGCAAGCGGCGAGCGCGGTTCACAGTCTGCTTCTGGTCGTCAGAAAGCTCTTCCATACCAAGGATTGCAATAATATCTTGCAACTCTTTGTACTGCTGAAGCACACGCTGCGCTTCACGAGCAACAGTGTAGTGCTCTTCACCAACAACTTCTGGGTCAAGAATGGTTGAGTTACTGTCGAGCGGGTCAACGGCAGGGTAGATACCAATCTCAGTCAGCGCACGGTTCAACACGATCGTTGAGTCGAGGTGGGCAAACGTCGTTGCAGGTGCTGGGTCAGTAAGGTCGTCCGCAGGCACATACACAGCCTGTACAGAGGTAATCGAACCCTTCTTAGTAGAGGTAATTCGCTCCTGAAGTGCACCCATTTCTTGCTGCAAGTTTGGCTGATAACCAACCGCACTTGGCAAACGGCCGAGCAGCGCTGAAACCTCAGCACCAGCCTGGGTAAAGCGGAAGATATTGTCGACGAAAAGCAACACATCTTTGCCTTCATCACGGAACGC
>Ga0164242_10007099_pt1 | contig 12274 bp, 12 predicted proteins | sample OricomgcompostMG_FD_108783 | JGI IMG/M metagenome (GOLD analysis project Ga0164242, IMG submission 108783) | Miracle-Growth compost microbial communities from Emeryville, California, USA - Original compost - Miracle growth compost (MG) ... | reverse complement strand
CTGCTGCTGGGCGGACGGGACGTGCGCGTGCACGGCGTGGCCGTCCCTGACCCGTGGTGGACCGATGCCACGTCCCCGCAGCTGCGCCACAGCCTGCAGGCCTCCGTGGCTGGCCCGGCCTCACCGCAAGGCGTCCCGGCATGACGGGCACCATCCTCGCGATCGCCGACTCCGACTCCTACCTCAAGTACGCGGTGCACTTCCTGGACCGGCTCCCCGGCTGGCGCCGCCAGGTCATGGTGGTCCGCTCCCCCGTGGAACCCACGTCCGTGCAGACGCGGGCCGCCCTGGCGGGCACCTTCCTGCACGGCCGCCCACCCGCCGTGCTGCCCGTGAAGCGGCTGCAGATGAACGCCAACCCGGCACCGGACGTGGTGCTCGTGGCGTGCACGGGCCCCGTGGCGCGCGAGGTGCTGCTGCACTGGGCCACCGCCACGCCCCGTCCTGCCCTGGTCACGGCCCTGCCCGGCCTGGCGATGCCGGCCACGCGGCTGGCCCTTGAGTACCGAGAGCCGGCCGACTGCTTCCTGGTGCACTCCGTGGCCGAGGCCGAGGCCTTCGCGGCGATCGGCGCGAAGGAGCCGGTGCTCGGCGCGGCACCCGTGGGCGGCGACCCGGAACCCTCCGCCCTCGCTCCCGAGCCGCCGGAGCAGGTGGAACTGCTGGAGCCCGTGCCGGCCGGGGCGGAGCCACCGGCGGCCGGGGTGGAATCCGTGGCGACTGCGTCGGAGGAGGACACGGCGCTGCGCGTCCCCACGCTGGCCGTGGCGCGGCTGCCCATGCTCGCCTCGAGCCCACCGCCGGAGCCGGACACACAGCCGGTGACGCGGATCGTGTTCGCGGCGCAGGCGAAGATGCCCTTCGAACACGCGGAACGCCGCGAGGTGCTCCTGCGGTTGGCGGCCACGGCCCGCGCCCACCCCGGCGTGAAGGTGGTGATCAAGCTGCGCGCCCGCCACGGTGAGCCGCAGACGCACCTGGAGCGCTACCCGTACGACGTGATCTTCAGCGAGCTGCGCCGCTCAGGGCAGCTACGCGGGGACGAGTTCGTGTGGGCCGACGGTCCGCTCTCCGCCCTGCTCACGCCGGGCACGGCCCTGGTGACGGTGTCCTCCACGGCGGCCGTGGAGGCCATGGACCGCGGCCTGCGCGTGGGGGTGCTCTCCGACTTCGGGGTGAACGCCGAGCTGCTCAACGAGTTGTTCGTGGGCTCCGGGGTGCTGACCACGCTGGACGCCGTGCAGTCCCTGGAGCTGAACACGGTGCGCGAGTCCTGGCTGGCGCGGAACTACTTCCACGACGAGCAGGACGTGCGCACCACCGGCTGGCCCACGGCACGCGAGGAGCTGGCCTCCCTGGCACAGCGCGCCAGGGACGGGGAGCTGGAGCTGGACGCGGAGGTCATGGCCCGCGCCAGGACGCGGGCGTGGCGCCACCGCCTGCGCACCCGGCTACCCTCGCCCGTCCTGCACGCGGCCAGGAAGGTGCGTTCCCTGACGGGCTGAGGGGCCGGGCTGGGTGCCGGGTTGAGTGCCGGGCTCCCGGGGCCCGACGCCGCGGGGTACCGGGCCGCGCGCGTCGCGCCGGAGCTGCCCCGGTGCGGGGGCCGGACTGCGTCGCGCCGGGCGATCACTGCTGCGGCCTGGCGCTTTGTCCTGTCAGGCCTCGCTCCGACCCCGGCTCACGCAGCGGCCGGGTCAGGGGCGTCCCTGACCCGGCCGATGGGTGTCGGCGGGGGTGCCGCCGACGGGCGTGATGGTGCTGGTGGACTCAGCGGAACGAGCGCGTGGTCCACAGCTGGGCCTCCATGTCCCTGCGCAGGTCCTGGCGCAGGCGCTCCGCCCTTGCTTCTGCCTGGGCCGAGGAGGGGACCTCGGGGGCGGGCTCCCACGGGCTGGCCGAGAGGGCCCGGCGATGGTGACGGGGTTTCATCAGTGCTCACCCCCTTCCGAGGGGGAGAGCGACGGGCGCGCGGGCCCCGCGGGGCGCAGCACGGCCGGGCCGGCAACGATCAGCTCACCGTGGTGGGAGCCTGCGCTGCGCAGCGAGGAGGGGTGTGAGGGGTGTGACGAGCGGGCCATGACCGGTTCCTTGCGTTCAGGAGGGGTGGGGACCCACCTGACGGAGCCGGTGCCGCGGTGTCGCTGTGGCGCTTACGCGGGGTTCTGACCCGGCCGGGTCGAGGTGGGGAGGATGACGGAGGACACTCCGGTGTCCGGACGCAGACGCGTGGACGCACCGGTGCCGCGGAATCCGGCGGCAATGCCGTTCTCGTATCGATTCATCATCTTCTTCCCACCTCCTTCGGCTGGGTCCGGGCCGCGGTCTCAGGCGTGAGGACCTGCGCGGCGTTCCAAGTTGTGGCCAGTGATCCGGACCCCCGAGCAAGGACCTTGCGGCCCTGTGATTGGGAAGTCTCGATCACGTACTGGTCACGCTAGCAGAGGGATCGGCGCCAAGGGAAGTGGCACCAAGGCATCCGTTTCCCCAATGGCTCGCACGCGGCGTCGGGCACTCTCAGCCCTCGTGTTCCGGCTGCTGCTTCCACCACTCGAGCAGTTCGGCCTCGGCCTGCTCCCGGGGCACGGGCCCGCGCTCCATGCGCTGCTCCAGGAGATAGGAGTAGGCGCGGCCCACGAGCGGGCCGGGCGCGATCCCCAGCAGCTCCATGATGGCGCGCCCGTCCAGGTCCGGCCGGATGGCGTCCAGCTCCTCCTGGGCAGCGAGCTCGGCGATCCGCGCTTCCAGGTCGTCGTACGCGAAGTCCAGCCGCTCGGCCTTGCGGCGGTTGCGCGTGGTGACGTCGGAGCGGGTGAGCAGGTGCAGTCGGGGCAGCAGCGGCCCGGCGTCGGTGACGTAGCGGCGCACGGCAGAGTCGGACCAGCCGGCGTCCGCGTAGCCGTAGAAGCGCATGTGCAGCTCCACGAGGCGCGCCACGGACTTCACGGTGTCGTTGTCGTAGCGCAGTGCACGCAGGCGCTTGCGGGCCAGCTTGGAGCCGACCACGTCGTGGTGGCGGAAGGTGACGGAGCCGCCGTTCTCGAAGCGGCGCGTGGCCGGCTTGCCGATGTCGTGCAGCAGCGCGGACAGGCGCAGCACCAGGTCGGGGCTCGGCACCGGGTCCTCGGCTCCGCCCTCGCGCTCGGTGGCCTGGCGCAGCACGGTGAGGGAGTGCTCGTAGACGTCCTTGTGGCGGTGGTGCTCGTCCGCCTCGAGGCGCAGCGCGGAGACCTCCGGGAGCACCTGTTCGGCCAGTTCGGTGCGCACCATGACGTCGATCCCGCGCCACGGCTGCGCGCCCAACAGCAGCTTGGTCAGTTCGTCCCGCACGCGCTCGGCCGAGACGATCTCCAGTCGCGAGGCCATGGCCGTCATCGCCGCGAGCTCGTCGGTGGCGACCTCGAAGCCGAGCTGGGAGACGAAGCGCGCGGCGCGCATCATGCGCAGCGGGTCATCGGAGAAGGAGATGTCGGGGCCCGACGGCGTGCGCAGGCGTTGCGCTGCCAGGTCCGCCTGGCCGTCGAACGGGTCCACGAGTTCCCCGGACGGGAGCCGGATGGCCATCGAGTTCACGGTGAAGTCGCGCCGGGCCAGGTCATCGACCAGTTCGGTGCCGAAGCGCACGTGCGGCTTGCGGGAGCCCGCGTCGTACGCGTCGGCACGGTAGGTGGTGATCTCGATCTGATCGTCCCCGCGGCGCAGGGCGATGGTGCCGAACTCGCGCCCCACGTCCCAGACCGCCTCGGCCCAGCCCTCGATCACGGTGAGGACCTCATCCGGCGTGGCGCTCGTGGTGAAGTCCAGGTCAGGGGCGGCGCGCCCGAGGAAGAGGTCGCGGACGGGCCCGCCCACCAGGGAGAGCTCGTGGCCGTGATCGGCGAAGCGCCGGCCCAGCTCCAGGGCCACGGCGGGCAGCTGTGCCAGGAGGTTCTGCTGCTTCTCGCTCTGCTCACTCACACCCCCGATCATCCCAGAGATCGGCGCCTGGGTCCTCCTCGTCGCGAGCCGGCTGCGCTCGTGGCACTCACGTGCCGCTCAGGTGGCACCGACTAGAGTTGAGCGCATGAATCGCCCCGCCCCCGACCCGCGCCGTCGCACGCCGTTGACGGCCGCGCTGGCGTGGGAGCGGACCCGGGCCTCGCGTTCCGTGCACCGCAGCGTGCAGCCGGGGACGGGCTCCGTGACGGTCGAGGAGGTCTCCGCGGGAGGCATCATCATCGACCCGGACTCACCGGACGTGTGCGTGGCGATCATCGCCAGGTACAACCGCGGCGGGCGTCTCGAGTGGTGCCTGCCCAAGGGTCACCCGGAGGGGCAGGAGACCCACGTGCAGGCCGCCGTGCGGGAGGTCGAGGAGGAGACGGGCATCCGCGGCGAGGTCGTGGCGACCCTGGGCTCCATCGACTACTGGTTCACGGTGCCGCAGTACCGCGTGCACAAGACCGTGCACCACTACCTGCTCATCGCCACGGGCGGGGAACTGACCACGGAGAAGGACCCGGATCACGAGGCGGTGGACGTGGCGTGGGTACCGCTGCGTGACCTGCCCCGCCGGCTCTCCTTCCCCAATGAGCGACGGATCGCGGACCTGGCCAGGGAGGTCATCCAGACGCATGGCCTCTGACCCGATCGCGGCTGCGGAGCCACTGGGGCAGGACCCGGTGGGTCAGGAGCCGGCCCAGCAGGCGCCCTCACGCCGTCACTCGCGCGCCGTGGCCCTCATGGCCTCCGGCACGCTGGTCTCGCGCGTGCTCGGCTTCGTGCGCACCTTCCTGCTCGCCCTGGCCATCGGCGCCGTGTCCAACGTGGGTGACGCCTTCGACAAGGCGAACACGATCCCCACCATCATCTTCATGCTGCTGGCCGGCGGCATCTTCAACGTCATCCTGGTCCCGCAGCTGATCAAGGCGGCGCGGGCACCGGACGGCGGGCGGGACTACACGTCCAAGCTGATGACGCTGACCATCACGGTCATGGCAGTCCTGGCTGCGCTGCTCACGCTGGCCGCCCCCTGGATCCTGCGCCTGTTGGCGGACCCGCACTGGTCCCCCGACCTCCTCGCCCTCGGCACCATCTTCACGTACTGGTGCATGCCGCAGGTCTTCTTCTACGGGGTCTACGCGGTGGCGGGCCAGGTGCTCAACGCGCACGGCCGCTTCGGTGCCTACATGTGGGCGCCCGTGGCCAACAACGTGATCCAGCTGGTGATGCTGGGGATCTACCTGGTGCTCTTCGGCTCCTACCGCTTCGACCCGGCACAGCAGCTGCAGGAGTGGAGCACCACCCAGACGCTGGTGCTGGCCGGTGGCTCCACGCTGGGCATCCTGGTGCAGGCCGTGGTGCTCTTCTTCCCGCTGCGCAGGCTGGGGCTCGGGCTGCGCCCCGACTTCTCCTGGCGCGGGATCGGACTGAAGCGCGTGGGCGGCATGGCCGCCTGGACGCTGGCCGCCATGATCGTGGGCAACGTGACGAGCCTGTACTACGGCCGCGTGGTCTCCGCCGCGACGAGCTACCGGCAGCAGCCGGGCGTCTCGCTGCAGCAGGCGGCAGGCATCCCCGGTGAGGCGGCGCTGAACCAGTCGCAGCTGATCACGGTGCTGCCCCACTCCATCTTCGCGCTGTCCCTGGCCACGGTGCTCTTCAACGAGCTCTCGGCCGCGTTCGCGGAGGGGCGCTACCACTCGGTGGCTCCGCTGGTCTCGCGCGGGCTGCGCACCACGGCGGTGCCGATCATGTTCTTCACGGTCGGTTTCATCGTGCTGGCCGGACCCATCGGGCGGCTCTTCGGCGGCACGGGCGCCTATGCGAACGAATCGGGCGCGGCGATCGCCACCCTAATCGTGTTGACCACCCTCGGGCTCCCGGCCAAGTCCTATGCCTTCTATCTGATGCGGGTCTTCTACGCGCAGGAGGACACCCGCACGCCCATGCTCCTGCAGGTCTCCTATGCGCTGGTGGGCCTCGCCGCCGCCTTCGTGGCCTCCCTGACCCTGCCGCCGTGGATGCTGGCCCCGGCCACGGCCCTGATCTACGCGGCCTCCAACACCGTGCAGGCGATCGTGGCGCACTTCGCGGTGCGGAAGGCCTACGGCGACTACGGGGTGGGCAAGGTCATCGGCAGCTACGTGCGCATCGGCTGGCTCGCGGTGTTCGCCGGCCTGGCCGGGGGGATCGTCCTGCTGCTGCTGGGCGGCTACGACTTCGGTTTCGCGTGGAACGGCTACGTGCCGGCCCTGCTCTCCCTGCTGGCCTCCGGCCTGGTGATGGGCGTGGTGTACCTGGTGCTGCTGCGGCTGGCCGATGTCACGGAGCTGGAGCTCTTCCTCGGGCCCCTGGCCCGGCGCATCCCCGGCGGGTCCCGGTCCCGGCGCTGAGGCGGCCGGTAGCATGAGGCGCGGGGGCACCGCTGTGCCCTCGCCGTACCGTCCCCCAAGGAGACCCCGTGTCGGAAGAGATCACCGCAGGAACCGTCCTCGGCGGCCGCTACCTCGTCACCTCGGAGGTGGTCGGGACGGCCGAGGGGGATCTGGTCTTCGAAGGCACCGATCAGGTGCTCAACCGCGCGGTGTCCATCCTCGTGGCTGCCCCGGCGAACGCCACCCGCGTGGCCGTCTCGGCGCGCGAGGTCGCGATGGGCACGCGCCCGTCCGACGTCCAGGTCCTGGACCTCGGCCTCTCCGGCGCGTCCACCTACCTGATCACCAACACGATCGACGCCGCGTCGCTGCTCGACCTCGCCGTGGAGTCCGACACCCCGTACATCGAGCCCTTCCAGACCGACACGCTCGGCCAGGAGATCTTCGGCGAGGCCCGCGCCATGGAGCCCCAGGTCTTCGAGGACGACGCGGAGTACTACCAGGAGCTCGCCGAGGAGCAGGCGCGCCGCAAGCCGCGCCTCGGTGGACTGTTCTCGCGCTTCCGCGGGGAGCCGGGCGCCGCTGAGGCGGGCGCTTCGGGGCCCGACGCCGCTGGGCAGGGTTCCGCGGGCACCGAGGCCACCGCGCAGGGGGACGAGGTGCCCGCCTCCGCCGCGGGTGCCGCCGAGCCGATGACGGGCCCGTTCGCGGCGCAGCCGACCTCGGCCGCCGATGCGGCGGCCGTCTACGACGACACGAACGAGGCCGGGAAGGCCGCGCAGCAGGGCGGGGCCGGGAACGCCGGCGACGACGCCACGCAGCTGCACCGCAGGGTGGACGCCCCGGCGACCTCCACGGGCGACGAGGCCTCCGCCGCCGGTCCCAGGCCGGACCGCGCGCCCACTGCCGGGGCCGGTGCGGGATCCGCGGCAGAGTCCGAGGCGGAGTCCGGCCGGACGGGCGCGGCAGCCGGGAGCGCTGCGGCTGAGCAGGGCTCCAAGGACCGCAACGCAGGGGACCAGGCCGGCAAGGATGCCGAGCGCACGAGCGGCAAGGGTCCCGGACGTGGTGCAGCGGCGGCCGCCGCGGGAGCGGCCGGGCTCGCCGGTGCCGCCGGTGCTGCCGGTGCTGCCGGTGCTGCCGGTGCCGCACGCTCTGGAGCCTCTCAGGACGCCGGCGTCGCCTCGGGTGCCGCCGCGAGCGATGCGGCGCAGGGTGCGGGTGCCGGCAACGGTGCCGCCCAGTCCGGCTCGGCGGCCGGGGACGCGCGGACGGCGGGAGCCGCAGCGGCGTCGGGCAGCGCGGCCTCCCAGACCGACCCGGCCTTCGAAGCAGCAAGCCGCGGCGCCGAGGGGCGCCCGGCCTCCCACTTCCCGCGCGAGGCCGCCGGTGCGGCCGTGCCCCCGGCCGATGACGACTTCGTGGCGGCCACCGGTGGCGGCGAGGGCGGCAACCACCGGCTCACGCGACTGATCGTGGGCCTGGTGCTCGTGGTGGTCCTCGTGGGCGCCGTGGTCCTCGCCGTGCAGTCGCTGACCAGGTCCAAGGACAACGGGCCCGTGGCCGGGGCGAGCTCCAGTGCCGCCTCCTCCGAGCCGGCCAAGGACTCCTCGTCCTCCTCGGCCTCCGCCTCCCCCACGCAGGAGAAGGTGAAGCCGAAGATCGAGGGGATCTCGATCGTGCAGCCGCAGGGCGTGTCCATGAACGCCCGCGGTGACTCGGACCTGTCCAACGCGGTGGACGGCAGCGCCTCCACGAGCTACCAGACGTACTCCTACAAGTCCCCCGTGTTCGGCGGCTTCACCAAGTCCATGACCCTGGCCGTGAAGCTGGAGAAGCCCTCCGACGTCTCCTCCGTGGAGCTCTCCGGGCTGAACGGCACCGGCGGTAAGGTCGCGATCCTGGTGGGCAAGGACGAGGACGTGGACTCCGCGCAGGAGATGTACTCCGGCTCCTTCTCCGGCCCCACCCTCTCCGCCGACCTCGGCTCCGGGGATGACGCCCAGAAGGCGCAGTACGTGTTCATCACCATCACGGAGCTGCCGCGCCTGGCCTCCGTGAACTCCTCGGGGCTGCCGTACGGCTTCCAGGTGGCGGAGATCAAGGTCGACTGAATCGCTGCCAGGCACGTTGCGCCCTTGCGGTCGGCGTGTCAGGGAGCACGTGCGGGAATAGTCCCACCGGGGCCAGGGTTATGGCTCCTGAAACCCGCGTCCGGCCCGGCCGGAGGCGGCACCTGCAAAGGAAGGCAGAGCAGTGTCAGCTGACACCGATGTGGTGCGCGATGTGATCATCGTCGGCTCCGGGCCCGCCGGGTACACGGCCGCCGTGTACACCGCGCGTGCGAACCTCTCACCCCTCGTCATCGCCGGGTCCGTGGACGCCGGCGGCGAGCTGATGAAGACCACCGAGGTGGAGAACTTCCCCGGCTTCCCCGAGGGCATCATGGGACCGGATCTCATGGCCAACATGCAGGCGCAGGCCGAGCGCTTCGGTGCCGAGGTCCTCTACGAGGACGTCACCGCAGTGGAACTCGAGGGCGACGTGAAGAAGGTCGTCCTCATGGACGGCAGCATCCACCGTGCACGCTCCATCATCATGGCCACGGGCTCCGCCTACCGCGAGCTGGGACTGGAGAACGAGACCCGCCTCTCCGGCCACGGCGTGAGCTGGTGCGCCACGTGCGACGGCTTCTTCTTCCGCGAGCAGGAGATCGCCGTGGTGGGTGGCGGCGACTCCGCCATGGAGGAGGCCCTCTTCCTCACCAAGTTCGCCTCCAAGGTCACCGTGATCCACCGCCGCGACTCCCTGCGCGCATCCAAGATCATGGCGGACCGTGCCCTGGAGAACCCGAAGATCGAGTTCGTATGGAACTCCGAGGTCGCCGACGTGCTCGGGGACGAGAAGGTCAGCGGCGTGAAGCTGCGCAACCTGCTCACCGGCGAGGAGTCCGAGCTGGCCCTGACCGGCCTGTTCGTGGCCATCGGCAACGATCCGCGCACCGCGCTGGTCAAGGACCAGCTGGAGGTCACCGAGGCCGGCACGCTGGCCGTCGAGGGTCGCTCCTCCAAGACCTCCCTCCCCGGCGTCTTCGCCGCGGGCGACGTCCTCGACCCCAGCTACCGGCAGGCCGTCACCGCGGCCGCCTCCGGCTGCGTGGCAGCCCTGGACGTGGAGCACTTCCTCGCCGATCTGCAGGCCTCCGCGGCGGCCGACTCCTCCGAGTCCGCCGCCGCGATCGCCTGACACCCCTTTCCCAACCCACTTCAAGGAGGCACAACATGGCCACCACCGACGTCACCGATGCCACGTTCCAGTCCGAGGTCCTCGAGTCCGACAAGCCCGTGATCGTGGACTTCTGGGCCGAATGGTGCGGCCCCTGCCGCATGCTCAGCCCCATCCTCGACCAGATCGCCGACGAGCACGATTCCGTGCGCGTGGTGAAGGTCAACGTGGACGAGAACCAGGGCATCGCCGCCAAGTTCGGCATCACGTCCATCCCCGCGGTCTACGTCTTCCAGGGCGGAGAGCACGTCGCCACCTCCATCGGCGCCAAGCCGAAGCAGGTCCTGGAGCAGGAGTTCGCCGCGTACCTGGGCTGATCCGCGGCGCCGGTGCTCAGCACCGGTCCCCAGCACCGACACGAGAGGGGCGGGACACCATGATGGTGTCCCGCCCCTCTCGTGTCTGCTTGTACGGTCAGTCGCCCGGGTTGATCAAGCTCATGATCCGGTCCAGGTCATCCACCGACGCGAAGTCGATCTGGACCTTGCCCTTGCGCGCACCGAGCGTGATCTTCACGTTCGTGTCCAGGCGGTCCTGCAGCGTGTTGGCCAGGAAGTCGAGGCGCTCGTGGCGCTGCGGCTCTGCACGGCGCCTCCTGGAGGCCGTGGGAGCCGCACCGGCCATGACTGCCGCGGCTTCCTCCGTGGCGCGCACGGAGAGCCCCTCGTTGACGATCCGCTGGGCCAGCTTCTCCATGTCCGCCGGATCCTCCAGCGTCAACAACGCACGCGCATGGCCGGCCGTCAGGACGCCGGCTGCCACGCGACGCTGCACCAGGGCGGGCAGACGCATCAGACGGATGGTGTTGCTGATCTGCGGACGGCTGCGACCGATCCGCACCGAGAGCTCCTCCTGGGTGCAACCGAACTCGGTCATCAACTGCTGGTAGGCGGCCGCCTCTTCCAGCGGATTCAACTGGGATCGATGGAGATTCTCCAGCAGAGCATCGCGCAGCAGGTCGCCGTCGTCCGTGTCGCGGATGATCGCGGGGATCGCATCCAGCTTCGCCTGCTGGGCGGCACGCCAACGGCGCTCACCCATGACGAGCTCGTACTTCCGGTCCCCCGTCTCCCGCGAGGGACGGACGACGATCGGCTGCAACAGGCCCACCTGCTGGATCGACTGGACCAGTTCCTCCAAATCGTCCGGATCGAAGACCTGACGCGGCTGCTTCCGGTTCGGGTGGATGTCCTCCAGCGGCACCTCGGCGAAGCTGGCGCCGGGCACCTGCACGAGCTCCGGGGCGTCCTCCTCCACGCCGGCACCGCCGCCCTGCGTGGACTCCTCCGGCTGAGAGCTGTTCTCCCGGGCTTCCTGGGCCGCCGCGCTGTCCTGAACGTCCTCCGGGGCTGTGTCTGTGTCGCTCCGAGCCGTGTCCGTGTCCGCCGGTGCACTGTGGTTCTGCCGCGCGGACGTCTCGACTGCATCCGCAGCGGGCCGGGGAGCAGCCTCAGTGGACTCCACGGTCTCTGCGGTGTCCTCGGTCTGGTCCTGCACCTCCGGCTCCGGCGCGCGCCTGCTGCGCCCGAGCACATCAGGAACGGCGCGGCGAGGCTTGGGACGGTCCGGTGTGCGCGAAGGGGCCGTGGAGCGGCCCGCGGGTTCCGGCTCCGTGCCGTTGGACGCTGCTGCACTGTGATTGGCCGTGGGGGTGAAGAACATGTCCACGGGCCGCACACCGCGGCGCGCGCCAGTGGAAGTGGCCCGCTGCGTCGCCGTGCGCCTGGCGGGGCTCTTCTGAGAGACACCATCCTCCGAACCGTCCCGAGACGCGGCGACCTTCGAAGCCGCCTTCGAGTCGGAACTCGCTGCGGCGGTCTTGCTCGTCGGGGCCTTCGCTGCCGATGCCTTGGTTGTGGCCCCCTTCGCTGTGGAGCCCTTGGTTGCGGAACCATTCGCGGTAGAGGCTGCGCTCGACTTCGAGGTCGCCCTGCTAGTAGAGGAGGACGCCGTGGCAGCGGGCTTCGCTTCGCCGGCCGACGACGTGCGCGATGTCGACTTGCCGACGGTCGTCGACTTCTTGGCAGAGGCCTTTGCTGCGCCCTTGCCTGGCGTCGACTTGCGAGCGGTGGTGGGAGCGGAGTTCTCCGAAGCCGACTCATCCGCCGGTGCGGATGTCGGGGCCGGTGCCGCGGCGTCCACCGGGCCACTGGAAATCAGGGCTCCGAGACCGCGTCCGAGGCCCCTTCTCTTCTCGGCCATGCCGTCCTTCCCACAAGGTGATGCGTCGAGCGTCGACGAACAGTGCAATGACCCTATGGTAGTCGTAGCGCGGCCCGATCCTGGCGTCGGATCCGGCAACCATGTGCACCGCGGGCGTGGCGTCAAGTCGGATCATGTTTCACGTGAAACGGCTGTTCGATATGGCAACGGTGACCGCCGTCGACGTCCGGAAACGCGGCGTCACACCTGACCTGGGGTAGGGCTCAGCGGGAGCGATTACGGGATCGCGTTTCGTGCGATTCAGCTGTTGCTATCAATTGGTTCTGCTTGTTTATCACTTCTACCCTGACTTTGCGACACCATCGCCGCTGATCCGGAGAGACACCCTAGCTTTGCAGCATCCCTTTCGCATCTCTGCTCCATCGGGTCACTCTGTCCACCAGAAGCGTGCGATCGGCTCACGGCTCAGT
>Ga0164242_10007098_pt1 | contig 12274 bp, 6 predicted proteins | sample OricomgcompostMG_FD_108783 | JGI IMG/M metagenome (GOLD analysis project Ga0164242, IMG submission 108783) | Miracle-Growth compost microbial communities from Emeryville, California, USA - Original compost - Miracle growth compost (MG) ... | reverse complement strand
CGAAGGCCGGTGCCAGCCCGTCGGCCACCACCGCGGACCCGGTACGGCACACCGTCAAAAAGGCTGAGAAGGCCGTCAAGGGCCTGGCGGACCCCACCGCGACCGGGACGCCGTCGCCCTCCGCTTCGGCCTCCTCCGGGGCCGCGGAGGGCGCCGGAGGCACCAAGGACGGCAAGCAGGCCTATCCCTGCCCGGTGTACGACGCCAAGGCGCTGTCCGACGCCGACGTGGAACAGGGCATACCCCTGGTGCCCGACCAGCCCTGGACGCTGAAGTCCAGCGTCCTGACCCTGCACGGGCTCAACTACGACGGCATCGTCAAGGTCAAGACGGCCAGCGGCACCGTCAAGGACGTGCTGAAGTTCACCGCAACCGGCGTGGACATCGGCGACCTCGACCAGACCGTGGTCGGCCCCCGCAACACCCACACCGAGGTCAAGGCGGCCAAGGGCTCCACCTCGACCATCCGCAACGGCACGGTGACGATGTACACCGAGTCGCTCAGCGGCAACCTGCTCGGTCTGATCCCGATCACCTTCACCCCGAAGGCGCCGCCGCCGCTGACCCTGCCGGAGCTGTTCTTCACCGACGTGACCGTGGTGCAGGCCGCCCAGTTCGGCGGCGACCTCCACGTCCCCGGCATGCAGGTGCTGCCCGGGCAGCCCTGAGTCCGGCCCCGGGACGATCCGGGCCGCCGGAACGCGGAACGGCCGCGCACCCCGTGAAGCGGGGTGCGCGGCCGTTCGCCGCGCCTGCGGGGAAGGTCAGCCCTTGGTCTCGTCGCCCAGGTGGTGGACCCGCACCAGGTTGGTGGTGCCGGGGACCCCGGGCGGGGAGCCGGCGGTGATGATCACGGTGTCCCCGGGGGCGTACTCGGAGAGCTTGAGCATCTCCCGGTCCACCAGCGCCACCATCGCGTCGGTCGTCTCCACGTGCTCGACCACGAACGTCTCCACGCCCCAGGTCAGCGAGAGCTGGTTGCGGGTGGACGGGTCGGTGGTGAAGGCCACGACCGGCTCCGGCACCCGGTAGCGGGCCAGCCGGCGGGCGGTGTCACCGGACTTGGTGAAGGCCACCAGCGTCCTGGCGTCCAGGAAGTCGGCCAGCTCGGCGGCCGCGCGGGCCACCGCGCCGCCCTGGGTGCGCGGCTTCTTGCCGGGGCCCAGCGGCTGCAGGCCCCGGCACAGCAGCTCCTGCTCGGCTGCCTCGACGATGCGCGACATCGTCTTGACCGTCTCCACCGGGTACTTGCCGACCGAGGACTCCGCGGAGAGCATCACCGCGTCCGCGCCGTCCAGGATCGCGTTGGCGACGTCGGACGCCTCGGCGCGGGTCGGCCGGGAGTTGGTGATCATCGACTCCATCATCTGGGTGGCGACGATGACCGGCTTGGCGTTGCGGCGGCACAGCTCCACCAGCCGCTTCTGCACCATCGGGACCTTCTCCAGCGGGTACTCCACCGCGAGGTCGCCGCGGGCCACCATCACCGCGTCGAACGCGAGGACGATGTCCTCCATGTTCTCGACCGCCTGCGGCTTCTCCACCTTGGCGACGACGGGGACCCGGCGGCCCTCCTCGTCCATCACCCGGTGCACGTCGCGCACGTCCTTGGCGTCCCGCACGAAGGACAGGGCGACCATGTCGACGCCCATCCGCAGCGCGAAGCGCAGGTCCTCGACGTCCTTCTCGGACAGCGCCGGCACGTTGACGGCCGCCCCGGGCAGGTTGATGCCCTTGTGGTCGGAGACCACGCCGCCCTCGACGACCAGCGAGCGCACCCGCGGGCCCTCGACCTCGATCACCCGCAGCGCCACGTTGCCGTCGTTGATGAGGATCGGGTCGCCCTGCGAGACGTCGCCGGGCAGGCCCTTGTAAGTGGTGCCGCACTGCGTGCGGTCGCCCGCCACGTCCTCGGTGGTGATGGTGAACTCGTCGCCGGCCACCAGCTCCACCGGACCGTCGGCGAACGTGCCCAGGCGGATCTTGGGGCCCTGGAGGTCGGCGAGGACGCCGACCGCGCGGCCGGTCTCCTCCGCCACCTTGCGGACCCGCTGGTAGCGTCCCTCGTGCTCGGCGTGGCTGCCGTGGCTGAAGTTGAGGCGGGCCACGTTCATCCCGGCCTCGACCAGCGTCTTCAGCTGGTCGTAGGAGTCGACGGCGGGACCCAGGGTGCAGACGATCTTGGCTCGGCGCATGGACATTATCCTATCGGTTTGTTCCACTCCGGAATTTTCTGGGGCCGGTCGCCCGCCGATCAGGCGGGCGCCCCCGGCTCCCGCGTGCCGCCCGCCGCGCCGCGGGCCAGCCGGTAGGTCTGCCGGGCGATCTCCCACTCCTCGTCGGTGGGCACCACGGCGACCGTCACCTGGCTCGCCGCCGTCGAGACCACCCGGGCGCCGGACGCCCGCACCGCGTTGCGCACCGGGTCCAGCTCGATCCCCAGCGGCTCCAGGCCGGCCAGGGCCGCCGCCCGCACCGCCGCCGAGTTCTCGCCGACGCCCGCGGTGAACACCACCGCGTCCACCCGGCCCAGCACCGCGGTGAACGCCCCCACGTAGCGGCGCAGCCGGTGGATGTAGACGTCGAAGGCCAGCCGCGCGGCCTCGTCGCCCTCGGCCATCCGGCGGCCGATCTCCCGCATGTCGTTGGCGCCGCACAGCCCCAGCAGCCCCGAGCGCTTGTTCAGCAGCGTGTCCAGCTCGTCGGTGTCCATCCCGCCGACCCGGGCCAGGTGGATCAGCACCGCCGGGTCCAGGTCGCCCGAACGGGTGCCCATCACCAGCCCCTCCAGCGGCGTCATGCCCATCGAGGTGTCCACGCACACCCCGCCGCGCACCGCCGAGGCCGAGGCGCCGTTGCCCAGGTGCAGCACGATCACGTTCACCTCGGCCGGGTCCCGCCCCAGCAGCCGGGCGGCCGCCCGCGAGACGTAGCGGTGCGAGGTGCCGTGGAAGCCGTACCGGCGCACCCCGTAGCGGTCGGCCACCGCGGTGTCGATCGCGTAGCGGGCCGCGGCCTCGGGGATCGTGGAGTGGAACGCCGTGTCGAAGACCGCGACCTGCGGCAGGTCCGGGCGCAGGCCGCGGGCCACCCGGATGCCGGCGATGTTGGCCGGGTTGTGCAGCGGCGCCAGCGGCACCAGCTGCTCGATGCCCCGCAGCACCTCGTCGGTGACCACCACCGGCTGGGTGAAGCGGGTGCCGCCGTGCACCACCCGGTGGCCCACCGCGGCCAGCAGGGGCGAGTCCAGGCCGAGGCCCTGCTCGCCCAGCTGCCGGGAGACCTCCTCCAACGCCTCGGCGTGGCCCGGCACCCCGCCCGCCTCGCCGATCCGCTCCACGACCCCGGTCGCCAGCCGCTCGCCGCCCGCGGCGTCCTCACGGGTCTCCCCGCTGTCGCCGCTCCCCGCGCGCTCGGCGCCCGCCATGTCGATGAGCTGGTACTTCACCGAGGACGACCCCGAGTTCAGCACCAGCACCCTGGTCGGCGCGCCCTGCCCGCCGGCCTCCGTGCGGTCCGTGCCGCCGCTCACGCCTGGTCCTCCTGCGCCTGGATCGCGGTGATCGCGACCGTGTTGACGATGTCCTGCACCAGCGCCCCGCGCGACAGGTCGTTGACCGGCTTGCGCAGCCCCTGCAGGACCGGCCCGACCGCGACCGCGCCCGCCGAGCGCTGCACCGCCTTGTAGGTGTTGTTGCCGGTGTTGAGGTCCGGGAAGACCAGGACCGTGGCCTTGCCGGCCACCTCGCTGTCCGGCAGCTTGGCCGCGGCCACCACGGGTGAGACCGCCGCGTCGTACTGGATCGGCCCCTCCACCAGCAGCTCGGGCCGGCGCTCGCGGACCAGCTCGGTGGCCGCCCGGACCTTGTCCACGTCCGCGCCCGAGCCCGAGGTGCCCGTGGAGTACGACAGCATCGCCACCCGCGGCTGTACGCCGAACCGGGCGGCGGTGCCCGATGCCTGGATCGCGATGTCCGCCAGCTGTTCGGCGTCCGGGTCCGGGATGACCGCGCAGTCGCCGTAGACCAGCACCCGGTCGGCCAGGCACATGAAGAACACCGAGGACACGATCGAGGCGTCCGGGCGGGTGCGGATCACCTCGAACGCCGGCCGGATGGTGGCCGCCGTGGAGTGCACCGCGCCCGAGACCATGCCGTCCGCCAGCCCCTGCTCCACCATCAGCGCGCCGAAGTACGAGACGTCGGCGACGACGTCGTGGGCCAGTTCGAGGGTGGCGCCCTTGTGGGCGCGCAGCTCGGCGTAGCGGGCGGCGAACCGTTCCCGCAGCGGCGAGGTCTGCGGGTCCACCAGCTCCACGGCCGGGTCGTCCAGCGCGATGCCGAGGTCGGCGGCCTTCTTGCGGATCGCGTCCTGCTCGCCGAGCAGCACCAGGTCGCACACGCCGCGGCGCAGCAGCACCTCCGCGGCCCGCAGGATCCGTTCCTCGGTTCCCTCGGGCAGCACGATCCGCCGCCGGTCGGCGCGGGCCCGCTCCAGCAGCGCGTGCTCGAACATCATCGGCGTGACCCGGGCCGAGCGGGCCACCGACAGCCGCGCGGTGAGCTCGGCGGTGTCCACATGCGTCTCGAACAGGCCGAGCGCGGTCTCCGCCTTGCGCGGGGTCTGCGCGTCCAGCCGGCCGTCCAGGCCGAACAGCTCGGCCGCGGTCGGGAAGGAGCCCGACGGCACCGACAGCACCGGGGTGCCCGGCGCGAGCCGGTTCGCCAGCGCCAGGATCTGCTCGCCGGGCCGCTCGTCCAGCGTCAGCAGCACCCCCGCGATCGGCGGCGCTCCGGCCGAGTGCGCCGCGAGCGCGCCCACGATCAGGTCGGCCCGGTCGCCGGGGGTCACCACCACGCAGCCGGGCGTCAGCGCCGGCAGGAACGCCGGGAGCATCGCGCCGCCGAAGACGAAGTCCATCGCGTCCCGGGACAGGCCCGCGTCGTCGCCGAGCAGCACCTGGGCGTCCAGCGCCTCGACGATCTGCCGGACCGTCGGCGCGGACAGCGCCTTCTCGTCCGGCAGCACGTACACCGGCAGGTCCAGGGTGCGGTCCAGCAGGGCGCGCACCGCGTCCGCCTGGTCCGGGGCGACCCGGTTGGCCACCATGGCGATCACGTCGCAGCCGAGGTTGGTGTAGGCGTGCACCGCGTTGCGGACCTCGGCGACCACCGACTCGGCGGCCTGGTCGCGGCCCCCTATCACCGCCAGCACCGACGCCCCGCACTCGTTGGCCAGCCGGGCGTTCACCCCCAGCTCGGCCGGCAGGTTGGTGCCCGAGAAGTCGGAGCCGAGGATGAGCACCGTGTCGTACTCCCGGGCCACCCGCAGGTAGCCCTCCACCAGTCGCGCGGTCAGCGCGGCCTGGCCCTGCTCGGCCTGGAGGGCGGCGGCCTGCGGGTAGCCGAGGCCGAAGACGGTCGACTCGTCCTGGGCGAGCCGGTAGCGGCTGCGCAGCAGCTCGAAGATGCGGTCGGGGGCGTCGTGCACCAGGGGGCGGTAGACGCCCACCCGGTCCACCTGCCGGGTCAGCAGCTCCATCACCCCGAGCTCGACGACCTGCCGGCCGTCCCCGCGGCCGATCCCTGTGACATAGACGCTGCGCGTCACCCCTGTGCTCCGTCCTTCCGTCGCTCGTTCCGGTGCTGTCCGCCCGGCCGTTCGGGCCGCTTCCCGCTGCCGAGGGGACGCCCGCGACGGCCGTGCGGGCGTACGCACCCCTGACGCTAACGCCCCTGCGGAACGGCTGCCCGGCGAGGTGGGCGGCAACCCGGTCGGCCGCGGCGCGGCGGGTGCCCCCGAAGGGGCGGACGGCCACGTAGGGTGAGGGGTGGGGCCGAAACGGTGACGAGGCCGGCGGGTAAGACTAGGGGGCAGGGGCGGGGCGACGCGGACGGCGGGGTGGGCGGAAGGAGGGCGACAGCATGCAGGTCCTGGCCACCGGGGTGCGGCGCGACGAGCGGCCGCTGTTGGAACGCGCCTTCGCGCCCCGCCACGAGGTGCACTGCGTGGAGGCGCCGCTGACCCCCGAGACGCTGCCGCTGGCGGCCGGGTTCGAGGCGGTGTCCACCGGGGTCAGCGCGGTGCTGGACGCCCCCACCCTGGAGGGACTGGTGCGCGGCGGCACCCGGCTGGTCACCCAGCGCACCACCGGCTACAACAACATCGACCTCGACCACGCCGAGCGGCTGGGCCTCACCGTCACCCGGGTCACCGGCTACTCCCCCTACTCGGTGGCCGAGTTCGCATGGACGCTGGCCACCGCCGTCAACCGGCGCATCGTCCGGTCCGTCGCCCGAACCAGGGACGCCGACACCCGGCTCGACGGGCTGCTCGGCCGCGACTTCCACGGCCGCACGGCCGGCGTGGTCGGGACCGGCCGGATCGGCACGGCGTTCGCCGCCATCGCCCGCGGCTTCGGGATGCGGCTGCTCGGCTGGGACATCGAAGTCAATCCGGCCTGCCAGGAGTTGGGCATGCAGTACGTCGAACTCGACCGCCTGTTGCGGGAGTCCGACCTGGTCAGCCTGCACGTGCCGCTGATGCCCTCCACCCACCACCTCATCGGCGGCCGCCGGCTGGCCGAGATGAAGGAGGGCGTGCTGCTGGTCAACACCAGCCGCGGCGCCCTCGTCGACACCGCGGCCCTCACCGAGGCGCTGCGCGAGGGCCGGGTCGGCGGCTTCGGCATGGACGTCTACGAGGAGGAGGCGGGTCCCGCCCTCGACCCCCGCTTCCACATGGCCGCCGCCGGGGCCGAGCAGTCCGGCACCCTGGACGGGGACGGCAACCTCTCGCCGCTGCTGATCTTCGACCATGTCCTGGTCACCTCGAACCAGGCGTACTTCACGGTCGACGCGCTGGAGGAGATCGCCGCCGCGACCGTCCGCAATGTGGACGACTATCTCGCGGGCAGGATCACCGAGTGCACGCTGATCCCGAAGTCCCCGTGACATGGACGCGCGTTCACCGCACAACCAGGAGGCACCCTTCATGCGCATCGGAGTCCTCACCGCCGGCGGCGACTGCCCCGGACTCAACGCCGTGATCCGCTCCGTGGTGCACCGCGCCGTCTCCGGCCACGCCGACGAGGTGATCGGGTTCGAGGACGGCTTCGTCGGACTGCTCGAGGGCCGCTTCCGGGAGCTCGACCTCAACTCCGTCAGCGGCATCCTCGCCCGGGGCGGCACCATCCTCGGCTCGGCCCGGCTGGAGCGGGGCCGGCTGCGCGAGGCCGCCGACAACGCCGACGAGCTGTGCGGCCGGTACGGCATCGACGTGCTCATCCCGATCGGCGGCGAGGGCACCCTGACCGCCGCGCGGATGCTCTCGGAGGCCGGCATGCCGGTGGTGGGGGTGCCCAAGACCATCGACAACGACATCAGCGGCACCGACCGCACCTTCGGCTTCGACACCGCCGTCACCGTCGCGACCGAGGCCATCGACCGGCTCCAGACCACCGCGGAGTCCCATCAGCGGGTGATGGTGGTGGAGGTGATGGGCCGGCACGCCGGGTGGATCGCGCTGGAGGCCGGCATGGCCAGCGGCGCGCACGGCATCTGCGTCCCCGAGCGGCCCTTCGACCCGTCCGACCTGGTGGACATGGTCGAGAAGCGGTTCGCCCGCGGCAAGCGGTTCGCCGTCGTGTGCGTCGCCGAGGGCGCCCACCCGGCCAAGGACACCATGGACTACGAGGTCGGCGAGATCGACAAGTTCGGCCACGAGCGGTTCCGCGGTATCGGCACCACCCTGGCCCGCGAACTGGAGGCACGGCTCGGCAAGGAGGCCCGCCCGGTCATCCTCGGCCACGTCCAGCGCGGTGGCGTGCCCACCCCGTACGACAGGGTGCTCGCCACCCGCTTCGGCTGGCATGCCGTGGAGGCGGCGCACAGCGGCTCCTTCGGCCACATGACCGCGCTGCACGGCACCCGGATCATCATGGTGCCCCTCGCCGACGCCGTCACGCACCTCAAGACGGTGCCCGAGAGCCGCATGGGCGAGGCGGAGTCGGTGTACTGACGGCATGTCAGGAACCGATGGGGCGCCGCCCGCCGCCGGGCGGACGGCTCCTCCGGGCGGTCAGTCGGCCGGCCGCAGCCAGACGGTGGCCAGTGGCGGCAGCGTCAGCGCGATGCTGTGCCGGCGGCCGTGCCAGGGCGAGGGCTCGCTCTTGACCGGCCCGTCGAGCAGCACGCCGCTGCCGCCGTAGCGGGCCTCGTCGGTGTTGAGCACCGGCACCCAACTCCCCTCCGGGCAGCCGATCCGGTACTCCTGCCGCACCACGGGCGAGAAGTTGCTCACGACCAGCAGGGGACGGCCGTCGGTGTCCAGCCGCAGGAACGAGAAGGTGTTGTCGTCCGCCGCGCCGCCGTCGATCCACTCGAAGCCGCCCGGGTCGGTGTCGCGCTGCCACAGCGCCGGCGTGGCCCGGTAGACCGCGTTGAGGTCCGCGACCAGATCGCGCACCCCGCGGTGGTCGGCCGCGGCGCCGTACCCGTCGGCCACCAGGTGCCAGTCCGGGCCGGTGTCGTGGGACCACTCCGCGCCCTGCGCGAACTCCTGCCCCATGAACAGCAGTTGCTTGCCCGGGTGGGCCCACATGAAGCCCAGGTACGCGCGGTGGTCGGCGCGCCGCTGCCACCAGTCGCCGGGCATCTTCTGCACCAGCGACTGCTTGCCGTGCACCACCTCGTCGTGCGAGATCGGCAGCACGTAGTTCTCGCTGTAGGCGTACACCATCGAGAACGTCATCTCGTTGTGGTGGTACTTGCGGTGCACCGGCTCATGCGCCATGTACTCCAGCGAGTCGTGCATCCAGCCCATGTTCCACTTCAGCCCGAAGCCGAGGCCGCCGAAGCCGGTGTGGCCGACCTGGTGGGTGGCGCGGGTGACGCCGTCCCACGCGGTGGACTCCTCGGCGATGGTCACCACGCCGGGGCAGCGCCGGTAGACGGTGGCGTTCATCTCCTGCAGGAACGCCACCGCGTCCAGGTTCTCCCGGCCGCCGTAGGCGTTGGGCACCCAGTCGCCGCCCTCCCGGGAGTAGTCGAGGTAGAGCATCGAGGCGACGGCGTCCACCCGCAGCCCGTCGATGTGGAACTCCTCGCACCAGTACACGGCGTTGGCCACGAGGAAGTTGCGCACCTCGGTACGGCCGAAGTCGAACTCCAGCGTGCCCCAGTCCGGATGCTCCGCCCGGCGCGGGTCGGCCGGCTCGTACAGCGGCTCGCCGTCGAACCGGGCCAGCGCCCAGTCGTCCTTCGGGAAGTGCGCCGGGACCCAGTCCATGATCACGCCGATCCCGGCCCGGTGCAGCGCGTCCACCAGGAACCGGAAGTCGTCCGGCGAGCCCAACCGCGAGGTCGGCGCGTAGTACGAGGTGACCTGGTACCCCCACGACCCGCCGAACGGGTGCTCGGCCACCGGCATCAGCTCCACGTGCGTGAAGCCCAGCTCCTTGACGTACGCGGGCAGCTGCTCGGCCAGCTCCCGGTAGCCCAGCCCGGGCCGCCAGGAGGGCAGGTGCACCTCGTAGACGGAGAACGGCGCCCGGTGCACCGGGACGTCGCCGCGGTGCGCCATCCACTCCTGGTCGCCCCAGGAGTACGAGGACTCGGTGACGACGGAGGCGGTGGCCGGCGGCACCTCGGCGGCACGCGCCATCGGGTCCGCCTTCATCACGCGCGACCCGTCACGCCGGGTGACCTCGAACTTGTAGAGGGTGCCCGGGCCGACGCCGGGCACGAACAGCTCCCACACGCCCGAGGACCCCAGCGACCGCATCGGGTGGGCGGTGCCGTCCCAGTAGGTGAAGTCCGCGGCCAGCCGCACCCCCTGTGCGTTGGGCGCCCATACCGCGAACCGGGTGCCGGTCACCCCGCCGTGCTCCATCGGCCGCGCCCCCAACGCGTGCCACAGCTGCTCGTGCCGGCCCTCCCGGATCAGGTGCAGGTCCAACTCGCCGAGCGACGGCAGGAACCGGTACGGGTCGTCCACGACGTGCTCGCCGTCGTCGTACCGCACCACCAGCCGGTACGCGTCGGGCACCGCCGGGAGCGGCAGCAGCGCGGAGAAGAGCCCGTCGCCCTCGGGGGCCAGCTCGGCCGGCTCGCCGTCGTGCCCCTCGACGACCACCGCGACCGAGCGCGCGTACGGCCGCAGCGCCCGTACCCGCACCCCGCCCGGCTCCGGGTGGGCGCCGAGCACGCCGTGCGGGTCGTGGTGGGCGCCGTTGAGCAGGCGCCAGCGCTGCCAGCCGTCGAGAGCGCCGGGCACGGCCGGACGACCGTCCCCCGCGTCCTTCGCCGCCGCCGCGTCCTTCCCGGCCCCCGCGTCCTTGGGGTGCCCCGTGTCCTTGGGGTCCTCCGCGTCCGTCGAGGGCCCGGGGTTCTTCGGGTGCCCAGTGTCCTCGGCGTCCTCCGTGTTCTTGGTTTTCTCTGTGTTCTCCGTGGCCTCGGTGCCCTTGGCGTCCTCGGTCGGGCCGGCGGGGCGCTCCTGCCGCGGCTGCTCGTCCGTCACGGGCCGCTCCGGCCGCTGCTGGGCCTGGATCTCCGCCTCGGGCCGGTCCTCCGGGGCCGGTTGGCGGTCGGCGGCGGCCGCTTCGCGGTCGGCCGGGTCCGGCGGCGCCTGGCCGGTGGCCGAGCGCGCCGGGGCGGGGCGGTCGGTGGCCGAGGGGGCGTCGGCGGGCTGCCGGGGGCGGCTGTGCGGCCAGGGCGCCTCCGGGCGGTCCGGGGAGCCGGCCGCCGGGCCGGCCGCCGTGGCGGGCTGCGGGGCGGTCCCGGAGGCCGCGGGGTGCGGTGTGGTGGCGTCGTATCCGCGTGCCGCCGCCTCGGACGTGGCGCCCGGGGGCTGGGCGGTCGGACGGTGCGGTTCGGGCGGGACGGTCACGGGAGGTGCCTCCTCGAACGGGATCGGGAGCGGCGGGGTCGCGGTGCCGGGTGCCCGGCCGGACAGGGGGTCCGGCCGGGCACCCGCACGTCACCCCGCCGAGGTCGCCAGACGGGCCAGCGCGGACAGCGGGATGGGCAGCCACGCGGGTCGGTGCCGGGCCTCGTAGCGGGCCTCGTAGACCGCCTTGTCGGTTTCGAAGGCCCGTATCAGTACGGGTTGTTCGCGCGGGTCGGCGCCCGCCACCGCCGCGTACCCGGAGCAGAACGCGTCCCGGTGCGGCGCCGCCCACGGTCCGTTGCCGCTGTGGTGGGCCGCGTAGTCGAACGAGCGGAGCATGCCCGCCACGTCCTGCACCGGCGGCGCCGGACGGCGCCGCTCGGCCAGCGGCCGGGCCGGCTCGCCCTCGAAGTCGATGAGCACCCACTCCCCGTCCGTGCCGCGCAGCGCCTGGCCGAGGTGGAGATCGCCGTGGACGCGCTGGGCGGTGACCCCGCCGCCCGGACCGCCGCCGGCGCCGAGCTTGGCCAGGTCGTCGAAGGCCGAGCGGAGCGCGCCCGCGTAAGGGCGGACGGCCGGCACCTCCGCGGCGGTGTCCTCCAGCCGCCGCGTCATGGCCGCGGCGGTCCGCTCCAGCGCGGCCCCGTCCAGCCGCATCACCGGCAGGGCCTCCGCCAGCGCCTGGTGCACCTCGGCGGTGGCCGCGCCCAGCGCCGCCGCCTCGGACCGGAAGTCGCCGTCCTCGGCCACCGACGCCAGCGCCAGCGCCCACCCGTCGGCCGAGCCGGGCAGGAACCGCTGGAGCACTCCCAGCGTCGTCGGCTCCCCGGGCCCGTCCGCGGTGCCGCCCGGTCCGCCGGACCCGGCCGCGTGCCGGTCAGCCGGCTGCCCGCCCCGCGGCCCGTCGCCGTCGTCCGGCAGCGCCTCGAACCACGCCACCGGCTCCGCGACCCGCCGTGAGCCGGCCCGGGCCAGCGCCAGCGACAGCTCCAGGTCCGGGTTGCTGCCCGGCGACACCCGCCGGAACAGCTTGAGGATGTAGGCGTCGCCGTACACGACCGAGGTGTTGGACTGCTCGGCCGTCGACACCCGCGGAGCCAGGCCCGGCGGGAACTGCGCGGACGGCTCGGTGGTGAAGCGCAGCCGGCCGCTGCGGCCCGGCAGCCGCAGCCGCTCCAGCAGCAGCGCCGCCAGCCGCGGGTCGTGCGGGGCGTCGTAGAGGGTCAGCCCGTCGTAGGGGCCGCCGACGGCCGGGCCGAGAGCGGCGCGCACCAGCGCCGACGGCAGCAGCGGATGGGCGCCCAGCAGCAGCTGGTAGCAGTCCGGCGGCCGGCCGGGCTGCTCCACGTCGACCAGGACGTGCAGCAGGCCGAGGGGCCCCAGTCGG
>Ga0164242_10007097_pt1 | contig 12275 bp, 11 predicted proteins | sample OricomgcompostMG_FD_108783 | JGI IMG/M metagenome (GOLD analysis project Ga0164242, IMG submission 108783) | Miracle-Growth compost microbial communities from Emeryville, California, USA - Original compost - Miracle growth compost (MG) ... | reverse complement strand
TCGAAGCCCAGCAGTTCGTCAATGCGGGCGAGGCCTGCGGGAGAGCCCTCCATGCCGTAGTGGGCGGGGTCCAGGCCGTGCAGCCTCTCGTACCACGGCGGGGTGCAAGGAAGCGCGAGCTGGATGGCGACGCCCAGGATGGACATGAAGCCGAAGGCCTTGGCAAAGGCCTGGGTCGAGCCGGGGGAGGCGAAGAAGAAAATAAGACCGCTACAGATGAGGGGCAGGGTGAAGTGGCCGAGGCCGTATGGGAGCCAGGCTATTAAGTCGAGGATCCAATGTGTGTGGGCGGAGAGGATGTTGGAGAGGTTCGCGCCGTAGAGGACGTTCTCAAGGGCAGGGAGCACCTTGACCCAGATGTGAGGTCGAACTTCGGTAGGGATAAACCTGCCCGGTGATCTCTGTCAGCAAATCTCGAACCTAAGGTATGCATGCAGGAGCATATGCCCGGCACCCCCGGTCGCCCGGGGGAGCCGGCCGGAATGGAGAGTAGGAGCGAGAGGTAGCAGAGTATGCAAAAACTTACCGGCTTGAAAAGAAGAAGAGTAGGTAAACCCATATCGACGTGGACGGGAGGAAGAATTGCTGGGTGATTGGCATGAGGAGTAGCACTCCATAGAGGACACAGGCGCCGGTCTTGATCAGAGGGGCGGAGGGTGCGATTATAAGGCTAAAGAGTGTGACAAAGATGAGGATCAGGTACTGGGCGTCGAGGAGGTGCCATCGCCGTGTCCTCAGTATCCGCAGGGTCTCCCGGACGTCAAAGGACGTTTTTAACCTCGTCACGTCATCGACGTTCAGGGAGGTAGAAAGCCGGGCCTTTTGGCGGGCGCGCAGGCGGCGGCTCGGCCGGTACTTTTGGGGGATGGGGTTGAGGAGGGCGAAGTTGAGGGAGCCGGGCCAGAAGGGCAGCTTCGGTTTGGGTTGGGCGAGCAGAGCGTTGAATTCCTGCATCGTCGAGTTTGTTGCTGCCGCGGGCCGCGACACCGAGGGGGGCCCGGAGGACGCGGGACCGGGAAGGGCGGGAGGGTTTTTGTTGGATTTGCTAATAAGGGGGGATAAAAGCTTTGGGATCGATGCGGGCGCAAAATGGTCTACCGGACAGCAAGGGAAAGAAAGTGGAAGAATAGGAACCTCGACGAACCGGAAGAGATGCTACCTGCTGGCAATGCAGATAGTCATCACTTGAACGGTCAGAGGGTGGTTTTGGAGGTTATGCGGATTATAGGTGTGTGTTTCCACCGCAACGAAAGTTTGCGGGAGGAGTCGGACGGAGAGGAGCTAGGAGAGGCGCAAAACAAGATGGATGGTGGCGTGTGTGGAGGGTGGGCATGCGAGGGTATGTATATGTTTGGCCCATCTACTATTAGCGTGATGAAATTAAGGCCAAGACTCCCCGGCCGCCGCTTCGCCCAAGCTAATACTGAGAAGTCCACTACCTTTTTTTTAGTGGAACAAAAAGAAAGAGCAGCACGGGGCGCGTCCCACGGGCTACCACGGGGTGGCATTCCAGTTGCGTGGGAAAACGGCGAGAAAAAGAGCCGCTGGAGTGGGCCGCCCCGGCTGGGAAGCAATTACAACGTATTCCGTACCCCCTACCTACACCAGAGGGAGACCCAGGTGAGAGGCCTGCAAGGGAGCGATGGCGACGAGAGGGAGGGAAGGAGAGAAGACGACTGGCGGTCGTGCTGTCACACTCCCACGCTGCAGGGGCTCCCCCAGGTGGCCCCAAAAAGTCGCAAATCATGAACCATGAACGGGAAACCCGCCTCCCATGTCATGTACATGTACATGTACATCTCTGCCTTAATGCCCACTAACCCTAGCGAGAGGCCCTGGGTACAGTACCTACCGTACCACACATTCGTTATCCGTGTTATCCGATCCAACTTTGTGCCCAAAGCTCAAGCTCTCCAAAGCTGCTTGTCTCTGTGGTTGATCGGCAATGAACGTTTTGTCTCTCCCCCTTCGCGCGATGGACGGCCCCCTTTCGACGACGAGTTTCGCTGCTGGAATTCCGAGTTCCCGTCTTTTCTTTTATCACCGAGGGACGGGTAGCCGGGAATTGCGGCAGGCGCAAGGTGTTTGCGATAACTCTTGTTCTCCAAGTGTCTCTGCACAAAGAGAACCCCCTTCCCTTGACCGGGGTCCAGGTTTTGCCCTGTGTGATAGTACAGATTATGTACCTGGTACTCGAGGATTACCAATCGGCCACTCGCGAAGTTTCCGAGCCCGACCGACTTTTTCGTTTTTTACTGCCAGGTATGGAGTTCGGCGACGGCGCTTAGCAGGTTTAGGTCCGCCCGTTGTTACTCAGCACTTGTTCTTCTCACCCAATCGATCTATCGTCCAATCGCCAATTCGATGTCGCATCTGCATAACCCCCGAGGCATCCGGCGGATGGGCAGTTCACTAGTCAGTAAGCATCACGGGAGTTCATGGTGGGGGTGGTTGAGCAAGATCAAAGAGATTAAGATCACGGAGAGAGAGCCCGAGGAGAAGAGACTAAGCAGAGAGACCAGGGACACACATTTGCCTGTTTGCTTCATGTGCTTCATGTTTGACCATCTCTATTTTCCCGCCGTTCAATCAAAAGTCCGTGCTCACGGAATGCGTTTGTCTGTTTTGAGCTTTTGCTCGCCTGACTTGGACGCAAATCAGGGGCCCAGCAAAAAGAAGGGATCGACGGGGATTCCCTCGCGCCAGATTTTGAGTCTGGGGTAAAACTCAGAGGGACCCCGTCTCGATCCTGTCTACTACGCATAGAAGTCGCCTGACACCTTCCACGACACCCATCCTCGCTTAAGAGAAACTCTGCATCATCTGCTGCCTAAGAAAGGAAAAAAAAAATAATAATCACAAGCCGAGCCCGCTTCGAGCTTGGCACCATCAGCATTCAAGTTCGCGCCACAATTGGCGCAAGGGCAGACGGAAGGTGCGGAAATGCGAAGGCCGGCGCTGAAGCGGAAGCACCTCACAGACCACCACTTGGGCGTTTTAGCGCACACTGATGCCGCCCGGCGACTGGTCCGCTCAAGTCCGTAAGTCCGTCCTTTGGCGGAGGTGTAGGTAGTGTACATGGGTACATGCAGCACGGGCCAGAAAGCCACCAGTGTGACCACTATCGAAAGCGGGTATGCACCTGACGTAATGCGCGAGTCCACACGTGTGTGGTCTAGGTAGGTACTGAAGGGTTCATAACTGGACATCAGGGTCTTTTGCATCGCCCGAACCCTCTCATCCTCCTCGATGGTCCCTGAAAGCCAAGAAAGGTCGGTTTCGATCCTGCGGAACGAGGGTTTTGGTCCACAGAAATGCCGATATGACAAGCTCTTTGCGCATCGTGCAGGCATTAGTGTAAAATCCCAACATTGGGTAGGTACTTAAACTTCGAGGTGGGGCCATAACTCAAGATCACCCAACCGTCACGCGACACAAGGCGGTCAATCGCGATGGAACCCTGCGGTACCAAAGATACCCCGGTACATGAGAAATTGCTGCGGTGTGCCACCTACGATTTGCTCTGCGGCCTCATCCGCTGTCATGTAATCGCGACCTGACCGCCTTTCACGCCGCGGGAGTTGGGCTTCACCTTGATGCGTTTCATTTTATACTACGACTCCGTAGTAACGGCTATGCTCCACAACTTGGGGGCTAACTTCAAGTCCGTTAAAACTTCATTCGAGTCGTCCCCGCCAGGTTCTAATCATTTTGATCCGGTGCCATGTCGGTCGGCATTGGACTGCATATTCGGTGGCTTGGGACGTCAAGTTGGGCGGTCAAGTGACGAGTGCTTCATCGGCGAGACATTGGCTTGGAGAAAAAGCCTCACGCGAGAGATGTGCATATCAAGCCTCGGCCCTTGAATCAGTCAGCCACTGGTGTGACAGACCAGTCCTACGCGCGAATCGAGCTTGGTTTGGTTTTTGCCTTTTTTACACGATGGCCGGCGCGATGGCACCCGGATTGACAATGCCGGAGCACGGCTCATTCTATGCCGGCATTGCTACTGCATAACTCAGATGCTAATTAAATTAGTGCAGGCCTGGAAGGGGACAAGAATTAGCAGCCTCCAAAACGAAGCTACCAGCCCACCGGGTTGTCGTCCAAGTCCACGTTTGCTGCTAGCATCCGCAACTTCCGCACTTTATCAGCAGTGCGCATATCTGTACTTCGTCCCTCGGAGCGTTACGGAGAATAAGGAGACGGCGACGAAAACCCTAACAGCAAGACTTGTACTAGGGGTTAGAGTATATCCGTACTGGATATGGTAATTACCGCAGACTATCCGGCGCGTCGCCTTTTTCGTTGATCTTGATTCATGGCACCCGCGTCTCGGACTCGGGCTTGTAAAACCTTGCGTGCCTCCGAACATCCCGAGGCTCGGCTCGCCGTGCCAATGCTCTTCATCTCAAAATTTTCTTTTTTTAATTATTGCAGGGATCAATTATCGCCCACTCCTTTCGAATTGTGGGATCCCTGTATCGATCTTGTGTAATGTTGTAATTACTATTACCTCCTCCAAGGGAGGATCAGTTTGCCCATAAAAGCCCACTGTCCGCTCAACGGGTTCAAGAACTGGTTGTTGGAGAGGCAGGAAACTACACCATTTGGGCTACTGAAGAAGACCACAAACTGTTCGCAAGTTGCAAAGGGGACTGAAATGTTACACATCATCACGTGTTGAGTCACGTGCAGACAAGGGCCGGGAAACAGGGTTCCGCGGGGTTTTGTATGGATCCTAGATGGAGATTGGCCCTGCCAGGGACCTGGATCTTAGTTGCTGCTTTTCCCATACAGATAAGGTGAGAGGAAGAGCAAGGTAGATCGCTGGGCCTGACCTGACTGATCTGAGGGCCCTGGGCATAAAAAGAACCACGGAGGCCCTCAGGAATAGAAGGTCAAGCTTCAAAACAATTGCCTCACCGAAGGATCCTTCTCGCTTACCTAACCGCTCCTCGCTTATGTCAGCGGGACCTTTGTGTCAAGTCTGGTGCTAGTAACCACATCGCCTCTTAAGGCTGACTGCCCTAAACCACATTACAACCTTGGGCCTTACACCTGGGGGCTCGAACGTAACAATACAATAGTAGAATATAGTTTCGAAGTAACTAGTTCTTTCAATAGCTCGAGCAGTATTGTCACAGGCCTACTACACTAAAGGGCTGATTAGGTAGCGGTCTTGCAGTCCCCTAAATACAGTATAGAAACGGGGTCAGTTCCTGACCTTCCCCCATAGGCCTGACACCGCGTCACGTAACCCGCGTCGACACGTGCTACACGCCCGACTCGGCTCAATTGAAGCTATCACCACTTTCCAGGACAGCAAGCCCTTACAGGACTCCTCTCACGAATGTTCTTTTGCTTCACTAAAGTTCCAGTTGTATGCAAGTCTTTCATTTACCAATGTTGGAAACCTTCCATCAGCCTCCGCAGAGGTACGGCATACTCGGGTAGCTGTCCAATCAATCGCAAAGACGCCAAGAAACGAGGGCCCAGTTCTACCATCTGCCCCGCGTCACCTCGCCCTCACCAAAACCCCTACTACTGGTCTTCAATGCCCCCCACCCCCCGTATTCGCGATGGATCCAACGGAGTCGAGTCTTGATGACCTAGACAACGATGTCTTTGGCCCCCTAGTCGCCATCTCACCCGAGAGCCTTGTCCTGCTCGCGAAGAATCTCCGATCCAAGATCTTCAAAATATCGACCTCGGCTGGCAGTCTCATCGCTCGCATTTGCGGATCCTACAACTTAGTTCACGTTGTCCAGCTTGATGATTTCAAGCTTGTAATCCGTGTGCCTGCTACTGGATGGGGTAGTGGTATGACCACGGCGGCAGCACATGCACTTGAATCCCAAGTCGCCACCTTGCGTTTGATTGCAAGCAAAACTACAATTCCGGTTCCAGAAATCTATGCCATCGACACTACTAAGGACAATGAGATTGGAGCTCCATATGTCTGCATGAGCTTTATCTCTGGAGAGACTGTTTCAAAGGCTTGGTTTGACGACGACAACACCGGTCAATTCCCTCTTGAAGATCGACGTCTTAAAATTCTGACATCAGTCTCACAATGCCTGGCTCAATTTTCCCAGTTCAGATTTGAAAAGATTGGATCTGTGCATGGAGATGTGGATAGTTCATTCACCATCGGCCCTTGCTATCACTGGCACCAGAACGACAACAGCAGTCTCAGCATTGTGGAATCTGGCCCTTTCGACACCCTAGCAACCTATCTACAGGAACACCAGGTGGCAACAGATACAGGAAGTGTATGGGGCGTCGCAGAAGCCAAACTGATAGACAATATCGTCCCCCATCTACCGGCGCAAAGTCCAAACGAAGGTTTCGTTCTTTCCATACCGGATTTCGACTCTCAGAACATCATGGTAGATAAAGAAGGCAATGTGACCGGAATTATTGACTGGGACCTGGCACAAACTATGCCGCGATGTGTGGGGTATTGTCGCTACCCTGGCTGGATCACGCGGGATTGGGATCCTCTCATGTACGGCTGGCCAAAGATGAAAGAGTCGGAAAACTCGCCAGAGGAACTTGAACGGTACCGCGAGTTCTACAACCAGGCAATTGGAGCGGCTTTGGAGTGGAAAGGAGACTGGGGGTACACGAAGAAGTCCCAGATAAGGGAGGCGGTATGGATTGCTGCGTTGAACTCCCCGAACAGGCTCGAGATATGTCGCCAAATGGTACAGGTTGCTATGGGGGTTGGCGTGGACGCCATGGACGTTCTCTATGACATTGGCTCTGACGAGCTAGAGGAAGAGGCTTGGTGCGATCTCAAGAAGAAATTGGCACAGCTAATTTCTTGATAAAGCCGAGTAGATAGCTGGGATTACCGAGGTTTATCGATTGGCGTTACTTTGCAACCTCGATTCTAATATGACTTGCATCAAGTGTCTCGTGTCTCGTCTCCTCTACGGTAGGTCGAATCGGTTTGCTGTCAATCAAGGTGGCTGCTAGAGCCACAATCTTGGCCGTCTTTGACAAAGACCAGCCAACCATTACGCGCACTCCTTATAAATCGGCGGTTACAGGTATCGCAATACCCACGTCGCCCTACTGATTATTGGGTGGGTGTTGGCTTGGCTCCAACGGGGGTTATTTGAAACACCAAGTTGAGCACTCCATTGAGGCGCGCGCTTGTCTCGGCGCCCTTCACCAAACGTCAACACCTCGTTTTCGTTCGAGTTCACAAAATGCGCCTCTTCTGGCTATAAAGCTGGCCGTTCCGTCAACCGTTCCCAGCCCAAACGTTCCTCCATCGACACCTCAACCACATCCCAAACACTCAACGTCCCAGATCTACAATATCGCGTGTTAGCTGGCGCTACGCCTCAGATCAATATGCAAGCAGGTAGCGGCACTCATCACTGGTATGATTGATTTCTTTCTCTGCTATCTTCCACCTCAATCTCCACTTGAACTAGCACCCCATTCGCATGAGAATCTCCTTCCTTGTCAAACATAATGTCTATGTTCGGCTTTTAACAACAGATGCAGTCCGGTTTGCAAGCAAAGCGCAAAATCGAGATGCCAGACCCTAGGACATCTTACGATTTGTGCCAAGTGCGGACGGTCGTGGGCGCCCTCCTACAACTCCGAGTGCCCATATTGTCAGAATGCCAGAGAGAAAGAAGAGCAGCGAAAGAAGAAGGAGAAGAAGCAGAAGTGACTGGGTTGGGGAGGAAGAATATGTCGTTGTACCGAGCGTGAAGTGTACGATAGAGTTAAGGCAAATATAGCAGTCTCCGAGCAAGGTACGCATTGTAGAAGCATAATTATTGTGCTCTGTGCCTTTCGAAGCTACTACATCCCGTAATCTTGGCTCTGATGCGTAGGATATTCATCCCAGATGGACTGAATGCGTCGCCAAGAGAAGTTGGTTCCAAGCATCCGTGACATGACTAGGGATAAGAGCCTGAGCTGGTATTTGTCCTCGTTGCGGGGGCCGGGGGCGGCTAACCGGCCCCGAACGAGAACGCGATGTAAGCCGGCAAAACGTCGGGCGAGGGTAGCTGAGTCATCAATGGACGGCGTGCCGGAAGACTCCTTTTGCATCCAACAAGGTACTCTCTCTATGTGGAACTTACCGTTCAGGGACAGATTGTGCCCAAGCTGCAACAGCAAATAGAATCTCTGCCCGCCATTAGTTCGAGCTGAACAGCGACTTGTAGGTACCCTCTACTAGCAAGCAAACATGGAGATTACGACGGGTATTCAAGCGTTCGTCAAGTAAAGCAAAGTACTGCTCTAGTGCGGAGCTTTGGGCAACTTTTCCGCAAATAAGCAGAAGCGAGAAAACGAGAAACGAAACAATGACATAAGGTAGCAACTTTTATTTTCTCGGTCGTAATTCGTATTCGCATGCCATTCGGCATCTCTTCCGCCAAGAAGGAAAATAAGGCCAGTTGAAATTCATCATCGCTTTCATGGACAACGCGGCCAGGTTGAGCCAAGCCTACAATACCTAGTGCCGATCATGATCAGGGGAACCCGTTGAGGCGTCGTACGCAAAAAGATGCCGACTTGCCGTGGCCCTGAACACTTCAAGGAGGCCTCGCCGTTTTTATGTCCACAATCGGTCACATTTTGCGAGCCAGGGACCTGGTGGGGATAGTGAAGCGTCGTATTGTCACTGCTCTGCCAACACCGTAATGAATAACAAGGACGGGACAATAATAAGAATAGGAACCGTGCTGGAGGCCAAGGCGCGAAAGGTAAAGGTCAACATCATTACCCCTTAATCCCTAACCCCTAATCTTTACCCCTTGAATTGAGTGGCTGGCTGGAGATGGATATCTGTAGTACGAATAAAGTTTTCGAGAAAGAGATGCGGTAGCCGGATCGCTGATCCCAGCAGCCACCCGGCAAGATCAGCAGGATCATCTTTCACGACGGCCCGGTTCCTCCACGTCGCAGTAAGAGCATCTCGCAAAGAGCATTGTGTTGTCCATATGCAGTCCCTCCAAATTCTCAACAGCACATCGCCTTCCGTCATTCCAGCGTACGCTCCGCTGTTTACGCTTACAGACAGACAAGTATTCGGCTACCTTCCGCCGCCACTAGAAGGAGGAAGTCGGGGAGGATAGATATGCGTATATGTAGGTACTGTACGGATACTTGTGTGATAATAGATAAGAAAGAGAGCCTTGGGTCTCAGGTGGCTGCAACGTGATGGTGATACTCATAGTGCGGTGGGCGGGTACACTCAGGCTAGGTCATCAAAATATGTATGCCCATTTGCTACTTGTCTCTTCACAGACGCTGCATTATGGACTAAACCGCATAATGGGACTCGCTCTCTCGCTTTCCTTCCAGCCCCAGGCCGTGGTCGTTATCATCCCAGACATGTCTCGGGAGAGGCATACCCTCATCACACTCCGTTCCCCTCAGGGGAAGTCCAAGAATAAGGAAATAGGAGGAAAAAGGGGCGAAGCAAACATGCCCGTACTGTCACCATCGGATAAGGATAAGAGATAGCTGCCCTTGCCAGCGGCATGCTCGCAATATTTTCGACGTAACCGCAACAGTCCTTCTCTCGGTAGTTTCCCCCCAGGCTGTGTGAACCGGGTAAGTCCCCGAATCGCGGTCCATCCACCCGAATGCCATAGCTTCCTTCATGTTTCAGGCCAAGAAATCCCCCGAAATGTGCCATCCCACCTACACAACCAAGCCCGGGCCCCGCCGGTTGTAATCCTCTCGTCACAAATGCCGTCGATCAGCGTCGCTACCGCCGACTGCCGCCACCACTCCACAGGCCTTTGCTCGTCTCCACAACCCGGTTCGCTTCGTTACCCGGCCGCAAGCTCGCCGGCACCGGCAGCGGCGGCGGAGCATCGCCCATCTCGACATCCCCACCCGCATCCAGCTCGGGCTGCGTGGCATAGCCGCTATCCTTGTCCTTGCCACTACTCACCGAGATGCCGCTATCGTCCTTGCGCGCTACAGCCGGCGGTGTCGCCGTCGGGGAGGCGCCGTTGTTGTTGGCGCCGCCGGCCTGATTCCGCTTGGGCTCGCGGCTCGAGGCGCCGTTCATGAACTGGCCCTCGCGCAGCTTGTTGATGGCGCGTACGGTATCGATGGCGGCGTGCAGGGTGCGGCGGGCGTTGAAGTTCTTCTTGACCGTCGGCAGCAGGTTCTGGCCCTTGTCGCCGTCGGCCTCGCCGCCGCGCGCCCAGCTCGCGACGAACTTGTGCTGGAGGGCCTCGTGGGCGGTCATGCGCTTGACGGGGTCGATGGTGAGACACCTCCGGATGAAGTCCTTGGCACCGTCGGACACGCCCCGCCAGTATTCGATCGGGGTGAAGCTGTAGTCCGCGTTAAGGATGGCCTGCATCTCCTCAAAATCCGAATCCCGGTCGAAGGGCGTGTAGCCGCAGAGCAGGAAGTAGGTGATCACGCCGAGGGCCCAGAGGTCGACCGGCTTGCCGTGGCCCGTCTTCTTGAAGATCTCGGGCGCCATGTAGCCCGGGGTGCCGCAGGTGGTTGTCAGCACGTGGAACTGCTCCTCGTCCATGATGCGGGACAGGCCGAAGTCGGCGATGAGCAGGTCCGCGTTGTCCTCGGGGGTGCGGAAGAGCAAATTCTCGGGCTTGAGGTCGCGGTGCACTATGCCGTGGTCGTGTAGGTACGCGACGGCGGAAAGAGTCGCGAGGATCAGGTCTGCGGCGTCCGACTCATAATAGGAACCTTTCCGGCAGATGCGATCGAAGAGCTCGCCGCCGAGCGCAAGGTCGGTGACTAAGTAGAGGTTGTTCATCGTCTCGAAGTAGTCAACCAGTGTCAGGATGTTTTGGTGGCCCATCGACACTTTCTTGAGCACGGCAATTTCGTTTCGCACCTACGCAAAGGACGTATCTGATTAACAACGATTTCTTTGGGCTTTGGGCTTTGGGCATAGGGACATGAGAGAGTGTTTTTCAAGGAACCATACCATGTGTTCTCTCCCCGCCATGAGTCTCTTGTTAATGACCTTGGCGGCATAGTAACGGCCCGTATCGATGTGCACGCACTCCTTCACTACCGAGTATGACCCAGCACCCAGCGTCTTGCCGACTTTGTATCTGCACGGTTGGATCTGCGCTGCAGTCCGCTCGCCGCTCGGTGGTGGAAGAGCCATGGCGAATGTCGGGGGGTGGAGGGCTGGGAGGGCTGTGAGGCCGATGGAGGAGCGATTTTAGCTCTCCGAATGACTCGCTTGGAGTCTATATAGAGGGCGGGTTCGCACTTCGACTGTCTTCGAGTCCTTGTACGAGACGGATTTCTTGCAGATTTCCTTTGAAGTCGATGCTCACGGTAATGATGGGTAGCTGCGCAGAGCAGACTCGGGAGTTGGAACCAAAAGCAACAAAGGCCGCTTCTAGGTGGGTATCTTGCAGAACAACGTAGGAAATGAGAGACGGTAGCGATGGATGAGAGGAGTGTGATGATATAAGTGGTAGGTCGCAATCGGATCAGATGGGGGGGTGTGTATGTACCAGGTATGCAGGGTCGCAGCCTGACGAAGGGGACGCGAAGGTTGTTTTCGATGGGCGAGTTCGTGCCTCACCACAGCCGAGCCGGGCCTTGTCAGCAGTCAGCCGCATGGAGGTCTGAACACTCTCTCCTGTGGAATTTCAGCTGTCCGTAATAATGCCCCTCCTTTTGAGGCCAATCACCTCGATTGGAACCCCACCTGCCCGACGCAGACAAATGTCCGACAGCTTTCCATCCTGCGTGTGTTCCTTCTCTGCCTTCCTTCACGTACCTACTATATTTACATTGTTCCCAACAACGTCAGACAACATCGGTATCTCCGGTATGCATGGATGCCACACCTAACTAGAGCCGTCTACTACTAGCACAATGGATAGTAGGTATATTAGTACGATTGTGTATATTGTGCTAGTATGCATCCGTACTAATAGAAGGTCAGCTTGGGGGCTGCCAACCAAAAGCCAACCCCACTCCGTCGCTAAACCTTGCGATCCTCCATTGATTGGTTGCGCTGCCCTACTCGGAAGTATTTCTACGGGATGTCTTCTTGGAACCAAGTAGCTTCTTCGCTCTTATCCTCGCCTCATTGGAGCTCTTCTTTCTACTCCGGCCATCAGTTCCAGACTCGCATGGCAGCCAATGAGAGCCGAGGGGGGGGGGGGGGGGGGGAAGGAAACGGGAAAATTAAAGGGGACAATTTTTGTTTTATTTTTCAGGGGCTTGTCTTCGGGGGGTGGGTGTCTCTTTTAAAACTCATTTTTTTTATGAAAATATTG
>Ga0164242_10007096_pt1 | contig 12275 bp, 11 predicted proteins | sample OricomgcompostMG_FD_108783 | JGI IMG/M metagenome (GOLD analysis project Ga0164242, IMG submission 108783) | Miracle-Growth compost microbial communities from Emeryville, California, USA - Original compost - Miracle growth compost (MG) ... | reverse complement strand
TTGAATGCGCAGCCGGCCTTTATGCCGAGCTTGCCGAAGATGGTCGCCGCCGGACAGAAGCCTGTCACCGACGCCTGCATCAGGTTCAGCCCGACAAAGGCGTTGAGCAGATACCACCAGGGCGAGAAGTAGAACCCGAGCGCCAGGGACACGAGAATCATGAAGCCTGCGAACATCATCACGGCACGGTCGAGCGTCATCATCTGAATTCCTTCTGTTGCCGAAACCGCGCTTACTCGGCGGTGTCGATATGGATTTCTTTCAGTTTCCTGATGCCCAGCATGTCGAGCACCAGATTTTCGTAGAAAGTGTCGGCCTTGCCCTGCCGGACCTTGCGCAGGAAATACTTCTCGAAGCCGATCTTGGCGGCGTGCACCCATTTGCCCTGCGAAGCCCAGTTCACGTTGCGCGGGGGAATCTGGGGCTGCGCCACGAAGGCGATGCCGTCGTCGCCGAAATCGGCCAGGCAGACCGCGTTCCAGGTGGCGACCGCCTTCGGCTTCTCGCCTTTGAGCAGGGCGGCGATGTTCTGGGCCGTCGCGGTCACCATCGACTCGATCATGAAACCGGTCTTCGGCACCCCGACCGCGAGCGGCGTCTTTCCGACCGGCGGGATGGCGACGCACACGCCCAAACCGAACACGTTGGGGAATGTCGGATTGCGCTGGTGCTTGTCGATGATCACGAAGCCGCGCGGATTGGTCAGTCCCTCGATGCCGGCAACGGCAGGTACGCCGCGGAACGCCGGCAGCAGCATCGAGAATGCGAAGGGCAGTTCGTGCGTCGCCTTGACGGAGCCGTCCTCGTTGACCTCCTCGACGAAAAGCTTGTCGGGGTCGGCCTTCGTCGTGCGCGCATTCGTGATCCACTTGATGTGGCGCTCGCGCATGGCGCTTTCCATCAGTCCCTTCGTATCACCGACGCCATCGAGTCCGAGATGGCCGATATAGGGTTCGGGCGTGACGAACGTCATCGGCACCTGGTCGCGCATGCGGGCGTTGCGAAGCGCAGCGTCGAGGATGAAGGCGAACTCGTAGGCCGGACCGTAACAGGATGCGCCCTGCACCGCCCCGATCACGACAGGTCCCGGCGCCTTGACGAGCTTGTCGAAGGCGGCCTTTGCCTGAAGGGCATGATCGGTCTGGCAGATGGACTGCGTGTGGGCGCTCGGACCGAGTCCCGGCACTTCGTCGAAAGCAAGGTCCGGTCCGGTGGCGATGACGAGGTAGTCGTAGTCGACGACGTCGCCGCCATTGAGCCGAACCTGGTTCAGGGCCGGCTCCACCCGCTCCGCCCCTTCCGGGCGAAGCTCGATGCCGCGGCTTTTCAATATCGGAACAAGGTCCACCGTTATATCCCTGGGCTGCCGCCAGCCGACGGCGACCCAGGGATTGGAAGGCACGAACGAGTAGGTCGAACCAAGATTGACGACGGTCAGGCGGTCCTCACGCCGTAACTTGGCCTTCATTTCGTAGGCCATGATGACGCCGCCGAGCCCTGCTCCGAGTATGACGACATGAGACATTTTGGTTCCTCCGTTCGAGACTGCGGCCGGCGTCTGCCGGCGGATCGCGCTGTTTCTTCGAGACCTGTTGCCGGATATCCTAAAGCTTGTCGGCCACGAGCGAATTGACGCCGCTCAATCGGGCTTGCATGTAACATTCAAAGGATATAAATTCAATAGCATGAATGTATCAGATATGATCCCCGCCGCGAATTCGGCTGCGGAGCTGATGCGCTCCCTGTCGCATCCGCAGCGCCTTCTGGCGCTATGCGCTTTGGTCGATGGGGAAAAGTCCGTGGCCGAACTCCGTCAGGAACTCGGCATCGACCAAGTGCCGATGTCGCAGCAACTCATGCGGCTGAGAGCGGACGGGCTGGTCGAGGCCCGGCGCGAGGGAACCACCGTTTACTATTCGATCGTGCGGCCGGAAATCCGGACTGTCGTCGGCGCCCTGCAAACGGCGTTCTGCCCGCCGTCGCGGGGCAGGAAAGGAACAAGATGAAATTCCAGGACGCGCCGCCTCGATGCGCCCTGGTGCAGGTCGTTAGCGTCTCGAGGCCGCGGATTCCGCGCTGCGGGTTACTTCTGCGCGCTTGAGCGCGGCGTCCTCGACCAGTTCGTACCACATTGCATTGAGGACGGCGAAGATCGCGGCGAGCGGCAAGCCGAGAAGCCAGGAAAAATACCACATCGATCAGATCTCCTTAGGTTCGATGGTCGCAGCAAGCTCAGTATGCATGGCCGCTGCCTTCACGGATCTCCGTCTCGTCGACCTTGCCCCACAGCACCCGGTAGACCCAGCTGGTGTAGATCACGATCAACGGTATGAAGACCGCCGTTACGACAAGCATGATGAACAGCGTGAGATGGCTCGAAGAGGCGTCCCATACCGTCAGGCTCGATCCTGGATCGACGGACGATGGCAAGATAATCGGGAACATCGAAAGGCCGACGGACGAGATTATGCCGAGGATCGAGGCGGTGCTGGCGAGCAGCGTCAGAACTTCGCGTTTCGTGCGCAGCAGGATCAGACTGAAGGCCGCGCCCAGGAGCCCGAGCGCCGGTGCAACCATCATCCACGAATGGGCGGCAAAATTGTCGAACCAGGCGCCGGAAACCTGTTCGACGCTCTTGCCGAGCGGATTGGACGGGCCATCGGTGATCACCTGGCCGGTAATCCTGTAGCCGTCGATGCCGAGCCACAGCCATATGCCGCCGATCGCGAACAAGACGAGTGTGACGAATGCCGCGACGCTGCCGTAACGCTTTGCGCGCAGAGCGACCGGACCGTCGGTCTTCAACACAAGCCAGCCTGCGCCGTGCATGACCAGCATCGCAACCGACAGAAGGCCGCAAAGCAGGCCGAAGGGGTTGAGCAGCTCGAACAGCGTCGTGCCGTCGTAGAAGATGCGCAGGTCGCTGCCGAAATGGAACGGCACGCCCTGCAGCACGTTGCCGACCGCCACGCCCATGACGAGGGCCGGCACCAGTCCGCCGACGAACAGCGCCCAGTCCCAGGCCGACCGCCATGCCGCGCTTTCGCGCTTGGAGCGGTACTTGAAGGCGACCGGTCGCAGGATCAGCGCAAAAAGGATCGCGAACATCGCCAGATAAAAGCCGGAGAACGAAACGGCGTAGAGCGGCGGCCACGCGGCGAAGATCGCCCCGCCGCCAAGGACCAGCCAGACCTGGTTGCCTTCCCAGACCGGTCCGACGCTGTTGATGACGAGACGCCGTTCGACATCGCTGTGGCCGACAAAAGGAAGCAGGATCGCCGAGCCGAGATCGAAGCCGTCCATGACCGCAAAGGCAATCAGCAGCACGCCAAGCAGGAGCCACCATATGACGCGCAGCGTCTGGTAGTCGATCAGATCATGCAGGATCATTGTATCTACTCCGCGGCAACGAAAACGGCAGGCGCAAGCTCCGCCTCGGGTTCAGGATCGGGTTCTGGCCCCTTTTTGATGGCGCGCACCATCAGCGCCATCTCGACGATGAACAGCACGGTATAGAGCAGCGAGAACATCACGATGGTGCCAAGCACGGTTGCAGCGCCAAGGCTCGAGACGCCGGCCGCTGTGGGCAAAACGCCCTCGATGATCCACGGCTGGCGGCCGAATTCCGCGACGATCCATCCGAACTCCGCCGCCACCCACGGCAGCGGGATCGCGAACACCGCGACGCGCAGCAACCATGGGTATCGTTCGAGCCGGTGACGTGAGGCGAGGTAGAAGAAAACCAGCGTCAGCAGGATGAAGAAAAAGCCGAGGCCCACCATGACGCGGAAGGTCCAGAACAGCGTCGGCACGTTCGGCACGGTATCCCAGGCGGCCTGCGAGATTTGCGCCTCGCTTGCCTGGCGCGGATCGTCGACATAGCGCTTCAGCAACAGCGCATAGCCGAGGTCCGCGCCATTGTCCTCGAACGCGGCGCGCGTGTCGGCAGGCACGTCGTTCATATTCTGCGACGCGCGGATCTTTTGCAAGGCGTCATAGGCGGTGATGCCGTTGCGGATGCGTGTCTCGGCATGTTTGACGAGATCGTCGATACCGGGGATTTCGGTGGTGAGGGAACGGGTGCCGATCAACCCCATCACCCAGGGCACGTGAACGGCATAGTGCGTCGTGCGTGCCTCCTGGTCGGGGAAGCCGAACGCGGTGAACGCCGCCGGAGCCGGTTCAGTCTTCCACATGCCTTCGATGGCGGCGAGTTTCATCTTCTGGTGTTCGGTCGAGAGATAGCCGCTTTCGTCGCCGAGCACGACGACAGAGAGAGAAGCGGCAAGGCCGAAGGAGGCTGCCACTGTCATCGAACGCTTGGCGAGCGCGATGTGCCGGCCTTTCAGCAGGTACCACGCCGAAACGCCGAGCACGAAGATCGATGCGGTGACATAACCCGCCGAGACCGTGTGCACGAACTTCGCTTGCGCCACCGGATTGAACAGCACCGCGAAGAAGTCGGTCACCTCCATGCGCATGGTCTGCGGATTGAAGGCGGAGCCGACGGGATTCTGCATCCAGCCGTTGGCGATCAAAATCCAGAGCGCTGACAGGTTGGAGCCGAGCGCAACCGCCCAGGTGGCGGTGAGATGGCCGATTTTCGACAGCCTGTCCCAGCCGAAAAAGAACAGACCGACGAAGGTCGCTTCCAGGAAAAAGGCCATCAACCCTTCGATGGCGAGCGGCGCCCCGAAGATGTCGCCGACGTAATGGCTGTAATAGCTCCAGTTCATACCGAACTGGAACTCCATGACGAGGCCTGTCGCGACGCCGATGGCGAAATTGATGCCGAACAGCGTTCCCCAGAACTTTGTCATTTGCCGCCAGATGACCCGGCCGGTCATGACATAGACCGTCTCCATGATCGCAAGCAGGACGGCCAGGCCCAACGTCAACGGCACGAAGAGGAAATGGTAGAGAGCGGTAATTGCGAACTGCAGTCGCGATAGGTCAACAATATCGAGGTCCATCTGCGTCTCTCTGATTGCGTCGGCGTTTTTCCATTATGCCGTGTCTGTCGGCCATACCCATTGATCGGCATCAAGTTTCTCAGTCTGGACGTAGCCTTGCGAGCGTGGCGCCGAAGCCGGGCTCGCCGCGCCGGACGGTGGCGACGACGGTTCCCTTGTCCAGTATAACCAGGCGGCCGGCGGCTTCGGCCTCGCGCCGGATGTGGGTTGCAACGACAATTGTTCGACCTTCGGCTTGCGCCGCCAGGCGGGCCAGAACATCACGCGCAGTGGCCCCGTCGAGTCCTTCGGTCGGCTCGTCCAGCAGCCAAAGCGGCGTGTCACGCAGGAAAAGCCGCGCCAGCGCGAGCCGGCGCGCCTGCCCTCCCGAAAGCCCATGGCCGCCTTCGCCGAGCCGGGTATCAAGCCCGTCCGGCATTGTTTCGAAGGTGTCGCGCAGGCCGGCAGCCTCGAGCGCTTCCCAAAGACGCTTGTCGTCGGCTTCCGGATCGGCGAGCCGAAGATTGTCGCGCACCGTATCCTGGAAGAGCTCGGTGCGTTGCGTGAAGAGGGTTGTGGAGCGATGCGCGACATGTCCGGTTTCGGCATCGATCTCGCCCCCGATCAAGGAAAGTAACGTCGATTTGCCCGCGCCGCTGGGGCCGATCACCGCGACGCGCTCTCCATCCGCGATTGAGAGCGACGCACGATGAAGGGTCGGAGCGGAAGCGCCCGCGTGTCTGACGATGACGTCGGCAAGGCGCACGGCGATGCCCGGTGGCGGGCAAACGGTATCCGCGACCGGGGCGGTTATTTCGAGACGCGGCCCAATTCGGCGTACGGCAAGCAACGTTCGGCCCAGTTCCACTGCCCCTCGACGGAGAGCCGCAAAAGGATCAAGCGCCGCCAGGGCAACCAGCAAGCCGAACGCGGCAGCTGGCGCACCGACCAAACCGTGCTGCACCAGAAGCGCCCCTGCGGCGAGCACCCCCGACAAAAGCAATGCGCTGGCAATGCCGAACGCGATGCCGGCGTTTGTCTCCACGCGGTCCAACGCATCGTCGCTGTCGGACAGGTAACGGTCGGCCGCGGCGAGGCCGCCCAGTCGGTCGGTGATTTGCCCCGCCATGATCCACTCGGTCTGGCCGGCAACCAGGTCGATGACACGCGACCGCACAATCTCCAGGCCATTGGCCTTACGACGCGCTGGCTTTCTCGCGACAGTTGCCGCCGCGATGGCGACACCGGTTCCAACGGCAACAAGCAAGATTGCGGTCACGGCTCCGAGCGCGGGGTGTAACTGTGCCAGGACTAATCCGCTCACCGCCGCGACGATGAGCGCGCCGGCAAAGGGCACTGCCACCCGCAGATAGAGGGAATCGAGCGCGTCGATGTCGAGCGTGAGCCGGAAGAGGATCTGGGAGGGACGCTTGGTCAATGTACCGACCATTCCGGCGCCTGCCCAGCCGCGGAACAGGCGCTCGCGCAATTCGGCCAGAACGCCAAGCGTCGCGTCGTGCGTGGCCAGCCGCTCGCCGTAGCGTCCAGCGGTGCGGGCGAGCGCTAGGAAACGTATACCCGCAGACGGCGCGAACACATCGAAGCCCAGCGCGGTCGCAACCGAGAGGCCGGCAATTCCCGTTGCGGTGATGAACCAGCCGGAAAGGCCGAGAAGGGCGATGCCGGAAAGCGTCGTGACCGCCGCGAGGAACGCTCCCGCAAACAGCATGGTGCGGTTGCCCGCCAGGAATACCCCCATGATTGGACGAAGCTCGCGCGCACGCCTGATCATGCCGCATCCTCCAGAGCCGCAGGCGCCAGACGCACAATCCGGTCCATACGCGCCGCAAGCACGGGATCATGGGTCGCGACGATCAGCGTGCGTCCGCACGCCAGAGCGATCAACGTCTGAGCGATAGCCTCGGCGGTTTCCGTGTCGAGATGCGCCGTCGGCTCGTCGGCGAGGATCAGGCCGGTGTCCGGCGCAGCCGCTATCCGTGCCAAAGCCAGGCGCGAAGCCTCCCCGCCCGAAAGCCCGACGCCGTTCTCGCCAATCGGAGAAGATCCCCTTTTGCGAGCCACCTCTTCAAGCCCCACGCATTGAAGCGCTCTTTCGACAGCCTCTTTGGTCACATCCGGCTTCCCGAGAGAGACGTTCCCTGCTAGCGTTCCGGCAAAGATCTGCGGGCGCTGGCCGATCCAGGCGATGCCGCGGCGCAGCCTTGCCATGTTTCGTGCCGAGAGTGCTTCTCCTGCGATTTCGATCCGACCGTTTTCCGGAACAGCGAGACCGGCAAGCAGCGCCAGCAGGGTGGATTTGCCCACCCCGCTGGGTGCGAGCAGCGCAACATGTTCTCCTGCCGCGACAGTCAGGCTGAACCTGTCGAAGACCGGCGCATCCTGCGGTCTGTGCCGGAAGCGCAGATTCGTCACCTGGACGGACGGCGGCGCCAGCGGCGGCGTATCCGTCGGCGGCTCCTCGCTTGCGTCCGGAAGCGCCAGCCCTCGATCCGTCAGGCGAGACAGAGCTTCGAGAGCTGCTTCGCCGGCCGCGCGGTCATGCCACACGGTCGAAAGATCGCGCAGCGGCTCGAAGAAGGCGGGCGCGAGCAGCAGGATAAACATGCCTTGGGCAAGGGTGAGCTTGTTTCCCCACGCACCGAAGGGAAGCTGGCCGAGAAGATGGAATCCGACATAGACGGCGACCATGGCGACGCCGAGCGCGGCGAACAGTTCCAATACCGCCGATGACAGAAAGGCAATCCGCAAGACCGCCATGGTGCGGGTCCGCAGGCTCTCGGCGTCGTCCCTCAACCGTCCGGCCGTCAAATCGACCGCATCCAACGAACGGATCGTGGCGAGGCCGTGGAGACGATCCAGCAGAAAGGCATTCATGCCGCCCAGTTCGACCAGTTGTTCCTCGCTCGCCGCCTTGGCGCGCCAGCCCACCAGGACCATGAAAACTGGGATCAGGGGCGCCGCGACAAGGAGAACGAGAGCGGCCGCCCATGACCAGACCGAAACGCAGGCGAGGATCGCGAGCGGAACGACTGTCGCGCGCAGCTGGACCGGCCGGTAGCGGGCAAGATAAGGTACGACGGCTTCCGCTTGCTCGGCGAGCGTGCTCGCCGCAAGGCCGGATGCCGGGCGGCCGGGGTCAAGGGGCGATCGCGCCGCCAACGCTTCCAAGGCCCGGCGACGATGGCCGGAAAGGAGCCCGCGGGCGCGGCGAAACGCAAGTCGACTGCCAACGGCGTCAACGACCACCTTCAACACACCGAGCGCCAGAACGCCTGCCGCGTTGATGTACACACCATTCATGCCGTCACCAGCTGCCATCTGGCCCACTGACAGGCTGAGGAGCGCCGCTTGCGGTATCCACAGCAGCGCCGCCGCGACCTGGAGCGCCGCCCCCAGACGCGTCGGGGCAAACCGAACCGCATTCCGGCCTGGAAGGCTGTCACTCCGGCGACGAGCCTGGCCGGCGGAGCGGGCGACAAATCGATTGGAAGCCGCCGGTTCGGCAACTCCGTCCGATGGAATGCTGACGCCGCCGGCACCGGTCACGGACGAGCTTCCCTGTATGCCGCTTTTTTCCGTCCGATCGCGACGACCTTGTCCTTCGCCTCGAGCAGTTTCGTGATTTTTGAGCCGAGGCTGAGAAGGGTTGCAAGCCGGTCGGTTTCGAGCCGCTTGATGTCGTCGTACCAATTGGTCAGCTGCTCGATCAGGCCGTGCATCTCGGTCATGCGCTCCTGCGCGTAGAGCTCGTCCTCTCCGCTCGGCTCCTGCATGAGGATTTCGCGCAGAACCGAAAGTGTCGGGTCGATCTCGCGCTTCTTCCGCTCTTCAGCAAGTGTACGAAGGATTTGCCAGACGTCGTCCGGAGTAGTGAAGAAATCGCGCCGGTCGCCGGGCTGATGTTTGAGTAGGACGAGATTCCAGCCCTGCAGTTCACGCAGGCTCATTGAGACGTTGGAGCGCGAAATGCCGAGGGCTGCGACAATCTCGTCGGCGCAGAGCGGCTTCTCAGTGATGTACAAAAGCGCATAGATCTGACCGACGGTCCGGTTGATCCCCCAGCGGCTGCCCATTTCGCCGAAATGCAGCACGAAGGACTGGACAAGGGGCGACAGGTTCATAGGCCGTGTATCGCTTCGTAATTTCAGAAATTTCTGAAAGTTCTATAATCAGACAGTCGTAGATACGCAAGTGCGAATGTGGCCGATGCGGCTTTGCCAACTTGAAATGTTTGCGGTCAATTTTGGTGGCGTCTCAGTCCCAAGGCACGCCGGCCAACAGATCGAGCGGGATTTTTAGATAGCGCCGTCCGTTCTGCTCCGGTATCGGCAATCGTCCGCCATTGGTGTTGATTTGCAGCGAGTGCAGAATAAGCTTCGGCATCGGAAGCGTTCTGTCGCGGGCCTCACGGGCAGCGACGAAGGCGGCTTCCGTCTTGTATTTTGCCATATGGGTATTCCGGGCCTTCTGCTCGGCCACCGTTGATTCCCACAGTGGCTCGCGTCCGCCTGGCCGATAGTCATGGCCAGTATAAAGGCGCGTCTCCTCGGGCAAAGCCAGAATGCCCTGAATCGACCCCCACAACACAGCGGCGTTTCCGCCTGGAAAATCGGCCCGCGCTGTGCCGCTGTCCGGCATGAACAACGTGTCGTGCACGAATGCGGCGTCACCGATGACATAGGTGACGGAAGCAAGCGTATGGCCCGGCGAAAACATCACCCGCGCGTCGATGTTGCCTACCCTGAAGGTGTCGCCGTCGGCGAAGAGCCTGTCCCACTGAGAACCGTCGGCGGGAAAGTCTGGCCAGTTGTAGAAGCCCCTCCACAGCTTCTGGACCTCTATCACCTTCTCTCCAATGGCGGTCGGCGCCCCGGTCTTCTCCTTGAGATAGGCTGCAGCTGAGAAGTGGTCGGCATGCGGGTGCGTATCGAGGATCCACTCGACGGCATAGCCCTTCTCCTTCACGAAGGCGAGAATGCCATCCGCGTTCTTCGACGCTGTCTGACCGGACTTCTCGTCAAAATCGTAGACCGGATCGATGACTGCACATTTTTTCGTCTCCGGATCAGCGACGACATATTGGATCGATCCCGTTCGTGCATCGTAAAAGCCCGTAACGTAAGGTTTCTGTTTCATCGAAAATTCCTCTACAAACGATTCAAAAGACTCTTCCCACGCTAGCAGCCACGAAACGGCGCTGGAGAGATCGAATAGATGTGCGGCGCCAAAACCCATGAGACCGTCCTTTTGGTTGACGCTGACGCTTCACGAATGCGGGCCACTTCTAGAAATTTCTGACTGATCCGTTCCGGTCGCTGTTTATGTTGATCGTTCACATCGCGCTGGCTCGCTTTTTCTCTGCGGCGCTCATGCGCCAAAGAAGCGGAACGAGAACAGCCGCGATGACGGGGAAAATCAGCCAGTTTATGGTCTGCCAGCCCGCTCCTGTAAGCAGCGTGCCGGAAAAAAACGAGGCGGCGGCAACCGAGCCGAAGATAAGGAAGTCGTTCGCGCCCTGCGCCCTGCCCCGTTCCTCCGGCGTATGGCATTCGGTCACCATGGCCGTCGCGCCAATGAAGCCGAAATTCCAGCCGACTCCGAGCAGGATGAGCGAGACGTAGAAGTTGGCAAGATCCAAACCTGATAGTGCAATCGACCCCGAGATGGCGATGAAAGCCAAACCGCCTGCGGTGACCTTCTCCTTGCCGAAGCGAGTGATCAAATGACCTGTAATAAAGCTCGGTGCGAACATGGCGAGCACGTGCCACTGAATGCCCAGTGCCGCCTCGCCAACGGTAAAGCCACATCCGACCATAGCGATCGGTGCGGCTGTCATGACAAAGCTCATCAAACCGTAGGAGACCACACCCGACGCCACGGCAAGCATGAAGCGAGGCATCAGCAAAATCTGGAGAACAGATCTCCCGCCAGATGACGTCTCAACCGCTAGTTCAGCCCTCGGTGTACGCAACATCATGAGCACAGGAATCGCCAAAAGCGCAAGCGCAGCTTGGCTGAGAAAGCTTCCTGCAAAAGGCGCTGCAGGCAACGCGTCTCGGGTCCAGATCACCAGTTGCGGTCCGATTATAGCGGCGGCCAGCCCACCGATCATTACCCATGAGATCGCCTTTGCCTTGAAATCTCCTGGCGCAGCGTCAGCGGCGGCGAAGCGGTAGCTTTGGACATAGGCGCCGTAGAAACCCGCAAGGAACGTGCCAAGACAGAATATGACGAAGGCTGCAGCAACGATGCCAAGCGTGGCGACAAGGCCGGAGACGACGCCGATCGAAGCGCCAATCAAATAGCCGCTGCGGCGGCCAAGGTGGCGCATCACGATCGCTGCCGGGACCGTGCCAAGAGCGAGGCCAAGATTGTAGAGACTGACTGGCAGAGTCACGAGCGCGGGGTCCGGCGACAGGATCTGTCCGACAATGCCGCCGAGCGAGATGATGATTGGCGGGCTGGCGGCGCCGAGCGCCTGCGCCAGCGTCAAAATGAGTACGTCTCTTTTGGGATGCACCTGCGCCAGCATGGAAACCTCGTTCAGCCCTGAGGCGTGCCATCATTTCCGGGCTGCGTTCCACCTTGGTCGGCTGAATGCTTTGGCCTGGCTTTCCTCACTGGTTGTTCGCAAAATGACTTATAAAGCGAATTAAGCACATTGCGGGCCGGGTCGCTTTCGATCCTGTACCAGATAGTCTGCCCGTCCCGCCGTCCGATAATAAGCCGGTCACGGCGCAGAAGTGCCAGATGCTGAGAAACCGTAGAATCTCGAATACCGAGGTATTGTGCGAGCTGTCCGACGGATTTCTCACCATCGACGAGCTGGCACAGGATCAGCAGCCGATGCCGATTGGCAAGCGACTTCAACAATGCACTAGCGTCATCCGCCGCGAGGCGCATAGAATCAAGTGTAATGTTCATTGTTGCGAATATACGATAATGTGAATATATATGTCAACCATGCGGGATGTGAATGGCAGCGTCCCTTTACCGACCTCATGCCAGAGGCCGGCCGGACAAGGACGACGTCCCGATGGATTCTGTCCGCCGGGCGAATTGTGTCAGCAACGGCAGCATTGCGCCAGGAAAACGAGTTTGCGTCGTGATGAGTCTGTCCCAGGTCCTGCTTTCCCTCCTATCCGGTAGTGTCGTGGGGTTGTCGCTCGGGTTGATCGGGGGCGGAGGGTCGATCCTTGCGGTTCCTCTGCTCGTTTATGTGGTTGGGGTTCCGTCTCCGCACGTAGCAATTGGGACGAGCGCGGCCGCCGTCAGCGTGAATGCGTTGATCAACCTGATTGG
>Ga0164242_10007095_pt1 | contig 12276 bp, 12 predicted proteins | sample OricomgcompostMG_FD_108783 | JGI IMG/M metagenome (GOLD analysis project Ga0164242, IMG submission 108783) | Miracle-Growth compost microbial communities from Emeryville, California, USA - Original compost - Miracle growth compost (MG) ... | reverse complement strand
GATGCAGCAACCTTGTCTTCGGTATCAGCAATTTGCGCTTGAAGATCCATAAAGTTCTGCGAAGCTTTAAGGTCTGGGTAGTTTTCGGCAACCGCGAAGAGGCTCTTGAGCGCGCCAGTAAGCTCACCCTCGGCCTGTGCGGCAGCCGCTGGGCCAACCTGAGTTGCGTTCATGATTGCAGAACGAGCTTCAGTTACCTTTTCGAAGACACCACTTTCGTGCGCTGCGTAGCCCTTAACAGATTCAACGAGGTTTGGAATAAGATCTGCACGTCGCTTAAGCTGTACCGTAATACCGCTCCATGCTTCCTGTGCTTTTACGTTCAAGCGAACCAAACCGTTGTACATGCCTGCGATAATCGCAGCAATAACAACCAAAACGACAATAACGATGATTGCAATAACTAACCCTGACATTTTATTCTCCTATTACTTATGCTTACTTATATTCTAATACACTACGAGCTTGCTTGAGCGATAACGATTTTGCGATCGCGACCCTCGCCCTCTGAGTAGGTGCGGATATCTGCATATTCGGTTGCCACCTGGTGGACAATACGGCGATCTGCGGCATTGATGTGTGCAATGTATGAATCACCCGTTGCACGCACTTGTTCGATCCAGCCACGTGCTTTTTCGGCGACTTTTTCTTCGTGCTGCTTTTTGTAGTCGGCGATGTCGACGTTTACACGGATGAGTTCAGCGTCTTTATTACGAAGTGCCGTGCTGACGATATATTGCAGGCTACGAAGCGTTTCGGCGTTACGACCGATAAGAATACTGTTGAGATCGCTGGTTTCAACGTAAAGCTCAATGATGTCTTCTTCCTGTGTAGCGGTTACCTCAATGTTTTCACCAAAGAATGAAATGATATCTTTGAGGAAGTTTCGTGCGAATTCGATTGATTGTGCTGCGTCCATATAGACCTCCTATTTCGCCTTAATCCGGGTAATGCGTGCCTCGCTCGCCTTTTTCGCGCGCTGAGCACCTTTACCCTTTTTAGCTTTCGGCTGCTCGATAACCTCATCGGCAAGTTCATCCATCTCTTCGGTATCTTTATTGAGGAGATAGTGCTGCTGAGCTGCTGCTACAAGGTTCGATACTGTGTAGTAGAGCGCGAGTGCGCCTGGCAAGTTCACCATAATGAAAAACATCATGATTGGCATGAACTTTGCCATATTACCCATCATTGCATTGCTCATTTCACTGGCGTCAGACTGTTTGCCAGATGCGGCTTCTTTCATGATGTCGCGGAAGCGCTTTTTTGGCTTGTCGCTCGTTGGGAGCAGCTGCTTGCTAATTACGTACTGGGTAACTGCAGAAAGAAGGGCGAGCACGAGTAGGGCAATGTCCACACCACCGTTACTGAACGTGGTTTTCGTAAGGTCGATAAATCCAAGCATCGTGTGATTGAAGTTGTCTGGATTTTCGATAATCTTGTGAATTGCTGGAATGTGCTGCACTGGCTCGTAGGCGAGCTTCACTACTTCGTTACGGTGAAGGGTTACTACCTGGATCACCTGGTAGAGGCCAATAAAGATTGGCAGCTGGATGATAAGCACTAGGATAGATTGGAATGGGTTGATCCCATAGCGCTTGTAGAGCTCCATCTGCATAGTAGCTTCGAGCTGCTTGTTGCCGTTTGCTGCGCTTTTAATCTTTGCGAGCTCAGGCTGCATTTTGCGCATCATCTTGGTCTGATGCAGCTGCTTTTTAACAAGCGGGTAGAGGACGAAGCGAATAATCACCGTGAAGATGATAATCGCGACGCCAAAGTCACCGCCTGGGATGATGCTGTAAAGTAGCATCAATGCGTTGAAAATAGGCTTTACAATAATTGTTTCAAACATGAATACTCCAGATAAATCTTACTCCTATAAGTATAGCACGATAGCCTCGGGGTTTCACCAGGGTTACGGGGTACTATTTTTCGAGGAGTTCGGCCTGGGTAAGAAGATCTTTTAGTACCGCAGCTAATTCTTGGTGCTCAATAGATAGCACTTCGCCGCTTGAGATGATCACCGCAACATCACACGTAGTAGTGAGGTGTGGAATTTCTTGGCGAAGGATTTCGTAGACGCGGCGACGAATGCGATTGCGCCCAACGGCAGATTTATGCACCTTTTTACTTACCACTACCGCAAAGCGAGACTTCTTGCGGTGTGGGTTGAGTGTATATTTGAGTGTAAACAAATGTGAACGTACGGCGCTGCCATTTTTATATAGGTAGCGCAAGCTGCCGTGTCCGTGGAACCGTAACGTTGCATTAATCATAGTATAAGTATACATAATAAAATCACCGCTAGTGTATAGCGGTGATTTTATTCGCTTAGATAGCGAGCTTAGCGCGACCTTTAGCGCGGCGGCGCTTAAGTACGAGTCGGCCAGCTTTTGACGCTACACGTGCGCGGAACCCGTGAGTCTTTGCACGGTGACGTGTGTGTGGTTGGTAAGTTCGCTTTGGCATATCAATGACGTATTATACACTTTGTCGCCTCTTTTATCAATATCTCCTTGAATTTTTGTCTAAAATATATCCTCGTCATATAAGTTTATCCACATTCGCGTGGCAGTTATCCACAGATTAACAGGGGTGGCTCGCATTTGTGGACAAATGTTGCCCTAGTTCGGCCTACTCACGTGATGTAAAAATCCACAACATCTCCTTGGTTGTGGAAAACTCTGAATGTCGGTATCATAAGAACAGATTAACGAACAGGGGGAGTGAATGTATAACGCACTGTGGCAAAGTGTACTTGGGGAGATAGAACTATCTGTTCCCCATGGGCAGTTTGAAGCGTGGTTCAAAAACACGACACTTCTCGATTATAACGATGACTCTGTAACCATTGGTGTCGCCAATATTTTTGCTAAGTCACAATTTGAGAAGCGATACGACGATAAGATCCGCGAGGTACTGAAACATAATGGCGTCGCCGCGCCGACCGTGCAGTACCAAGTACATACGGTAAAGAAGAGTATTGTTAACCGAGAGACAACTGGTGATGCCGACACGATGTCAGCCCGTATTGAAAGCTTGGTTGCCCCAATGCCTTCAGTATCCGTACCAGCTTCGTCATCGAATCAGCCAATTAGCGCCAATACATTAAACCCTCGCTATTCACTTGATAACTTCATCGTTGGCTCAAGCAACGATCTCGCCTATGCAGCCTGCCAAGCTGTCGCAGTAAACCCGGGCACTAAATACAACCCTCTATTCCTCTATGGCGGCGTCGGTCTTGGTAAGACCCACCTTATGCAGGCTGTTGGTAATGCGATTATTAAGCAAGATCCTTCAGCTAAGGTGCTCTACATTAACACCGAGACGTTCGTTAAAGAGTATGTGGAGATGATTCGCTTCAAGAAGAAGAGTATTTCTGATAAATACCGCTCGGTTGATGTACTTATCGTTGACGACATGCAGTTTATTGCCGGCAAGGAAAAGGTGCAGGAAGAATTTTTCCATACCTTTAATGCACTGCACCAGGCGAACAAACAAATTATTATTAGTAGCGATAAACCGCCACGTAGCATCCCTACCCTTACTGAGCGTTTGCGCAGCCGATTTGAGTGGGGTATGGCAATTGATATTCAGATGCCAGATTTTGAGACTCGCTGTGCGATTGTTGAGACAAAAGCTGGGCTATCTGGCGTGAATCTTGAACACGACACGGTTGAATACCTTGCGAAGAATATTAAAACAAATGTTCGTGAGCTTGAGGGCGCACTTAACCAGTTACTCGCCTATGCAGAGATGCGTGGTGTTGCACCAGATGTGTCTACCGCAGAAGGCTTGCTTGGCAACGTTCGCCAATCTCGCCCGCAGCATGTGACACCGAAGCAGATTATCGACAAAACGGCGCGCCACTTCCAGATTGATGCAAAAGAAATTTGTAGCAGCCGCCGCGATAAATACATTGTGGTGCCACGACAGATTGCGATGTACTTACTGCGTAGCGAGCTCCATATGAGCTTCCCTCGTATTGCCCAGGAACTTGGCCGCAAAGACCACACGACTGCAATTCATTCTGTCGAGAAGATTGAAAAGTCTATCAAGCTTGATTTCATGATTCGCGAGCAAGTCGCTGAGATTCGGGAGAAGTTATATGCATAGGCAGCCAACCCGTGCGCTTAGCGCCTGTGGAAACATTGTGAATTACTTGCGTAAAGATATTGGTAAAAAATGTGTTCGTTTATACACTGCCCTTGCCCAAAACATAGCAGCCGCCCGACGCACGTGGATAAATAACTATTTCACCCACACCGTATACACAGTTATCTTGCCCACACTATCCACATATAAAAATAACGAAATTACCTCTGTTGTAAGGATGGTTTTACCCACTTTCCACAGTACCTACTATAGTTACTATCAATTCGTTAGAAAGGATATTTAATAATAATGGAACTCTCGGTCACACAAGAAAATCTTGCACGGGCACTCAGTATTGTGGGTCGTGTAGCGAGTAGCCGAACTGGGCTACCAATCCTGAATAATGTGTTGCTACGCACAGAAGGCAATCGCCTATTAGTAGCGGCAACTAATTTAGAAATTGCAGCTACTTACTATGTAGGCGCAAAAGTAACTAAGCAGGGCGAACTTACCCTTCCTGCACGGCTTGTTAGTGAGTTTATTGCGAGCCTCCCTAAAGGCACTGTGGATATTACGAGTAAAAACACCTCGATGACGATTGCTTCTGGTAACTTCTCGTCGAACCTCACTGGTATTGATGCTGCGGAGTTCCCTGAGCTCCCATCGATTGAAGAAAAAGAAGCGGTTGCGTATACGATTACGACTGAAGATTTTAAACAAGCAGTAAACCAGACGATCTTAACTGCGAGTAGTGATACTTCCCGCCCAGTGCTCACCGGTGTGTATTGGCATTCTGTGGATGGTGAGCTATATTTGGCGGGCACAGATGGCTATCGTTTAGCAGAACGACGTTTGATGAAGTCACGGAGCACTATCGAGGCTATCGTGCCTTCTTCGAGCCTTCAGGAGGCTCTCAGGACAATTAATGACAGTGTGAGTGAGATTGAAGTACTGTTTGATAATACACAGGTGCGATTTAGGGTTGGCGACGCTGAAATTACCAGTCGTTTGATTGATGGCAACTACCCTGATTACCGACAGCTTATCCCGAAAGAGTCTGAGACGAATATTACCGTATCGGCAAGTGAATTTACGCGCATAGTGAAGATCGCGGGGCTTTTCTCGCGCGACTCCGGTGGTAGTGTCACACTGATGGCGGATAAAGAAGCGGGTCAACTGCGCATTCACTCGATTGCAAGTGAGCTCGGTGAGAATACTTCAAGTGCCGATGCAACGATTACGGCTGACGGCCAGGTTACGCTGAATTCACGATACATTACTGAAGCGCTTGGCGTGATGGATAGCGATACCATTAACTTCCGATTCAGTGGCAAGTTATCACCTTGTGTGTTTACGGCTGCAAACGAAAAAGATGCGAACTATACGCATATCATCATGCCATTAAAGAGCTAAACGATGAAAATCACCGCGATTCGCGTGGTGAATGTCCGGAATCACACGGATACCTCACTAACGCTCTCCCCTACTACTACGCTGATTACGGGCCAGAATGGTTCGGGCAAAACCTCTATTTTAGAGGCTATGTATATTACGCTTAGGGGCACTTCGTTTCGTGCGGTAGATAGTGAGATTGTGCGGGAAGATACCGAGTGGTACAGGATTGAGGCGCTTGATGATGATGGTCAAAAACGTATTGCAACCTTTGATAACAGAGGCGAAAAGAAGCAAAAGCAGTTCACGATTGATGATAAAACCAATAAGATGCTGCTTGCAAAGTTTCGCTACCCTGTCGTGCTGTTTCAGCCTGATGATACGCGACTTATTGGCGGGTCGCCATCTAGGCGGCGCAAGTATCTTGATGGCGTAATTGCGCAGTATGACACACAGTATGGTAGCGACGTACGGCGATATGAGCGTGTGCTCGCGCAGCGTAATAAATTACTCAAACAGCCAGGTATTACTCAGGATCAGTTGTTTTCGTGGGATGTTATTTTGAGTAATTTAGGCGCACGGATTATTTCTGCGCGTGTGAAGTATGTGGCGAGAGTGAATAAGCAAATCGAGCAGTATTACCGTAAGATCGCCAAGAATGAAGCGGAAATCCACATGGAATATTTTAATCATGGTGAAACGACGGCCCAGTCGTTGATTGACCGCATGCACCGATCGCTTGAGCGTGACAGGATTTTGGGCAGTACTTCTGTCGGGCCACACCGCCATGATTTTTCGGTGGTGCTTGCCGATAAGCCGGCCGACACTACTGCGTCACGCGGCGAGGTGCGAACGATTATTTTGGCGCTCAAGTACATTGAGGTCGATGTGTTATTTGAGTATACCGACCAGCACCCTATTGTGCTGCTTGATGATGTATTTGGCGAACTGGACGAGCAGCGACAAAAACAACTGCTCACTACGCTTACTGATAGTCAGGTGGTTATTACCTCAACTGAGGCACATGAGGCGAGCCAGCATATCTCGCTTTAGCTGGCGTTTTCGTCGATAGCAGTGTTGTAGATTGTTTTACCATCTTGTGACAGGCCGATGGTAATGTGGCCGTTTTCGTCGGTTTTGAACGCACCATCAATCTTTGTTTTGTCGTTTACGGTTAGTTTGTACGAACAGTTAACTGACCCGTCATCAAGCGGCAACCCGCACGACGCATCTGAGAATACGACAATTGATGCTGGTGGGTACTTGTCGCCTGCGCTCACGAAGTAGTTAGAGATGCCACCCTGAAATGCCGTAAGATCATCCTGAGTGATACCTTGATCAAGTAACGCCGCAAACCCAATGAGCGATGGTTTTGAAGGGTTTTGGCCGTAATTCTCTGGTGTCTGGTCTGCGCCATCATCGATTACTTGTTTTGTAACCGGGTCAACTTTCTGTGTGCTTGTAGGCTTTACCGTCGTTCCATCTGACGTTGTTGACGACTGGCTATTATTGTAGAAGCCGTACGCGGCAAGGCCTGAGACCACTGATAGCGCAATGAAGCCGAAGGCAATTAGCAAGTTTCTTTTTTTAGTATCCATACTTACCTCGCTTATTTACTGATAGCATACATGCTACCTTCGTTTGCCATGCTGAGAATTGTTGACGGGTTGTATGTTTGATTGTTTGTGTCTTGGTGGGCTGAATCCCCTACCTTCCACTTGCCGTCTGCTGTGACTCCTCGAATCATGATGTAGTGGCCACCTGATGTGAATGGTTTCGCGCCTTGCCCTGACATGATTACGTAGCCACCGCTCTTGATTGCGTTTGATATTGCGGTAACATCAGATTTAATCTTTGTTGCTTTTAGCCCGTAATGTTTCGCGAGGTCGGGTGCTACTTGCCACGAGGAGCCTGTACCTGCGATATACATTCCATCGTCGCCGGCGACTTTGGCGGTTTGATCAGGGGTAACGGCTTGGCCGGTTAATGCCGTGATGATCATAGCCATTGCTGAAGGTCCACAGCCTGAAGGTCCGACTTTGCTTGATCCGTATGGTGCGTTTGTCCAGCGTGGATCGGTCTGGATGTAGATTGGGAAGCCATCATCTGCCTTGAACGTTGCCTTACTTGTGTTGAATGTTCCATTTGTTGTTGCATCAGTACAGCCTGCACTGAACCCTGCGCCTGGTGCTATACCAGCGAGGTCTTTGAGGGCTTTAACGGCTGCGTCGTCACGGTTTTGCTGCTGTGGGTCGCCGGCACTTTCGTATACCTTTTGGAACATGTATGATGCGGCTTTTGGATCGGTTAATTTATCATAACCTTTTTCGAGCAATGACTTGCCGTAGCTTCCGTCAAGCTCGTTTTTCATCATTTGGAACTGAACTTCAGGGTCGCTCCATTTCTTACCCATTGAGGATGCGAGGCTGTATAGCGTGGTTTTTCGCCCGTATGACCACTGTGCAATACCGTGACCTTCACCATTACCCTCGACTGCGTCAAAGCGCCAGCCGGATTCCTGGAAGAAGTTACCGATTGCACCCGCTGCTTGCACTGGGCCAAATGCTTTGTCGCCGTAACCCTTGAATTTCGTAGAGATTAAGAAGTTCCAGATCTTTGTTCGGTTGTCGCCACCAGTTACGACTGATGCGGTGCCGCCTGTCGATGTTGCTGGCGGAGTAGTATTGAGGCCAAGGGAGGTTTTGTAGGCGATTACATTCGCGTATGCGGCATCAATCACAGAGACGTCGACATCGTCTTTTACTGCTTTCACGATATCGTTCATTGCCGCGTCACCTGGGAATGCGAAGAGCGGCATGTCTACCTTAGCCTTTAAGGCTTTGACGATTGACTGTGTGAGGTCGAGTTTGTGTGAGCCGTAGCCGCTTTTACTCATAACTGCAAGGTCGTCGGTTGTGACAAGCCCTTTGAATCCGATAGTATCGCGGAGGTATGTCACCGCTTTTGGATTGATACTCACAGGGTCACTTCCCCAGCTTGGCAATACGAAGTTCGCAAGCATTACCGAAGCGCCGTTTTTGTTCCCGAGCTTCGTGTACGGGATAAGATCTTGTTTGAATTGATCGATGTTTGATTTTGAGTTTGGCATTACGACATAGGTGGTGTCGGTGTTGCCGGTGTTGCTACCGATGCCTGGGAAGTGTTTAAACGTGACGCCGACCTTTTGAGAAATCACACCGTCAGCCCAGGCGCCAGCCTTGTCGGCGATTGTGTTTGGATTGGATGAGAATGATCGGTCGTATGGCGAGATCGCGTTTTGCAAGCCCGTATCGATATCAAGGACTGGGCCGAGTACGGTAGTGACGCCAAGTTTGTTGAGCCTAGTGCCGGTATCTTTGCCGGCTGCAAGTACTTGAGAGTTGCTCATTGTTCCAAGTTTCTTTGCAGAAGGTTCGGCACCCTTTGGTAGCATGCGGTAAATCTGCCCACCTTCATCGTCGGTTGCGACGATGAGCTGTGACTTCATGCTCTTGTTGATTTCGTCGATGTCTTTTTTCGGGAGTTTTGATGGATCTTGGACGTTAAGGTATACGCCACCAAGTTGGTATTTTTGTGCAGTTGCTTTTAGGTTGCCAATCGATGAATTGTCGAATCCTACGTTGAGGATCTGACCGATTTTTTGTTCGGTCGTTAGTGGCGTGTCGCTACCATCGCCACACTTTTTTGCGTCCGGATCATAAATGATGACATCGTTTTTTGCACGAAAATCTTTGCCGGCCGTGGCGTAGCTTATTGGTGCAACGATGAGGCTCGTTACTACAACTGTAGTAACGATGCGTAGTATGCTATTAGTCCATTTTTGCATTTACGAAATCTCCAAATACCTGTTGTGGTATGCCCTTCGAATACGTGTCTGATACATCAAATGTTGCTGCTGGCCCAAGGAGCACTCTCATGTAACTTGCACTGAGCGATGGGTCGTTAATGAGGACTTTTGTCGTCGAGCTATCGATCCATGCCATATACCAGTTATTGGCAAGCTTTTTTACTTTTAGCAACTTGAATGTCGGCTCTCCTTTACTGTCATGGAGGTACTGACTACTCTTTGCAATTGCCGCTGCTACCTCATCGTTGCTGCGCTCTGGTGGGTTATTCGTAAGTTGCTGTGAATTCGTGTTTGATACACTAGTCAAAATTGACACCACAACTACTGGTACAACTATGAGCGAGATTATGAGGCCTATAATGATTCTAATCGTTGTTTTTGACATACCTTTTATCCATTCGGGAACGCATTATCGTCTACTGATGGGATGTTGTAACAATGGGAATTATCAGGATCCATCTGTTGATCCTGTGGTGCACAGCTAAAGCTGCCATTATGGTTGGAGATATTGACGTATGCTGCATAGGTCTCGTCTTTGCCGGGTACATCAACATACATACTATAGCCGCCAGCGTCGTCATACCCGAGATCTTGGCGAACGGTTGCGGTGAGATTTTCTGCATCAGGACCGTATTTTTGTCGCAAGATGAATGCGAGTTGGTTCTCGAGGTATTTGGCGGTCGTTTCGTCAATCGCGCTTGGCATGTGGTTGATCGTGATGGTTAGCTGTGCGGCTGCTTTTGCACGGTCCTCACTACTCGCGTCTCTTAGATTGGTGGTTTTGAGATTAACTGGTTGATTTTTGAAATATTGCACAACGCCAATTGCTCCGATCGCAATGACAATTAATGCACCAATAACAATGAGCAGCTTTTTGTTATTTAGAATACTTGCGAGTATGTTGTCTTGCATTAGTTTGATGCTCCTCCCCTATGAACGCGCGCGATTGCAACGATGCTTGATTGCGTGAAGAACGTGCTGCCTGTGATGTCTTTTGTGCCGTACTTACCTGGGCCACCGATATTGTTATAGTCTTCAACGGTGATATCACCATTGTTGTTAGAGAGGATTACGTAGACGTGTCCTGCTGAGTTGCTTGATCGCATACTGACGATATCTCCTGGCTGCGTGTCTGCCAGGCTTTTTACCGGATCGGCCATTTTATTGGTAATAAGGTTTCCTGCTACCTGATTACCATTACCCATTGCGAGGCTTGAGCCAAACCCAGGAAGCGGCTTGTCGTGAAGCAGTTGCTCAAGGTTGCTACCATCTGATTTTAGGAGTGCGCCATACCATTGTTGCGCCGCGCGCCAGGCTGCAAATGATGCACATTGGCCTGGGAGCATACCAAGCCATGCGGTACTTGTACAGGCTGTCTTGCCGCCAGACGCCTTAAGGCACCCTTCGGCGATTTCCTTAAATTTAGCAGGTACGTCATCCTGGCCACTTGTGCCGGCTGCTGCAGATGTTGTTGAGCTGGTACTGTCGCCAGTGTCGTCTGGTGATACCTGGCCAATGAAGCGGATTGCATCGTCGTACAGTTGGTATTCTGGCTTGTAGTTTTTGCCATCTTGCATACATGTGTCGGTATCGTACACATTGCTGTCTTCGTCGTTTGCAAACTCAGGATCTGCTTCAGTTTTTTCTGGGTTATGACATTTCTGCGCATAGGTATCGAGATCTGTGCCAGGAATGATGCTTAGCTGTGGGTCCCCTGTTGTCGGATCGTTGCCGCTGTATGATATTTGAGGATTTGGCACGTCGACAAGCTTGTCGAGAATATCCTGGAAGCTATACTGCTTCTGGAAGATAACCTGTGGACTCCCTGTTACTGTCACGGCGATACTATTGTCTTGATAGTACGGGTCTTGTACTTGATCACCAATTTCTTTTGCTGTTGGCGGAGTACTATCGGCATGGGCCACAAACATACTTGGTAAGTTGAACGGCAAGGAAGCTACCGATAGCAGTGTTGACGGCAAACTAAGGGACGCGGATACGCCAATCGTTTTTTGCATATTAAACATTGCCGTACTAAGCATGGAATATGGGTTCTTGAGGTCGAACGGTGTGTCTTTCGCCTCATACTGCATCTGGGCAACGTAGGAGTTGTTGTATGTCTGCTGTGTTTGCTGGTAGGCATCGGCGCGCCCGTATGTTGCCATGGTGCCGCCTGATGCGATGGCGTTCTTGGATTCATATGCATCCCACCCTGTGCCGAGCCCGGAGAATGCTGAGAAGCCGTTCTTTATAAACCCGGCTATATTCCCGCCCGCGAGTGTATCGATAATGTAGCCCATGCCAAATGCGCTTGCGCCTGCGGCAAGGAGGCCAACTTTCGTCCAGTTATCCATGCCTTTCCACATTGTTGTGAACGCGCTCCAGGAGCTTTTCGAGGCGTAGCGTAATAGGCCATCTTCACCAATTTTTTCGCCTTCTTTTTTCAGGAACGCTTTAATGGCGTCTTTCCCGATGCTTTCCGTAACCTTTTTGATGGCAGACTGGAACCCTAACTTAATAGAGGCCATAATACCTTCTTCGGCGGCTATACTACTTCCTCCACTAAAGAACCCGACAACAAGCGAGCCTACTGTGGCTACCACTTGAACGCCTACGTTTTGCGCAATGCTACAGACTGATTTAAGGAAGCTTCTTCCTGATGTTGCATTACCGCTCGCAAGCCCGACTGAGGCATATTTTGCAACCTGGCCGAATACGCTGTGTACTGCATGCATTGTCATATAGAGCGCGAGCATTGCTTGCCCGCCAATGGCCGAGACGGCGCTTGGCTCACTTGAGAGCGTGCCACTAAACAGGAATGCAGCGTAGGATGTTTCATCAAATGATTGCCCTGTGGTTGGATCTTTTTGTTGAATAAGATTCATTAAGTATTGCGCAGATTTGCCGTCATCGTCGCCCGCTTTTGCTTTTTCGATTGTGGCACG
>Ga0164242_10007094_pt1 | contig 12276 bp, 12 predicted proteins | sample OricomgcompostMG_FD_108783 | JGI IMG/M metagenome (GOLD analysis project Ga0164242, IMG submission 108783) | Miracle-Growth compost microbial communities from Emeryville, California, USA - Original compost - Miracle growth compost (MG) ... | reverse complement strand
TTGTGATGCGCGAGGCACCACTTGGCCATGATCGAGCCGCCGCGGCTGACGATGCCGGTGACGCGCTTGGCCGTCATCGGGATGTAAGGCAGGCGCACACCGGCGTGGATGGTGAAGTAGTCGACGCCCTGCTCGGCCTGCTCGATGAGGGTATCGCGGAAGATCTCCCAGGTGAGGTCTTCGGCGATCCCGCCGACCTTCTCCAGCGCCTGGTAGATCGGCACGGTGCCGATCGGCACGGGACTGTTGCGGATGATCCATTCGCGGGTGTCGTGGATGTTGCGGCCCGTGCTGAGGTCCATCACCGTGTCGGCGCCCCAGCGGATCGCCCAGACCATCTTGTCGACCTCGGAGGCGACATCGCTGGCAACGGCGGAGTTGCCGATGTTGGCGTTGATCTTGACGAGGAAGTTGCGGCCGATCGCCATCGGCTCGGCTTCCGGGTGGTTGACGTTGGAGGGAATGATCGCCCGGCCGCGGGCGACCTCGTCGCGGACGAATTGGGGGGTGACGTAGTCGGGGATCGCGGCCCCCCAGTCCTGCCCGTCGCGCTCGGCGAGGAGGCGTTCGCGGCCGAGGTTCTCCCGCTCGGCGACGTATTCCATCTCCGGCGTGATGATCCCGCGGCGGGCATAGTGCATCTGGGAGATGTTGCCGCCGGCTTTGGCGCGCAGCGGGCGGCGGATGACATTGGGATAGGCGGGAACGCCGCCCGAGCGATCAGGCCCGAGCTGGCCGTTGTCCTCCGGCTTCACCTGCCGCGCGTCGTAGGCTTCGACATCGCCGCGGGCGAGCTGCCACTCGCGGCGCAACTGCGGCAGGCCGGCGGCGATGTCGATGCTCGCCTCGGGATCGGTATAGGGACCTGAGGTGTCATAAACCCGCACCGGCGGCTCGCCGCTCGACGGCTCCAGCGAAATCTCGCGCATCGCCACCCTGAGCGGCCCGACGTGGATCTTGCGGCTGCCGCGGATGGGGCCGGTGGTGACGCCGATCTCGAGGGGGGAATTGATGTCTGCCATGAATGCTCTCCAAAACGGAGGGAGAGCGACCCTTTGGTTTCCGGGGTCAACTCCCTCCCTACGCCGGTGTCAGCCGGATCAGGTTCGGCGGGTCGGAGCGTGCTCGCTCCCTCTCAACCGCGCTGAGCGGTCCCCCGGGGAATGGCGGCACCCTAGGCGCAATGCCGCGGGACTTAAAGGGGGCATTCGCCGCCTTCGGTGAGAGGGCCGCCATGGAGGGGAGTTCTCGGTCCGGCGGCCGCCCCAGCCCGGTTCTCTTCTGGCAGCGCGACGCCAAGGGACAAACGGCGCAGCGCGGCGCCCGGGGGCGGCAGACCCGCTGCCCCAGCCGCTTCAGGCGCACGAAGAGGTCGAGCATCTCTTCCGCGCTCAGGCTCGTGGCGGTCACCGCATCGCGCCCCTGCTCCGCCGTGGCCTGCGGCCGAGCCACCGCATCGTGGCGACGAGGTGCCGCGCCTTGTCCTCGGCGAAGGTCACCGGGTGGATATGCTGCAACACCTCGGCCGGATCGGCTTCGGCGATTCCCGGCGGGTACGGCCAGTGCCGCATGAGCCGCTCCAGCGCCGGCTCGGTCACCGCATCATGGGTCCGCGCTCCGATCATCGAACGGACCAGTTGCCAGACCGGCGTGCGCCGCTTGAACGGCGCGAGCGCGCCAAAATGTTTCGCCAGGGCCTGGCGCATGAACAGCAGATCGGGCGTGGCGAATCCGAAAGACTCTTGCATGAGTAAGCATTAGAACAAATAAAGAACATTAGCTAGTGGAGTCACGCGATGGCATCGTGCCGCACGCTCTTTTGCGCCCTGCGTCCGCCTTGGGAGGTAGCGAGCGACTTGTGGGATGATTTCGCCTGGCTTCCCTCTGAAGACGACCGGGTCGAGCCCGAGCGGCAACACGTCACGCTTCTGGCGATAGGTGCCTGGCCGACGTACCCGGAGGAGACCGTCCGACGGATCCGCAACGCCTGCGCGGCGCTCGCGGCCCCGTCGTTCCGGGTTGTCTTCGATCATCTGGTCATGGCGGACCGGATATTGCTGAAGCCCAGCGAGACCGTACCGGCGCTGGTACGCTTCCAGCGGCGGTTGGCGAGCGGCCTGGCCGATGCGGGCCTGGTGGCGCCCGGTAGATATCGCTTCAGCCCCCACCTGACACTGTCCTATCGGACGCGGGCCCGCGAGCCGGTCTTCGTGCCGCCGGTAAGCTGGGTCGTGCGCGACTTCGTCCTGCTGGAAAGCCTCGTCGGCAGGCGGACGCAGGTCGAGCGCGGACGCTGGACGCTTGAGGAACCCGTTCAGGCGATCTGATCGACCCTGAAACTGCCGGCCGGCAAGGGCCTCAGCACGTCCCCTTCCGGCGTCGCGGGATCGAGCCAGCGCGCGCAGTCCGCCGGCGGGAGCACCACGACCGAGCGGTTGTGGTAAGGCGCGACGTCGGGCGAAGGTTCGCACGTCAGCATGGTGAAAGCCTCGCCCACGCCGGGATCGTCGCGCCACAGGCCGGCGATCGCGAACCATGGCGCGTCCCGCAGCGTGAACAGCCACTTGTGCTTGCGCTTCGATTTCGGATCGCTGTGCGGCGTGAATTCGTAGAAGCCGTCGGCCAGGATCAGGCAGCGGCCATTGCCGAACCGGCGGCCTTCCGAGCGGAAGTTGTACACCGGCTTGCCGCCCGGCCCGGGCCATGACCAGCGCCGCTGGACCAGTTCGACCGCGCCGCTCTTGCCTCGGCGGACGATCGGCGCGCGGTCTGTGATGCGGATATCGGCCCGCGGCTCGAAGTTCGGGATGCCTTCGGGGGCCGCGAGCCCGTCGAACAGCTCTTCGGCCGGCACGCGCTCGATCAGGCGATAATCGCTGCACATGCCCCGGCCTTAGCCTGAGCGGCGGCCCGCCGAAACCGGCGCGGTGTCCCCCGAACTCCAAAAGTCAGGCAAAAGTCAGCCCAAAACGCGGGGGCCGATGAGCAGGTTAGTGGCCCCGTGCAGGTTGACGAAATACACGCGGCTTTCGCGCTTCCAAAAGGGAAGCGCGGCAGGCGAAGGGCCGACGATTGGAAAGAGCCGGCCCGAGTCTTTCAGATCGCGGGCGTGTAGGAAAGCGTTATCGATCCAAGGCGGCCGATTGATGGATTTTGCTTCGACGGGCCGTGAAGGCAATTTCGTATCGTGTCCCCGGAATTCCGGATTTCAGGCGGATATTCATCGCGATCAACTCCACGCCGGGTAGGCGTGCCTTGAAGCGCTTCGCCAGTTCTGGGGACATAATACCAAACTCAGGACGACAATGCGGCAAACTACACCACCATGGACGAATAGGTAGTATGACCGGGGCGACTAATTGGTATCGTGTCCCTGGAATTCAGTGGTGTCCCCGGAATTCAGTGTCCCCGGAATTCAGTCGACGTATCCTTTTGCGGCTTCAAACACTTCCATCAGAAGTTCGGACCTTCTTAGATAGAGTTAAAAGTAGGTAAATAGTTAACATTGCTTGAATCACACCGATGGCGCCGACGATGGGTTCGTGAGACCGCACTGAACCAACGTTCAAAGCCACCGACAATGACAAAACTTCGATTGCAAAGAGCCCGCTTGCGACGGACCGTCTAACTAACCCCCGGATGATAAAAGCGTTGTTGACGAAAAACAGTACCAGCGCGCCCGCTCCGGCAATGAACAAGAGCATTTCGATTCTTGCCAGGCTCGCCACTACTAAAGCAATGGCGTCACCTATCGTTAGCACAGACAGCGCCAAAGGTAGGTGCGATGAACTGTTTAGCTTCACCGGAGAGTACCAAGAACATCATAGAGTTCCGGGGACATAATACTAAACTATCGCCCCCCCAAGCTTGATGCCGCGGCAAAGAGTCGCCCGGTCCACGCAAGGTCAGCCGGGCGGATCGAAGCCGACCTTGTCGCCCTTGGGCGTGGTGAAGGCGACGATGTAGCCGCCGTCGCTGCCGTCGCGCATCGGGGCGTAGGTGATCGAGATGGTGTCGCCCGGCTTCACCGCGCCGCGGTTGAAGCCCGCGCGATAGAAGTTCGAGGCGCTGTGGCCTTCGAAGGTCCAGACGCGCGTGCCCTTCTTGTCGGTGATCGTCATCGCGATGTGGCTGTGCGGGTTGATCACCTCGATCATCTTCACCACGCCTTTGGCGGTATGCGGGCTGCGGAAATCGAACATCGCCGCCGAATGGTGCGCGGCCGCCGGCGCTGCGAGAACGGCGGCGGCGGCAAGCACGAGGAACGGTCTCTTCATCACTCGGGTCCTCCCCTTCGGATCAGTTGTAAACGTCGATCACGTCCTTCATCGTGGCGGTGACCGGCTGGCCCGCCTCGAGCTGCTTGCGCCGGGCGTCGAGCAGCCGCAGCCACGGCTCCTCGGTGCAGTTGTAGGCCATGATGTGCCCATCCTTCAGCGGCATCCACCGCTTCGTGAAGTGGACCGGCGCGGTGTAATAGACCGGGTCGGTCATCGTCGCCTCGTATTCGAGGATCTTGCCGACCTTGGCGTCCGGCACCAGGTGGAAGCGCTCGACGATCTTCGCCTGGTCGCTGTGGGGATAAGTCCGCTGGTCGACCCCGTCGGTCAGGTCGGTGGTGGTCACCACCAGCGTGTCGCCCTCCCAGCGCCCTTCGGAATAACCCTGCCGCACCGGCAGGCGCTTCTCCGGCGCCACGCCGTGGCCGGGCATGTAGACCCGGCGCGTCTCACTCTCGACCTCGTAGATCATCGTCAACTGCTCGGGCCGCATGATGAATTCGATCGGATAGCCGCCGGCCGACTGCATCATCGTCGGCATGCCGTAGGGCACGCAGTGGGCGCCCGGGTTATCGCCGCCGAGCGAGCCGGGAGTCGAGCCGTCGTTGCCGGTGATCTTGTCGTACTCGGCCTTGCGCCGCTCTCCTTCCGCCGTGAACGGAGCCTTCGGCGGCGCCGCGATCGGCCCCGCGGCCGTCGGCGGCGAGCCCGGGTCGCGATAGGTAGTCCACACGCCGGAGAAGTCGCGCGCCGGCGTGAGCGCCTCGTCCGTGTTCTGCGCAATTCCCGCCGATGCCGCCGCGCACAGCGCGAGGCTCGCGAGGATGATGGCCCCCCTCCGCATCCAGATCTCTCCCGTTGTCCGGCGTTCCGCCGCCTTTAATTTTGCACCATCTTGCCACAGCCTTCCGGTTTGCCAAAGTCAAAAGCCGAGGTTGACCGGGCAAGGCAAGAAACGCCGCCGCGGATGGGCCTTCCTGCGGCCGGCTCCTCGTCGCGGAACGCCCTCGCGCGGCGAGGATTGTCGCTGCATGAGCCGTAACCGTGTCGATCAGGCCGAAGCCCGCCGCGCCTTTCGCCAGGAGCTGCGCAGCGTCGCGCGTCTCCTTCGCTGGTCGGGCATGGCCCTTGTCCTGCTCGGCACCATCGGCATCGCGCTGAGCCATGCCGGATCTTGGTTCAGCGCCCCTTCGTGGGTGTCGTTCGTCATCGGCTGGGCCCTGATGCTCAGCGGTGTCGTCCGCCGCGTGCGCCTGCCCGGCGGAGGCCGATAGAGGTCACTTTCCAATTTGGAAAGTTTTAACTTGCCGAATCGGAAAGTCGAGGATACTTACTTTCCATCTTGGAAAGTGAAGGACCCGTTTCGATGACCAGAGATTCCCTTTCTCCCGCAGAGGCGCGCGCGGCGCTCGACAGCGCCGGCGCCGCCCGCGCCCATCTGGCGACCCTGGGCATGTGTCCGCCGTGGCGCCATGGCGCTTTCGGCGCGGTCATGGCGCTGCTGGTCGGCGGAGCCGGGTTTCCGCTGCCGGTCCAGATGGGCTGCACGGCCTTGGCGCTTGCGGGGATCGCTCTCATCGTCAGCTACGACCGCAGGCGGTACGGCGTCTTCATCAATGGCTATCGTCGGGGCGCCACGCGGCCGGTGGTGGCGGTGCTGCTCCTCGCCATAATCGCGTTGCTCTTCCTGCAGATCCATCTGCGTGAGCAAGGCGTGGAACTCTGGGTGCCGCTGGCGGTGGCCGGTGCCGGTTTCGTGATCGCCGTTCTCGGCAGCGTCTGGTGGAGCCGGGTCTTCCGCCGCGAGATGGAGCGCGGTGCGTGACTCCGATCACGCTCGATCCACACCTCCACGCCCCCGCACGCCTCCAGATCGCGACCGTGCTGGCCAACGTGGACACGGCAGAGTTTGCGCGGCTGCGCGAGATTACCGCGGTGAGCGATTCGGTGCTCTCCAAGCATCTGGCCGCACTGGTCGACGCAGGCTATGTTCGGCTGACCAAGAGCGCGCTCGACGGCCGGCAGCGAACATGGGCCAGCTTTACCCGGGCCGGGCGCAAGGCGTTCGCCGCGCATATGCGCGCGCTGCAGGCGCTCGTCGCCAGCGCCGAGCAGGCCATCGCCGCGGAATGAACGCCTAGAACGTATATCCGATGCCGACGGCGCCCTGCCACTGACCGGCGCTGCCGCGGATGCTGGTGACCGGGCTGCGCTTCGCATCGCCGAGCATGCGCGCGTAGCCGCCGATGGCGAACAGGGCCCAGCCGCCGTTCTCGAGATTGCCGTCAAGGTCCCAGCCGAGGAACAGCCGCGCGCCGGCCTTGGAGAAGCCGCTCGAGGCGTCGAACACCGGCAAACCGCTGGCGGCCGAGCCGGCGGGGGTTATCGAATAATAGTAATCGGCGAACTTCCCGTCGCCGTACTCGCCGTAAACCGAGACCGACGCGGCGAGCGCGTGGCTCAAGGGCGTGAAGTACGAAATCATCGGATCGACCACCATGCCCTTGTGCGCCCCGCCGACATCCCACATCACGTCGGTGGTGAAGGTCAGCGCGTCATAGGGATCGAGCACGTGCGGGATCGTGATCCCCACCGTGGGGCCGACCTCGATCGCCGTGTCGAGCTTGCCGAGGCTGCGGACCACGGGATCCTCGATCTGGCGGCTGCGGTTCATCCGCAGATGCCCGACGATACCGAGATTGAGGCCGATGCCGTCCTTCGGATTGGGGATGAAGTCAAACGCCAGGCCGGCGCTGCGCGGATCGATGGCAACGCCATGGAACGAACCCTGAAGCAGCGGCACCGGCGTGAACACGTAATCGTTCGAGCCATCATAACTCGGGCCATAGCCTGCGCCGACGCCGACACTCAGATGATCGCCCTCGAAGACGGAGGGCTGCGCGTCGGCGTCCTGGGCGGCGACGGGCGCCGCAGGAACGAGAGCGACCGCCGCGGCGAGAAGGGTGGCAAGCCTCATGCTAAATCCCTGTATTGGCCTGCACTTAAAACGAAGGGAGCTCCCGAGTGTTCCTCGCGGCCAGCCGGCGGATCGCCGCGACAGGGGTGTCCCGGTCACTTCCCACGCCGCCTCAGGCCGCGGAAGCTATCCCGCGACGGGTCATGCCCGGCTCGCCGTGCGGCGGTCAGAGGTTCGGCGCGTACCGCCCGGCCGGCTGGCCGTCGGCTTGCGCCTGTTCCCGCGCTTCGTCGCTGGTTTCGGCGATCGCCTGCTTGCGCCAGGGATAGTAATGATAGAACCACCAGCCGAGCACCAGGCTGACGAACGCGGCGATGGGGAACGACCACCAGATCGCGTCCGAGCCGATCCGGCCGTACATCAGGAAATAGAAACCGAGGCGCACCGGATAGAGCGTGAAAGCGATGATCCCGAGCGGGATCCATACCGCGTTGCCGGCGCGCATCGTCGCCGAATAGACCATCGTCACCCCGAAGAAGATGAAGTTCCAGCTCGCGACCCATTGAATGTGCTCCCCGATCGGCACGGCCTCGCTGCCCGAGCCGAGGAACAGGGCAAGCGCCTGGCGGTCGAAGATCAGCAGGATCGCGGTCAGCACGCCGGTCATCAGGAAGTTGACCAGCACACCGGCGCGGGTGACGTGGTCCAGCCGGTCCCACTTCCTCGCGCCGATGAACTGCGCGGCCATCGCGCTGACGGCACCGCCGATGGCCATCGCCGGCATCTGGATATAGGTGAACAACTGCATCGCCGCGCCGTAGGCGGCGGTCATCGTCACGCCTTCGCGGTTGACCAGGCCGACGATGATGATTCCGGCGGCGCTCATCACCAGCATCTGCGCGCCCATCGGGATGCCCTTGAGGACGATGTAGTTGAGCTCCTCGCGCACCGGCCTCAGGTACTTCAGCTCGGCCCCGCGCAATCGCAGCGGCAGGTCCTTGCCATAGACGTAGAAGATCATCCCGACGAAAGAGATCAGGCTGGCGATGATCGTCGACAGGGCGGAGCCGGCGATGCCGAGCTTGGGGAACGGCCCGAAGCCGCTGATCAGCATCGGGTTGAAGATCGTGTCGATGGCCACGGTCACGCCCATGAAGATCAGCGGCGTGCGCGCATCCCCCGTGCCGCGCAGGCCCATGGTCAGGATCACCGAAACCATCATGAACGGCAGCGAGACGAACATCAGGCGGATGTAGGTCAGCGCCAGGGGGTAGGCGCCGCCGGGCGTGCCCAGCACGTCGAGCAGGTTCGGCGCGAAGATCCAGCCGATCAGCGCGATGGCGACCATCACCAGCCCGGCGAAGCCCACCGCGCTGCCGAAAGTGCGCCGCGCGCCGTCGATGTCATGCCCGCCGTAGCGCTGGCCGATCTTGACCGTGCCGGCCATGCCGAAGCCGAAGGCGGCGCTGGCGACCAGGAACATGATGATATTGGCATTGGCCGTGGCGGCGAGCGCATCCTCGCCGATCAGCCGCCCGACCCAGATCGAATTGATCGTGCCGCTGAGCGACTGCAGGATATTGCTCAGCAGCGTGGGCACGCTGAACAGCAGCAGCGTACGCATGACCGGCCCTTCGGTGAGATTGCCGCGCATCGGCGGCTTCCCGGCCGGTCCTTTTTCTGGCGCTTGCGAAGCCATCAGGTCCCCCTCGTGTCCCCAAAAAGCTCGATGTGCAACCTTTTGGACAAAGTCAATCGGCTCTCGAGGCAAAGCTGTGCAAGCCAGGCTTCGCGCCGGTGCAGCGTGGCGCTGTCGGTGCCCTCGGCCATCAGCCAGATGCGCTCGCGCGGGATCGCGTGGCGTTCGGCGAGCATGAGGGCTTCGGCGGCATCGGCGGGCTCCGCGATCACGAACTTGAAGGCCGCGCGCGGCTCGCCGGCCCAGTGGGCAAGACTCGCGGGCACCAGCGCGAGTTCCGCCGGATTGCCGGAATGGGTGAGCTTGGGGCTGACATTGTATTGCCCGACCATGGCATCGAGCGCCGGCGGCGGCACGACGGTGCCGTTGGTTTCGACCTCGACCGCGACGCCTTCCGGCAGCAATGCCAGCATGCGCGCAAGCGCCGGCGCCTGCAGCAGCGGCTCTCCGCCGGTGACGACCAGGCGCGGCTGGCCGAGGGCGGCGATGCGCCGCGCCACATCTTCCTCCACCAGCGTGACCTGATTGGCCTTGCGGTCGAAGATTTCGCCGGAGCGGTGCGGCCGGCGATCCCCTGTGAAGCGCCAGGTGTAAGCGGTGTCGCACCAGTGACAGGCAAGATTACAGCGCGACAGCCGTACGAACGCGCACGGCTTTCCCTGCGACGGGCCTTCGCCCTGCAAGGAGGCGAAAATCTCCGGCTCGCGGGGTGTTGCGGTGGCGAGGACTAGCGGCACCGAATGGTCCCAATGTTCGCACTGCCCATGGTGCCGAGGAGCGAATGGTCCCAAACCATCGCTTTGCAGGCCGGAGGCGAAGAATTGGACTCGGGCCGGGGCGGGATCATGGCCGGGCCTTGTCAGGCGAGCGGCGTGTAGGAAAGCGAAATTGATGGGTTGCCTGAGCACCTGCTTCTATCAATCCGTCATGCTGAACTTGTTTCAGCATCCATCGGGCCACTGGCCCGGAACGCGCCGGCAAGCGCAACCTCTCGGCAAGGCAGCTTGCGAAGCACCACTCCGCGCTGGGCCGAGAAATGGATCCTGAAACAAGTTCAGGATGACGGTCGGAAAGCGGCGGAGAGTCTACCCCAGCCGCGCCAGCGCCGCTTCGAGCCGCGCGACTTCGGATGCGTGATGCGCATGATCGGCGCGCGCCTTCTCGACTGCCTCCGGCTTGGCGCGCTCGACGAAGTTCGGGTTGGCGAGGCGGCCTTCGAGCGCCTTCGCCTCTTTGGCGGAGGCTTCGAGGGCCTTCTTGAGCCGTGTCTTTTCGGCGTCGATGTCGATCACCCCTTCGAGGGGAATCACGAACAGGTCGCCGCCGCCGCTGACTTGCATCGCGGCTCCGTCAGGGGCGGGCTGGACGCGGACCGCCGACAGCCGCGCCAGCCGTTCGAGCGAAGCGGCGTTGTTGACGATAGCTGCCGTGGCTCGCTCGGACGGATTGGCGATGAAGGCTTCAAGCTTCGCGCCAGGTGCGATGCCGAGTTCGTTCTTGGCGGCGCGAAGATTGCTGGTGAGATCGATCAGCCAATCGACTTCCGCCTTTGCCGCCTTATCCACCGTTGCCTGCGGTTCCGGCCATTTGGCCACGATCAGTTCGTAAGGCCGCTCGCCTTGCGCGTGCCACAGCTCCTCGGTGATGAACGGCATGAACGGATGCAGCATGACCAGGATCTGGTCGAGCACCCAGCCGGCGACGGCGCGGGTTTCTTCCGCTCTATCCCCCTCCCGCTTGCGGGAGGGGTCAGGGGTGGGTGAGTCCAATTCAGGCCCTCCCCCGGCTTCAGCCCCTCCCCCAGCCCCTCCCGCTTGCGGGAGGGGAGAGAGGATCGGCTTGATCAGCTCCAGGTACCAATCGCAGAACCTGTCCCACACGAAGTGGTAGATCGCGTTGGCGGCGGCGTCGAAGCGCAGGTCGGCCATCGCCTTGTCGAGTTCGGCGAGGGCTTCGACCACCTCGCCGACGATCCACTTGTTGACCGCCAGCGTGGCTTCCGGCGCAGAGACCGATTGCGAGGCACCGATGCCGTTGGCCTGGCAGAAGCGCGTCGCGTTCCACAGCTTGGTGGCGAAGTTGCGGTAACCTTCGACGCGGTTCTCATCCATCTTCACGTCGCGGCCCTGGCTTTCCATCGCCGCCATGAAGAACCGCAGTGCGTCGGCGCCGTATGTGTCGATCAGCCCGAGCGGATCGACCACATTGCCCTTGGACTTCGACATCTTCTGCCCGTCCGCCGCACGGACCAGGCCGTGGAGATAGAGCCGCCGCCACGGGACATCGCCCATGAAATGCATCCCCTGCATCGCCATCCGCGCGTCCCAGAAGAACAGGATGTCGAAGCCGGAGATCAGCAAGTCGTTGGGGTAATGGCGAGGGAGCAAATCCTCCCCGGCACGGGGAGGGGGACCAGCCGAAGGCTGGTGGTGGGGACTCGCCGTAAGCGCGGCGCTGGGCGGAGAATCCCCTCCGTCAGCGCTGCGCGCTGCCACCTCCCCGTCCCGGGGAGGCAATTGCGCGTCCGGCCACCCCAGCGTGGCGAAGGGCCACAGAGCGCTGGAGAACCAGGTGTCGAGCACGTCGGGATCGCGCTCCAGCTTGACCATGAGGCCGTGCTGCGTTTCCGCAAGGCCCAGCGCTTCGTCTTCGGTCTCCGCAACGAAAGCATTTCCGTCCTCGTCATACCACGCCGGGATCCGGTGCCCCCACCATAGCTGGCGGCTGACGCACCACGGCTGAATGTTCTCCATCCAGTTGAAGAAGGTCTTCTCCCAGCTCTTGGGGACGATTTCGATGCGCCCGTCGCGCACCGCCTGCATCGGCGGCTGGGCAAGGGTTTCGGCATCGACATACCACTGATCGGTCAGCCACGGCTCGATCACCACGCCGCCGCGGTCACCGAACGGTGTGGCGATGACGCGGTCTTCGGTCGCTTCGAGCAGGCCTTGGGCGGAGAGCATTTCCAGCACCCGCTCGCGCGCCTCGAAGCGGTCCAGGCCGAGCAGGTGCTCGGGGATCAGCCCGTCGGCGGTCTGCGTCACCCGGCCTTCGGCATCGAGCATGTTGAGCATGTCCGCGGGCCTGAAGCCGGCTCTCTTGCCCACTTCGAAATCGTTGAAGTCGTGCCCCGGGGTGATCTTGACCGCGCCGCTGCCGAGTTCCGGATCGGCGTGCTCGTCGGCGACGATCGGCACTTCGCGGCCGGTGATCGGCAGGCGGACCTTGGCGCCGCTCGCCACCAGCGCGGCATAGCGCTCATCCGACGGATGCACTGCCACGGCCATGTCGGCGAGCATCGTCTCGGGCCGGGTCGTCGCGACCGAGACGTGGCCGTCACCCGAAGCTAAAGGATACTTGAGGTGCCAGAAATGCCCTTG
>Ga0164242_10007093_pt1 | contig 12276 bp, 9 predicted proteins | sample OricomgcompostMG_FD_108783 | JGI IMG/M metagenome (GOLD analysis project Ga0164242, IMG submission 108783) | Miracle-Growth compost microbial communities from Emeryville, California, USA - Original compost - Miracle growth compost (MG) ... | reverse complement strand
TTCGATCTATCTGGTCAACGGCATCAAGCTTCAGGGGAACATCGAATCGTTCGACCAGTACGTCGTGTTGCTCCGTAATACGGTTACCCAGATGGTGTACAAGCACGCCATCTCCACGGTCGTCCCCGCGCGCCCGGTGAATTTCCACCCGGATGCCGAATCGGCCTGAGCGGCCGGCGCGGTAATTTCGCGGCCGGCGCGGGCCGTTTTCATCCTGTCCCGTCCGGCCGTTCCGGCTGGCTCCCACCTTGAATTCCGCCAATTTGATCAACGCAGCGCTCGTCGGTATCGATTTCGGCAAGACCGATTTCGAAGCCAGTCTCGAAGAACTCAGTCTGCTCGCGCAAAGCGCGGGCGCCCATCCCGCCGTCACCCTCACCGGGCGGCGTTCCAGCCCCGATGCCGCGATGTTCGTCGGTAGCGGCAAGGCCGAGGAACTGCGCGTCGCGTGCGAGGCGAACGACGTCGAAATCGTGATCTTCAATCACGCGCTCGCGCCGGCGCAGCAGCGCAATCTGGAGCGGGCGCTTAATCGCCGCGTGATCGACCGCACGAGCCTGATCCTCGACATCTTCGCGCAACGCGCGCGCAGTCACGAGGGCAAGTTGCAGGTCGAACTCGCGCAACTGCAATATCTGTCGACGCGCCTCGTGCGCGCGTGGACCCACCTCGAACGGCAGAAGGGCGGCATTGGCCTGCGCGGCCCGGGCGAAACCCAGCTCGAAACCGACCGCCGGCTGATCGGCGAGCGCATCAAGATGCTGCAGGGGCGCCTCGCGAGGCTGCGTCGCCAGCACGGCACGCAGCGCCGGCAGCGGCAGCGCAACCGGACGATGTCGGTGTCGCTCGTCGGCTACACCAACGCGGGCAAATCGACGCTCTTCAACGCGCTGACCAAGGCGCAGGCGTATGCGGCCGACCAGTTGTTCGCGACGCTCGATACGACGTCGCGTCGCGTGTACCTCGGCGACCAGATCGGCCAGATCGTGATGTCGGACACCGTCGGCTTCATCCGCGAACTGCCTCACCAACTGGTCGCGGCGTTTCGCGCGACGCTGGAGGAAACGGTGCAGGCGGACCTGCTGCTGCACGTCGTCGATGCGTCGAGCGCGGTGCGGCTCGAACAGATCGAGCAGGTGAACGGCGTGCTGCGCGACATCGGCGCCGACGCGATCCGCCAGTTGCTGGTGTTCAACAAGATCGACGCGGTGCCGGAACTGGCGGCCCGCGGCGGGACGGTCGAGCGCGATGAGTATGGTAATATTTCGCGCGTCTTTTTGAGCGCACGCACCGGCGCCGGACTCGATGCGCTGCGCGCGGCCATCGCCGAAATCGCCTCTGCCGAACCGCTTGCTGACGGATTCGATCGGAAGTTTGAAACCCGGGAGTCCGAACCCCCGGCGTCCCGGACCTTGACCCCCGACGACTGGTACGCAGCACAGCACGAACCACGCAAGGTGCCGGAGCACGGTCACTGACGTGCGTCGCACCGTGCAACCGGAAGCGTCACGCGCTTTGCCGGATGCAATGACCCGCTGTCTACTCTGGTGAACGAACACAGGTGAACGATTACAACAAGCGGACTGGCTGGCAGCGCGCGCGTGCCATTTTTTCGTTGAACGATCCGCGTTGGGGTCGCGGCGACGACAATGGCCGGCGCCAGGACGGATCGCGTCGCCCGGACAACGACAAGGGCGACGGTCCGCCCGACCTCGACGAAATGTGGCGCGACTTCAACCGCCGGCTGTCCGGCCTGTTCGGCCGTAAAGGCAAGGGTCGCGGCCCCGGCGGGCTCGGCCCGCGCCCCGACAACGGGCGGACCGCGCGCATCGGCATCGGCATCGTGATCGGCGTCCTGATCGCGATCTACCTCGGCAGCGGCGTGTTCGTCGTGCAGGAAGGGCAGGCCGGCGTGGTGCTGCAGTTCGGCCGCTATCGGCATACGGTCGGGCCGGGCGTGCACTGGCGGCTGCCGTATCCGTTCCAGTCGCACGAGACGGTGAACGTCGGGCAGATCCGCTCGGTGGAGATCGGCCGCAACAACGTCGTGCGTCCGGCGAACGTGAAGGATGCGTCGGTGCTCACGCGCGACGGCGACATTCTCGACGTGCGTTTCACCGTGCAGTACCAGGTGAAGCAGCCGACCGATTACCTGTTCAGCAGCGCCGATCCCGACCTCGCGGTCACCCAGGCCGCACAGGCCGCGGTGCGCGCGGTCGTCGGCACCCATCCGACCAGCGATCTGCTGTTCCAGCAAGATCGCGAGCCGGTCCGCGCGCAGATCGCCGATGCGATCCAGCATTCGCTCGACCTGTCGAAGAGCGGCCTCGAAGTGACCGGCGTGACGATCCAGAGCGTGCAGGCGCCGGAGCAGGTGCAGGCCGCGTTCGACGACGCCGCGAAGGCGCATCAGGACCGCGAGCGCGCGAAGCGCGACGCGCAGGCGGCGGCCGATCAGGTATTGCCGAAAGCGCAGGCCGATGCCGCGCGGATGATCGACGAAGCGAACGCGTATCGCGACCAGGTCGTCGCGCAGGCGCAGGGCGACGCGGAGCGCTTCAACCGGGTCTACGAGCAGTATCAGAAGGCGCCCGAAGTGATCCGCCATCGCCTGTATCTGGACACCATGCAGCACATCTATTCGAACGCGACGAAGGTGTTCGTCGACAGCAAGGCCGGCAACAACGTCCTCTATCTGCCGCTCGACAAGATCGCCGAAGCCGGGCGCCAGCGGGCGGCCAGCAGCAACGGCGCGAGCGCGCCGGCCCCGGCTTCCGCGCCGGCCGCGACGCCGCCTGCCGGCGACGCGCAGACGGCGCCGCCCGCCGACAGCGCCGCCGCGCCGAACGACGGCGCGACCGCGCCCGCCGCGGGCACCGGCGCCGCAGCCACGGCCCCGGCGCAGAATTCGATCCGGTCCCGCGACGCGTTCCGCGACCGCGATCGTTCGCAAGACATGCAATAACGGAGCGAGCCCATGAACCGAATCGTTGCGCTCGTCGCCGTCATCGTCGTGTTGCTGATCGTTGCGTCGTCGACGTTGTTCGTCGTCGATCCGCGCCATGTCGCGGTCGTGTCCGGATCGCGCGGCGGTACGCCGACGCTCGCCGGTCCCGGCCTGCATGTAAAGCTGCCGCCGCCGCTGCAGACGGCGACGCTGATCGACACGCGCATCCGGTCGTTCGAATCGGCCAACGCGGACCGTTTCACGACGTCGGACAAGACCGAACTGCTGGTCACGCCGGTGATCCGTTTTCGCGTGTCCGCGCCGCTCACGCTGTTCGCGGCGACGAGCGGCGACCCGCAGACGCTGTCGGACCGGCTCGCGTCGCTGTCGCGCGATGCGTTCTCGGGCGCGTTCGGCAAGTTCACGCTCGCCGACGTGCTCGCGGACCAGCAGAAGCTGACCGACGCCGCCCGCGACTCGCTGAAGGCCGCGGCCGCGCCGCTCGGCATCGACGTGCTCGACGTGTCGCTCGCGCGCGTCGACTATTCGGCGGACGAGGCGCAGGGCGTGTTCAAGCGGATGAGCGCGGAGCGCGAGCAGGCGGCCGCCGACGAACGCGCGAAGGGCGCCGCCGACGCGCAGCAGATCAAGGACGACGCGATGCACCGCAAGGACGCCCTGCTCGCGGATGCGTACAGCAAGGCGCAGGCGATCAAGGGCGAAGGCGACGGCAAGGCCGCCGCGATCGCCGCCGCCGCATTCGGCCGCGATCCGCAGTTCTACCAGTTCTATCAGAGCCTGCTCGCGTACCGGAACAGCTTCCATCCGGGCGACGTGATCGTTGTCGATTCGTCGAGCGACTTCTTCCGTTTCATGCGCAATCCGTACGGTGACGCCGCGCCGGGCTCCGCCACCGCGCCGCGCCGCGCCAACAACCGATGAACTGAGACACCGCGCCGTCCGTCGGCGCGGACATTCGCATGAACATGGCAGGCACGCTGTTGCTCGCGATCGCGCTGATGCTGATTATCGAGGGCATGTTTCCGTTCGTTTTTCCGACGGCGTGGCAGGACACGTTTCGCCGGATCGCCGAGCGGCCGCCGCACCAGATCCGCATCGGCGGTCTGATCGCGATGGGGCTCGGCGTCGTGCTGCTGCTGCTTGCAACCTGAACGCGCGGCGCGGCCGCCGTCACCCGCCGTTACCGCCGCGCACCCGGCTTCGCTCCGCGGGCGCGGTATTCAATGTGGTAGGACTCAACCGATGTCGACCTGGCTACTTCCCGAAAATATCGCCGACGTGCTGCCTTCCGAGGCGCGCAAGATCGAAGAACTGCGCCGCCGCCTGCTGGACCGCTTTCGCGCGTACGGCTACGAGATGGTGATGCCGCCGCTGCTCGAATACCTGGAGTCGCTGTTGACCGGCGGCGGACGCGACCTCGATCTGCGCACCTTCAAGCTCGTCGATCAGTTGTCGGGCCGCACGCTCGGTCTGCGCGCGGACATGACGCCGCAGGTCGCGCGCATCGACGCGCATCTGTTGAACCGCCAGGGCGTGACGCGCCTGTGCTACGCGGGCGCGGTGCTGCATACGCGTCCGCGCGGGTTGCACGCGACCCGCGAGCAGATCCAGATCGGCGCGGAAATCTACGGTCATCGCGGCCTCGAAGCGGACCTCGAAATCCAGCAGTTGATGCTCGACGCGCTGCGCCTCGCCGGCATTGCCAACGTGCGGCTCGGCCTGTGCCACGCGGGCGTGCTCGCCGCGCTGATCGAAGCCGATCCGGCGGCCGCCGCGCTCGGCGACCGCCTGTATGAAGCGCTCGCGTGCAAGGACGTGCCCGGTCTCGCGGATCTGACCGCGGGTCTCGCGCCGCCGGTTCGCGACGCGCTGCGCGCGCTCCCGTCGCTGTACGGCGACGCGACGGTGCTCGACGAAGCGCGCCGCCGTCTGCCCGCGCTGCCGGGCATCGCGTCCGCGCTCGACGACCTCGCGTTTCTCGCCGGCAAGGTCGACGGCGCCGAACTGATGATCGACCTCGCGGACCTCGCCGGCTATGCGTATCACAGCGGCACGATGTTCTTCGCGTACGCGGACGGCGTGCCGAACGCGATCGTGCGCGGCGGCCGCTACGACCATATCGGCCAGGTGTACGGCCGCCCGCGCGCGGCGACCGGCTTTTCGCTCGATCTGCGCGAACTGGCCCGGATTTCACCGGTCGAGGCGCGCAGCAGCGCGATTCTCGCGCCGTGGCGTCACGACGAAGTGCTGCGCGCGAGCGTCGCCGCATTGCGCGATGCGGGCGAGGTCGTCATTCAGGCGCTGCCCGGACACGAGCACGACGTCGACGAATTCGCGTTCGACCGCGTGCTGATCGAGCGCAACGGCGCGTGGGTCGTCGAGACCCGCGCGTGAACGAGGCTGCGCCAGATCGTTGAGCGGAAAGGAAAATTCCTTGATTCTCCGCAAAAACAACGGACTGCCGCGCGAACCCAGGTAAAATACGTTTTTAACCAGCTTACGAAACACCATGTCTGCCAGCGCAGTGAATGAAACCCCGGGACGCAACGTCGTCGTCGTGGGAACCCAGTGGGGAGATGAGGGCAAAGGCAAGATCGTCGACTGGCTGACGGACCACGCCCAGGGCGTCGTGCGCTTCCAGGGCGGCCACAACGCCGGCCACACGCTCATCATCGGCGGCAAGAAAACCATTCTGCGGCTGATTCCGTCGGGCATCATGCGCGCGGGCGTCGCCTGCTACATCGGCAACGGCGTGGTGTTGTCGCCCGAGGCGCTGTTCAAGGAAATCAGCGAACTCGAAAGCGTCGGCATCGACGTGCAGCAGCGCCTGTTCGTCTCCGAAGCGGCGACGCTGATCCTTCCGTATCACATCGCGATCGACCAGGCGCGCGAAGCGCACCGCGGCGCGGGCAAGATCGGCACGACCGGCCGCGGCATCGGTCCGGCGTACGAGGACAAGGTCGGCCGCCGCGGTCTGCGCGTGCAGGACCTGTTCGAGCCGGTCGCGTTCGCGGAGCGCCTGCGCGAGAACCTCGACTTCCACAACTTCGTGCTCACGCAGTATTTCGGCGCGGCCGCGGTCGACTTCCAGCAGACGCTCGACACGATGCTGGGCTATGCCGACCGTCTGAAGCCGATGGTCGCCGACGTATCGCGGCGTCTGTACGACGCGAACCGCGCGGGCGGCAACCTGCTGTTCGAGGGCGCGCAAGGCACGCTGCTCGACATCGATCACGGCACCTATCCGTTCGTCACGTCGAGCAACTGCGTTGCCGGCGCGGCGTCGGCGGGCGCGGGCGTCGGCCCGCAGCAGCTGAACTACATCCTCGGGATCACGAAGGCGTATTGCACGCGCGTTGGCTCGGGCCCGTTTCCGAGCGAACTGTACGATGCGGACAACCCCGCGCGCCAGGAGCAGGTCGGCGTGACGCTCGCGAATGTCGGCAAGGAGTTCGGTTCGGTCACCGGCCGCCCGCGCCGCACCGGCTGGCTCGACGCGGCCGCGCTGCGCCGCGCGATCCAGATCAACGGCGTGACCGGCCTGTGCATCACGAAGCTCGACGTGCTCGACGGGCTGGACGAAGTGCGGCTGTGCGTCGGCTACAAGGTGGACGGCAAGGACGTCGATATTCTGCCGCGCGGCGCGTCGCTCGTGTCGGCCTGCGAGCCGGTATACGAAACGTTCGCGGGCTGGAACGAAAGCACGATCGGCATCACGCAGTGGGACGCGCTGCCGCAGAGTGCGCAGGCGTACCTGTCGCGCGTGCAGAAAGTCGCGGGCGTGCCGATCGACATGGTGTCGACCGGTCCGGACCGCGACGAGACGATCCTGCTGCGTCATCCGTTCAAGGTCTGACGGGCGGAGCGTGTCGATGATCGAGATGACGGATCCGCGCAACGACGACAAGAACCTGTGGGTCGGCTGGGACGAGTATCACCGGCTGATCGAACTGCTCGCGTTGAAGGTGCACGACTCGGGCTGGAAATTCGACAAGATCCTGTGCCTCGCGCGCGGCGGGCTGCGCGTCGGCGATCAGTTGTCGCGCATCTACGACCTGCCGCTTGCGATCCTCGCGACCAGTTCGTACCGCGAAGCGGCCGGCACGCAGCAGGGCGAACTCGACATCGCGCAGTACATCACGATGACGCGCGGCGAACTATCCGGCAACGTGCTGCTGGTCGACGATCTCGTCGATTCCGGCGTCACGCTCGCGCGCGTGCAGCAGCACATCAAGGAACGCTATCCGGCCGTGACCGGCGTACGTTCGGCAGTCCTGTGGTACAAGGGCTGCTCGAAGGTGAAGCCGGATTACTCCGTGCAGTACCTCGCGACCAATCCGTGGATTCATCAGCCGTTCGAGGAATGGGACACGGTGCGTCCGCACAACCTCGCCGCGTGGATCAAGCGCGGCCTGCAGCAGTCGGAGCCGGACCTCGACACGTAAGCGCACGCACGGCGTGCGGACCACAGCGGAGCCGTCGGGCTCCGTTTTTTTATGCACGCCGAACCGCATCGCGGGCTTTGCTGCGACGCGGCGCGTACCGGAGACGTCAGCGTGGGCCAATGCTAAACTTCGCGGGAATGCTGCCCCCTACGTCGGCCGGTCGTAACGATCGGGCGGGGCCGATGGATCAGGCCGGTTTAGAATAGCGCTCGTTTTTTCCGCTCGAAGAACGGATTTCCGCGTATATGACAACTAGCACCCACGTGGCAAAGCAGCCTCTGCCGTCGCTCGCCATCGCGGCGATCGGCGTGGTCTTCGGAGACATCGGCACGAGCCCGCTGTATTCGCTGAAAGAGGCATTCAGCCCGTCGCACGGAATTCCACTTACCGACACATCGATTCTCGGCGTCATTTCGCTGCTGTTCTGGGCGATCGTCATCGTTGTCAGTGTCAAATACGTGTTGTTCGTGATGCGCGCGGACAACGACGGCGAAGGCGGCGTGCTCGCGCTGATGGCGCTGTCGCTGCGCTCGTTCAACCGCGCGAGCAAGACCGCCGCGGTGCTCACCGCGCTCGGCATCTTCGGCGCGTGCATGTTCTACGGCGACGCGGTGATCACGCCCGCGATCTCGGTGATGTCCGCGGTCGAAGGGCTGGAAATCGCGACGCCGAGCCTGTCGCATCTGGTGCTGCCGCTGACGATGCTGATCCTCGTCGCGCTGTTCTGGATCCAGCGCCACGGCACCGCGCTCGTCGGCCGCCTGTTCGGGCCGATCATGGTGCTCTGGTTCGTGACGCTCGCGGTGCTCGGCGTATCGCACATCGTGCAATCGCCGGGCATCATCGCCGCGCTCAATCCGTATCACGCGATTTCGTTCATGCACGCGCATCTGCTGCAGGCGTACGTGGTGCTCGGCTCGGTCGTGCTGGTGCTGACCGGCGCTGAGGCGCTGTATGCGGACATGGGGCACTTCGGCGCGAGACCGATCCGCATCGGCTGGTACGCGCTCGTGATGCCGTCGCTGGTGCTCAACTACTTCGGCCAGGGCGCGCTGCTGATGCACGACCACCGCGCGATCGAAAACCCGTTCTTTTTGCTCGCGCCGGACTGGGCGCTGCTGCCGCTCGTCGTGCTGTCGACGGTCGCGACGGTGATCGCGTCGCAGGCGGTGATTTCCGGCGCGTATTCGCTGACGAGCCAGGCGATCCTGCTCGGCTACGTGCCGCGGATGAAGGTGCTGCATACGTCCGACCTCGCGATCGGCCAGATCTACGTGCCGGTCGTGAACTGGATGCTGCTCGCCATCATCCTGTGCATCGTGCTCGGCTTCAAGAGTTCGGACAACCTGGCGGCCGCGTATGGGATCGCGGTGACCGCGACGATGGTGATCACGACGGTGCTCGCGTGCGTCGTCATGGTCCGGGTGTGGAACTGGAACAAGGTGCTGGTCGGGCTCATCATCGCGGGCTTCATGACGGTCGACCTCGGCTTCTTCGGCGCGAACCTGCTGAAGGTCGAGGAGGGCGGCTGGCTGCCGCTCGGCATCGGCGGTCTGCTGTTCTTCCTGCTGCTGACCTGGTACAAGGGGCGCATGATCGTGAAGGCGCGCACGGCCGCCGACGGCATTCCGCTGATGCCGTTCCTGCAGGGCCTGCTCGCGCATCCGCCGCATCGCGTGTCGGGCACCGCGATCTATCTGACCGGCAGCGAAACGCTGGTGCCGGTGAGCCTGCTGCACAACCTGAAGCACAACAAGGTGCTGCACGAGCGGACCATCTTTCTGACGTTCATCACGCGCGACATTCCGTATGTCGACGACGCGGAGCGCGTGACGATGCAGGACATCGGCGGTGGCCTCTATCTGGTGAAGGCCGCGTACGGCTTCAACGAGACGCCGGACGTGAAGGCGGTGCTGCACCAGGTCGGCCGCGAGAACGACATGGCGTTCGAGATGATGGACACGTCGTTCTTTCTCGCGCGCGAGACGGTGGTGCCGACGCAGTTGCCGGGCATGTCGATCTGGCGCGAGCGGGTGTTCGCGTGGATGCACCAGAACGCCGCAAAGCCGACCGATTTCTTCAGTATTCCGGCCAATCGCGTGGTCGAACTCGGGACGAAGATCGAGATCTGAGCGGCGCGGCGCGGTGGTCGCGGTTCAACGAAAATCGGCGCCTCGACGCCGATTTTCGTTGGGGCTGGCGGTGATCCGGCCGGCGCTCAGCGCTGCTTGAGCTTCGCGAACGCGGCGGCCATCGCGCCGGCCGGCTCTGCGTCGCGCGAGCGCTGCGGCTGGCGGGCGCCGCCGTTGCGCGTGGTCGCCGCGCCGCCTGGCGCGCCGGCGCCGCCGCGCGGCTGCGACGCGCTGGCCGGATCGTCGTCGAGACGCATCGTCAGCGCGATGCGCTGGCGCTTCACGTCGACGTCGATCACCTTGACCTTCACGACCTGGCCGGCCTTCACGACTTCGTGAGGATCCTTGACGAATTTCGTCGACATCGCCGACACGTGCACGAGCCCGTCCTGATGCACGCCGACGTCGACGAACGCCCCGAACGCCGCCACGTTCGTCACGACGCCTTCGAGCACCATGCCGGGCACGAGGTCCGACACCTTCTCGACGCCGTCACGGAACGTCGCGGTCTTGAACTCGGGGCGCGGATCGCGGCCGGGCTTCTCCAGTTCGGCGAGGATGTCGCGTACGGTCGGCAGCCCGAAGCGTTGGTCGACGAACTCGGCCGGCGACAGTCCCGACAGCGCGTCGCGATTGCCGAGCACGTCGCCGATCGGGCGGCTGATCTTCGCGAGGATCCGCTCGACGACCGGATACGCTTCCGGGTGCACCGACGAGCGGTCGAGCGGGTTCTCGCCGCCGTTGATGCGCAGGAAACCCGCCGCCTGCTCGAAGGTCTTGTCGCCGAGGCGCGGCACGCGGCGCAGATGCTCGCGCGACGGGAACGCGCCGTTCGCGTCGCGATAGTCGACGATGTTGCGCGCGAGCGTCGCGTTGAGGCCCGACACGCGCGCGAGCAGCGCGACCGACGCGGTGTTCGCATCGACGCCGACCGCGTTCACGCAGTCCTCGACGACCGCATCGAGCGAGCGCGCGAGTTCGCGCTGGTTCACGTCGTGCTGGTATTGCCCGACGCCGATCGCCTTCGGCTCGATCTTCACGAGTTCCGCGAGCGGGTCTTGCAGCCGGCGCGCGATCGACACGGCGCCGCGCAGCGACACGTCCAGTTCCGGAAACTCCTTCGCGGCCAGTTCGGACGCCGAATAAACCGACGCGCCCGCTTCGGACACGACGATCTTCTGCAACTTCAGTTCCGGGTGCTTCGCGATCAGTTCGCTCGCGAGCCTGTCGGTTTCGCGCGACGCGGTGCCGTTGCCGATGCTGATCAGTTCCGCCTGGGTCTGCGCGGCGATCCGTGCGAGTTTCGCGAGCGAGCCGTCCCAGTCGCGGCGCGGCTCGTGCGGGTAGATCGTGTCGGTCGCGAGCAGCTTGCCGGTACGATCGACGACCGCGACCTTCACGCCGGTCCGCAGGCCCGGATCGAGGCCGATCACCGCCTTCGGGCCCGCCGGCGCAGCCAGCAGCAGGTCCTTCAGATTGCGCGCGAACACACGTATCGCCTCGGTTTCCGCCTGTTCACGCAGGTTCGTCAGCAGTTCGTTTTCGAGGTGCGGCTGCACCTTCACGCGCCAGCACCAGCGGCACACGTCCGACAGCCACTTGTCCGCCGGTCGGCCCTGATTCGCAATGCCGAAGTGGCGCGCGATCATCGCTTCGCCCGGATGCGGCACCTGCGCGTCGAGTTCCTCGCCGAGGCCGAGCTTCACGGTCAGCACGCCGGCATTGCGACCGCGGAACAACGCGAGCGCGCGATGCGACGGCACCGTCCGGATCGTTTCCGAGTAGTCGTAGTAGTCGCGGAATTTCTCGCCTTCGTCGCTCTCCTTGCCTTCGACGACGCTCGACACGACGACTCCCTGGTTGTGCAGATAATCGCGCAGCCTGCCGAGCAGGTCGGCCGTCTCGCCGAACTGCTCGGAGAGGATGTCGCGCGCGCCGTCGAGCGCGGCCTTCGTGTCGGCGACGCCGTTCTCCGGATTCACGTACTGCGCGGCCTCGGTCTGCGGATCGAGCAGCGGATTCGCGAGCAGCGCCTGCGCGAGCGGTTCGAGCCCCGCTTCGCGGGCGATCTGCGCGCGCGTGCGGCGTTTCGGCTTGTACGGCAGATAGAGGTCTTCGAGCACCTGCTTGCTGTCGGCGGACTCGATCGCGGCGCGCAGTTCGTCGCTGAGCTTGCCCTGCTCGTCGATGCTCGCGATGATCGTCGCGCGCCGCTCTTCCAGTTCGCGCAGATAGAGGAGCCGTTCTTCGAGATTGCGCAACTGCGTGTCGTCGAGATTGCCGGTCACTTCCTTGCGGTAGCGGGCGATGAACGGAACGGTCGCGCCTTCGTCGAGCAGTTGCACGGCGGCAGCCACCTGGCGCGGTTGTACGGCGAGTTCGGCGGCGATGCGCTCTACGATCTTGAGTGCTACGGTGTCCGTCATGGGGTCTGGATGTTCCTGCGAAGATCGGGTTCGGTCCTGGCCCGTGCGGCGGCGTGCGCCGGCCGGCCACTGGAGCGGGGCATTTTGCCATAAATGGCGGGGCCCTCAACCCGCGCAGTGTTAGAATCCGCAGTCATGTTCCGTCGCTTTTCGACCACGTTGACGATCCCCCGTTTCTCCCCGATCCAGCCGCGCGCACGTGCGTTCGCCCGGTTGCGGATCGCCGCCGGCGCGGCCTTTCTGACTGCCGCGCTCGGCGCGGCGAGCGGTGCGGCGTTCGCGCAGGCGGCAGCGGCGCAGCCGGC
>Ga0164242_10007091_pt1 | contig 12277 bp, 10 predicted proteins | sample OricomgcompostMG_FD_108783 | JGI IMG/M metagenome (GOLD analysis project Ga0164242, IMG submission 108783) | Miracle-Growth compost microbial communities from Emeryville, California, USA - Original compost - Miracle growth compost (MG) ... | reverse complement strand
GGGCGTCAGCATCATCCTCGCCGAACAAGGCACCGGCCTCACCGTGTCGCGTGATCTACCCAAGCTCGGCTACAAGGGCGTCGAGAGCTGCGAGCTGGCCTTCGAGGACTACCGGATACCGACCACGAGCCTGCTCGGTGAGATCGAGGGGCAGGGCTTCGCACAGATGATGAAGGGCCTGGAGTTCGGACGGATCCAGGTCGCGTCGCGCGCGCTGGGCGTCGGGCGGGCCGCCTTCGAAGACGCGCTTGACTACTCGCAGGAGCGCGAGAGTTTCGGTCAACCCATCTGGAAACACCAGAGCATCGGCAACTATCTTGCCGACATGGCGACCAAGCTCTCCGCGGCCAGACTGCTCACTGTCCAAGCTGCCGAACGGTACGACGCCGGAGCGCGCTGCGATCTGGAAGCCGGTATGGCGAAGTTGTTTGCCTCCGAGACGGCTATGGAGATCGCCCTCAATGCCGTCCGCATCCACGGCGGGTACGGCTACTCGACCGAATTCGACGTCGAGCGCTACTTCCGCGATGCCCCACTCATGATCGTCGGTGAGGGCACGAACGAGATCCAACGGAACGTGATCGCACGACAATTGATCGCCCGCGGCGGCCTGGGCTGATCCAGCGATCCGTAAGCAGTTCCTCGTACATCCACTGCCAGAGGAGACTCCATGCTGATCGAACCGGATGCCGAACAGGCAGCACTTCTGGACAGTGTGCGCCGCTTCGGATTGTCCGAGATCGCACCGGCACGGAGCAGGCTGGAGACCGACCGGGAGTGTTTCAAAGCGCTCTCCAGCCGGATTGCTCAGCTCGGGCTGCTGGAGCTGATCGAATTCGACGAGGAGGGCGCCGACTCCAGCGCGCCCGGCGCCTACGTCACGCTCGGCCTGGTGTGTGAGGAGCTCGGGCGCTACGACTGCAGCCTGGCTCAGGTCGTCTCCGGCGCCGCATCACGCGCGTCGAGATTGGCGAAGTTGACGGACCGCAACCTGGGACGCGAACTACGCAAGCTTTTCCTGGCGGGCGAGATGACTATGGCGGCTGCCTTCACCGAGGCGGAGGCCGGCTCGGATATCCAGGGTCTGCGTACGCTTGCCCGGCGAGTTCCGGGCGGGGTCGTGCTCAACGGCGAGAAGAACTCGGTGACGGGGCTGCCCCTGTCGGACTGGGTCGCGGTGCTGGCCCGGGAGGTCGACGAGCAGGGTGAGGTCGTCGGATTCAGCCAGTTCCTGATTCCCGCCACCGCGCCCGGCGTGTCGCACGGCGAGCTGGAGGACATGGGCTGGCGAATTCGCGGCCGAAGCATCATGGCCCTCGAGGACGTCTTCGTTCCCGACGGGCAGCGCATCGGGACGCCAGGCGCCGGGTTGAAGATGATGCTCGGAGGTTTCAACTACGTCCGGGCGTCGCAGTCGCTGATCTGTGTCGGCGCGGCCGCCGCCACGGTCGAGGAGACGATCGAGCACGCCCGGAACCGCACGGTGTTCGGCCGTCCGCTCGGCGCGAACCAGGCCGTCTCGTTCGGGCTCGCCGAGGCCGCGACGAAGCTCGATGCCGCCCGATGGATGTGTTACCGGGTGCTCGAGATGCGCAACCGCGGAATCAACCACGCCACCGAGGCCGCGATGGCCAAATGGTGGGTGCCGGAGACGGCCATCGACGTCCTGCGGGTCTGCCTGCGTTTCAACGGACACACCGGCTATGCCTCGGAGCTGCCGATCGAGCGCCGGCTGCGCGATGTCATCGGCTTCGAACTGGCCGACGGCTCGTCGGAGATCATGAAGCTGATCATCGCTCGGTCCTTGCTGGGGCGAGAGGTAACGGGTTGAGCTGATGCCTACCCTTGGCTTGGTTCACGGCGCTTACCACGGCATGTGGCAGTGGGGTCAGCTGGTGGCGGAACTGGAACGACGCGGGCAGCGCAGTGTCTGCGTGGATCTGCCCGTCGACGACCCGGACTGCGGCGTGCTGGACTATGCGGCCGCGGCCGCACAGGCGTTCGCGGGGATCGACGACCTCGTCGTCGTCGGTCATTCGCTCGGCGGTCGCGTGATCCCTTTCGTTGCCGAACTGCTGCCGGTGCGCGACCTGATCTTCCTCGCCGGTGCGGTGCAGCCCGACGTCTTCGGCCCAGTTCCCGACGGTCCGGCGCTGCTGATCTCCGCCGACGACCGCACGGTGGGCGACGACGGTCTGGTGCGGATATCCGGGCCGGCCGCCGTGGAGCGGTACTTCTACCACGACGTTCCGCCGAGCCTTCGGGCGTGGGCCGGCAGCCAGCTCCGACCACAGGCCCAGCGCGCCCTGGCGCCCGAACGGGCACCCCGGTTCATCCGGACGCCAGCCGTCTCCTACATCGTCTGCACCGACGACCGCGCCATGTCTGTCACGTGGCAGCGGGCGGTTGCGACCGAGGCCCTTCGCGTGCGCCCGTACGAGATCGCCGGCGGTCACTCACCGTTCCTGGCCAGACCGGGTGAACTGGCTGAGCTGCTCGTAGAGATTGTCACCGGCGGGGACCGGGCCCGAGAGCAACGCCCCGGCTCCGAGGCGACGGAGTCGTGATGCTCACTCTGACCAGCGTTGCCGCGGCGCTGCGGCGTGGTGAGATCTCCAGCACCGAACTCGTACAGAGCCTGCTCGATCGTGCCGACGCTACCGAGGAACTGGGCGCCTACCTGAGCCGGTTCGACGAGCGTGCACTTGCTGCAGCCAGCCGCGCCGATGCGGACTTCCGCGCCGGGATCGACCGGGGCCCGCTGCAGGGCGTCCCGATCGGCGTCAAGGACAACATCTTCACCGAGGACGGACCGACCACCGCGCAGAGCCGGGTCGACGATCCGGCGTTCCGCTCCGAGCAGGACGCAACGGTGGTGGCTCGGCTGCGCGCGGCCGGCGCAGTCATCATGGGCAAGCTGACTCTGTCGGAGTTCGCGATCGGCACGCCGGACCCGATCTCACCGTTTCCGCGACCCCGCAACCCGTGGGATCTCGGCTGCTGGCCCGGCGGCTCGAGCGCCGGGACGGGGGTGGCCGTGTCAGCCGGCCTGGTGCTGGCCGGGCTGGGAAGCGACACCGCCGGCAGTATCCGGATCCCGTCGGCGCTATGTGGGATCACCGGCTTCAAGCCCACCTACGGACGGGTGCCGGTCACCGGGTCGATCCCGCTCGCGGAGTCGCTCGACCACATCGGCCCCATGGCGCGATCGGCGCGTGACTGCGCTGCCGTGCTGACTGTCATCGCCGGAGCCGACGGGATCGATCGCAGCGCGTCGAACTCGCCCCTCGCCGACTACCTGTCCGGGCTGTCCGCGCCGGTCACCGGCGTTCGCATCGGCGTGGTCGATCCGTCGAACCTCTCGTCGGAGGTTACCGATGAGGTCACCGACGCGTTCGATGTCGCGGTGCGCGAGCTCGCAGCCCTCGGGATGTCGACCACCGCTGTCGAATTGCCCTACTACCAGTCGACCTCAGCCGCCGGCAGGATCATCTTGGCGGCAGAGGCCTTTGCTTTGCACCGGCGCACGCTGAGCGCCCGTTGGAAGGATTACTCGGTCTCGACTCGACTACGACTCACGCCGGGGGCGTGGTGTACCAGCGCAGACCTACTGCTGGCACAGCGTCAGCTGCGGCTCACCCGAACCGGCCTGGCGGGGGTGTTCGGATCGGTCGACGTGGTGGTGATGCCGACGCTGGGGATGGGCGCACCACGGTTCGGCGCGAACGAAACCCTAGGCCGAGCAGCGGTCGGCGCGACCGGAAACACGATATATGCGAGCGCGACCGGATATCCCGCGTTGGCGATGCCGATGGGATTCACGGTCGAGGGACTGCCGCTGTCGATACAGGTCATCGGCCGCCCCGGGCAGGACGAACTGGTGCTTCGCGTCGCAGCCGCCTACCAGGATGTCTCGGACTGGCACCTGGCCGTGCCGGCGATGCGTCCCGCCGTGGCACCGTCGACGACCGAGGCCGTCCTGCCACCCGCCCGGGCCAGCGAGGCCGCCACCGCTGCAGACCGGGCGGCGGCTGAGGTCTTCTTGAACCGGGCGGGCATCGATGCCGGACCGGACCTCGGCCCGCTCGCCGACGCATTCGCCCAGCACATCGAACAGCTGCGGTTGATCGGCGCCGGCGTCGGCTGACGGCGTTCGACGCCGTCCAGGGTCAGACGTGTGCGGTCACCGCGCGAGTGACCTCACTGGTCCGATTCGTCGGGCGGCGGTACGGCGACCCCGGCCGCATAGAGCGCCGCACGTTGGTCCTCGTCGTAGCCGAGTTCGGCAAGGACGTCGTCGGTATCGGCACTGTAGCGGGGACCGGCGCGCCAGATCGTCGCCGGATGGTTGCGCACTCGCGGAATGATGTTCGGCCCCCGAACCACGCTCGCCAAGCTCTCGTCATACCACTGGGTGAGCGTCTCGCGGGCCTGGTAATGGCTGTCGTCCACCACGTCCTGCATCGCCATCACCCGGCTGCACGCAATGCCTGCCCCGGTCAGGGCCGCCTCCGCCTCCGCTGCGTCGTGTCCTGCGCAGTAGTCGCGCAGTATCTCGTGCATACGCACGCCGGGAACGCTGCTGCGCTCGACCATGTCCAGCGAGGGCGGGAAGTCCGGGTCGTCAGCCAGGCCGAAGAAGCCGATGGCTCTGGACCAGGACGACCGCCCGGTGAGCTGGATGTAGACCCATCCGTCGTCGCGGCACCGGAACGTGTCGGTACCGGCCCACCGCACGTTCGCGTTCCCGACCCGGGGGTAATGGACGCCGTCGTTGAGGTAGTGCATGAGCATGCTGCCCTGCAGCCGGACGAGCGTCTCGAACTGTGCGACGTCGATGCTCTCGCCTACCCCAGTGGCCTGCGCCCGGTGCAGCGCGGCGGCTGCGGCGAATGCGGCGAACAACGCGGGGATGTGGTCGCCCATCGTCGGCCGCGAGATCAGCGGACCGGACTCCGGGGTGCCGTTCCAGTTCATCAACCCCGAATACGCCTGAGCGACTGCGTCGAAACCCGCCTGGCGAACTCGTGCGGGATCACCGGTCTGGCCGAAGCCCGAGACGTGCACGATCACCAGGGCAGGGTTGACCGCCCAGACCTGCTCGTCGGACAGGTCCCAGCGGTCGTACGTCCCGCCCTTGGACGACTCGATCCAGATCTCGGCGTCCTGCAACAGCCGTAGAAAGATCCCCCGGCCCGCCTCGGATGGGATGTCCAGCGTCATCACCCGCTGGTTGCGGTGCTGCAGGCCGAACGTGGATCGTTGTTTGCGCAGCAGGTCCGGTCCGAGCGCGCTCTCTATGTGCAGGACCTCGGCGCCGAACTCGGCCATCAGCCCGGAGGCGAGCGGGCCGGCGACGATCACACCCGTAGAGATCACGCGGACGCCCTGGAGTAGGCCTTCCTGCTGGATCTCCGTCCTTCTCATGACGTTCCTTGCGAGGTTCCGGCGATAGTGACGCTGCCGTCGGCGTGCGTGCCAACGCGGTCGGCCAACGCCGCGAGATGGGCTTCACCGGAGCCGTACGACAACGCCAACTGTCTGCCCCAGAGCAGATACCGGTGCAATGGATATTCGATCGTGACACCGATTCCGCCGTGGAGCTGGTGCGCGACCGAGGTCACCCGATGGCAACCCTCGCCGGCCCAGAACTTGGCGATGTCGATCTCCCGGGCCGCATCCCGGCCGACGGCCAGCCGCCATGCGGCCTGCCACGTCGTCAGCCGCATCGCTTCGGTGTCGATGTACGCATCAGCGGCGTGCATAGCAACTGCTTGGAAAGTGGCGAGCGGACGGCCGAACTGCTCGCGCACGTTGACGTACTCCGCGGTGCTCGCCAGCGCTCCGGACGCGATCCCCACCTGCAGCGCACAGGTGCCGACGACCGCGCGGTCGTTGAGCCAGTCGCGGATCTCGGCTCCGTTACTCGTACCGAGTACCTCCCCGGTGCCCACGCCGACCCCGGTCAGCTTGAGCGTCGCCTCGGACAGACCGCTGGTCGTCGGGTCGGTGGTGACCTCGACGCCGGCGGCCGTCGGGTCGACGAGCAGCACGACGCATTCGGCGGTGCCCTCCTGCCTGGCGGCAAGCAGGATCCGGCTGGCCTGGCCCACGTAGGACACCCGGGGTCGGGTTCCGTCCAGAACCCATTGACCAGCGCCACGCCGGGCTGTGAGTGAGCCGGCGGCGTCATCGAGGGACAGGCTCATCGCGGTCCCGGCGGTGAGCTCGGGCAGCCACCGCCGCTGTTGCTCTTCCGAGCCGAATCGCTCCACCGCCATCGCGGCCACCGCGGTCTCGAGCACCGGCGCCTGCAGGACCGCACGCCCGCACGCCTCGAGCAGCAGGCAGAGTTCGACCTCTCCACCGCCGACTCCGCCCCAGGATTCGCAGACACCTACTCCGAGCAGATCGGCACGTGCCAGCTCTTCCCACAGCTTCGGCGCATCGGCGCCGCTGGCCGAAGCACGTGTGGGCAGGATCTGAGATGCCAGCCCCACCAGGGCGAGCTGGTCTGGCGTGAGGGCGAAGTCCATATCGTCAGCCGGCTCAGCGCAACAACTCGCGCGCAACGACCATGCGCTGGATGTCGGTCGCACCCTCTCCCAGCCTCTTCACGCGCAGATCGCGGAACCAACGCTCCAGCGGAAGCTCCTGCGACAGACCCAACGCACCGAGGATCTGCATGCAACGGTCCACCACCCGGAACGCTGCTTCGGTGCTGTAGAGCTTGGCGATGGACGCGTCGGTCTTGACGTCCTGGCCGAGGTCTGCCTTCCACGCCGCTTGGTAGATCAGCAACCGGGCGGCTCGAAGTTCGATCTCGCTGTCGGCGATCGCCCACTGCACAGCTTGCCGGTCGGCCAGCCTGACCCCGAACGTCGAGCGGTCCCGCGCCCACTCGATGGCATGGCGCAGCGCCTCCTGGGCAATGCCGATCGGGCCCGCGCCGTACGTGATCCGGCTGTTGACGAGAAAACCCGTCGCGAGGGAGAAGCCACCACCCTCCTCGCCGATCCGGTTGCGTACCGGGACCCGGACATTGTCGAAGTGCAGAACGTAGGGCGAGAATGACGTCAGGACTCCGATGGGCCGTTTGGTGAGTCCTGGCGTATCAGCGTCGACGACGAGGGCAGTGATCCCGCTCTTCTGCCCCTGCTCGCCGGTCCGGACGTAGACGACCCCCCAGTCGGCGTGCGAGACGTGGCTCGTCCACATCTTCTCCCCGGTGATCACGTAGTCGTCACCGTCGCGCACGGCGCGGCATCGAATGGCGCGTGCAGGGTCCGAACCGCCGGAGCTCTCGCTGATCGCGGTGAACGCCTTGCCCGGTCGACCGTCGATCATCGGCCGTGCGTACCGCTCGAAGAGCTCCGGATCGGCATCGAGCAGGACGCTCGGCGGGTTTCCTCCGAACGCTCCGAGAGCGGGGAAGTACGCACCCATCCGGCATTTCGCCGCCTCCTCGGCCACGACCACCTGTCCGAGCACGCCCAGTCCGGCGCCACCGTGCGACTGCGGCGTCGAGAGCGCCCACAACCCCAGATTCTGGGCCTTCTCCTGCAGCACCTGCAGAGCGTCTTCGGCCAGGCCCGTGGTGTCGTGCGGCAGGGTCTGCTCGAGTGGACGTACCTCGGTCTCCATGAACCGCCGGACAGTCTGCCGGAGTTCGACCAGCTCAGCAGGGAGCTCCCACGCACCGAGCGAACCGAGGTCACCGGCCAAATCGGGTGTTGCTGTCATCGAATTCCCCAGTCTGTAGCTCGCGGTGTCCGCCCGGCTGTCGCCGGTCAACGAACCGGGCGCCGCAGCCCGAGCGCCTTGGTCGCGATCATCTGTCTCAGTACGTCGTTGTTTCCGCCCGCGAACGTTCCTACGGTCGCTTCGCGGTACGCCCGCTCCAGGCGGCCGTGTGCCGCGGCGCCGGGCGAGTCCGGCGTCAGATATCCCGCTGGGCCGACCACGTCCTGCAGCAGTCGACACGCCTCGACCAGCGCCTCCGTGCCGAAGACCTTCGTTGCCGACGACTCCGCCCCGCTCAGCTCCGCCCCCGCGGCGAGAGTCGCGGCAACCCGCCAGTTGAACAGCTTCATCGCTTCCAGCCGAGCCTCAACTCGAGCGAGAGCGAGGCGCACCCAGGGCTGATCGAGCAACACCCCACCGGAGGCAGCGGGGGTCTGCGCCGCGAACTCACGGACCTCAGCGACGATGCCCACGACCCAGCCCCGGGAGGCCGCAAGCGCCACCCGTTCGTGGTTGAGCTGCGAGGTGATCAGCTGCCAGCCCTCGTTCTCCCGGCCGACCCGATTCGCCACCGGAACCAGCACGTCGTCGTAGTACGTCGTGGTGGTCTCACGCACTCCGCCTTCGGCGATGTTCGGCAGCCGGGTCGCCGTGAAGCCGGCGGCGGCGGTCGGGACGATGAGGATGGAGAGGCCCTGGTGCTTGGGAGCACTCGGATCGGTCCGTGCCGCCAGCCAGATGTAGTCGGAGTGGGCACCGCCCGAGGTGAAGATCTTCTGCCCGTTGATCACGTAGTGGTCGCCATCGCGAACCGCGCTGGTACGCAGCGAAGCGAGGTCGGTGCCCGCCTCGGGCTCGGTGTACCCGATAGCGAAATCGATCTCGCCGCTGAGGATGCGTGGCAGGTAGAACTCCTTCTGCGCGTCGGTGCCGTAACGCATGAGCGTCGGTCCGACGGTATTCAAAGCCAGCATCGGCACCGGCGCACCCGCCCGCTTGGCCTCATCGAAGAAGACGAACTGGTCGAGCTCGGACCGCCCGCGCCCGCCGTATTCGGTGGGCCATCCGATCCCCAGCCAGCCGTCACGCCCCATCTGCATCCGGATCTGCGCGTATCGCTGCGGGGACTCGATCGGTCGTCCGAGGCGCTCGGCCTCGGTCATCAACCCTGCGAAGTACTCGCGTAGCTCCGCGCTCAACGCCTCGAGATCCGGGGGGTACGCGACGTACATGCGCCTGTCCCTCTCAACACATTATGTTGACTATAGAATTTAGCAGAGAGGGTCCGACCGCGTAAGTCCTCAGCGGACGTGGCCAGGGTCCCATCCCCGCGAACTCCAAGACCTCACCCTGCGGAGCTGCTTTGGTCGTACGGCGTCGACGATTCAGGCACGCCGTTCGTCCGGCGCCTGTGCGGCCTCGAAATGCTCGGCCAGCAACTCCCCGGCGTTCTCCATATGCTTGGTCATCGCCGCACGCGCCGCCGCGCCGTCGTGTTCGACGAGCGCGGCGAGGATCGCGGCATGATCCTGCGCAGAGGCCTTCGACCAGCCGGGGATGGTCGCGAAGAACCGACGCGGAGCGAACTTGCTGCCGATCGACAGCATCCATGCCAGCCGTGGCGACGCGGCGCACAGGTTGATGTCGCGATGAAAGCGGTGGTTCAGCTCCTCGACGAGATCGCCGTCACCGGCGTTGGCTGCCTTGCGTAGCTCCTTGTGCAGGCGCTGCAGTTCGGCGAGCTCGTCCTTCGTCACATGCTGCGCCGCGCGGAAGACCAGCTCGCCGGCAAGCAGTGCCTGTGCGGTGAACAGATCCCGTACGTCCGAGCCGTTCAGCGGAGCAACGACGAACCCGCGGCGTGGCTTGAGCACCACGAATCCGTCGCCTTTGAGCGAGAGCAATCCCTCGCGCACCGGCGTGGCACTGAGGTCGAGCTCTTCGGCGATGCGCTCCTGCCGGATGAACTCGCCGGACCGCAGCACCCCGCTCATGATCAGCTCACGGACATGGCTGGCGACCTCATCGCTGAGCTGCCGCCGCGGCGTACCCAGCTGCGCGCCGCGTGTCGTGTCACTCATGAGCCCGCTCCCTCCGACCGCACAATGCCCTCAACGTCGGCTCGACGCGGCCGACAGCTACCGGGAAATTGCCGGAAATCCCGACGACACCCTAGTGCAACCTGCGGAACCCCCGCCGAGGGCAGGTGCCGGCCCCCGGTGAGCCGACGCTGCCGCTCGTCGCTCACTTGTGCTCAGACCCCCGCCAACGCACGTGCGCCGAATACCACCGGCTGCTCCGACACCATCGAGACGAGCGTCGACTGGCCGTTCACCGCGGGGCCGGCGAGCTCGTAACGCGGGTACGCGGCGAGAAGCTCCTCGAACAGTGCTTTGGCCTCCATCCGGGCCAGACCGGCGCCGAGACAGACGTGCGGCCCGAAGCCGAAGGCGACGTGTGTGCGCGCGGTGGAACGCGTCACGTCAAAACGGTCCGGGTCCTCCCAGATCTCCTCGTCGCGGTTCGCGCTGGAGTAAAGCATCGCCACGTAGTCGCCGGCCTTGATCTGCTGCTCGCGGATCTGCGTGTCGGCCGTGGCCGTACGGCAGAAGGCGACAACCGGGCTGCTGATGCGAAGCATCTCTTCGACTGCCGTGGGAATCCGCTCCGGCTCGTCGACGAGCAACTGGCGCTGGTCGGGATGGTTCGCCAACAGCGCGACACCGTGGCTGATCAGGTTGCGAGTGGTCTCTGTGCCGGCCACCAACAGGAACTTGCAGTACGTGACGAGGTCGATGTCGTTGAGGGGCTTGCCCTGGAACTCGCCAGTCACCAGGTCGGTGATGATGTCATCGCCCGGGTGCCGGCGCCGTTCCTCGCATAGCTCGCGGAAGAAGTCGAGTAGCTCTTCGACCTTGCCGGAGTGCTCGGCGGCATCGCGGCCGGCGTCGATCTGAAGGATCGCGGCGTCAGTCCAATCGCAGAATTCGGTCCACCGTGACTTGGGGACGCCCATCAACTCGGCGATGACGAAGCTCGTCAACGGAGCTGACAGCGCCTGCACGACGTCGAGGACAGCGTCCGGATCGATGTCGGCGATGAGGTCACGGGTGATCTGGCGCGCCAGATCCCCAAGCCGCTTCACCGACCGCGGCGTGAACGACCGCGAGACGATCTTGCGCATCGGTCCGTGGTCCGGCGGGTCGGTGCGCATCAGGTGGTGCGCACCCGGAATGTGCGGACCGAATGCGTTCTGCGTCGCCCCGTCGGCGATGAGGGTTCCCCGGGCGGAGGAGAACAGCGTGTTGTCGTGACCGACGTGCCGAACGTCCTCGTACTTCGATAGCGCCCAGAATCGTCCTTCTTCGCACCAGAACACCGGAGCCTCCGCGCGTAGGCGCGCGTATACCGGGTGCGGATCCGACGCGTAGAACGTCGGGTCGATCAACCGCGCCGCCGCGACGAGGTCTGCGTCCGCCGGGTAGACAACTGTTCGTGCGCTCATTGCTGATCACCTTCCGAAGCCGGCCGGCGCGCCGCACCGACCTCTGAGTCGGCGCAAGCGCCCACACGGTAACGAGACTTGCCCGCAAAATATATTATGCTTGCTATTCCGTCCAGTCCTCGGACCGTCAGCGCGCGGTGTAACCGCCGTCAACGGGGACGAAGCTTCCGGTCATGAACGAGGAGGACGACGAGGCCAGGAAACAAACAGTCGCAGCGACCTCGTCCGGTCTACCCAGCCGGTTCATGGGGTGCCGTGCCGCCACCTGCTCAGGCGCCGATCGCGTATGCGGCGACAGCATAGGGGTATCGATATATCCGGGCCCGACGACGTTCACCCGCACGCCCCGCTCGGCGTACTCGAGTGCGGCGGTCCGGGTCAGCCCGACGACCGCGTGTTTCGCGGCGACATACGCACTCGATCCGGCGCTACCGACCACGCCCATGACGGAGGAGATATTGACGATAGCTCCGCCCCCGCTCGCGACGATCGCGGGAAGCTCTGCGCGCATGCTGTGAAAGACGCCGTCGAGGTTGACCGACATGATGCGCCGCCAGGTCTGTTCGGTGGTTTCGGCGAGGGGCGTCGGCGCGCCGCTGCTGATCCCGGCCGCGTTGACCGCCACGTGCAGCGCGCCGAAGCGATCCATCGCCGCCCCGACCATCGCAGTAGCCGCATCCGGATCCGAGACGTCGGCCGCGACGGCCTGCGCCGCGTCACCGATCGTTTCGGCGACGCGGCGGGCCGCAGCAATGTCGAGATCAGCGACGACGACTGCGGCGCCCTGATCGGCCAGCGCCCGCGCGGTGGCCGATCCGATGCCGGAACCACCACCGGTGACCAACGCGACGCGACCGTCAAACGCGAGATCCATCGGTCTCCCGGGCGGCTAGTTCGGTCTTGAGTTCACGTTTGAGGATTTTTCCGGCGGGGCCGAGTGGCATTTCGGTGCGGAATTCGAAGGTGCGTGGTTGTTTGTAGCCGCCGAGTTGTTGGCGGCATAGTTCGCGTAGTTGGGGTTCGAGTTCG
>Ga0164242_10007090_pt1 | contig 12278 bp, 8 predicted proteins | sample OricomgcompostMG_FD_108783 | JGI IMG/M metagenome (GOLD analysis project Ga0164242, IMG submission 108783) | Miracle-Growth compost microbial communities from Emeryville, California, USA - Original compost - Miracle growth compost (MG) ... | reverse complement strand
GTCGTGGATGCAGCCTGCCGCAGCTCCGATCCGAACGTCTACGCGATCGGCGAGGTGGCCAACGTGCAAGGGCGCACCGTCGGCCTCGTCGCGCCCGCCAACGCCATGGCGGAGACTGTCGCGGATCGTCTGCTCGGCGGCGACGCCGAGTTCACCACGATCGACGACGCGACGAGCCTCAAGCTCTCCGGCGTCGACGTGGCGAGCTTCGGCGACGCGCTGGGTTCCACCAGCGATGCGCTCGAGATCGTGTACGCCGATCCGGCGCGCGGCCTGTACCAGAAGATCGTGGTCACGCCCGACGCGAAGACGCTGCTCGGCGGTGTCTTCGTCGGCGACGCGTCTCCATACTCCGCCTTGCGTCCGCTCCTCGGTCGCGAGCTGACCGTCGAGCCCTCCGCCTACCTCTCCGCGGGCGGCGAGCTGCCGGAGAGCACCGACCTGCCGGACGACGCCCTCGTGTGCTCCTGCAACAACGTCTCGGTGGGAACGGTTCGCGAGGCCGTGCGCTCCGGAGGCGACGACGGCGCGGGATGCCATGACCTCGGCGAGCTGAAGGCGTGCACCCGCGCGGGCACGCAGTGCGGGTCGTGCGTGCCGCTGGTCAAGAAGCTGCTGGAGAAGGAGCTCACCGCCGCGGGCGTGGCGGTGTCGCACGCACTGTGCGAGCACTTCCCGATGAGCAGGCAGGAGCTGTTCGACGGCGTTCGCGTGCTCGGCCTCACGTCGTTCGACGCGATCGTGGCGAGGTTCGGCATGGGGCGCGGGTGCGACATCTGCAAGCCTGCCGTGGCATCCATGCTCGCCAGCCAGCACGGCGGCTACATCCTCGACGAGGGCCGCGGCGGGCTGCAGGACACCAACGACAGGGCGCTGGCGAACATGCAGAAGGACGGCAGCTACTCCGTCGTGCCTCGCATCCCCGGCGGCGAGATCACCCCGCAGAAGCTCGCCGTGATCGCGGAGGTGGCCCAGGAGTTCGGCCTGTACACCAAGATCACCGGCGGCCAGCGCATCGACATGTTCGGTGCGCAGCTGCACCAGCTCCCGGACATCTGGCGCAAGCTCGTCGACGCGGGCTTCGAATCCGGCCACGCGTACGGCAAGGCTCTGCGCAACGTGAAGAGCTGCGTCGGCTCCACGTGGTGCAGGTTCGGCGTGCAGGACTCGGTCGGCATGGCGATCAGGCTCGAGCTGCGCTATCGAGGTTTGCGAGCGCCGCACAAGCTCAAGATCGGGGTCTCCGGATGCGCGCGGGAATGCGCGGAGGCCCGCGGCAAGGACGTGGGCGTGATCGCCTCGGCGGAGGGCTGGAACCTGTACGTCGGCGGCAACGGCGGCCTGCAGCCCGCCCACGCCCAGCTGCTGGCCACGGACCTCGACGACGAGACGCTGATCAGGTACATCGACAGGTATCTCGTGTACTACATCCGCACCGCCGACCGACTGCAGCGCACGGCACGGTGGATGGAGGACCTCGACGGCGGGATCGACCACGTGCGCAGCGTGGTCGTCGACGACTCGCTCGGCCTCGCCAAGGAGCTCGAGGCGACCATGCTCAGGCACGTCGACGACTATCAGGACGAGTGGGCGGCGACGCTCGCCGACCCAGACCGTCTGCGGCGGTTCCGCTCGTTCGTGAATGCACCCGACGCCCCGGACACCGGTCTTCCCCGGGTGATCGAACGCGACCAGCCGCGACCGGCGCGTCCCGGGGAGCGTGCATCGGCCGTGACCCTGGGGATGCCGACGGTCAGGAGCAGTGCGGACGCGGACACCGCCTCGATGTCCGCCGGCCACGGGGCGCCGCACGCCGAGCACGAGGCGCGGCGATGAGCGGGGTCGGCGCGGTCACGCTCGTGGGCGGAGGACCGGGAAGCCTCGACCTACTGACCGTCGGCGGTCTCGACGCGCTGCGAAGGGCGGAGGTCGTGCTCTACGACCGTCTTGCGCCGCACGACAGGCTTCAGGAGCTCGCGCCCGACGCCGTGCTGGTGGACGTCGGCAAGCGGCCGGGCCACCACGCCGTCGCACAGCACGAGATCGAGCGGATGCTCGTCGAGCACGCTCTCGACGGATCCCGCGTCGTGCGCCTCAAGGGCGGCGACAGCTATGTGCTGGGCCGGGGCGGCGAGGAGGTGCTCGCGTGTCGCGCGGCCGGCGTGCCCGTCCGGGTCATCCCCGGGGTGACGAGCGCGACTGCCGTGCCTGCCGCCGCCGGCATCCCGCTCACTCACCGCGGGGTGAGCCACCTCTTCACGGTCGTGTCCGGCCATGCGCCGCTCACGGACGACGAGCACCGCCATCTCGCCGGCCTGGGCGGCACGATCGTCCTGCTGATGGGCGTGGCGACGCTGCCCGGACTGGTGGCCGGGCTGGTGCGGCACGGGCTGGATGCCGACACACCCGTTGCCGCCATCGAACGCGGCTTCTCGCCGCAGCAGCGAACGACCGTGTCGACGCTGGCAGGAATCGTCGTCGATGCAGCGACGGCAGGAGTGAGCTCTCCCGCCGTCATCGTGATCGGCGAGGTGGTGCGACTGGCCGCAGACGGCGACGACGCGGCCGCGCAGACCCTGAGCTCTGCCGGTCTTCTGGCGCCCTCGATGGAGGCGCAGCCATGAGTGCGCCCGCTGGAGGCGTCGACGTTCCGGGGTTCCGCGCCGATCAGCTCCGTGGCTTCCGCATCGGTGTCACGAGCGACCGGCGCAGCGGCGATCTCATCGACGCGTTCACCAGGCGGGGCGCCACCGTGCTCCATGCGCCGACGATCCGCATGGTGAACACGGATGCCGACGAGCCGGTGATCGCCGCGACGCGCGCCGTGGTGGCCGCGCGCCCCGACATCCTGCTGGCCACGACGGCGTACGGCATCCGGCGGTGGTTCGAGCTGGCGGACGCGGCGGGACTGGGCGACGACCTGGTCGAGGCGCTCGGCCGCGCCGACATCCTCGTGCGCGGGCCGAAGGCGAGGGGCGGCATCCGCGCCGCCGGCCTCGACGACGTGGGCATGAGCGACGAGGAGACGACGGCCTCGCTCGTCGAAAGCGTGCTGCGGCACTACCCCGCCGGACAGACCGTGGCCGTTCAAGTGCACGGCTACACGGATCGGCCCCAGCTGGAGCGTCTGAGCGCTGCCGGTCATCGCGTGCTCACCGTGGCTCCCTATCGCTGGCACGAGCCGGGATCCGACGACCCCCGCGTGCGGCGGCTCATCGAGGCGGCGTGCGAACGCCGCGTCGATTGCATCACGTTCACGAGTGCGCCCGCGGTCGACGCCCTGCTGTCAGCGGCGGCGGCAAGAGGGAGCCTCGACGAGCTGCTGGATGCCATGACCGACCACGTCATCCCCGCCGCAGTCGGCCCGGTGACGGCGGCTCCGCTCGTGGCGGCCGGTCTCTCGCCCATCCAGCCGGACAGGTTCCGCATGGGGGCGCTGGTTCGACTCGTCTGCGAGCATCTGGAGACGTCGCGCGCCGTCGTCGAGACCCGGTTCGGTCCGTTGTCGCTGCGCGGAAGCGTCGTACGGCTGGGCGAGCGCGAGGTGGCGCTGACGCCGACGACGCTCGCGGTCTTCCGCGGCCTGTACGACGCCAGAGGCGCGGTCGTGAACAGAGGAGCCCTGGTGCGTTCACTGCCTGGCGCTCGTGACGACCGCGTGCTCGAGGTGACGCTCAGCCGGCTGCGGCAGACGCTCGATGCCCCGGGGCTCATCGCCACGGTGGTCAAGCGCGGGTACCGGCTGGCGTTGGAGGACTGATGGCAGCACCCACGATCACCGTGGCGGAGCACCTCGCCCGCGTGCTCGACGGAGCGCGGGCCCTCCCCTCCGAGCCGGTCCCCGTCGAGTGCGCGTACGACAGGGTGCTGGCCGCCGACGTGGTGTGCGTGTCGCCGTCGCCGCGGTTCGACAACTCCGCCATGGACGGATACGCCGTGCGGCAGGGGGACCTGTCGCACGCCGCCGCCGCGCGCCCCGCGGTGCTCGCGGTCACAGGCGAGGCGAGGGCGGGAAGCGCAGATGCCCACGTCCTTCGCCGGGGAACGGCCATCCGGATCATGACGGGCGCGCCGATTCCCGCCGGCGCGGACGCTGTTGTGCCGGTCGAACGCACCGTCGAGTCGGACTGGGCGGCCACGAGCGTGACGTTCGCCGCCGCACCCGAGCAGGGTGCGAACATCCGGCTGACCGGCGAGGACCTCACCAGAGGCGAGACCGTGCTGAAGGCGGGCACCGTCATGGGACCGTACGAGGTCGCGGCAGCAGTCGCTGCGGGCGTGGCGCGCGTGCGCGTACGAGCGCGACCGCGTGTCGTCGTGATCTCCACGGGCGACGAGCTGCGGCCGCCAGGGGCGACGCTGCCGCTCGGAGCGATCCACGACGCGAACGGGCCCCTGATGCACGGTCTGGCCGCCACGGCCGGCGCCCTGGTCGTGCGGGCGTGCCGAGCAGGCGACGGTGAGGGGATGCTCCACACCGCTCTCGAGGAGGCAGTTGCGGGCCGTCCCGATGTCGTCATCCTCACCGGCGGGGTGGGGGCAGGATCGCACGACCCCGTCAGACACCTCGACCTTGGGTTCGCGTCGGTCGCCATGCGGCCGGGGATGCCGCAAGCGTTCGGCCGGGTCTGCGGCGCTGCGGTGTTCGGGCTTCCCGGCAACCCGGTCGCCGCCGCCGTCTCGTTCGACGTCTTCGTGCTGCCGTTCCTCAAGGTGCTGCAGGGGCTTCGCCCGGAGCCGGAGACGGAGAACGCCATCGCGGAGGCAGGCTGGGCCTCGCCTCACGGCCGTCGCCAGTTCACACCCGTCGTGACCCGCCGAGTGGAGGGCACGCTGCACGTGCGGCCGGCGACGGACGACGGCAGCGGATCGCATCTCATCGGCCGTCTGGCGCGGGCGAACGGCTACGCCGTCGTCCCTGAGGACGTCGTCAAGGTCTCTCCCGGCGATCGCGTCACGGTGAGGCTGCGGCCATGAGCGACGCCATTGTGCGCACTCGCGTGGATGCCGCGGGGTCGGCACCCGGCGCCGCCACCCCGCCCACCGGCGTCCGCCGCCCCGCCTGCGACGTCAACCCCGATGCCGTCTCCGAGGCCGACCCGGACGCCGCCGCGGACGCCGCCTCCGAGCCCAACCCGGCCGCCGCCCCGGTGGAGGACGCCGTGCTCGACGCCGTGGTGCTGGCCGGAGGTCGCGCATCCCGGCTGGGCGGCATCGACAAGCCGTCGCTCGTCATCCGCGGCGCCCGGCTCGTGGATCACGCGGTCGGGGCCGCGGCCGCGGCCGGAGCAGGGCAGGTGATCCTCGTCGGGCCGCACCGGGCATCCGCCGTGCAAGCGGCTCGCCTCGTCGAGGTGCGCGAGGACCCGCCGTTCGGCGGCCCCGTCGCCGCTCTCGCGGCGGCCTTGGCGAGCGTCACCGCGCCGGTGACCCTCCTGCTGGCTGCGGATCTGCCCCGCGCGGACGACGCCGTCGACCGGATCGTCACGCGCCTGGACCGGCTCCTTCCGCCGTCCGGTCAGAGGGCGGCAGGCGTGGACGGCATCATCCTCGTCGACGAGGAGAGCCGGGATCAGTGGCTGGCCGGCGCCTATCTCACCGCGCGACTGCGGTCAGCGATCGACGAGCTCGACGGACGGGTCGGCGACGCGTCGCTCCGCTGCCTGATGCGCGGACTGCGGCTTCACCGCGTCGCGGCAGCAGGCTGCGCGGCCGACATCGACACCTGGGTCGACGTGAAGCGGTGGGCGAAAGACGACGGTGTCGGGTCGGCGGCTCAGAGCCCCGTACGCGGCACTGCACAGTGCCCTGCAACGAGCCCTGCACTGAGCGAGGAGCGAGCATGAGCGCTGTCGCACCCGACGAGCTGACGGAATGGGTCGTCGAGCTGGCCTGCACCCTCGGGATTGCCCCCGACGACGTGCCGATCGGGCGCGTTCTCGATCTCGCGCGCGATGTGGCGCACGGCGTCGTGCGCGCGGGCGCCCCGCTCAGCGCCTTCGTCGTCGGCGTAGCGATCGGACGCGGCCTGGACGGCGACGAGGCGTGGCGGCGCGCCACGGCACTGCTCGAGGCGCGAGCGACGGCGGGGCGGCATCCGTCGGCGTAGCCCGCTGCCCGGCACCGCCGATCGTGCCGCTGCCCCGCACCCGGGGCGACCTCACGGCGGTCGGACAGCACCGAGAGGTCTTCGTTACGGCGCAGACACCGCGGATGCCGTCCAGCGAAATCCGGCTCTTCTAGCGTCGCCACAGGCGGAATCCCCGCTTCTGCTGCACCGGCGACGCCGTCGCCCGCCCGTCCCGCATCCGACCCTCCCGGAGAGTGACATGACAGCTACCTCGAATCCCGGCACCTCCCAGCACTCCGCACCGCTCACGGCCGCGCCGGAGCGACCACGCATCGGGCCGCCCGCGACGCTGACGATCCTGCGTGGCCGCTGGCTCGAGGGATGGAACCCCGAGGATCCGCACCAGTGGGCCACGGGGGGCAAGACCATCGCCGCGCGAAACCTGCGCTGGTCGATCTTCACGGAGTTCCTCGGCTTCGTCGTCTGGCAGCTGTGGAGCGTGGTCGTCGTCGCGCTGCCCGAGGCCGGGTTCCGTTACACCGACGGGCAGATCTTCTGGCTCATCTCCATGCCGAGCCTCGTCGGCGCCACCCTTCGGCTCCCCTACACGTTCATGGTTCCGAAGTTCGGCGGACGCGCATGGACCGTCGTCTCCGCCGCGCTCCTGCTGATCCCCACGGTCGCGCTGGCGATCGCCGTGGCGCACCCGGAGACGCCCTTCCCCGTGATGCTCCTGATCGCGGCCCTCGCGGGGTTCGGGGGCGGCAACTTCGCCAGCTCGATGGCCAACATCAGCTACTTCTATCCGCAGCGCATGAAAGGCTGGGCTCTCGGCCTCAATGCAGCGGGCGGCAACCTGGGCGCGGCCGTCGCGCAGTTCCTGGTGCCGATCCTCATCACGGTGACTGCGGCAGGAGCGGTCGACCTGCCCATCGCCGGGTGGTTCTGGATCCCCTTCATCGCCATCGCGATCGTCGGCGCCACCACCCGCATGAACAGTCTGCGCGGTGCGAAGGCCGACTTCAGGGCATCCCTGGCGGTGGTCAAGGAGCCGCATCTGTGGGTGCTCGCCGTGCTCTACATCGGCACGTTCGGCTCCTTCATCGGCTTCTCGGCCGTCTTCCCGAAGCTCATCGCCGACGAGTTCCCCCAGTTCGCCGCCCTTCACGTGGGCGGCGCGGCGGTCTCGCTCGCGTTCCTCGGTGCGCTCGTCGGCTCCCTGGCCAGACCATGGGGTGGCAGGCTCGCCGACCGGATGGGAGGCGCCGCCGTCGCTTCGGCGTCGTTCCTCGTGATGGCGATAGCGACCGTGTGCGTCATCCTCACCCTCCCGATCGGTGGGTTCGCCACGTTCCTCGCGTGCTTCATCGTGCTCTTCATCGCCAGCGGCGTCGGCAACGGCGCCGTGTACCGGATGATCCCCACCGTGTTCGCGGCTCGCGGCCGTCCGGAAGCCGCACGCCCCCTCGGTGACGTGAGCGCACTGCGGATGACGGCGGCAGCCATCGGGATCATCGCCGCGGTCGGAGCGTACGGCGGGTTCCTCGTGCCCCAGCTCCTCGGCGCATCGAAGACCGGGTTCGGGGACTACACGCACGCGCTGTGGTGGTTCGTCGCCGGCTACGCTGTGCTGCTGGTCGTCACGGTGGCGGTGTACCTGGTGCCGGCAGCGCGGAGCGGGCGACGTGTCTGACCGGGGTTGCGTGCTGCGGACGGGGCTCGTGTGACGGGCAGGACGCCGATGCGGGTGATCGTGGTCGGCTACGGCCCTGTCGGTGCTCGTCTCGTCGACGAGCTGCTCCCCTCGGTGCGATCCGGAGCCATCGATCTGACGGTCATCGGCGCCGAGACGGCGGAGGCGTACAACCGGGTCCTCGTCGCCGAGTATGCGGTGGGGAACGCCGAGTGGGACGACCTGGTGCTGCACTCCGCAGACGAGGTGCGCTCTGCGGGAGCACGCATCGAGCTGGGGACGCGTCTCGTCGCCATCGATCGCGACGCGTCCTGCGTGCTTCTCGCCGACGGTGAGCGGCTCGCGTACGACCGGCTGGTGCTCGCCACCGGGGCACGCGCCAACGTGCCGACGCTCGACGGCGTCGAACGCGTCTCACGCGACGAGCGCAGCCTTCGACGTCTCGGCGCCGGCATCGTCGGAGCGGATGACGTGCTGCCGCGCGGCGTCACCGCACTCCGCGACCTGGCCGACGCCGAACGCATCCGCGAGGCGGTGCGACCCGGCAGTCGCGTCATCGTGCTCGGTGCCGGTGTGCTCGGTCTCGAGTTCGCGCTGCTGGCGGCGCGGGCCGGCGCGCAGACCTGCGTGGTGCACCATGGCGCGGTTCCGATGCCGCGCAACCTGGACACCGGCGGCGGCACCGTGCTGGCGCAGACGCTCCGGCGCACCGGTGTCGCGGTCGTCGCGCACAGCAGGGCGGAGGCCGTCGTGTTCCGCACCGACGACGACGACGGCGAGCGCCGTTTCGACGCTCTCGCCACGGCCGACGGCAAGCACATCCACGGCGACCTCCTCGTGCTCTCCTGCGGGGTCGGTGCCCGGTCGGAGCTCGCGGTGGCAGCCGGGCTGACGACGGCGTCGGGCATCGTGGTCACACCGGAGCTGCGCTCGTGGTCGGATCCGGCCATCTACGCGATCGGCGATTGCGCCCACGTCGCCGTTCCGGGTGACGCACGCGCCGACGGTCGCATCCCCGGCGGTCCCTCCGGCCTGATCGGACCGGGATGGCGGCAGGCCGAGTGGCTGGCTGCACGACTGACGTCGATGGCCGCCGGACTGGAGCATGGCGACGAGCCGCCGGCGGAGCGCCCCGCCGTCGTCATGCTGAAGGGCGAGGACGTCGACGTGGTCGCCGCTGGCGACGTCTCCCCCGACCCGTGGGATCCGCCAGCGGTCGAAGCCGGCGAGCGGCTGGCCGTCGCCCAGTGGGCCGACCCCGAGCACGGACGCTACGTGAAGATGATCACGCGCGCGGGCATCCTCGAAGGCTTCGTCAGCGTCGGGATGCCCCGCACGTCGGCGGAGCTCACGCTGCTGTTCGAGCGCGGCGGCGAGCTCCCCGCCGACCGTTCGCTGCTGCTGCGCTTCGACGGGCCCGACTACACGGCGGATGCCGCAGCCGACGCGTTCGCCCCCGACTCGACGGTGTGCTGGTGCAACGGGGTGTCCGTCGCGCAGATCGAGGCCGCGGCGGCGGACGGCAACGACACCGTCGCGTGCATCGGCAAGGCGACGAGGGCCGGCACCGGATGCGGCGGCTGCAAAGGCCGCATCGGCGAGCTGCTGGAGCGACTCGCCGACGCCGACGAGGTGCCGGTATGAGCATCCGGACGCCGACGCCCCAGCAGACCGACACGCACTGCCCGTACTGCGCTCTGCAGTGCGCCATGACGCTGACACGCAACGACGACCGAGCCGACGGCGGCGATCCTGTCACCGTGGCGGGCCGGTCGTTCCCCACGAACCGGGGCGGACTCTGCAAGAAGGGCTGGACGTCGGCGGCACTGCTCGACTCCGCGGACCGCGTGCTCGAGCCTCTCGTGCGCGACGCGAACGGCGAACTCTCCCCCACCTCCTGGGATGAGGCGCTCGACCTGATCGCCGCCCGGCTCTCCGCCTGCCGTGAGCGGCACGGCGCCGACGCCGTCGGCGTCTTCGGGGGCGGCGGGCTCACCAACGAGAAGGCGTACCAGCTCGGCAAGTTCGCTCGCCTCGCGCTCGGCACCTCGCGGATCGACTACAACGGCAGGTTCTGCATGTCGTCCGCCGCCGCCGCGGCCAACCGCGCCTTCGGCGTCGACCGCGGCCTGCCCTTCCCCGTTGCGGACCTCGACGACGCGCACACGGTGCTGATGCTCGGCTCCAACCCGGCAGACACCATGCCGCCGATCCTGTCGCACCTGGAGGGCGCGCGAAGCCGGGGCGGGTTGATCGTCGTGGATCCGCGCGAGAGCTCGACCGCGAAGCTCACGTCGGACGGCGCTGGCATCCACCTCCAACCCCTGCCGGGAACCGATCTGCCGCTCCTGCTCGGGCTGACGCACATCGTGATCGCCGAGCGGCTGTACGACGCCGGGTACGTCGCCGGGCGTACCACGGGATTCGACGTGCTCAGGCGCAGCGTGTCTCCGTGGTGGCCGGAGCGCACACAGTCCGTCACCGGCGTCCCCGCCGCCCGGCTGCGCGAGGTGGCCAGGCGGCTGGCGTCGGGAGGCGGAACGTACATCCTCACCGGGCGCGGCGTCGAACAGCACGTTGACGGAACGGACACGGCGACCGCGGCCATCAATCTCGCGCTGCTGCTCGGGCTGCCCGGTTCGCAGAACGGCGGCTACGGAACCATGACCGGGCAGGGCAACGGCCAGGGCGGCAGGGAGCACGGGCAGAAGTGCGACCAGCTGCCCGGGTACAGGTCGATCGCCGACCCGGATGCCCGCCGCCACGTCGCCTCCGTGTGGGGCGTCGACGAGGCGAGCATCCCAGGCCCCGGCATCCCCGCCGTGCAGCTGCTCGCGTCGATCGGCAGGCCGGGCGGCATCCGCTCCCTGCTCGTGCACGGGTCGAACGTCGTCGTCTCCGCGCCGGACGCCGCCTCTGTGCGGGCGGCGCTGCAGCGGCTGGACCTGCTCGTGGTCTGCGACTTCTTCCTCTCCGAGACCGCCAGGCTCGCCGACGTCGTGCTGCCCGTGACGCAGTGGGCCGAGGAAGAGGGGACGATGACGAATCTCGAGGGACGCGTCCTGCGCCGCCGCAAGTCGATCGAGCCGCCGCAGGGAGCCAGAAGCGAACTGTGGATCTTCGCCGAGCTCGCCGCCCGGCTGAATGCGCCCGGCGTCTACCAGGTCGAGCCGGCGGCCGTCTTCGACGAGCTGGCGCGCGCGTCGGAGGGCGGCATCGCCGACTACTCGGGGCTCAGCCACGCGCTCCTGGATACCGGCCGCGCAGCCTACTGGCCGTATCCGGCGGGAACCGAGGGAACGCCCAGGCTCTTCGCCGACCGCTTCGGCACACCCGACGGACTCGCCAGAATCGTGCCGGTGCGCGTGCGTCCGCCGGCCGAACCGACCGCGGAGGGCGACGAGCTCGTGCTCATCACGGGCAGGCTGCTCGAGCACTACCAGTCGGGGAGCCAGACCAGGCGGGTTCTCGAGCTGAACGAGGCCCAGCCGGCCCTGCGCGCCCAGGTGCACCCCGCCACGGCGGCCGACCGCGGACTCGCCGACGGTGACCGGATCGAGCTGCACAACCGGCGGGGCAGTGTCTTCGCCGTCGTCCAGACCACGCGCGACGTGCGGCCGGACACCGTCTTTCTGCCGTTCCACTACCCCGAGCTCGAGAGCGCGAACATCCTGGTATCGGATGCCACTGACCCGGTCTCCGCGATGCCGGAGTTCAAGCGAACAGTCGTCTCGATCCGGGCCGCAGCATAGTCCTGACCGCGTGGCCTACCGGGCGGCCTGGGCGCCGTCCTCGTCGGTGGCGCCGGTGCCGGCGTCGTCCGACCTGTCCTCAGCAGCGTCCGCCGAGCCGCCCTTGTCAGCGCTGGGCTCGTCGACGCTGGGCTCGTCGGAGCTGCGCTCTTCGGCGCTGGCCTCGTCGGCACTGGGCTGGTCGGCACTGGGCTGGTCGGTGTCCGGCTCGTCGTCCACCTCTTCGAAGAGCCCGAGCGGAGGTGTGACGGTGACGGTGCCGGCCTTCACGTCGACCTCGGGCACGATGGCCGACACGAACGGCACGAGCACCTCACCGTTGGACGTGCGAACGGCGAGCAGGTCCTGCGCCGGCAGGTGATCGACCCTGGCGACCGTGCCGATCTCGGCTCCGTCGCGCAGCACCGTCAGTCCGACGAGCTGGTGGTCGTACCAGGCATCCTCCTCGACGGAGTCGTCCTGATCCACCCATAGGATCGCCTTGACGAGGGTCTCGGCCTCCGTGCGATCGGCGACGCCCTCGAAGAACCCGACGGCGTGCCCGTTGTACCAGCGCAGCTCGGACAGTGTGATGGTCTTGCCGTGCCACTTGGATCCGGTGGGCACCTGAAGCGAGAACTCCGCTCCCGGCACGAACCGGTGCTCGGGGTCGTCGGTGAAGAGCTCGAGCTTGATGGCCCCCTTGAGACCGTGGGCCTTGGTCAGTCTGCCGACGCGAAGCTGCTGCCTCGGCTGTTTCGGCTCCGTTCTCTTCTCGCTCACC
>Ga0164242_10007089_pt1 | contig 12279 bp, 11 predicted proteins | sample OricomgcompostMG_FD_108783 | JGI IMG/M metagenome (GOLD analysis project Ga0164242, IMG submission 108783) | Miracle-Growth compost microbial communities from Emeryville, California, USA - Original compost - Miracle growth compost (MG) ... | reverse complement strand
TTCACATACAGTGGTCATCCGCTGCAGCACACGGCTGCTCATCGGGTGCGAGTGCACCTGCGGAACCGGCCCCTCAGACTTACAAACCCATCCGCGCAAGCCGCGCGGTGTCCAGAGCCGACTACTCGAGTCTACAGGATTCCCGCTGGCAGCCGGCTGTGCGCGCGTCGCGGGCACTGTCCACCCCGCTTCGAGCGCTCGGCTGAGCCGATTCGCAGCCGGGAGGGCGCTGCGGGGGCTTGCGTGCCGGGCGTTCTCGCCGACGTGATCTACCCTCTAGTCAGACCAGTCCACCCGCAGCCTCGCCGTTCATCGCTTCCGACCCGACCAGCCGGAGCCTGCAGCACAGCCGCTTTCCCGAGAATCCGTCCCGTCCGTGATCACACCGTCTCCGGCGAGCGCCCGCTCGCCACGGGCCCGCCTGCGCTCCGTGCTCATGACCGTGTGCGCGATCGCGGCCGTCGCCGTGCTGGCGATGGTCGGCCTCGCGGTGTTCGCACCACGGGCGCACAGCACGGCGATACGCGCCACACCCGCCGCCGCCGATGCGCGTGGTGCCGCCGCGACCCGAGGGGAAGAGGCGCAGGATGTCCCGGCCGGCGTCGGCATCCTCACGTTCGTTCCGCCAGGCGGCATGCACACGACGCGGAACGTGGGCTACGGCGCAGCGCCGGACGGCACCCCGGTGACTCTCGACGTGTGCTCCCCGGTCAGCAAGGGCAAGAGCAGACCCGCGGTTCTCCTCGTGCACGGCGGCGGCTGGGTCCGGGGCGACAAGGGGACCATCGGCTACCACACGGTGTGCGAGTGGCTGGCGGCGGAAGGCTTCGTGACGTTCTCGGCCGACTACACGCTGGGCGAGCAAGGCAGGTATCCGGTGGCGCCGGCCGAACTCCGCAGGGCGATCGCCTGGATCCGGCAGCCCGCGACCGCAGCGCGGTACGGCGTGGACCCGCAGCGGATCGGCCTCTTCGGCGGCTCGGCGGGCGGCAGTCTCGCTGCCCTGCTGGCCACCGAGGGCTCGGGCCCCACCGACACCGGAACCCGCGTCGCGGCGCTCGTCGACATCTCGGGTCCGGTCGACCTGACGGCGCAGGGCCAGTTGCTCGGGCATCCCGGTCCCGGACTGCAATCCTTCGAGCTCGGCTATCTGGGCTGCACGGCGTTCGAGGGATGCCTGCAGGCGGCCGCCGCGTCGGCGATCACCCACATCGATCCGAGCGACCCGCCCGCGTTCATCCAGGGCTCCGAGTTCGACTTCGTGCCGCACGAACAGGGTGATGCGTTCGCCGCCGCCCTGCGGAAGGCGGGCGTGCACACCACGCTGCGGCTGGTCCCGGGCCGCGCGCACTCCATCGCCCAGCTGGATGCCACCACCCGCACGGCCGTCGCCGCCTTCCTGCACCGCTACCTCGGCTGAAGCGGGCGCCCGAGGAGGCGACGGCCCTGCTCCACCCGCGAGTGGGCGGCCGTCGCTCACCTCGTCGGTCGACGCCCTCTCCTCACCTCGTCAGTTCCGAGGCGCTGTCGTCCGGATCGTCGACGCTCGCGCGGCCGCCCTGCGGTGCGGCGCCCGCGGCTTGCGGCATAGCAGCATGTGCCGCGTCTTCCGGGTAGATCATGCGATCGGGATGCCGCAGCGTGCGCTTGGCCCAGGGGTAGTAGATGGCGAACGTGACGACCAGCGCCACGGCCCACGAGATGTCGAGGCCGCCCATCGCCTTCGCTATGGGCCCGGTGTAGAGCGTCTGCGACAGGAACGGGATCTGCACGAGGATGCCGATCACGTAGCTCACGATGGCCACCAGGTTGACCGAGCCGTACCGACCCTTGGGCGTGTACAGCGCGGGGATGTCGACCTTCTCACGCGAGATGAAATAGTAGTCGGTGAGGTTGATGACGCTCCACGGAATGAAGACCGCCAGCAGGAGCAGCACGAAGTTCTTGAAGAAGTTCAGGAAGTCCGCGCTGGCCGCGATGGCGATCAGCACGCTCACCGCGACGAACGCCACGATGATGATGGAGCGCATGCGCTGCGAGATGCTGCGCGTGTTGTTGAAGCCCGTCACCGTGGTGAGCACGGTCATGAAGCCGCCGTAGGAGTTCAGGCAGTTCACGGTGAGTTTGCCGACCAGCACCGTGAGGTAGGTGATGAACGCGGCGACGCCGATGCCGGCGAGCTTGCCGAGGAATCCGACCTGGTTGTCGAGGAACGCGGAGCCGCCCACGAGCGCGATCAGCACACCGAACGACATCGCGATCTGCGTGCCGATCACACTGCCGGAGAACGTGGACCAGAACGTCGACGCCACCGTGGTCTCGCGGGGCAGGTACCGCGAGTAGTCGGCGACGTACGGCGCGTACGTCATCTGCCATCCGGCAGCCAGGGTGACCGCGGTGATGAACGACACCCAGCCGAACGGAGCCGTCAGGAACTTGGCGCCGACGTCGTACTGCACGAAGACCTGCACGATCAGGTACGCGAAGACGATGAAGCCGAGCACCGTCGCGATCCGGCCGAGCGCGTGGATCCACCGGTACCCGAAGATGGCGATCACGGCCGTCAGCACGCCGAAGATGAGGATGCCGACGACGGGCGCGTCCACCCCGATGATGAGGTTCACCGCCTGGCCGGCGAGCACCCCGCTCGTCGAGGCGAAGCCGAGATACATGATGATGACGAGCACGAGCGGAAGAGCGGCTCCGCGCACGCCGAACTGCACCCGGCTGGAGATCATCTGCGGCAGGCCGAGCTGCGGTCCCTGAGCGGAGTGCAGCGCCATGAAGATGCCGCCCAGCACGTTGCCGACGGCGAGGCCGATGATCGCCGAGAGCCCGTTGGCGCCCAGGATGACCGCGAGCGCGCCCGTCACAACCGTCGAGATCTGCATGTTCGCGCCGAACCACAGCGTGAACTGGTTGCGTGGATGCCCGTATCGCTCCGAATCGGGAACCATGTCGATGGTCCGCCGCTCGATCACCGGCGGCGTCGCGGTCGAGAGGACGGCCGTCGCCGGACCTCCGGAGAGGGACCCGTCTGGTGCCGGTCCTGTCGCTGGGCGCTGTGTCATCGTCGACTCCTTGATGGCGGCGTCGCGGGCGGAATGCCAGACGGGTGAAACGCCGCGGTGCGGTAACGCTATGACCGTCAGGACGACGGCATGAGCGCTCGGACGAGGTTCGCGTCTGCTATACCGGACACCGCGGCCGCAGACCGGCGGCTCAGCAGGACACTCAGTCGGACGCCCGGGCGGCGCTCACCTCGCGGGCGACGGCTCGACGGGCTCCGGTGACGTCGTGGGAGTCGTGGGTGCGATCGGCCGGTCGGGCCGGCCGATGGCGCCACCGGCATCCGGATCTCCGCTCCTGCGCGCCTTGCGCGCCCGCCTCCGGTCCCTGGCACCCTCCACCAGGTTGTACAGCGTGGGCAGCACGACGAGCGTGAGCAGCGTCGACGAGACGAGCCCGCCGATCACCACGATGGCCAGCGGCTGCGAGATGAACCCGCCGTGCCCGGTGAGCCCGACGGCCATCGGCAGCAGCGCGAAGATCGTCGCCAGGGCCGTCATCAGGATGGGGCGCAGACGGCGGGACGCGCCGTGCCGCACGGCATCCGGTACCGACAGTCCTCTCCTGCGGTACTGGTTCACGAGGTCGACGAGCACGATCGCGTTCGTGACGACGATGCCGATCAGCATGAGAACGCCGATGAGGGATGCGACGCCCAGCGGGATGCCCGACGCGATCTGCAGCGCGATCGCCCCTGTCGCGGCAAACGGCACGGAGATGAGCAGCATGAGCGGCTGCCGCAGCGACCTGAAGGTCGCGACCATCACGACGTAGACGATGAGGATGGCCGCGAGCAACGCGATGCCGAGCTGCGCGAACGCGGATCCCTGGCTAGCCGTGACGCCGCCGATGGTGGCGGATGCCCCCTGCGGCAGCTTCGCGTCTGCGAGCGCCTTCGACACCTGCGAGTTGGCCGTCGCGAGGTTGTCCGTGCTCGGTGACGCGGTGACGGTGGCGCTGCGCAGGCCGTGCTCGGTCGTGACGGTCGCGGGCCCGCTGGCCTGCTTGACGTCGGCGAGCGTGCTGAGCGGCTGCGAGCCGCGCGCCGTCACGATGGGCAGGTTCTTCAGCTCGTCGACGCTCATGGGCTGGTTCGCGTTCGCGATGTAGATGTTGAGGGAGCTGTCGTCGATGGCGACGGTTCCCACCTGGGTCGGCTGCATCGCCTGTGAGACCTGACTGCCCACCGCCACCTCGCTCAGGCCGTACTCCGCGGCGGTCGCGCGGTTCACGTCGACGGCGATGTACGGCAGCGAGGCGCTGAGGTTGCTCGTGACCTGGTTCACCGAGCTCAGCTTCTTCACGTTGTCGACGATGGTGTCCGACGCCTTCTGCAGGTCCTGCTGCGTCGAGGCGGTGATGTCGATCTCGATGTCGTCGGATGCGCCGAAGCCGCTGTTCGACGACACCGTGACGTCGCCCGCGGTCTTGAGGTCGTCCACCTGCTTCTTCACAGTCGCCTGCAGCGCATTCTGATCGGCATCCGGATCGGTCGTGATCGAGAACGTGGCTCCGCCCGAGCCGCCCGCGAAGGCATCCCGGAGCGCGCTGCCGCTGGAGCCGATCGAGAGCTGCACCGTCTTGATGCCGTCGATCGAGAGCAGCTTCTTCTCCACGACCTTCGCGGCGTCGTCCTCCGCCTGCAGGCTGGTGCCTGGCGGGAACGTCTGCGACACCGTCAGCGTGTTCTGGCCCGTGGAGCCGAGGAAGTTCGTCTTCATGAGCGGCGTGAGCGCGAGAGTGCCGCCGAGCACGAGCACCGCGATGACGATCGTCACGGCGGAGTGCTTGAGCGTCCAGTTGATGATGGGCAGGTAGCCCTTCTGCAGGCGCGACGGATGCTCGAGCTCGTCGTGACCGCTCGCCACCGCATCCGAGATGGAGAGGTGGCTCGCCTCGTCGGCCTCCCGCTCGGCATCCTGCTCCGTCTTCGCCTTCCTGGGCTTCGGCGGTCTGAGGAACCAGTACGCGAGCACCGGCACGATCGTCAGCGCCACGAGCAACGACGACAGCAGGGCGATCGTCACCGTCACGGCGAACGGCCGGAACAGCTCGCCCGTCACGTCGCCGACGAACGCGATGGGCAGGAACACGGCGACGGTCGTGATGGTGGAGGCCGTGATGGCTCCGGCCACCTCGCGCACGGCATCCAGGATCGTCTTCGCCCGGTCGACGCCGGCGACGAGGTGCCGCTTGATGTTCTCGATCACGACGATGGAGTCATCCACCACGCGCCCGATCGCGATGGTCAGGCCGCCGAGCGTGATGATGTTGAGCGTGTAGCCGCTCGCCCACATGCCGATGAACGTGATCAGTACGGAGGTAGGGATGGAGATCGCCGTGACCAGGGTGGAGCGGATCGACAGCAGGAAGATCAGGATGACGATCACCGCGAACAGCAGTCCGAGCAGGCCCTCCTCGGTGAGCGAGTCGATCGACTGCTCGATGAACGGCGCCTGATCGAACACGACCGTGAACTTCGCGCCGTGACCGAGCTTGTCGCGGAGATCCGGAACGATCTTGTTCACGGCCTTCGACACCTCGACGGTGTTGGCGCTCGGCAGCTTAGTGACGGCGATGGTGAGCGCAGGCTCGCCGTTCACCCGCGAAATCGAGGTGCTCGGGTCATCCGTCAGCTTGACCGAGGCCACCTCGCCGATCGTGTGCGCCGACACGACCTGCGTCGCCGGCGGCTTGGCGCCGGATGCCTGGGCCCCTGAGGCCTGACTCCCGGCGGTCTGCCCTGCGGATGCCTGCCCGCCGGACGCCTGCCCGCCCGCCGCCTGCCCGCCCGCCGACGCCCCCGTGGTGCCTGCACCCGCGCCCGAGGCCGTCGACACGAGCGGCAGCGAGGCGATCTGGTCGACCGACGTGATGGTGGAGCCGGTCTGCACCGACAACGTCTTGTCGTCCTGGGTGATGGAGCCTGCTGGCAGGAGCACGCCGTTCTGGCTCAGCGCGTCTTTGATGGACTGCACGCTCAGGCCCGCGGCCGCGAGCTTGGCGGCATCCGGTGTGATGGTCACGCGCTGACCCACCTGTCCGATGAGCTACGCGTCGTTGACGCCGTCGACCTTCTTGAGGTCGGGAAGCACGAGCCGCGTGATGTCGTCACCGAGCTGCTTGCCGCTCTCGTCGCTTGTGACGGCGAGTTGGATGACGGGCAGGTCGTCGAAGCTGCCGCTGAGCACCTGCGGGTCGACGTTGTCGGGCAGCGTCGACTTGGTGCGGTTGATGGCCTGATCGAGCTTCTGCTCGGCCGTGGCCAGATTGGTGCCGTACGTGAACTTCGCGGTGATGAGCGACTGGTTCGTGCTGCTCACCGCCGAGGTGCTGTCGAGATCCGGCACGCCCTGGATGGCCGACTCGATGGGAGTGCTGACGTCGTTGTTGACCACCTCAGGGGATGCGCCCGGATAGCTCGTGACGATGGCCAGCTGAGGAAACTCGATCGAAGGCGCGAGCTCCTGCTTGAGGTTGTTCAGCGCTATGCCGCCGAAGACGGCGGCCACGATCGTGACGAGCGCGATGAGAGCACGGTTCTTCATGCTCAGAACGGCAAGCGAGTGCACGCGGAATCCTTTGTGGGAAGTGAGATCGACGGTTGCCCCGCACCCTCGCGCGGACTGTGCAGCACCGGCCAACAGGGGCCGATCGGGCGATTATCGCACTCGACTCTGGGCGGTTGACCCCCGTCAACTATCGGGCAGCGTCGGCGCAGTGCCGGCAGAGTGCCGGCAGCGTGCCGGCACGTGCCCGATGAGCGGCATCCTGCGACCCTGAAGGGATCACCGGCGCCGTCGCCGCGGGGCAGCCAGACGGCCGACGATGCAGTGGACGAGCGTCGGATTCGGCTCAGACGACGGCGGCCAGCATGCCCGGCTCGGAGAGCGGATGCCGCGCCGCGGCCGGCCAAGCGCGAGCCAGTGCCGCGACGGCACGCTCGACCTGGGACTCGGACGCCGTCAGCGGCATGCGGAGGAAGCGCTCGAACGCGCCGTCGATGCCGAACCGGGGGCCTGCTGCGATGAGCAGACCCTCGCTGCGAGCGGCCAGGGCGAGCTGCGAGCTGACGGGTGCGCCGATGTTGACCCAGGCCGCGAGCCCTCCGTTCACGTGCGGAACGGACCAGTCCGGGAACGCGTCGGGCACGATCCGCTCGATCGCCGCCCGTCCGGCCGCGAGCGCCGCACGACGCTCCGCGAGCACGGTGTCGTAGTCCTCGAAGAGCGCGGCGACCACGAGCTGATCAAGCACGGGCGTTCCGAGGTCCATCGTCGCCCGCACGGCATGCAGGCGACGGATGGTGGCGCGCTCCGCCCGCACCCAGCCCACGCGGAGCCCGCCCCACATGGTCTTGCTCGCGGATCCGATCGTGATGACGTGCGATCCCGGCGCGGCGGCCAGCGGCGGAAACGTCTGACGACGGTCGATGTCGAGCTCGGCGGGAGTCTCGTCGGCGATCACGATCGTGCCCTGGGCCGCTGCCGCTTCCAGCAGCCGGCGGCGCACGGATGCCGTCATCGAGCGGCCCGTCGGGTTCTGGAAGTCGGGCATCACGTAGGCGATGGACGGGCTGGTGCGGCGCAGCACCGACTCGTACGTCTCCATGTCCCAGCCATGCCGCGACTCGACGGAGACCGAGGTGGTCACGATGCGCGCCCCCGCTGCTCCGATCGCGTCGTACGCGTGCGGATACGTCGGCACCTCGATGAGAACTCGATCGCCCCGACTCACGAGAGCACGCGCGATCAGCGCGATGGCCTGCTGCGCTCCGACCGTCACCAGCACTTCGTCGGGGTCGGTCGCGAGCCCGCGCTCCGTGTAGCGGCGAGCGATCGCCTCCCGCAGCACCGGCAGACCCACCGTGTCGTAGCCGGAGTCCAGCAGCAGCGGCGCGACCTGCTCGGATGCCAGGCGAACGGCATCCTGCATCATCGACGGCGCGGGCAGCGCCGCCTTCGTGAAGTCGAGCAGACCGGACCCGACGGGAGCAGGAGATGTTCCGCTCGCCGGGAGCGAGGTCGTCGTTCCCGATCCCTGCCGGCTCACCGCGAATCCCTGCTCGCGCAGTCGTTGATACGCCGCCGTCACGGTGGTGCGACTCACGCCGAGCTGGACGGCGAGGTTGCGCTCGGCGGGCAATCGCGCGCCGGAGAGCAGTCGTCCGTCGATCACGAGCAGCCGGATGCGTTCGGCCAGCGCCTCGTACGACGGCCCGGTGTCGCGCCACTCGCCGAGCAGTTCCAGGAGCGCGCGTGCGCCGATCGACGTCGATGCCATCAGGCCACTTTAGCGCGATTGGCTCTACATCACGAGGCCAATCCTGCGATTGGATACTTCCATGCAGCCAATCCTCGTCTCGGGCATGACCCCGCCGGCAGGCACGGGCGCCGGTGCGCGCGAACCGCTGCGGCTCGCGTCGCGGCCGGCGAGCCCGGCGCGACGACGCATCCAACTGCTCGCGGGCCTCTTCCTCTACGGCATCGCGATCGCGACGATGATGCAGGCCACGATCGGCATCGAGCCGTGGGACGTGCTGGCGCAGGGCATCACCTTGCGCACCGGCATCCCGTTCGGGCTCGTGACGAACCTCGTCGGCGCCGTCGTGCTGCTGTTCTGGATTCCGCTCCTGCAGCGCCCCGGCATCGGAACCGTGCTCAACGTGCTGCTCGTCGGACCCTCGGCGCAGTTCGGACTCTGGGCGATCCCGCAGCCCGACCAGCTGTGGGCGCGCATCCTGCTGTTCGCGGCGGGGCTCGTGCTCATCGCCGTAGCGTCCGGCCTCTACATCGGCGCACATTACGGGCCGGGGCCGCGCGACGGGCTGATGACCGGGCTGACGGCTCGAACGGGCCGCCCGATCTGGCTGGTGCGCACCGGGATCGAAGCCGTCGTGCTTCTCGTGGGATGGCTCCTGGGCGGCAACGTCGGCTGGGGCACGCTCGCCTACGCGCTGTGCATCGGCCCGCTGGTGCACGTCGCCATCCCGCTGTTCGCGTTGCGGCTTCCGGATGCCGCGCCTGCCGCCGACGAGGACGCCCGGCTCATCGAGCCCGACTCCCTCAGTCGCCGACGGGAACCCGCCCACGAGCGCTGGGCGCTGAGCCCTCGCAGCTGACGCCGCACCGAGGGTTGAGCCTGTCGAAACCCGGCGGCCGTACCGCGGCGGGTACCGAGGGCTGAGCCTCAACCGAGGGTTGAGCCTGTCGAAACCCGGCGACCGTGCGGACGCGGTTTCAACAAGCTCAACCGACGGTGATTCGGGTTTCGACAGGCTCAACCGGTGGTACGGCGACGACGCGCGGTGATCACATCCGCTCGGCGTAGACGCGGAAGGCGTCGCGCACGTACTCGGCGCCCTCGGTTCCGCCGTAGTTGGCGGCGAAGCGGTCGTCGCCGACGTACATGTCGCCGTACCCGAGCAGCACTTCGCGGTTGATCGTGAGCCCGGTTGCCGGAGTGGACAGGTTCAACCAGTCCACGTGGCGCTGCACGATCTGCTGCACCCGGTCATCTGCAGGGTCGACGCCGTCGGCGCGAGCCGATGCGTAGTCCGCGGCGATGTCCGTGTGCTGCTGCTGGAACGCCCGCTTCTCCTCGTCGGTCTTGGAGCGCCACCACGCGTCGCTGGACGCGTACGCCTCCTTTCCCCAGCGCTCCTCGACCTCCTGCTTGTACTGCGTGTGATCGAATCCATCGAATGCCTTCTCGGCCATGATCGCCTCTCCCTTCTCCAGTGCGTCGATGGTGGACTCCACGGATGCCGCCTGGCGCGCCAGCCGCTCCTGCTCGCTCTTCAGCCAGCCCAGGTGGTGCCGCAGCGCGGAGGCCTCGTCGGTCTCGCGTTGCAGCACAGCCGCGATGTCGGGCAGACCGAGCCCGAGCTCGCGCAGCAGCAGGATGCGCTGCAGACGCACGAGCGCACGCTCGTCGTAGTAGCGGTATCCGTTGCCGCCGATGCGGCTCGGCTTCAGCAGGCCGATGTCGTCGTAGTGCCGGAGCGTGCGACTCGTCGTTCCGACCAGCCGTGCCAGCTGCTGGATCGACAGCTCGACGGCATCGGCAGTGCCCGAATGGGCGAGCATCGTGCCGTCTGCTTCCGTGTCATCCCTCATGACAACGACCGTAGACGTTGACATTACGTCAAGGTCAAGCGAGAAAAGGCATCGGCCTAGGCGGTGGCTGAGCCGGGTCTTGTCTGCGCCTCGCGAGCCTGTCCGTCAGGACAGAAGCGTGTCGCCCGGGAACCCGGATGCCTCGTACACCTCGGCCGTGAGCACGCCCGCCGCGATGGCCGGGTCGCCGTTCATGATCGCGGTGGTCTCGTCGCGGGATCGGCCGAAAACGCCGATGCCCGCCAGGTCGTTGTCGCCCCGGACGGGGAGCACGACGGAGAGGATGCCGGCATCCTGCAGCTGCATGTTGCGCCTGCCGTGCTCCCAGATGATGCCGCGAGCATCGGAGCGTTCATAGTTCGGACCGTGGCGCAGCAGCACGAGCGAGTATGAGCGGATGCGCGCCAGTCGCGCACGCATCTCGTCGTCGTCGATCTGTGGAAGCTCGGGCAGTCCCACCACGTCGCTCATCGCGTCACCTTCTCGTTTCGCGCAGTCATCGAAGCGCTTTCGCCCTGGGCAGACGGGTCGCGTTCTGCGGCGTCCAGGAAGGCGCCAAGGATGACGTCCCAACCCCGGTTGAAGGATCCGCCGAGATAGCCGCCGGGCAATGCGCAGTCCGCCCGCAATTGAGCCTCGCTGAGGTTCTCCCATCCACGATGCTCGAGGTCCACCCTCGTGCGATCCATCGCCTCCGCCGTGAACCGGAGTTCCACCTCGGTGGGCGTGCCGCTCGCATTCCACGTCATCACGAAGCCCTCTGGCGGCAGCCACTCGAGAACGATTCCCCATTCTCGCTCCGTGCCGTCGTGCCACGTCTCGTAAATGCGACCGCCCCGGCGGCGTTCGAACGTCACAGAGGCCACTCGGTCCTCTCCCATGGAGAACGGCCGGACAGGCCACCAACGATCGATGGTGCGCACGAACGCGGCGAAGACCGCGTCTCGGCCACGCCGGACGACGATGCTCTTGCGAATGGGTGGGCGCTGGAAGGCGAGCACCTCGCCGTCATCGCGGTCGCTGCTCATCGCCCCACGTCCGTTCTTCCGGCGCCACGCCCGGATCCGGTGCCGCCGCCGGAGCCGCTGCCCCGATCCGCGTCGACCGCCCGACCCATGTCCTGGCCAGCCGCGCCGTCGGCATCAGCCTCCGCAATGCTGGCGGCCTCCGCAAGGGCGGCGCCCCAGAGATCGTCGAGGAAGCGACGCAGCTCCGCGAGGCCCGCGGCGCGCGCTCTGTAGAGCCTCCGGGTGCCGTCTCGACGTTCTGCGAGCAGGCCGGCATCCTTCAGAACGGTCAGATGCTGGCTCACCGCGGGTCGCGACACGTCGAACGATGAGGCGATCTCTCCCGCGCTCAGTTCCTGAGACGCGACGAGCCGAAGGATCGCGCGCCGCCGCGGCTCCGCGATGGCACGCAGAACGGCGGACTCGGTGGACTCCGAAGACACCTCGTCGGCGAAGCGGTCGGGCAGCGGCGAGTCGGCGGCCGATGCTACGCCCATAGGCCGACCGGCGTACCCTCTGGATCCGCGAACACGGCGAACGATCCGGCATCGCCGGGTAGCGGGGTCGGCGGCACGATCGTGCTGCCGCCGAGTTCGGATGCCTTATCCAGGCATGCCTGGAGGTCGTCGACCGGCACATACACGGTGGTACGCGGCACGTCGCCTCGCGGCGGTTCGCCGATGCCACCCGGTATCGCGCCCTCACCCGCTCCCGTGTGGACGATCGCGTAACCGTCCCCGATCGGCTGCGCGGTCCAGTCGAAGAGTTCGCTGTAGAACCTCGTCGCCTTCCCGGTGTCGCGCGCCGTGATCTCGAACATCGCCACTGGCTGTCCCATGATCCTCCTTGAGTAAGTTGCTACTTACGTTAGTCACCATGAACGAACTGGTCAAGATCATCCGCCGCGCCGTTCGGTCCCCCACTTGCATATCCCCAAAACGCGATATATCGTGTTATCCGGGAGTCACGATATATCTCGAGAGCTTCGGACGCCCGCCCGGCGTCTTACGACATCCGTCGCCCGATCGAGGACGGGGCGATGAGAACAGCAGAAGAAGAAGGGAATGCCCATGGCACAGGAACGC
>Ga0164242_10007088_pt1 | contig 12279 bp, 6 predicted proteins | sample OricomgcompostMG_FD_108783 | JGI IMG/M metagenome (GOLD analysis project Ga0164242, IMG submission 108783) | Miracle-Growth compost microbial communities from Emeryville, California, USA - Original compost - Miracle growth compost (MG) ... | reverse complement strand
TGGCACCCACAGGAGATCAACGCTGCCGGCGTCGACGCCCATCTCGGTAAAAGCATCCTGGGCACCGGAGACCAGCGCTTTGGTGATCAGATCGTTGAAGCGGGCGGCGAGAACGAGGTAACGGCCAGGCATGGACCAAAGCTCCTTAGCTAGGGGGACATCCGTCGGGAGTCTACGTCACAACGGCGTGATCGGCACTTGGTCCACGACTTCGAGGTCGTAGCCCGAGAGGCCTTTCAGCTGCACGGGGTTGGACATGTGGACGCGCATTTTATGGACGCCGAGATGGCGCAGGATTTGCGCGCCGACGCCGAGCGTGCGCTGATCCGTCTCGACCCACGGTTTGACGGCTGTCGCGGCGGCGCCGCCTGTGCCCGTCAGGGCCTCGAACTCGAGGAGGAGGCTTTCCGGTGTTTGCGTGTGGTTCAGGTAGAGGAATACCGCCGTATCAGCGTCGCGCAGCATCTCGAGACCATACTCGATACGCCGGCGTCCGCCGGTCTGCGCATCGCTGAAAACGTCGACCAAGGGGCGCTGGCGGTGCACCCGCACGTCGACCGTCTGGTCGGCGGTGGGTTCGCCTTTGACCAGGGCGAGGTGGAGCTGGTCCTCGATCTGCCCTCTGAACAGCACGCCTTGGAAGGTGCCGTGCGCGGTGACCACGGGAGCGCGCCGCACCTCCTCGACGAGCGATTCGCGCATAAGGCGGAAGGTGATCAGATCGGCGATGGTGACGACCTGGATGCCATGCCGCGCCGAGAAGCGCTCAAGATCCGGTAGGCGTGCCATGCTGCCGTCTTCATTCATGATTTCGCAGATTACGGCGGCGGCGTTGAGGCCGGCCAGGCGCGCGAGATCGACCGAGCCCTCGGTGTGACCGGCTCGCTCGAGCACACCGCCCGGGCGGGCCTTGAGTGGGAAGACGTGGCCGGGGACGACGATGTCGTCGGGGCCCGTGGCCGGGTTCGAGGCAACTTTGATGGTCTGAGCGCGGTCAGCGGCGGAAATGCCGGTCGTGACCCCGTGGCGTGCCTCGATCGAGACTGTAAAGGCGGTCGTTTTGCCGCTCATGCGCTTGGTCGAGTCTTCCATCATCGGCAGCTTGAGCCGATCAACGGCCGCTTGATCGAGGCTCAGGCAGATAAGGCCACGCGCCTCTTTGGTCATGAAGTTGATCTTCTCAGGACAGACGTGTGCGGCGGCGAACACGAGGTCGCCTTCGTTCTCGCGGTCCTCGTCGTCGACCATGACGACCATGCCGCCATTTTTCACGGCCTCGATGGCTTTGAGAACGCGCTGAATCGCGACTTCCTGAGATGTCATAGAGCGGCTCCGGATGGCTCGGATGGGAACCGTCGCGGCGGGGCGGCGGCGCCGCGTAATCTAGCAGAAGTGCTCTGAATTGCAATAAAAATTCGTTGCTTCTCGGCGCGGCACGTCGCATCCACGGCTCTGTGACCGTTAGCCTCGCGCCACCGCGGAGGTAACCAATGGATTACGAAGATTCTTTCGCTGAGCCAAAGGACCGCGTTGCCTGGCTTAACCTTAAATGACGCGTGCAACACACGCGTCATTGCCAAGCGATAATGCCCATCGGGTCATCCGCAAAGGCGGCACCGTAGCCGGAGTTTACGCCGCCAGCGCGCTTGCTGACCGTAATGGAACCAGGCGTGATGGCGGAGCAGTTGTCGAATTTGATATTCCTTCCCGCGGCGGACAGGCCATCGACGAAGTCTAAACCACTCCAAGCGGTATCGAGGAAAGCCGTGTTGCAGTCGGCAATCTCGATATAGATACCGGCAAAGTCGTTACTGGTGGTGCCAGTATCAAAGATAACGTTTTTTAGAGATTTTATTTGGCTATTGGTCACATTGATTTTCAAGAGTGAGTCACTGACGATTCCAGACCGCCTGATCTGCAGCCCATTGACATCAAGGATTCCCCCGCTCGTCTCGATCCGCGCATCGACAATGGGCCATTCGTTTTGAGGCAGGCCACCGGAATCGGTCTTGAGGCTGCCGCCAAAGGGGACGATCCGTCCGTTGGTAGACCATGAAATTCCCGCTCCCAAAGTCAGTTGGGCGGGAGCCCATATTCCAATTTCTCCTGAGCTGATGTTGCAAGACGTGCAGTTGGAGGTGGTCCCCTGAATTTTGATGGAACCCTGTATACGACTATCAAGGCTATTGAAAGAAAGGGTGCTACCTGGGGATACCGAGATGGTTCCCTCGGTATTTAAGGCGATACCCTGGTTAATCCTGCCAGGAATAACCTGTCTCGCAGCCGTAATGACCGGCTGATTCGCCGGCGTTTGGGTGATGATGATGTTGTCGTTGACATCTGGATAATTGCCGCGTCCGTTGCCGCAGTTTGACCAGTTGGCAGGATCGGTCCAACTCGTACCGTTCGCGCCGGTCCACGTGCACGTAAAGCTGGCGCCGTTCGACCAGGAGAAGACGTTTGCATGATCGCTACTCCGCTCGAATGCTTCGCCGTAGTAGCTACCGCTGCCTGATATGGTGATAGGACCGTAACCGGTGCATGTGGCCGCGTCAGTGGTCATGTATCCCGAAGCACCGCTAGGGTCCAAATACCAATTCGTCCAATTCGTGTCGTTAAAGACGGAAGTCGAGCAGTTGCTCATAGATAAAAATGCAGGGAGGGCCGCTGATGACGGAACGTAAAGGTCGTCGAAATTATCGATTTGGTAGTTGGATACAAAATTGAACACGGGACCAAGGGACGCTCCGGCCACATAAAGCCCCGTTATACTTAGAGATGACTTTTCCGTACTGGTGCCTTGCAGAACGAAACCGCTAAACCAGTCGGAGATGCGGGGGTATTCCAAGGGATTTCCTGGATTGGCGACCGTCTGTAAATGGCCCGCGGAAGTCGCGGTGCCGATGTAATATTTAAGTCCATTCCCCGTGGTTAACGAGATCCCTGTTCCCAAGGTTACTGTCGCGCCGTTTTCGATAGTGGTGTTATTAGCTGCCGTGCTGAAATAGCAGGTCGTGCAGGTCGACGTCGCTCCTTTCAGAGTGACCGACGATTCAATCGTGGCATAGCTGTTCGCTATGATTGTCGGAATGCCGCCGGCAGCGGCGATGATCTCTCCACCGCCGACGCCGGCATGGAATCCGCCGAAATTAATCCTGTTCGAGATGGTCAGCTCATAGGGAGTTCCTGTCGGAATGAGAATGCGATCGTAGCTTCGCGGAGCACCGCTGGCGCAAGCGGTCCAGTTGGTCGCCGTCGTCCAGTTGGTATCCGTCGCTCCCGTCCACGTGCAGTTGCGGTGCAGGACGATAGGGTTCGTATCGTAGATGCTGACAGCTGCATTGATGCCGTCATCGACCAAAGCGCAAAGATAGTAGAGCCCGGAGACGGTGATGATGGATGTGTTCCAGCTGTAGGACGTGTCGCTGTCTTCATGCAGCCCCGCGGCGATCAAGGTTCCGGAAGTTGCACAGTCGCCTGAGCCACTGGTTTTGTAGTACAAACTAATGGAAGCGTTTTCTTCGGGATCGGCCGTCGTCCAGCCGAGCGTTAAAGGGTTATTCACCTCAACCTCGATATTTTGCCGCGACGAAGGGCTGGTGAAGGCAAGAGTCGGTTTCGTGTCGACGAGGACGGTACCTGGGCTGATAGAATAAACGTTGGGATTGGTGCCGTCGCTGATGCTGGCGCAGATGTAATAAGTTCCCGGTGTGACTCCCGTCGTATTCCAGGAGTAAGTGGTTGCGGTTTTCGCCAAGCCTGAGGTGATAAGGGTGGCTCCTGAGCATGTGGCATCGGCGCTTCCCTCATAGTAGAGGTCGACGGTCGCGGCGCTATCGGCGTCGCTTGCCGTGAGATTGATGGCGAAGCTGGTGTTTTGGGCTACCTTGGGGTTGGCAACAGTCGGAGTCGTCACCGCGAGTTCCGGCCTGGCATCAATCACCACGGCGCTCGATGACCAGGTGGTGACGGCGGCATTCAAGCCGTCGCTTATACTCGCGCATATGTAATAGGCCCCCGGGGCGATGCCTGTCGTATCCCAGCTGTAGGTGGTCACGCTCTTGCTTAGGGACGAGGCAATGGCGATGCCTCCACTGCAATCGCTACCCGTTGTGGTTGCGTAAAAGAGGGAAAAAGTGGCCGCGTCATCGGGATCGCCGGCTGCCATCGTAATCGTAAAGCTGGTATCTTGGGCGACCCTCTGATTGGTTGTCGCCGGCGCCGTGATGGCGATGGCGGGGGCGGCGTTAATGGTCAAGGTACCGGCAGACCAGGTATCGACTGTTGGGTTGATGCCGTCGCTGATGCTGGCGCAAATATAATAGGCATTGGGAGCGACTGTCGCGGTGCTCCAGCTGTAGCTGCCGCTCGCGCCGTCAGCATCTTCGCTCAAGCCGGCTGTGATCAGAGTGCCAGTGCTGCAGGCGCCAGTGCCGGAGGTCTTGTAGTAGAGGGCGATGTCGGCATCGTCGTCAGGGTCGCTATCTGCCCACGTGATGGTATAAGCGCCATTTTGGACGATGGTATCAGCACTGCCATTGGGCTCGACCAGGCCGATAGTAGGGGCGGCGTTGACTTTGATGGCATCGCTGGCCAGAGCATATACGGCCTGATCTTCGTCTTCGGCCTTGCCGCAGAAGTAAAAGTTGCCGTTAGACGGCGGAGTGAAGCCGACGACGACGCCATTCCCTGCGGCAAGCGCCCCGCCGAAGGCGGTCCAGCCTGCAATGCCGGCGGCGTTACACCCGGCATCATTGCCGAGCTTGTAGTAAAGGCCGACTGCAGCCGAGGAGTCGCTGTCGGCGGCCGTATACTTGACGTGATAGACTTGGCCGCTGGCGACGACGATGCCGCTGGTCGCGGGGGCGTCAAAGCTAAGAGTAGGCGTCTGCTTGACGCTGTCTATGAGCGAAAGAGAACCGGACAGAGTATAGAGCGTGTGGGCTTCGTCCGTCGTCTTGGCGCAAAAGTAGTAGACGCCCACAGCAGGCGGCGTCCAAGACTGCGACGTCGTGCTTTCCGGTAAGCTGGCCGCGAATGCTGTCCAACCCGAGAGCGAACTGTCAACGCACCCGGCCGGGTTCGAAGCCTTATAATAAAGGTCTGTCGTTGCGATACCATCCGGAGCGGTGGCGGCGAACGCTAGGTTAAAAGCCTGACCGAGGTGGGTGGTATCGTCACCTCCGTTCGGCTTGGAGAAGCTGAAGGCAAGGGGATCCTGCAGCTCTGCAGGTAAAACGCCACTACGGGCTTTGACGGTGGGAGTTAGCTTGGCACTACAGGCGCTTAGGCAAGCGAGCAGAACCGGCCCCTGCAAGAGGGCCTGCAGCTGGTTAAGGCCTTTCGGAAGTGACAAGTACCCAACCATAAAAGCACCCGCGCAAGTTTCTTTCCGCCTTAGTCTTTACCATCGGAAGCGCCCCTGAAAGTTTGAGGAAGTGCCATCGATCTTGGCAACATATTGAAATATAAGAAAAATTTTAGGACATCGGGATGGAAAGCCCGGTTGTGCTCAACAAGGGTGCCTTTGAGATCACTGCAGACGAAAAAGAGGGGCTACGGAATCCGTAGCCCCTCCGTCCCCTAGTGAACCAAGCCGGACCGAGGTCCGGCAGCTCGCATAAACCCATACGATCCTGGTTGTGTCTGTGCTTGCGGTTCAAGCGCGGCTGGAGCCAGGAGATTGCGATGGAACGTTCTACGAAAGAAGCAAGCGACGTGCCAAATGGGAGGATGGCGTAGGAACGTTCCCGCGTTCCTAAGGCGCATAGGTTTGCGTCAGGCGTGTAGCGATTTGCTGCGTCGATATAAAAAGCGGCACGGCAAGTCTCCCTGCCGTGCCGCTTCGTTAGTTTGCCGATTATGCTTCTATGGCGGCCTTATGCTGGCGTTTACGTCGCATCCAGCCCGAGAGCTTCTCAGTGGCGACGTAGAAGCTCGGTACAATGAGCAGGGTGAGGATGGTGGAACTGATGATGCCGCCGATGGTCGCGACGCCGAGCGTCTGACGCGCCTGGCCGCCGGAGCCAAGACCCATGGCGACGGGTATCATACCGGCGATCATCGCCACCGAGGTCATGATGATCGGTCTGAGCCGCAAGGGGGCCGCTTCGAGAATGGCCTGCAAAGGTTGTTCGCCCTTCTCGCGTACGCGCATGGCGGCGAAGTCGACGAGTAGGATACTGTTCTTGGCGACGATACCGGCCAGAAGGACGATGCCGATGCCGCCGTAGAGGTCGAGCGGCATGTTGAAGAGTATGAGCGCCAAGACGGCGCCGGTTGCGCCGAGCGGGATCGCGATCATGACGGCGATCGGCAGGAGCAGCGACTCGAACAGCGAAGCGAGTACCATGTAAACGAAGACCGAACCGAGGCCGACGGCGGTGACGACGTTACCGAAGAGCTCAGCCATCTGCTCGCTTTGGCCGACGATCCGCGCCTTGTAACCAGTGGGGAGCGGTGTGGCATCAAGGCGTCCCTGCAAGCTGTCCACAACGTCGCCGAGGGCCGCGCCATGGGTCAGGTTGGCGCCGAGACGAACAACCCGCTGGCGCTGCTCGCGGTTGATCATCGCTGAGCCGGCCTGGGCGCTTTGGTTCACGAAATTGCCGACGGGAACGGCGACGTCGGCTTTGCTGCCAGTGGGCTTGGTATAGAGATTGAGGGCGAGCAGCTTCTTCGGCGTCAAGTGCTCGCCGCCTTTGAGTTCGACGCGGATCGGTACCTGGTCCTCTCCGGAAGTCATGGTGTTCGTTATGTCGCCGAGGACGAAGGTGCCCAGCGAATCCGAGAGCATCTTGGCATCGACGCCGTAGAGGCCGGCGCGAGCATGGTCGACGGCGAGCACGAACTCGGGCAGACCCGCCGTGTCGATCGGCGCGACGTCGGTGATGCCCGGCGTTTCGATCATCTTCTGCCGGATGTTTTCCGCTAGATCGTTGAGAGTGCTGATGTTGTCGCCGCTGATCATGACGGCGATCGGCTGGAACCGTCCGGAGGAGCCGGCTAAGGGGTCGGCAGGCTCCGAAATTCCGACAGTATAACCGGGGAAGGTGCTTAGGGCTTTGCGCACCTGATTGCGAATGCCGGAAAGCTGGCTCTGATCGTCTGCTGCGGAGTCTTTGATGTGCACGGTCATGCCGATAAAGGCTTTACCGGTATGGCTGGTGCCGGAGCTGACGGTCCAGAACTCAAGACCTGGAACATTCCGGATCCGTTTTTCGGCGGCGGCACCGATGGCGGCGATTCTATTCATGGAAAGGGCGAGAGGACCGCTCATGTGCACGGAGAAGGTCGTAACGAGCTGCGCCGGCAGGAAGCTCTTGCGAACGATTTTGAACCCGAAAACGGTAAGCAGCACGGCCAGAAAGGCGCCACCGAAGGCGACCCAGGGCCTGGGTAAGATGACGGCCAGAGCGCGTGCGTACCAACGGATGAGCAGCTCGAAGCCGTGTTCGACCTTGAGGAGCTGAGCGTAGGTCCAGTCGCCGATGCGGCCAAGCGGGTGCCACTCGGTGGCCGGATCGGGGATATTGGCGAAGTAGGCCGAGAGCATCGGTGCCATCGTCATCGCGTCCCATAGCGACATGACGATGGCGAATACGACGGTCAAAGCGAAGGGTTTGAAGAACTGTCCGGAGACGCCGCCCATGAAAGCCACTGGGACGAACACTGCGACGACCGTGAGAGTGGTCGCCAGAACGGCGAGCTGGACCTCGCGAGCACCGTTATAAGCGGCCTCTTTCGCTGGTTGCTTGTCTTCGGACAAGTGCCTGAAGACGTTCTCTCGAACGACGATGGCGTCATCGACGAGCAGACCGACGGCGAGCGACAGCGCGAGCAGCGTCATGACGTTCACGGTGAAGCCGGCCACGGCCATGATGGCGAAAGTCGCGATGACGCTGCTTGGCAGCGACAGACCGGTCGTGATGGTGGAGCGCGGGCTGCGCAGGAATATGAGCACGACGAGGACCGTCAGGAGTCCGCCGAGAATCAAGCTCTCGTATACGTCGGCGACGTTCGAACGGATGAGGTCGGCCGAGTCCTGCGTGATCGTCATGTTGACGTCGGACGGCACGTCTTTCTTCAGCTGCTGCAAGGCTTCGCGGATCTTGGTGGAGATCGCGACCGTGTTTTCACCGGATTGTTTGAGGACGTTTAGCCGCACCGCTGCTTTGAGGCCTGTGTGGTCGCCGAAGCGGGTGACGTGCGTGACCTCGGCAAAGCCATCGACGACGTCGGCGATGTCGGCCAAGAAGACCGGTCGGCCGTCCGCGGCGCGCGTCACCGGGATCTTCTTTAAATCCGCGGTAGTATGGCTTGCCGAAACGGAGCGGGCGAGCCAGACGCGGTTGGTGCCTTGGAGTTGGCCGACAGGATCGTTGTGGTTGAAGCGCTGGATGGCGGCCACGACGTCCTGCGGGTTGAGGTGCAGTTTGTCGAGCTGTTTGCGGGAGAGCTCCACCTGGACTTCCCGCGTACGCTCGCCTTCCAGGTCGACTTCGCCGACGCCCTCGATCTGTCTGAGACGCAGGCCGATGACGTCGTCCGCCAGGTGCGTGAGCTCTGCCGGCGAACGGTTGCCGGTTACGGCGACTTCGATGATCGGCGTGTCGTCGGGATCCTGCCGGAAGACGGCCGGCTCGGTCATGGCGTCCGGCAGAGATCGCCTAAGGTTGCCGATCTTGCCGCGGACCTGCACGTCCTGAAAGCGGACGTCGACGCCCGAATCGAACTCCATGATGACGAGCGCTTCGCCTTCGCGGCTGATCGAGCGCAGTGTCTTGAGACCCGAGAGCGTGCTGAGCGCATCTTCCATCGGTTTGGTGATGAGCTGCTCGATCTCCTCGGGCGCCGCGCCGCTAAGATCGGCGCGCACGACGAGCACCGGATAGGAGACGTCGGGATACAGGTCGATCGGCAGGTATTTCATCGCGACCAGGCCGAGCGCGATGAAGAACGCCGTGACCATCGTAATGAAGATGGGTCTGTCGATCGACAGGCGGATGATGTTCACCTTGAGGATACCTCGTCTTTCACGATGTGGACCTCGGAGCCGTCGCTGAGCAGATTGTTCCCGGCGACGACGACCTGGGCGCCGTCGTCTAGTCCGCTTGTGACCTCGATCTCGTCGTCGGTGATAACGATGAACTGCACGGTTTTGCGCACGGCCTTGTTCCCGTCGATCGCGTAGACGAAGGCACCCTGGTCGGTGATGCTCAGAGCCATGGCGTCAACGAGCATGCGCGGCTTCTCGTCGAGCTGGAGGCGTACGTGCGCCGGGGTGCCGACCCGCCAGGTGCGCTCCTTGTTGTCGACCTCGACCTGGACGCTGCCGCGCCCGGAGTCTTCCTCGGCCGCGCGCGCGATGGCGATGATGCGCGCGGGCCGTGACTCGCCTTCGACGGTGATCGTCGCCGGGGTGTCATGGCGCACGGCTGTCCAGTCGGCCGTCGGCAAGAACACGCGCGCTCTGAGCGCCGTGTCGTCGACGATGGTGGCGATGGACGCTTGCGGCGAGACCTGCTCGCCCACGTTGGTGATGGCCCAGCGACCGAGCCAACCGGCGATCGGGCTCTGGACGGGCGTGTTGAGGAATGTCTCGCCCGGCTCCGAGCGGTCGATCTTGGCGATGACTTCGTGGGCGCGCACCTTTTCACCCTCTTTGGGGCCCATGAAGGTGACCCGCCCGGTTACTTTCGGATAAACATCGGCCTGCGCCTTACCTGTCAGGGTCGCGATGATGTCGACCGGCCGCGGTGCGAGCTTGTGTGTGACCGTGACGGTTTTTACCGCTACGGGACCGTGGCTGCCACGAGCGTGGTGGCTGGCGGTCGCGCCGGCTTTCGCCCCGCTGGCGGGCGCCGCGTCTTTATGACAGCCGAGCGGCAAGAGCGCGGCGGCGAAGCATAGGGCCAGAGATTTCCGTAGGGGCGTCATAACGTCTCCGATTACGGCAGGAGCGCCGTGATGTTCTTGTTACCGCGAGCCTGAGCGATGTCGATCAGCGCCGTGTCGAGTGAGTTGGCGAGGCGGATCTTGTCGAGCTCAAGACTCAGCACGTCGCTTTCCGCCGTACTGACTTCGAGAGCCGTCGCGTTGCCGAGTCGGTAGCTCTCGAGCACGAGCTTTTCCTGGCGTTTGAGCAGCACCAGCTGGGCATTGTCTAAGCGATACTCCGACGCGGCTGCTTGGAGCCGGCGTTTCGCAGCGGCTTCGGCGACGCCGCGCGTCTTTTCGTCGGCGCGGGTTGCTAAGACGATGTCTTGGGCTTTGAGGCCGATTTTTTCGTATTGATCGTTGCTTTGCCCGTTCCAGGGGATGTCCCAGCTGATGCCAAGACCGGCGATTCCGAGCGGCTTCAGATCATCCCAGGCTCCACTCTCGGTAAATGAGAGTTGGCCGGAAATCACCGGCCGCTTGGCGGCAGCGACGGCGTCGCGCTCGTAGGCGAGAGCTGCCTTTTGTTCTTCCAGAATCTGAGTGGCCGGCGTCGGTTGGAGGTGTTCGGTCCATCCCTCGAGGATCTTCCGCGCCTTTTCGGGCGTTGGCGCCGCGAGTCCTGTGGGTGGCAAAACCATGGTGTCTGCCAGCGAGTGGGCTGCCGCGGTGTTGTCCTCAACAAGCAGGGCGAGGTCAAGTTTGGTCTGGAGTAGCGCGTCGGCAGTCGTTTGCGCGGCGATGTGCGCCCGCCCGGCGTCGATCTCGGCGGACACTACGGCGCTCTTGGACTGCAGCCCTTGGCCGTAAGTGCGTTTGAATTCCTTGAGCTTCGCTTCGGCGACTTCGACCTGGCGCTCGGCTACGTCCGCGGCGCGTGCGGCACCGAGAACCTCAGCGTAGGAGTGGGCCACTTGCCAGTAGAGCGTGTCGTCGACCTGGGCTGTAGTCAGCGACTGGATGCGGACCTGTGAGTCCGCCTGTGCCTCGCTAGCGCTCTGGCGGCCGAAATCGTAGAGCGGCTTGGAGAGCGTGATGCCGTAGCTCTGATCTTTGCTGGACGAGATGGAAGTCCCGCCGTCGGGACGATGCGCCGACCACGACGCAGCCGTGGTGGCCGTCAGATCATTTCCGTAGCTGACGATCTGCCTATCCAGTTGCGCCTGATGCATGGCTAGGGCTGCGCGCTTATGTTCGGTGGAATGGGCGAGGGCGCGCGTTACGGCATCGGTGAACGTCAGTGGGCTTTGTGCCCCCGTCGTTTGCACGGGTGCTGGCGCGGCGGCCAGGGCCCAAGCGGCGGCCAGCGCCACGAGGCCGGAATGGGCTGCCTGGAGCCGTCTTCCGGGTCGGGTCGAACGCCGGTATATCATGTGAGGCCTCGAGAATGCTGTTGTCATGATCGATAATTATAACTTAACATACAAGACTGTTGCAATATGCAAGTAAATTACAGCGGGAGACTTCAGTGTCGCAGGGGGATTGCGCAAGAAGGCTTCTGGAGGTCGTTCCGGTAGTCACGCGGATCATTAGAAACGAGATGAGAGCCGCGGCGAAGGGGGCGTTGACGATTCCCCAATTTCGGACCCTGAACCGGACGGGCAAGGGGGTTCAATCCAACCAGGAGCTCGCCGAGGGGATGGGAGTGAGCATCGCGGCGATGTCGCGCATGGTGGATGGGCTGGTGAAACGTGGCTATCTCAGCCGCGCCCCGTCAGAGACGGATCGCCGCTCTGTCGTCATCCGTCCGACGGATCTGGGCCGCGCGACGCTGGCGCGCATCCGTAAAGCCGCCGAGAAGGCGCTGGTCAAGAGGCTCGATGTGTTGACGGAAGCGGAGCAGGCCGAAGTCCTACGTGCGTTCGATCTTTTGGAGCGCCTCGCTCAGCCTGGGGGAGCGGGGCCTGAGAAGACGGCTTAACTCGGGAGGCATCCCCTCGCTTGTAGCTGAGGGGATGACGTTTCTATTAGTGGGCCTTTTTGCAGAGTACGTTCAAGGGAGCAGCGTTGGGTTGTTCCGGGTTGGTGCGCCAACATTGATCGGTGGGCGTGAAGTACAATGCTGTATTCGATTTGCATGTGCAGTCACATACTTGCAGCTGGTATTCTGTGCCGCACGTGTCATCGTTTGAGCAGGTATGTTGTTTCCCGAATTTCTTGCAAGCCTTGACTGAGTCTGCGTCTGGCTCGAGGTAGGCGACATTGCAACCAGGACCGCCGAGGCAGTATTTGCCCGTGATGCTATCGATCTCAATAGGTATATCGACTTGGCATGTATTGGTTCCACCGTAATTAGTCACCCAACCCTTCACGGTGAAGGTGCCGGTCATGCCTTTTGCG
>Ga0164242_10007087_pt1 | contig 12281 bp, 11 predicted proteins | sample OricomgcompostMG_FD_108783 | JGI IMG/M metagenome (GOLD analysis project Ga0164242, IMG submission 108783) | Miracle-Growth compost microbial communities from Emeryville, California, USA - Original compost - Miracle growth compost (MG) ... | reverse complement strand
CGCGCCTTCGGCCTTCTCGAAGATCATTACCGCGTGCGCGATAAATATGGACGGAAGCTGACGCTGGCGACGATCCGGCAAGGGGAATCGCCTGTCTATGACATGATCTGCCGCGCCGACACGATCGGCGTCTTCCAGATAGAATCGCGCGCGCAGATGTCGATGCTGCCGAGGCTCCGGCCGCGCAAGTTCTACGATCTCGTTATCGAGGTGGCGATCGTCCGCCCCGGCCCGATTCAGGGCGACATGGTGCATCCCTATCTCCGTCGCCGGATGGGTAGGGAGAAGGTGGATTATCACAGTCCTGAACTTGAAAGCATCCTGGGAAGGACGCTCGGCGTGCCGCTCTTCCAGGAACAGGCGATGAAGATCGCCATCGTCGCGGGAGGTTTTTCCCCAGGGGAGGCAGACAAGTTGCGGCGCGCCATGGCGACCTTCAAGCGCAACGGGACGGTCGGCGAATACAAGGACAAGATGATCGCGGGAATGGTCGAGAGAGGCTATCCGGAGGAATTCGCGAAGCGTTGCTTCAGCCAGATCGAAGGCTTCGGCGACTATGGTTTCCCCGAAAGCCATGCGGCGTCCTTCGCCCTCCTCGTTTATGCGTCGGCTTGGTTCAAGACCTATTATCCGGATGTCTTTTGCGCCGCGATCCTCAATTCCCAGCCCATGGGCTTCTACGCGCCGGCCCAGCTGGTCCGTGACGCGCGTGAACACGGCGTCTTGATATATGACGTGGATATCAACCATTCGGCATGGGATTGCACGCTGGAACCGGCCTCTTTCGACCCTTCACGGATCGCCGCGCGCCATGGGGAAATGCGCGACGTCATCTTGACCGCCCACGCGGTGCGGCTTGGTTTTCGCCAGATCAAGGGCCTGTCCGGGAAGCGCATGGCGGTCTTCATCGAGCGGCGCGGTGAAGGCTACCGCTCGGTGCGCGACGTCTGGCTGCGCTCCGGCCTCGACGCAGGCGAAATCGAAAAGCTCGCAAGGGCGGATGCCTTCCGCTCCATCGGTCTCGACCGCCGCGCGGCTTTATGGGAGGTGCGGGCCTTGGACAGGGCAGGATCCGCTGCCGACCTGCCGCTCCTTGAAGGTCCAGATTTGCAACTGGACGATAACGAGCCGAAGATCGTCCTGCCATCGATGCCAGCCAGCGAACATGTCGTCCAGGATTATCGTTCGCTCGGCCTTTCGCTCAAGGCGCATCCCGTTTCCTTCCTGCGCCGGCATCTCGATACAGCCGGAATAATGCCGAATGCGCATCTTGCCTCCGTGCCTGATGGCAGGCGTGTCACCGTCGCCGGCATCGTTCTGGTGCGTCAGCGTCCGGGCAGCGGCAAGACGATCTTCCTGACATTGGAGGACGAGAATGCGATCGCCAATGTCATCGTCTGGAACAAGGTTTTCGAACGTTACCGGGCGGTCGTGATGGGCGCGAAATTCATCCGCGTCATGGGCCGCGTGCAGTCGGAATCGGACGTCATCCATGTCGTGGCGGAAAAGCTTGACGATCTCACGCCCTGGCTCGGCCAGCTTTCCGAGGACGCATGGCTGAACGAAGCTGATGCAGAGGGAAAAGAAACGGCCGGTCCCAAGCCGCCGGTTTATCGCACGTTTCCCAAAACTCCGGCGGATGTCATGCCGAAAGGCCGTAATTTCCACTGAGCGGGCGGGAAAATCACGATCACCGGGCAAAAAGCGGAAGGCGGGAAAGGCGAAGGCGCGGGTCAGCGGGTTTTCTGCCGGCCCTTTACAGGTTTGGTCACGCCCTCCTCGATCGGTCTTGCTTCCGAAGGCAGCATGATCGGAATGCCGTCCCGGACCGGATAGGCAAGTTGCGCGAGCTTCGAAACCAGTTCGCTGCGTTCCGGATCGAAGACCAAAGGGCCCTTGGTGAGCGGACAAGCCAGAAGCTCCAAAAGCTTCGGGTCGATCACATTGTTTCTGTTGCCCTTGTCCATAGACTACCTGTATCGGTCTTCACGAAAAGACGCCGCCGTCATGTCCGATTCCTGTCCACATGGCCAAGATCGCGTTCGGGATCGACCCTGTCGCGCACCAATTGCTTCAACGTCTTGGCGTCCGGAAAGCCGCCGTCGCGCTTGCGTTCCCAGAGCACCTCGCTATCGCATCTTATCTCGAAAATGCCGCCCGTTCCCGGCACCAGCGCCACCTCGCCAAGATCGGTCCCGAAGGTCGACAGAAGCTCCTGCGCCATCCAGCCGGCGCGAAGCAGCCATTGGCACTGCGTGCAGTAGGTGATCGAAATGCGATGGCCGCTCACGCCGCGCTCAGCTTCGCCATGGTCGCGTCATCCACTTCGAAATTGGCGTAGACGTTCTGGACATCGTCATCGTCGTCCAGCGTGGCGATGAGCTTGAGGATCGATTGCGCGCGCTCCTCATCGACCGGGACATTGTTTTGCGGCTTCCAGATCGTCTTCACCGATTCCGCTTCGCCGAGCGTGGCTTCGAGCGCTTTCGACACGTCACCGATATCCCCGAAGGCACAGAGGATCCTGTGTCCGTCATCGTCGGACTGGACGTCTTCCGCGCCGGCCTCGATCGCCGCTTCCATCACCTTGTCTGCATCGACCGAAGGCGGATAGACGATCTCGCCCACCCGGTCCCATAAGAAGGAAACGGAATTGGTTTCGCCAAGGGCTCCGCCCGCCTTGGTGAAGGCGGCGCGGACATTCGAGGCGGTGCGGTTGCGGTTGTCGGTCAGCGCCTCGACGATCAGCGCGACGCCGCCCGGGCCGTAACCCTCGTAGCGCACCTCTTCATAGTTTTCGCTGTCGCCGCCCGCCGCCTTGTTGATGGCGCGCTGGATATTGTCCTTCGGCATGGATTGGGCGCGGGCCGCCTGCATGGCGAGCCTGAGACGCGGATTCATGTCGGGATCGGGTGTGCCCAGCTTCGCGGCCACGGTGATCTCGCGCGCCAGCTTGGAGAACATCTTCGACTTGGCCGCGTCCTGCCGGCCCTTGCGGTGCATTATGTTCTTGAACTGTGAATGGCCGGCCATGGCGCCTCTGTCTGGAAATCCTGACTGTACGGAATGCCGCGCCTTATAATTAAGTTGCCGGTCAACGTCTAGGCTGTCGCAGAAATGGTCGATGCGGCGCCTCCGCCAGCCCATAGCCTGCGCCCCATTCCTTGGACCAGTGAATTTTGCTCGTCAAACCAGCAGTCGCGCTGTAACAGGCGCTCGAAATCACAATCGGGGATCCCGCGCCGGCCATGACCCCATTCGCATCGCCGAAAACGGTCAATCTGCTTCTTGTCGGCATCCTTCTTATGCTGGCCGGCGATTTCATGTTCGCCCTCAATGACGCCATGGGCAAATGGCTGGTCGCCAGCTTTTCCGTCGGGCAGGTTATCGTCATCCGGTGCCTTGGCGCCTTCATCATACTCGGCCCCATGGTCGGGCGTCAGGGCGCGTCCAGCCTTTTCCGGCTCGAACGCCCCCTCCTGCAAGCCCTCCGCGCTTTCTCCACGACCGTCGATACCGCCTGCTTTTACGCGGCGGTCGTCTATCTTCCGCTGGCGGATGTGATGAGTTTCTACATGGCCGGCCCGATCTATGTTGCCGCGCTCTCCCACCTCATTCTCGGCGAAAAGGTCGGCTGGCGGCGCTGGCTGGCCATCCTCACTGGCTTCTGCGGCGTGCTGATCATGCTGAAGCCCACATCCAATGCCTATTCGCTGTCCGCCCTTTTTGCCTTTACGGGGAGCGTCGCCTTCGGCCTTTCCATCGTGATGAGCCGACGGCTGCGCGGGACCAGCGACGCCAGTCTCGTGACCTGGCAGACAATAGGGACGCTCCTGGTCGGGATCGTGCTCGCGGTCGGTAACTGGCAGAAATCCTCCATGCCCGATCTCTCCGCCATGCTTCTGCTCGGCGTGGTCTCCACGGCCGCGCATCTGCTCATCACGCGGGCGCTGAAGCTGGCGCCGGCCTCGACGCTTGCCCCCCTGCACTACAGCCTGCTGCTCTGGGCGGTCATTTTCGGCATTATCTTCTTCGGCGACGTGCCCGGGACCCGCATACTGGTCGGCGCGGCGATCGTGGTGGTGGCGGGTCTCTTCATCCTCCATCGACAAAAAATAGTCGATACCATTCCGCCCGAAGACGTGCCGAAAGGGGTGAATTAGAGCGGGTCGATCCGTATCAGGCGCAGGACAGCATCTATTCGCTTCGGGCGGTCAGTCTCCCGGCGAGGGCTTCCATCCGTTCCGCCAGCATCGAAAGCGCGCCTGTCAGCGCGGCATCGTTCTTGTCGGCCTTGGAAAGCGCGTCGTCCCGCGTCTTGCGCAGCGTGCCGATCTCGCTCTCCATTCCCGCGACGCGCTTCTGCAATTCCGAAAATTCGTCCATCACCATGATGCCGGCCATCACGGTCAGGCGCTGGTCGCCGATCTCTCCGAAGGAATCCTTCAGATGCGTCACATAGCGATCGAAACGTTCGGCAAGATCGATCAGATGCTCCTCCTGGCCTTCATCACAGGCCATGCGGTATGCCTTGCCATCGATGGTCACGGTCACTTGAGCCACAGCAGCACCCTCACCTGTCGAGAACGGCGCGGATCGTCTCCATCGCCGCGACCAGCCGGCGGGAAACTTCCTTGTTGGCGTCTTCCAGCCGTTCGGCACGCGCCTCGGATTTGTCGAGTTCCTGCGCCAACCGGGCGCGGTCGGCATTCATCCGCTGGACTTCGGCTTCCGTCTCGGTGAAATCCTGCTCGTGTTCGAGCCTGATCGCGACCGCCTCTTCAAGAGTCTCGATCGCCTTGGCAAGCCGGCCGATGACTTCCTTGAGCGTAGCTTCCCCGGTCATATCCCGTTCCATGCCCCACCGGCATCGAATCGCACGTGTTCATAATGTGTTATGGTAAAAAAATTAGGCGGCGGGTGAATGTCGGTCAACAAAGTCGTGATTGTTTCCCCCTGAAATTATACGGCTTGCGCCCGTGGCCGTGCGAACCCGGTTCTTCTGGCGCGTTTTATTGACTCGCGATGCGCAACTGCTATGTCTCGGCTTAGCTTCCCGAAGGTGTTCAGGCGGCGCACCGCCGCGCAAAAGAGAACGGACGCTTCATGACCTCAAGAGAAAACCACGACCGGATGGCGAATGCGATCCGTTTCCTTTCCATCGACGCGGTCGAGAAGGCCAATTCGGGCCATCCCGGCCTGCCGATGGGAGCCGCCGACATAGCAACCGTGCTGTTCACGCGCTTCCTGAAATTCGACCCGAAGAATCCGCACTGGCCGGACAGGGACCGCTTCGTTCTTTCCGCCGGCCACGGCTCGATGCTGCTTTATTCGCTGCTCTATCTCACCGGCTACGAGGACATGACGATCGATGAGATCAAGAAGTTCCGGCAGCTCGGCTCCAGGACGGCCGGCCACCCCGAATATGGTCATGCTTCCGGCATCGAGACGACCACGGGTCCGCTCGGACAAGGGATCGCCAACGGCGTCGGCATGGCGATCGCGGAGCGCCTTCTCAATGCCCATTTCGGCGACGATCTCGTCGATCACTACACCTATGTCCTGTGCGGCGACGGCTGCCTGATGGAAGGCATTTCGCAGGAGGCGATCGCGCTGGCCGGCCATCTCAAGCTCGGCAAGCTCATCATGTTCCATGACGACAACCATATCTCCATCGATGGCCCGGTTTCACTCGCCGACAACACCGATCAGGTCGCCCGCGTCAAGGCGTCGGGCTGGAACGGGGTGCATATCGACGGTCATGATCCCGAAGCGATCGCGGCCGCGATCGAGACGGCGCGGAATTCGGATCGCCCGACCCTGATCAGCTGCCGCACGACCATCGGTTTCGGTGCGCCGACCAAGGCGGGCACGAACAAGGTGCACGGTTCGGCGCTCGGCGCCGAAGAGGTCGCGGGCACGCGCCGCGCCCTCGGATGGGACTACCCGCCCTTCGTCATTCCCGACGATTTGCTGGATGAATGGCGCGCCGTCGGCAAGCAATCCGTCGAGAAGCGCGAGGCATGGGAGCGCCGGCTGACGGCATCGGACAAGAAGAGCGAGTTCGAGCGCCGCATGCATGGTCAGCTTGTTTCAGGGCTCGACCAGGCGATCGTCGAATACAAGAAGAAGCTTTCCGCTGACAAGCCGAAGGTCGCCACGCGCAAATCCTCCGAAATGGCGCTGGAGGTGATCAACGGCATTCTGCCGGAGACGATCGGCGGTTCGGCCGATCTGACCGGCTCCAACAACACCAAGACGAGCCAGACCAGGGAAGTCACGCCGGAGGATTTCAGCGGCCGCTATATCCATTACGGCATTCGCGAGCACGGGATGGCAGCGGCGATGAACGGCATGACGCTGCATGGCGGCATCATTCCCTATGGCGGCACCTTCCTGTGCTTCTCGGATTATTGCCGGCCGGCAATCAGGCTTTCGGCACTGATGGGCATTCGTGTCGTTTTCGTCATGACGCATGATTCCATCGGCCTCGGCGAGGACGGTCCGACCCACCAGCCGGTTGAGCAGCTTGCCGCGCTGCGCGCCATTCCGAACCACATCGTCTATCGTCCGGCCGATGCGGTCGAGGCGGCGGAATGCTGGCAGCTGGCGCTGGAATCGCCACGCAATTCCTCGACGCTGGCGCTGACCCGGCAAAATGTTCCGACAGTCCGCACGGAACATTCCGACAGGAATCTCTGCGCGCTGGGCGCCTACGAACTCGCCCCGGCGAGCAGCGAGGCCAAGGTCACGATCTTCGCCAGCGGTTCGGAGGTCGAGATTGCGCTCGGCGGCCGGGCGCAACTGGAAGCCAAGGGCATTCCCGCCCGGGTCGTTTCCGTTCCCTCTTTCGAGTTGTTCGAGCGGCAGGACGCAGGCTATCAGGAGGCCACGATCGGCAAGGCGCCCGTCCGGGTCGCTGTCGAAGCAGCGATCCGCGAAGGCTGGGACCGGTTCATCGGCCAGCACGGGATCTTCATCGGCATGAAAAGCTTCGGCGCCAGCGGCAAGATCGAGGACCTCTATCCGCATTTCGGCATTACGGCCGACGCGGTCGCGAAAGCGGCGGAGGACGCAATCAAGGGCTAGACGCTGTGCCAGCGGGTCGCAGAGCCAGGCGTATGGATTCCTCGCCGCACTGACGCTAAGACACGGTTCACGATGGGAAGCCTCGACGGGGCGGGGTTCTCCCCGGATTTTGCGCCGCCGGCGCTTTGCCCCAGACCCCGGGAGAAATGGAAATGACCGTCAGAGTTGCTATCAACGGATTTGGCCGCATCGGTCGCAATGTGCTTCGCGCCATCATCGAATCGGGCCGCACGGATATCGAGGTCGTCGCGCTGAACGATCTCGGCCCGGTCGAGACCAATGCACATCTCCTGCGCTACGATTCGGTCCACGGCCGTTTCCCGGGGGAGGTCAAGGTCAAGGGCGACACGATCGACGCCGGCCGCGGGGCGATGAGGGTGCATGCGGTTCGCAATCCGGCCGAACTGCCGTGGAAGGCGGAAGGTGTCGATATCGCGCTCGAATGCACCGGCATTTTCACCGCGCGCGACAAGGCGGCCATGCATCTCGAGGCCGGAGCGAAGCGCGTTCTCGTCTCCGCTCCCGGTGAAGGCGCCGATCTCACGGTGGTTTACGGCGTCAACCACGACAAGCTGACGAAGGATCATCTCGTCGTATCGAACGCGTCCTGCACGACCAACTGCCTCGCGCCGGTCGCCATGATCCTGAACGAAGCCTTCGGCATCGAGAAGGGCTTCATGACGACAGTGCATTCCTACACCGGCGACCAGCCGACGCTCGACACCATGCACAAGGATCTCTACCGCGCCCGCGCCGCGGCGCTCTCCATGATACCGACCTCCACCGGCGCCGCGCGTGCGGTCGGGCTGGTGCTCCCCGAATTGAAGGGCAAGCTCGATGGCGTGGCGATCCGGGTTCCGACGCCGAATGTCTCGGTGATCGACCTGAAATTCGTGTCGAAGAAGCCAACGACCGCCGAGGAGGTCAATGCGGCTCTTCGCGCCGCTGCCGACGGGAAGCTCAAGGGTATTCTCGCCTATACCGAGGAGAAGCTCGTCTCCTCCGACTTCAATCACAACCCTGCCTCTTCCACCTTCGCGCTGGATCAGACGAAGGTCATGGACGGCAACCTCGTCCGCGTGATGTCCTGGTACGACAATGAATGGGGTTTCTCGAACCGCATGTCGGATACCGCCGGGGCGATGGGCAAGCTCATCTAACCCAGTTTGTTTTGCGTTAACGAAGATGGCGGCTTCCGGCCGCCATTTTCATTTTCGGCCGCAATTCCCGTGGCTTCCAACTTTATTTCGTCCAAATCATTGCCTAGTCTCAGGGTGCAGCGGGTTCCCGGTGCTTCCGTCATTTGCCGATTTGAGCAATCATGCCTGGCGTCTGGCTGAGCGGAGCGGTTTCAGGTGCTCCGTTTCGTTGCGCAGCGCCGCGCGGCGTGGAATCGTTGTCGGGCGGAACAGGAGAACGGTCGGGGAGGGCCGTTTGCAAGCGGACCCCGGAGCATCCGGGGCAATAAGGGGACTGGTTCTAGCATGGTGGATGCGATTTATGTCGTGACGCTGATCAGCATGCTGCTGGTCCTGCTCGCGACATTTTCCAGCCTGCTTGCCTTCCGCTTCGGCGCCCCCCTGCTTCTCCTCTTCCTGGCGGTCGGTCTCATTGCCGGCGTCGACGGGCTCGGCATCGATTTCGACAATGCGCCGGCGGCCTATTTCGTCGGCAATCTGGCGCTGGCGCTCATCCTGTTCGATTCGGGCTTCGGCACCCCTATGCAATCGTTCCGGCAGGCGGCAGGGCCGGCGGTGGCGATGTCCACCTTCGGCGTCCTCGTGACAGCGGGGCTGGTCGGCATGGCAGCGCATTTCCTGCTGCACCTGACGCTGATCAGCGGGTTTCTGCTCGGCGCGATCGTCGCGTCCACCGACGCCGCGGCGGTCTTCTTCCTGCTGCGTGTCGGGGGCATCAACATCCGCGACAAAGTGCGGGCGACGCTTGAAATAGAATCCGGCACGAACGACCCGATGGCCATTTTTCTCACCCTGGCGCTCGTCGAGGTGATCGCTTCCGGCGCGGGCTTCGAGAGCTTCACGCTGGACGTGATCTATCTTTTCCTCAAGGAGATGGTGCTCGGGGTCCTCTTCGGCCTCGCCGGCGGCATGCTCATCGTCAGCCTCGTCAACCGCATCAAGATGGAGCGAGGGCTCACGCCGATCTTCGTGCTTTCGCTGTCGCTATTGGTTTTTTCGCTGACCGGAGCCATCGGCGGCAGCGGCTTTCTCGCGGTCTATGTCGCGGGCCTTTACGCCGGCAACAGCCACATCCGCTCGGAAGGTGTCATCAGGCATTTCCAGGACGGCGTCACCTGGCTGGCGCAGATCATCATGTTCCTGCTTCTCGGCCTTCTCGCCACGCCATCGCAATTCGCCGCGATCGCGCTTCCTGCCATTGGCCTCGCGCTCTTCCTGATCCTGATCGCCAGGCCGCTGGCCATTTGGCTGTCGCTGCTTCCCTTCAATTACGAACGCGACGAGACGGCATTCGTCGCCTGGGTCGGGTTGCGCGGCGCGGTTTCCATCCTGCTCGCCATCCTGCCCATTCTCTACAGGCTGGAAAACGGGATGATCTTCTTCAACACCGCCTTCATCATCGTGCTCGTCTCGCTGCTGGTGCAGGGCTGGACAATCGGCGCCGTGGCGCGTCGGCTCGGGTTGATCGTACCGGCGCGGATTGGTCCGGTGGACAAGGTTGAACTGGAACTGCCCGGCACGGCGCACCACGAACTTCTCGCCTATCGCGTCGTCCCGGACAGCCCGGTCGCCAAGGGCGCCCGCATCCCACGCTGGGCGCGGCCGTCGCTGGTCATCCGCGACGGCCAGTCCATGCGCTATCAATATGCCGGAAGGCTGCGCGCCAACGACTATGTCTACCTCTTCATATCGCAACGTTATCCTCGCCTGCTCGACCGGCTCTTCGCCAGCCAGGCGCCGGTCGACGAGGACGACGCGGAATTTTTCGGCGCCTTCGCGCTTGACCCGTCGCGGCCGGCGCGCGAATTGCAGGCGGCCTACGGTCCCGAACTCGCGCCCGAGGAACAGGACAAGACCATCGCCGAACTGATGACCGACAGGCTCGGCGGCAGGGCCGAAATAGCCGACCGCGTCGCCTTCGGTCCGGTCGAACTTATCGTCCGCGACGTCAGCGAAAACGGCAAGATCGCATCCGCCGGTATCGCACTCGCTCCTGACGTCCAGAAACAGCAGATCCCGCTCTTCCCCAATCTGAGGGAGATCAGGGACTATCTGAAAAAGCGTTTCAAGGGATCAAAGCCGCCGTCCAGGGGTGAGGAGGAAAGCGAGCCGGCGGACGATGGTGAACCGCCTGCCTCAGATGAAACGACCCTCACGAAACCGCGCAGGAAAAGCGACAAGGACACGGTCGCCTGAATTCGCACGGCTTCGCAATGTAACCATCGCGATGTCAGTGCGCATATGGAAAATAAGGGACGTATACCGGCCCGCCGGATCTCTTCCGGTGTTCCACGTAGAGGGGGAGATTGGAAGCAGCGCGTGTCCAAAGCCACGCAAGACGCCTGCGCTCGCTTCCACAACAAAAGAAGCGAAGTTGGTTCGATCCGGCAAGGGCCCCGTGGGCGGGGGGCTTGGGGTTTACGGAGCCAGCGCCGGACCGAACCGTCTCAGGCAACGGGTGGATCGTCGTCATACATTGGGGCGTCAGCTGGGATTATGTGTGGCAGAAATGTGGCAGACCCATCACCATTTCAGACATGGTGTGGGGTTTCGTGAACTTTTCGTAATGTTCCGGCAGCGCTCTCGCCGAAGCCCGAACACTTCAAAAGGGTTGCAATTCGGCCTTTGACGCGCCAACTTGCCCCCTATCATAAATTGTCACGAGGGCATTTTTCATGATGGATCGCGGTAACGGGACGGAGGGTAGGGAAGATTCCGGAATATTGATCCCGTTACACGAAGCCCGCCACGAGCGGACGGCCAATCCGGTGGCGTTTGATCGTACCGAACTCGATCAGATATTGCGCCTTTACAGCCGCATGGTGGCGGCAGGCGAATGGCGGGACTACGCCATCGATCACCTGCCGGACAGGGCGGTTTTCTCCGTCTTCCGCCGCACGAGCGAAGTGCCCCTTTTCCAGATCGCCAAGACGCCGAAGCTCGCGCGAAAGCAGGGCGCGTTCACGGTTATCGCAGCAGGAGGCATCATCCTGAAGCGCGGCCATGAACTTGCACGGGTGCTGGGCGTCTTCGACAGGCGCCTGAAATTGGTCGAGGCGTGACCCTCGGGATCCTCCCGCCAAAAAGCCTTGGATTTGGCAATCCCGTTACTGGAACGCGTCCAGGGGCCGAATATAGGAACCTCCGGCATCACGCTTGAAATCGGCGTTCGGGCATGGATTGCGGATCTGGCGCCGTGGCGGCTCCGCCGTTCATTTCCAATTGCATGAACACCGTATCGAGCCAGCGCCCATGCTTGAAGCCAGAGCCTTTCAGGCGGCCGGCATGGGTGAAACCAAGTTTTTCATGCAGGATCACGGAAGCGCTGCCGGCGCTCCCATCGCCGATCACCGCGATCATCTGCCGGAAGCCGAGACGGGAGCTTTCCTCGATGAGCCGCTGAAGCAACATGCGACCAATGCCGCGCCCCTTCGCCTCGGGCGCGACATAAATGGAATCTTCAAGTGTAAAGCGATAGGCCGGCCGCGGACGGAACGGCGCAGCATAGGCATAGCCGCACACCCTGCCCGCCTCTTCCGCGACGACATAGGGATAGCCGCCGCCCGAGACGGCCTCGAACCGCGCCTGCATCTCGCCGGGGCCAGGTGGGTTCAGTTCATAGCTGGCGGTGCCATTCTCCACCGCGTCGGCATAGATGTTGGTGATCGCAACGATATCCGCCGCTGTCGCCGGTCTGATGATCACGCCCATTTCCGCTCTCATAAAACACTTGCAAGAATTTTCTTTGGCAGTGTTTAGAGCCTTTCATGGTTAGCTGGAAACGGTTCTGTTTCTCCGATGGCGCGGCGATCCGCGCGGAGGACGGTGCAGGTCGTACCGGTGGTACGGCCAAATCCGTCCGACAAAGCGGGCGCCCGCCAGCGGGAAACCCTTACGGGCCGGGTCAATTCGGCCCAATTCCTGCGGCGAGCCTCTTGGCCGTACCACCGGTACGACCGGCGATGCTCCCCTTGGCCTTGGACCGAATTGCCT
>Ga0164242_10007086_pt1 | contig 12283 bp, 13 predicted proteins | sample OricomgcompostMG_FD_108783 | JGI IMG/M metagenome (GOLD analysis project Ga0164242, IMG submission 108783) | Miracle-Growth compost microbial communities from Emeryville, California, USA - Original compost - Miracle growth compost (MG) ... | reverse complement strand
TTTTGATTGCATTGCCGAATTTTTGGCGGATTCCGGTCTGATATTCCGGTCGCGATTTGGTTCCAAACTAAGACTTTGGTCCAGCATCGGAACCCCTGCGCCCATGCAACATTAACGCACTGAAGGCTTGGCGGCGGGTATGGCTCGCGGAAGGGTTCCCAGTGCAGCATTTGGCGATAGCAGCGGCGGCAACAGCGGTTTTCATCGGCGCGGGGTCCGGCGCGGTCACGTCCATGACGAGCGCGGCCCCGGCCATGATGATGGATGTCTCTAACCCCATGATCGCCGGCACAGCGATGCTTCCCAGCGAAAGCATTTTGACGAACGTGTCCAAATCGCCGGAGCACGCGACCTTCGTTTCCGAAGTGAAGGCGGCCGGGCTTTCGGACGCGCTGAACGGCGCTGGAACGTACACGGTCTTTGCGCCGACGGATGCGGCCTATGCGGCACTCGGCAAGGATAAGGCTGCTGCCGTCATGAAATCCCCGCAGAAAAATGCACGATATCTCGTGGTGAAGGGCAACTACGATTCCACCAGACTGCTCCAACTCATCAACGAGCAGGGCGGCCGGGTGAAGCTTCGCACGCTGGAAGGCGGAACCATCGTCGCCAGTCTGAACGGCCCCACGAACATCCTGCTGATGGATGAAAACGGCACCATGGCGGATATTGCCATCTACGATATCCACCAGAAGAACGGCGTGCTGCAAGTGATCGATCGGGTGCTGACTCCGGGCAAAAACGCCCAACAGGTCGCCGTCCGCTAGTTCTTACGCCGCCTTTAGCCCGCGGCCTTCCAGCAAGGCATCGATCTTGGGATCGCGTCCTCGGAAAAGCCGATACGCTTCGGCATAATCGCGCGTACCGCCGGCGGAGTAGATAAAGTCGTGTAGGCGCTTCGCGGTGTCGGGATCGAAAGGGTTTTTGGCTTCCTTGAACGCATCGAATCCGTCGGCGTCCAACACTTCCGCCCACATATATGAGTAGTAGCCGGCGGAGTAGCCGTCGCCATCGAAGATATGCAGGAAATGTGTCGGTCTATGGCGCATTGCAATTTCGCCGGGCATGCCGATGTGTTCCATGGACTTTTTTTCGAACGCGCCGACATCGACGTCGCCCGGGTTCTCCAATGCGTGGAAATCCAGATCGACAAAGGCGGATCCCAGAAACTCCACGGTCGCGAAACCCTGGTTGAAGTTGCGCGCAGCGTTGAGCTTTTCCAGCAGCGCTTTGGGCATGGGCTTCCCGGTTTCGACATGCACGGCGAATTTTTCCAGCACAGCGGGTTCTTCCAGCCAATGCTCAAAGATCTGCGACGGCAACTCCACGAAGTCTCGGGCCACGTTGGTGCCTGCGAGGCGCGGAAAACGGACGTTGGAAAGCAAGCCGTGCAGGGCGTGACCGAATTCGTGGAACAGCGTCTTGGCTTCGTCGAAATTCAGAAGCGCCGGATTCGTCTTTGGAAAATTGCAGGTGTTGATGATGATCGGGGTGATCTTTCCCTCGATGTTTTCCTGATCGCGGAAGGAGCTCATCCATGCGCCACCGCGCTTGGACGGCCGCGCGAAATAATCGCCGAAGAAAAGGCCGATATGCTCGCCGCCGCGCGTCACGTCCCAGACGCGAACGTCGGGGTGATAGACGGGGATGTCCTTGCGTTCCTGGAAGTCCAGTCCAAATAGCCGGCGTGCGGTGTCGAAGGCCGCTTCGATCATCCTGTCGAGCTGAAAATAGGGAATGATTTCGGCTTCGTCGAAATCATAGCGTTCCTTGCGGAGTTTCTCCGCGTAGTAGCGCCAGTCCCATGCCGCGAGAGCAAAATTGTTGCCTTCTTCCGCGACGACGGCCTGCAAAGCATCCCGCTCTTCAAGTGCGCGGCTGCGTGCCGCTGTCCAAACCTGATCGAGCAGGAGGCGCGCGGTGTCGGGCGTCCGCGCCATGGTGTCAGCGAGGCGATAATCCGCGAACGTGGCGTAACCGAGGAGCTTTGCACGTTCGGCGCGGAGCTTCACGATTTCTGCGATCAGTGCCTTATTGTCGTGTTCGTTCGCATTGTCGCCGCGCGCTGTAAGCGCCTTGAAAACCTTTTCGCGCAGATCACGCCGATTGGAGAATTGCAGGAACGGCTCCGCGCTGGAGCGCGATGTGGTAACGGCATAGGGCGCTTCAAGCTTTCGCTGTTTCGCAATCCCGGCCGCGGCATTTCGCGCGAAATCGGGAAGTCCGTCGAGATCGCCTTCTTGCAGCGGCAGCACGAAGTCCTGCTCGTCGGCGAGGACATTCTGTCCGAACGCAGTGCCGAGTTCGGCGAGCCGTTCGCCGATCTGTGCGTAACGCTCCCGTTCGCCGCTCTCCAGTTTGGCGCCGGCGCGCACGAAATCGAGGCGATAGCGTTCCAGCACACGCAAACTTTCGGCATCGAGATTGAGACTCTCCCGGCGCATGAAGAGATCTTCGACGCGGCGGAATAGTTCAGCGTCGAGGAAAATCGCATTCCAGTGGCGCGCATGCAGCGGCGCGAGATCGCGCTCGATGGACTGCAATTCCTCGTTTGTGTCGGATGCGGCCAGATTGCCGAACACCAGATCTATCCGCGACAACATGTGTCCGCTCTTTTCGAGGGCAATGATGGTGTTCTCGAAGCTGGGCGTGGATGGGTCCGCCGCAATCCGGCTGATCTCCAGCGCATGGTCCGCGAAGGCGCGCTCATAGGCGGGGCGGAAATGCTCCGGCCGAATCTGCCCGAATGGCGGGGTTTTGAACGGCGTATTCCAGTGTTCGAAGAATGGATTGGTGGACATTTGACCCTTGAATCTGTGGCGCCATTGAACTGTGCCGCGCGCGCTCTAGGATGTTATTAGGTGGGCGGAGATGCCGGCAACCGCAAGGGGGATTGCATGAAGCGCGCGCTATTTGGCGTCGTTGCCGCGGTTGTTCTGATTGTCGCCATTGTACTCGTGCGCACCACGATGGTTGCCGCTCCACCGCCATTGATCAGCTCGCCGCCGCCGATCAGCGTCAATTCCATGGATGTGGCACGACACCTCGCTGCCGCGATCCGCTTCAAGACGATCTCCTATGGCAATGGCGCCCATGAGGATGCCAAGAACGCCCAGCTTGATGCCTTGCGTACATGGATGGAGCAGACCTATCCCGCGTTCCATCGCGCCGCGACACGGGAGATCATCGGCAAGAGCCTCCTGTTCACCTGGAAGGGCAAGAACCCCAGTGCCAAGCCCATCCTGCTGATGGCGCATATGGACGTTGTGCCGGTCGTGCCCGGAACAGCCGGAGATTGGTCGCACGATCCATTCTCCGGCGACATTTCCGACGGCTTCGTCTGGGGCCGCGGCGCGATCGACGACAAAGGCTGCCTTATCACCTTGCTGGACGCCGCGGAGCGGCTTGCGCGATCCGGCTTTACGCCGGAGCGCACCATCATGTTCGCCTTCGGACAAGACGAAGAAGTCGGCGGTAGCGAAGGCAATGGCAATATCGCGAAGGTTCTTGCGGGGCGTCATGTCCATTTCGCCTGGGTGCTGGATGAGGGTGGCGCGATCCTGAACGAGCCGTTCCCGGGTGTGCAGCAACCCGTGGCTTTCATGGCGGTGGCGGAGAAGGGGTATCTCACGCTCCAGCTTGTCGCGCATGGAACGGGCGGTCATTCCTCGCGGCCGACGCACGATCTGGCCATCGCGCGGCTTTCCGATGCGGTGCTGGAGGTCGTGAATCATCCGTTCGCGTCCGGCATTGACGACGTTCAGCGAGAGCAGTTTTCGGTGCTTGCGCCATACATGCCGTTCTTCCAGCGCATGATACTGGCCAATCTGTGGCTCACCGGGCCGATCGTCTCGCGCATGCTGGAAGGCCATCCCCAGACCGCCGCCACAATGCATACGACCATCGCGCCCACGATGATCTCCGGCGGCGTGAAAGACAATGTGCTGCCGCCGCAGGCGACCGCAACGATCAACTTCCGCCTGCATCAGCGCGATTCCATCCAGAGCGTGATCGAGCATGTGCGCAAGGCGATCGACGATCCGAGCGTGGATGTTCGTGCGCTGACGGAAACCCAATCCGAAGCATCCAAGGTCTCCGACCTGCATGACGACAACGGCAAGTTCATCGTGCAGGCCATTTCCGACAGCTTCAACGGCATTCCGGTCGCGCCGACGGTGACGACCGGCGCCACGGATTCGCGCCACTATCTGTCCATTTCCGATGATGTGTATCGGCTCGATCCGTTCCACATGGGGCCGGACGACATGAGCCGCGTGCACGGCACCAATGAGCGTCTTGCCATCGGCGATATCGGCCCGGCGGTCGCGTTCTATATGCGATTGATGCAGAACCTGAAGTAACGCTATTTCGCGTAAGAAGCAGCGAAGCGGCGAATGATCTGGCGCAGGCCAGGTTCGCCCACGCATGTGAGCGCTTCGTTGATCGAGCACCAGCGCAATTCCCGCGCGTCTTTCTCGGCCCAGTTCTTGCGCTGCTGTTTCACCTTGAGCGCGAAGACATCGACCTTGCACGGCACGAGTTCGCCGGTCTTGCGTTCCTTGAAGTAGCGATAGGAGCCAATCGATTTTTCGCCGATCTCGCCACAGACGCCGGCTTCTTCCAAGGCTTCGCGCGCGGCGGCGGCATGCGGCGCGCGACCATCCATCGGCCAGCCTTTGGGCACGATCCAGCGGCGGGTGCGGCGGGTGGTGATCAAAAGAAATTCGGGGCCGTTCGCCGTCTCGCGATAGGGCAATGCCGCATATTGCGCGGACACCGTCTTCTTCGCGGGGAGCGCCGTTGCGACGTCCGCGTTAATGGAACGCACCAAACGCATAATAAGCCAGGGCCCCCATGATGCCTGCTGCCGGCATGGTAATCACCCAGGCGATAACAATCCGTTGCGCCACATTCCAACGCACCGCTGACGCCCTTCGCGCGGCCCCGACACCCACGATCGCACCGGTTATGGTGTGGGTGGTGGACACCGGAATGCCAAGATAGGTCGCCAGAAACAGGGTTATCGCTCCCGCCGTCTCCGCACAGACGCCCTGCATGGGCGTCAGCCGGGTGATTCGCGAACCCATGGTACGCACAATTTTCCAGCCGCCAAGCAAAGTCCCCAGCGCCATCGCGCCGTTGCAACTCAACACCACCCAGAAGGGAACGTGAAACGCACCGGTTAACGCGCCATGGGCGAAGAGCAAGGCGGTGATGATACCCATGGTTTTCTGGGCATCATTGCCGCCATGGCCAAGCGACAAAAGCGAGGCGGAAACAAACTGCACGCGCCGGAAAATCGCGTCCGCGCGCGCCGGCGCCACGCGCAGAAAACTCCAGGACACGATCAACACCAGCAGCAGTGCCAGAAACAAGCCGATGGTCGGAGAGATGACGATAGCCGAGATAGTTTTACCCAGTCCTGCCCAGACGATGACGCCGAAGCCGCCATGCGCCACGCCCGCGCCAACCAGCCCGCCGATCAGCGCATGAGATGAACTGGACGGTATGCCGAAATAGCTGGTGATGACCTGCCAGCTGATGGCGCCGATGAGCGCGCCGAAGATCACCTGATCGTTGATGGTGATCGCCTGGATGATGCCGGTGCCGATGGTGCTGGCGACATGCAGGCCGAAAATCAGGAAGGCGATGAAGTTGAAGAACGCCGCCCACGCCACCGCGTAGCGCGGGGACAGCACGCGCGTGGAAACAATGGTGGCGATCGAATTGGCCGCGTCATTGCGGCCGTTCATGAAGTCGAAGATGAGGGCGACGGCAACCAGCCCGACCAGAAGAACCATTCGTCAGACCTGCTCGATTACGATGCCGCTGATGCGGTTGGCGACGTCTTCGAAGCGGTCCATGACTTTTTCGAGATGATCATAGATCTCAACACCGACGATGTAGCCCATCGCATTGCCGGCCTTGTGCCGCTGGAACAGCGCCTTGATGCCCTTGTCGTTCAAAGTATCGGAGTCATCCTCAAGACGAATGATCTCCTCAGTGATCGAGTTAAGCCGCGTGGCGTTCTCGCGCATCGAGCCCAGCAGCTTCACCGCTTCCACCGTCAGCTTGGCGGCTTGCACGATCTCATCGCCCATCTCCGCCATTTCCGGCTCGATCTCGCGAACCTCGAACAGCAGCACGGCCTTCGCGGTTTTCTGCATCTGGTCGATGGTGTCGTCGAGCGTGTTGATCAGGTCCTTGATGTCGCCGCGGTCGAATGGGGTGATGAAGCTGCGGCGCACCAGAAGCAGGATGTCGCGCGTGATGGCGTCGGCCTGGTTTTCGAATTCGATCACCCGGCGGCAGGCGTCTTCGACGCCCGTGCCGCCTTTGAGCAGATCGCGCAGCGCCTCGGCCCCGGAAACCAGCGTGCCGGCGTGGCGGTTGAACAGGGCGAAGAAGCGGTCCTCGCGCGGCATGAGCGCCTGAAACCAGCGGAACATGGAGGGCATCCCGGATGTGACGGTCCTGTGACTAAGCGGGAAGCCGGGGCGGTGGCAAGGGGCCTCAGCGCGTCAGGCGAAACCGGCGGTACGCGAGGAAGCCCACCACCATAAAGAAGAGCAGAATCAGCCCCTGCGCGATCGCGAAAGGCGGTTCGTTGCCCTTGGGGGTAAGCGCATGAAGCACCGGCACTTTCTGAAAGGCCTGCACCACCAGAACGAAGCAGTTGAAATAGAGCGACAGCGCCGCGCCGATCACATAGATCCCGCGCCACCAGCCCGTCATCCCGAAGGCATAGCGAGCGATAAGTGTAGGTATCAAGACCACGCTGGAGATGATGCCCAGGTTGAACGCAGGCGTGAGGCTGTGAAAGGGAAACATGAACCCCGTCACGTCGGTCAACACCGTGAAGATCAGGAAAATGTCGGTCAGCCCATCCAAGCGGCGGGACCTTAGAAGGCCGAACAGAACGATGAGGCCGCTCAGGATCGCGATCAGCGTGATGGCGACATGCACCAGCGTAAAGGTGGCAATGCTAAGTCCGATGATCACGAAAGGCCCCCGCCCGTTGACGGTCGCAACCCTAATGGATTGCGACCGTCAACGCCAAGCGGGTTAGCGGATTGCCCAGGTGATGCTCACGCCGGCGGTCACCGATGATTCACCGGCGGCAATCGGTGTTGGCGCGGCGGCCACATCCGCCATCGCGGCCATGCGGTACATCGGCCGCGGTTCGGAATAGCCGCTCTCGTTGATCGAGGTAATCGGCCCAAGCGTGACGCCGGCCGCCCGCGCCAGCGTTTGCGCGCGCGCGATGGCATCGGCGACGGCCGCAGCGCGCGCCTGCGCCATCAAAAGTTTTGGATCCTTGATTGTGAAAGCGATGTCGCCGATGGAATTGGCACCGGACGACACCAGCGCATCCAGAGTCGGCCCCACCTTGGCGAGATCGTCTACGCGAACGTTCACGGTGTTGGACACCTGATAGCCGGTGATGTCCCGCAACATGTTGCCGTTCTTGTCGGTGGCATATTGCGGCTGCACCGAAAAGTTGGAGGTCTGCATGTCCTTGTCCGCGATACCGGCGCGTTTCAGCGTCGCGAATACCTCGTTCATCGCTTTCGAATTGTCGGCCAACGCGGAGGCCGCGGTGCGTGCGGTGGTGACCACACCGGCGGACAGCATGGCCTGGTTCGGCGCGCCGCGCACTTCGCCTTGACCCGAAACCGTCAACACGCGCCGTTGCGTGCCGTTGCCGGTGTCGGCTTTAACTGCGGCTGATCCCGCCAGCGCTGCGAAAATCAGCCCCGCTGCGCCCAGCGCGCCAAAGTGCGCAATCGTTTTTCTGAAAATGCCCATTTGAAACTCCCAAAAAGAACCGGTCCCAAGCTCGCTCGGCCCTGCGGCGAAAAAGCGGCGTCGCGGTGTCGGATGATAGGCTGGATGGCCCGGCGCTTCACGTCACGCGCAAGGGGTGCATGGCGCCGGCAAATCCGCTAGAAGCCGCCTCGGTGGGGCCTGTAGCTCAGCCTGGTTAGAGCCGGCCGCTCATAACGGCTTGGTCGTAGGTTCGAATCCTACCGGGCCCACCAGCACCCTTTCGGGGAAGACTGCCCCGTACAAGGTCAGCGATGGCGAAGACTTGTATGTCTTTGTATCGACGAGCGGCACCCGACTATGGCGTCTGGCTTATCGGTTCAATGGTAAACCGAAGACTTTGTCTCTCGGGAAATATCCCGAGACGTCGTTGCTCGATGCCCGTCGCGCGCGTGGTGAAGCGAAGAAGCTTATCACCGACGAAATCGATCTGTCAGTTGCTCGAAAATCCGAGAAACGGAAAAAGATGATCGCAGCGGGTGGCACTTTCCAAGTCATTGCCCATGAGTGGTTTGGCACGGCGAGCATCGCGTGGTGCTCGACGGCAAACGCACGATCGTCTTCGCCTGGCCTTATTGCTGACCCGCCTAACGACCGGCCTGCACCACCCCCGTAAAGTTACCGAACGCGTCCGAGCCTTCGAACGTGTCGCCGACTTTATAGTTCTTGATTGGGAAGCAAATGGGTGTCACGCCGGGTTTCGGCGGTGGGTCGGTGACAGTGAAACAGCTTCCACCCGCGCCGTCGGCCCAGATGCCTTTCAGCTTGGAGCCGTCAGGCATGGTGATGGAGTAAGTGTGGTCGGGTTCGACAAAGACCTTTACCACGGTGCCGTTGGAGTAGGTGGAGACGATGGTGTTGCTGTAAGCCCCATCCCAGGTGCCCGCGAAAGCGGATGACGCAAAGCCGGCGCAAGCAAGCGTGCTAGCGCAGAACGCTGTCGTAAACTTCATGGCATCCTCCCCGTGCGTGTCGTTCAGTCTGCTATCGGTTGTCCCAGAAGATCCTCGGCACGGTCGATCTTGATGAGAACGGCCCAGCCCTTCTTCTCTTTGTCGCTGTTCTTTTCTGCGTCGATCAGGCGTTCCCACACCTTGTCGTAAACCGGGCCGGACTTGTGGACAGTCGCGGTGCCATAGAGGCGAACGATGCCGCCGATGGGCAGCACATCACGCGCGCCGAGGTCGAAAAAGAAGACGGTGGCCTTGGTGCCGTCGGTCATCTGCGACGTAGTGCTGCCGCGGCCGCGTTCCCAAAGGGAGATGTGCTCGCCGTCATAGACCTGCGTCGAGCCGCGCGGCGTGATCTGCGCAAAGCCATTGTCCAGCACAGTGCCGATCAGGCAGGTGTGATGCGGAAACGCGCCGTCGATGAGCGGATGAACTTTCGTCGGAATCGTTCCCATGATGTGTCCTAGCGATAGGTGTTGTTGGAGGTGTGGTCGCCGCCGAGCCACTTCTTCAGCTCTTCATGCGCTTGGCTGCGCCGCGTGGCGTTGATCTTGTCGGCGCCCGGCGCATCCAGCGTGAATTCCAGGATCATGCCGTTCGGATCGGTAATGTAGACGGAGCGGCAATAGCCGTGCTCCAGAACATAGGTGTCCGGCTCCTTGTAACCTGCCTTCGCGATGCGCCCCTCGATGCCTTTCTGCGTTTCGGCATCGACGTTGAGCGCGATGTGATGGAAGGGAGAGGCCGGCATTTTGGGGCCGAACAGGTCCCGGTCTTCGGGCTTCAGGAACTGGAAGAAGGCGAGGGCACCGCCGTCGCCAAGGCCGAAGAAGCAATGGCAATAAGTGCGCATCGCGCCGAACAGCTCGTCGGATTCGCTCCACGTCGCGATCAGCGGAAGGCCGATCACGTCTTCGTAGAATTTGCGCGTCGCTTCCATGTCGCGCGTGACATAAGCGGTGTGATGGAGGCGGCTGGGAAGTTTCGTCGTTGCCATGGTTTCGTCCCTTCTTGTCGCCGGCGTTGCGGCGTTCAGTTTTTCCAGAATTTCTTGGAAGCGATGCGCGCGCCTTCGGCCAGCGCCGCCAGCTTTGCCCAGACCACATCGGGGTCGACGCCGCCTTGCCCGACGTGGATAGAGAAGCCGCAGTCCACGCCCGCCATCACATTCTCGCGGCCGACAAGGTGCGCATAGCGCTCGATGCGCTGCGCCACCAGCTCGGGATGTTCGATGTAGTTGGACTGGCATTCGATCACGCCGGGCACCAAAACCTTGCCTTCCGGTGGCTTCATGTTTTCGAACATCTGCCATTCATGCGCATGGCGCGGGTTGGCGGCTTCGAACAGGATAGCGGTCGGCTTGGCCATCGACAGAACATCGATGATGTCGGCGAACGGCACATCGCAATGATGCGGGCCGGGATAATTGCCCCAGCACATATGCATGCGCAGTTGTTCTGCGGGAATGTTCCGCACTGCATGGTTCAGCGCTTCGATATGAAGCTGCATCTTCTTGCGGAATTCCTTGAGATCGATATCCGAATATTGGACGTGGCGGCCCATCGCGAGGTCGGGGCAATCGAGCTGCAAGGTCATGCCGGAATTGGCGATGGTCTCGTATTCGTAACGCATCGCTTCGGCGATGGCGTAGAGATAGTCCTCGTGGCTCTTGTAATACTCGTTGCGGAAAAATAGCGAGATCACGCCCGGCGACGCAGCGCTGGAGAATAGCCCTGTCACCTTCGCCGTCTTCGCGGCGGCGTTGAGATTGTCGACGTCGGTCTTAGGCGAAATACGATCACGCACTTCGATAGGGCCGTTGCAGGCCGGCGTTTTGCGCGTCTTGCGGCCCGGGTTGGCGAACACGCGTTCGGCGGTTTTCGGAAAATCGACAAGATCCTTGAAGACAAAGCTGTTGCCGCTGCCGCCGAAGCCGGAGAGCCGGTCCTTCACATAGGTGGCATAGCTGGGCTTAGACATCTCGCCGTCATTGATGATGTCCACACCCGCTTCGGATTGCTTCTTCACCATTTCATCGGTGGCGCTGCGCACGCGCGCATCGAGCGCTGCGCTATCCACCGGCACGCCTTCTTCTTTCGCGAACATGATCTGAATGAGATCGTCCGGCCGCGGAAGGCTGCCGGTATGGGTTGTCAGGAAGCGGTCGGTGCTGCGTTGCATATTTTCGTATATCGAAAAATTTTTCGGTGTTACTGTATCGCCACCATCTGTGAATTGCAAAAGCGCTGCGCGTTACTTTCCGCGCGGCGGAATTCCGTCATAGGTGATCACTTCGGCGGCGGCATGCGACAGCACGAAGCCGATGGAGCGTTCCGTTTCTTCCTGAAGATGCGCGAGAAGCCCTGCGGTGCGCGCAAGAATGGAAACGCTTTTCATCGCGGTGACCGGAAAGCCGATCTCAAGAAGAATCGTTGGGATCGCACCGTTGATGTTGATGGGTAGCGATTTTCCCATCGCTTCGGGAAGCACTTCGGCCACGGTATGAAGCATCGCGATGTAAGGCCCGTTGAGGCCGCGTTCCTTTGCATATTTGAGCAGCACATTCGCGCGCGGATCGCCGCCGGAATGTTGCGGATGGCCGAAACCGGGGATGGCCGCCTTGCGCGCGCGCAGCTCTTTGATCTTTGCAATGGCGACATCACGGGCATTTTTGCCTTCCGACGCCTTCACCAGATCGTGCAGGAAGATGCCGGCGGCTTCCGCGCTGCCCAACACGACCGAGCCTGAGCCGAGAAGGCCGGCGGATACCGCACCTTGAATGGCTTCTGGTGCCGCCGCCAATGTCATGCGCGCCGCCTGTACACTGGGGACGAGCCCGTGCTCTGCGATCGCCACCAGAAGCGCGTTCACAAAGAAACGTTGATTGGCGTCGGGTTCCTTGCCCATCAGCAGCAGAAAGAAATAGTCCGTGAAATCCATTTTGCCGATCAGTTCGCTGCACAGATCGCGGCCGCGAATGGTGATCGAGGTCGCATCGGAGGTGGAAATGGCGGTGTAAGGCGCGTCCTGCTTGCCGATGCGCATGCGTGTCGTCTCCAATGTTCCAGCCTGTCCCGCGCAGCGGGGGGCGGGCGTTGGCCCGCCAGACAAACTTACCAAATATCGAAATTGACTTCGACATACGGAAAAATCTAGTCTGATTGACGATATTTGGGAATGGGCTGGCTCGCGTCCCGCCCAATTTAGACCCGCGGTCATGGAGTTGGAATGGTCAAGGTCCTCGAAGGTGTGCGCGTCCTGGAGATGGGCACGTTCATCACCGGTCCTGCGGCCGCGATGTTCCTGGCCGATATGGGGGCCGACGTGGTCAAGGTCGAACGGCCCAAGACCGGCGACCCGTTCCGCGCGTTCAAAGGCGGCCTCTACAGCCCGCACTTCCAGACCTACAACCGCAACAAGCGCAGCGTCACCCTCGATACCAAGCAAGGTGCCGATCAGAAAATTCTCGACGCGCTCGTCGGGGATGCGGACGTGTTCATTCAAAA